>VFQN01005855.1_pt1 | contig 14628 bp, 21 predicted proteins | sample 3512371 | NCBI WGS metagenome assembly VFQN01 (sample SAMN10412370, study PRJNA504923) | tailings metagenome | isolation source: Replicate 2 from Balatoc abandoned mine | place: Philippines: Itogon, Benguet | collected 2017-08-28
GGAGCTCCCGCGGCCCCCGCCGCCCGCCGCTGCGCCCGCCCGCCCTCCTCTCCCGCCCGCCCCCTCCTCCTCCTCTGCATCCTCTGCATCCTCCCCACCCTCCGGCCCCGACCCTGCCCCCATGGCGTCTGCCTCGTCGTCCCCGTGGCCCTGCGCCCCTGCCGCCGCCGCCGCCTCCTCCTCCTCCAGCATGGCGCGCAGGGCGGCCAGCGCCTCCTGGTGCTTCTTGCTCCTGTACGGCGGAATGCATGGGTACAGCAGGTGAGGGCAGTACAACGTACAACGGGCAAGACCAAGCTCCGTCCTACAACGGCGCAGCTTTCAGTATACAGCGGGCACACCGCATAATGCCATTAATGTTGCATGGTGGCTGGTAAGCAGCACTTCAGTGCAAAGCTGCATGATGTATGCGATGTGCAACGCCCGGTGATAGCAGTGATAGAGAGGTGCGCCCGTACGGCTGTACCGCAGCGGCATTGGGGGACGCTCACCGCTCGTGGTTCTTGAGCTGCTTCTCGCTCCGGAACACTTTGTCGCACACCACGCACTCGAACACCTCCTCCTCCTCCTCCTCGCCCTCCTCGCTGCCGTCGCTGCCGTGGTGCGCCTCGCTGTTGCGGATCCAGTCAGCCTCCTCGTACTGGGCCTGCGTACGGCGTATGAATGTACGGGACGTAGCAGTTGTGGGGCTTGCCTCAGTGCTGGGATGAAGTAAGGCGCTGAAAACGGTCAGCCTGCTACGTGCCCGAGAGACGTTTGGCGCACGCGAGGGTGGCACCAGTCCTGCTGAGCTCCCTGTACCCAACCGGCAACAGCCTGTGTGGACGAATGCGCCCTTGTTATCATGCTACCCTCCTCCTTGTCCTCCTCACCACCCTCGCCATGCGCTCCTCCCTCTCCCGCTTGCGCCGCTCCTCGTCCTCCGCCGCACGTGCCGCACGGCGGGCCGCCTCCTCAGCCTGCAGGGGGGACGCGTGGTGGTGTGGGTGAGGTGCGGGTGCGGCTGGCGCACTAGCACAGCGGTGTCCATGCGGTTTCTCTCGGTGGCGCGTGTCTTACACCCAACCGTACGGCTGCCCAAACATGCCGAGTGCTGGTAAGATGAGAGTTGCGGCTGGTGGGGTAGGCGGTGGCCTTGTTGGTGGTCTCGGCACCCGCCCGCCTGCAGTTCCATGTTGCGCATGCCCTACAGCGGTTCCCCAGCTCCCAGCAGCATGCTACACGGGACACAGCAGCAGGCGTCCAGCACCTGATCATCCCAACGACGCATCTCTCCCATATGAACCGGCCCCTCAGTCCCAAGCTATAGGTGCATTAAGCCGCTGTGACACACCTCCAACCACTGCCGCCCACCTGCACCTTGACGACCAGCTGGTCCCAGCCACCAGATGCAGGTGTGTTAACTTGCTAATACACACACCCGTGCCCACTGCTGCCCACCTGCACCTTGACGACGCGCTTGTCGCGCTTCCTCACGAACGCCACCAGCTCCCGTATCATGTCCATGTACTCGCGGCGGGCGGCGCGGCGGGCCTTGCGGTTCTCGTCCTCCATGCGCCGCCGCACGTGCCTGGGTGGTGGTGTATCGCAGTTTGCATCGGTGATTTGCACCGGTGAGAGCACGCGCTTGGGCTCTGCGAGGGCGGACGACACGAACCACCGAAAGCGCGCAGCCCCGGCCACAACCACGCCCCCACGCGGTGGACACTCCCGCGGAGTTGCCCACGGGCCGCGTGCGTTTCCCGACGAGCTACAAGGCATGCCGGGCGTTGCACAACCTGATGACAACCGAGGGAGGCACACCCTTAACCTGGCTGCGCGTACCCAGGGTGCTCGTCCACGCCCCCACCTGGCCGCCCCCGCGGGGTTGTACAGGTCGGCCCACGCGAAGCTGCGGCAGGTGGTGAAAGTGGCCCAGTTGGCGTAGAAGGTGTTGACAGCGGCGGCGTCCGACTCCGAGGTACCGAAGCCGGGGAAGGAGGGGGGCGGGCCGCCGCCCTCCTCGTCGCCGTCGGCGCCGGCTGCACGACACACAAGTAAACAGTAACCATCCATATCCTTATCACCCTCGCATGCAGGTACAGCAGGTGGCGCCGGCAATGCTCGCACTCGGCATATGTGTACGGCATCGCCCTGGGGCATAAGGCGTACGGCGCGCAGCCCAGTGAGCAGTACCCACCCGCGTCCCGCCGCTCCCACGCCTCCCGCTCCTGCTTGGCCAGCTTGGCGAACACCGCCTCGTACACGCCGTAGAAGCCCTGTACGGCACAGCACGACCTGTTAGCACGACATACGTGATACGGCTGAGTTGCAACATGTCACTGAAAGACACACGCCAGCCCCTAGGTCCAACCAGCTTGCCTGCTCCAGCGACGTGAATGACGACATGCACAAGAGTAAATCTTAACAAACTGAGCCGAACACACCTTGGGCCCATCCCCGTATCCCGAGTAGCAGCTGCTGCTGAAGAACTGGAAGAGCTCCTCGTCCTCGGGGGGCTTGCCGCCGCCGCCGCCGCCGTCGTACCCGCCGCCGCCGCCGCCCGCCTGGTGCCGCTCGCTGCTGCGCAGGATCTGGTCGCGGTGGTCGTCGTACCTGGCAACATGGTAGTTGAACGAGTGCGAACAGTACATGTAAGCACCATGTACTGACTATAAAAGCACCGGGGAAGATGAGTGTCCTGAGGTCGGCTCCCCTTTGCCGCTCTACGGTTACCCCTCCCCGCCACCCCCCCAATTGAGTCTGAGTAAGAATGGACCCCTCCGCCCCGTGCCTCGATACCGTAAACAGCCACCCCATGCCCGTCCGCAACGCTCGTCGAGGACCACCCACCACGCCCTCTCGTGCGGGTCGCTGAGCACCTCGTAGGCGTTTTGGATCTCCTTGAACCGCTCCGCCGCCTCCTCAGCCCGGTGCGAGTTCTTGTCTGCACAGGGACAGCCGGTGCCATACGCGTAAGCAGCAAGAAGCTGTCGGTAGCTGACTCCCCGCGGAGGGCAGGGAGGGGGCTGGGCGGGGGAGCAAGGCAGCTGGGTCGATGTTGTGGGCAGAGGGCCTCCGCGCTGGTATGTCCTGTGCGAAGGGGGCTCGTTACCATGTAGCTAGCTGGCGCCTGGGAGGCTAAGCTGGCGATGGCAGATGACATACACCACGGCAAGCCGAGCTTACACAACAACGCTGCATGCACAGCTGTCCCGTTGCCTTTGTAGGAGCAAGGCACGCGTTGTGCCGTGCGGTGCTGCACTGCACGGTGCCCGCCTGCAGCCCTGCAGCCGCCAAGGGGCGGCACAGGCCTCGGCTCCGCCCGTGCCCCATTGCTTAGTTGTCACGCCCAGGATGCACAGCACTCCATGGAACCCATGTGCAATCAGCTGAGCCTATACACAGCCCCTGGTATGCCCCCGCACCACTGTTCGCTGAAAGTGTTACCAGGCCCTCGGCCCCCTCAGCCCAGCCCCCTGCAACCCCGGCAGCCCCACGAGCCCCACGGCCCTGCATCGCTGCCCCCCGACGCTGCAGACCTCTCTCGCCACGCACCTGGATGCCATTGAAGCGCTAGCTTCCTGTAGGCCTTCTTAATTACATCATCGCCGGCGTCACGCTCCACGTCCAAGACCTCATAAAGGCATCGTTGCTTTTGGGGCGCCATTTCAAGCTACAGTGTATCTAAATGGTATGATGGCGTTAACGCAATGGACCCCTTAGTGTTCAGCAGCTGCGTTCGCCGCGGCCGTTCAGCCGCCTTGCCACCTCCTGCTTTCGCACTCGCATAAACGTACTTTCTATGCAGTCGTAAACAGATACCGCGCAAGCATGGCCGTCGGCAGGCTACTGCGGGCTGGGAAGCCCCGTCCGAGCTCCGCGAGCTCGCAGAGCAGCGACAGGGTCTCTATGCTAGACGTTACAAAGTAAGAATATGGACTACCAGCAGTCTGTACAGGCATCATAGTGTAGTACAGTGCGCCACAGTGCATGCCGTCCTGGGGGCCTGGAAGAGACTGAAGGGCCGTGGGCGTGGTGGGGGTGACGGCGCCCTGGCACCTTCAGACTGGGCCTTGTCGTTGACAGTCCAACTTAGCCACTCCCTTCAGTCCTTCACTTGGCCACATGCCGTTCTTCTTGGCCACGCTGTGAGCTTATGGCAGCTCATGGCCAACAGAGGCAGCGTGGAATCTGCGGTTATACGACACCGCTTCACCGAGGGCTGCCGAGGGGCTCACCGGCAATCAGTGCACCCCTTTCAGATCAAGCGGCAGCTGCAAGCAATGCCAGGCTATAGGGCCAGAGCTGCACGCTGTGCCGTGCCTGCATGCGTTTCCGTACAGGTGTTTGAAGCGGTGAAACGGCACAGACACCAGGGATGCCAGGACCCAGGCGGACTGGTGACACCAGGGATGCCAGGACCCAGGTGCAGCAGATGTGTGGGCATTGCAATCCTGGGCACCGGTTAGCGCGATGCAGGCAAAGGGCATCCAAGCACCGAGGCCCAGTGTGGCAGTGCAGCATGTCGGCATACCACCCCTGCCCAGGCTGCTGCCAGGGGTGGCCAGGGGACCTCCCCTGCCACGGGCCACGACCCTTACGTAGGGACATACCGAGTAGCCTCTTGCGCATGATTTACCAGCCTGTCAAGTTCTTATTACCAGTTGCAAGTACTAAGCAGGTCCATACATAGCAAGGCGCTTACAGCCGTCAAAGCACGACTGTGTCAACATATTTGCGCGGCTTGATTCTGCCTAAACCAGTATTGTGTAGGCTTTGTATAATCACTTCCTCTGTCAGCGGATAGCATGACAGGCTCGGCCTCCGCACAAGAGCAAAAAGCGGAGTCGTCGGGTGCTGCGGCAGACGCGGAAGCAGCGGGACCGTCCCCGTCGTCGTCCGGAGCCCCGGCGTCCTTCATTATAACACACTCTGTGTCCAAACGGCACAATATCGGCACTATAGTCCGGAGCGCGACTGCGTTCGGTGTGAAGGAGGTGCGGGGGCCACGGGGGATGGACGAGGGCTGGGGGCCCTTGGCCGTCCTGGGCTGGCGGCAGGCGACGCTTGTGGGTTTAACGTCCATGGTGCCAAGGACCAGGCCCTCTAGTACTACGAAGGAGGCAGGCGGCTAGCACAGTGGTCCTGGATGGGCGGCTCGACGCCTGGGTCTCGGCTGACTGAGTCTCAAGGGCCTGCGCTCCTAGGGCCTGGGCGCCAGAGATAGCGGCCCAGTCCGCGAGCAAAGGCCCCCAGCACGTGGTTAGGAGATGCAGCGCCTGGAAAGCTGGACTACCTTAGCAGCCACGCCGCATTATTGTTGTATTCCGGGGCGGGGGCAGGCTGGCACATGCATGCCTCCGTAGTACAGTATTGCTGCTTCCGCTCCTCCACCGTTCATTGCGCTGACGCTGTTGCGATTAGCTTTCTGGTGCTTCCTCCTGCTGCGACCGCCCGGGCAGGTGTGTCTGGTCGGCTCCCGGCAGTTCAACACGTTTGGGAGCCACGGCTCCGACGCACACGTGGCGTTCCGGCACTTCAACACGCTGGTGGAGTGCGTGCAGGTGCTTGGGCGTGCATCGCCCGTGCGGTGTGCAGCACGTGGGCATCGCAACCCGACGCGTGTCCATGCCATGGGACGTATTGCGGTCGCCGCTTTCGTCATGCCTTCTGCTGCTGTGGGCCACAAGCTGCCGCTACATTACTAATACGCGCTGAGCCTTTTCTACTGCATTTGCGCACCGGCTTGTAATCTTCACGCATAGCAGGGCCGCCTCGTAGCCCCAACGCCCTCGTTGTACAGTCACACGATAGCTAATTCCATCCGCCTACAGCCCTCCACTGTACTGCTGGTGCTCTTCTCCTGGTCTGCCCGCAGCACCTGAAGCAGGTGGAGGGCTGCCGAGTGCTAGGGGTGGAGATCTGCGAGGGCGCGCAGCCGGTCAACGAGCACCCATTCACAGGTGGGCGGGTAAAGGCTTGAGATCTTGGTGGGTGGTAGTGGGTGGAACGTTTATGTAGGCTGCGGGGCAGATTAGCGCTTGGGGGCAGGGGCGGCTCAGCTGCAGTCCGGCTCAGGATGGTACGGCTCAAGGTGGCAGGCACAAGATGGTGCCTGGAAGGCACTACGGTACCGTAGGCGAAGGGGGGAACAAAGTACTAGTAACGCGAGGTGGAGGTAGTGGTAGTAGGAGGAAAAGGGTACGGTCAGGAGAAATTCGACCCACTGAAGTTGCGGTCCGCCTTTGGCTCCAGCTCCCACAGCGCGCGAAGGGGGGAGGAAGGACGTCGCTAGCAGGCATGCCGCATGTACGCGTACCCCCCTATCCTGACCTGGGTCTTGCGTAGGTATGTAAGATCTATCGCATCCGGCTTCCCTTGTCCGGTTAAAGGTATTGACATGCTCCTACAGGTCGCGCAGGTGCTTCGGCTCACCTCCTGCCCCTTGCCGCGCGCTGCCGTACCGTACCTTATCCGCAGGCACCCCAGCCTTCCTTCCTTCCCTGGCCTTCCCGTTGCCCACAGCCCCACACCCTCCCCCTTGTCTGGCTGCCTTGTGAACGTGCACCTGCCCGCAGGATCCACCGCCTTCCTGCCGGGCAATGAGGCACGGAGGCAGCGGTTGTTCCGCTTAGTTCAGGGCGACCCTCTAGCTTACCTGCTTGCACCTCCCTGCCGCACCTTCCCTTTTCGGCTGCCTCGCCGCTTGAAGTAGTCACCAGCCTCCCCTACTTGCGCCCTTGCCCATGTCTTGCTGCCTGCAGGTCGCACCCTTTTCCTGCCCAGGCCTTTCTTCCGCCCACAGCCCCACACTCTCCCCCTTGCCCTTGCTGCCGCACCTGCCTGCTGCACCTTGCCCGCAGGCCCCACCGCCTTTCTGCTGGGCAACGAGGGCAGCGGCATGTCGCCCCGACAGATGGAGCTGTGCGACGGATTCGTGTACATCCCGCAGCACGGGGCAGGGACAGCGTCGTTGAATGTGCGTCACGGGGGTGTGCAAAAGGGCGCGACCGTGGCTGCATAATATTGAGGGAGGCCCAGTCTGGCCAGGTCTGCCTGCGTGGCACCTCTCGTCACTACACCAGTGCCTGCAGCATATGGGTGCAACTGCTGCCTCTCTTGTGCTGGGTAGTACTGGTCCCTGCTTGTTGATGGTCCTGCTTTTGCTGCGCTGCCCTGCGCGCAGGTAGCTGTGGCTGCGTCCATCGTGCTGCACCACTTTGCGGTGTGGGCCAGCTATCCGGAGCGCGAGCGGGAGGGCTACAAGTTCAAGGTGGGTGCGGGGGGCGACCTGGCTTTGGCCGTTCGGCGCGCTGCAGCATGCAGGCGGTAGGGCTGCACCGTGCGCTGCATTGCTGGTCGGGCGCGAAGCTAACCTGTACGCTTGGCACAACGGAGCTGGGTGCGCATGGGGAGTACAAAGGTGTCCGGTAGTGCGGGCGCTGCTGAGTGCAGCGTGCCTTCAGAGTGGGTTGGGTTGATCGTCGTACGGCATGTGTCTGATTCATGTGTCCTGCACGCTTCTTGACGCATCGCCATAGGGCCCACCGTTACTCATGAGCTCTCATCCCCGCTTGCAACGGACCACTCTCCTTCCCCCATGCCGCGTGCTCGTCCTGTGTCGTACACGTGCCGTACAGGTTGCGGAAAAGCAGCACCGCACCATGGCGCGCGGCGTGGTGCGCGAGAGCGATGACGTCATCCGCGCGAAGCGGCAGCAGCAGCGGGAGGCGGCGGCGGCGGACGATGAGGGCGCGGGCGCGTGGGCGCAGGCGCTGTTTGAAGATGGGGAGAGGGAGGAGGATGGTGAAGGGAGCGGGGAGGAGAGCGGGGAGGGGAGAGGGCAATCCGGAGAGGAAGAGCGGGAGTGAGGGGCGTGGCCGGTAGGATGTATGGTATACGGTGGCCCGGCATATACCGGTACTGCGTTCATTTCTGGGTGCAGTAATGTTGTATGGCAGCGCTTGAGCTGTTGCTGTACCTGCCTTTCCGTGCATATTTACTGTCACGCACCCTAAGGAATTGGGTTGTGAACGAAAGCCTCGTGTTTGACACGTGGCAAGGCAGACCTGGGCACAGGGCCGGCGGGTGCCCTGAGATCACCGGGTGCGCAGGCGTTACGGAGCCAAGCAGTCAGGACGGCTGTCAAACCCCAGCTTTCTCGGCATGTGCCCGTTAGTACAGAGATAGGATTATGTAGAGCATTTCTATGGAAGGCACAGGCTGTTGGTGGGTGTCGGGGGGTCAAGGAAGCTCAACACCATGGAGTCAGGGGAGCTCCCCTGGTAGAGGTAGGGCAACCACCTCGTATGCAACCACCTCGCGCCACATGTACTGACACAAGCCTGCAGCCAACACCAGCTCCTCATACATACTTCAGCATCTTTATTAACGCAAACAATACTGGGCTTGGTGGGTCTTCCACGGGGTTTTCGTAGCCCGTCTTGCTCTCCTTTGTCCTGCCGACCGGCAACTTTCTCCAGCTTACGCAATCGCGCAACAAGGCCTTGCCATTTGCTTTGGACATGTTGTAGCAGGAGCGACACGGGCGACTGGGCGCCCGCTGTGTGCTTATTGACGCCATTTGACACATCGAAGGAGGGACGGAACACGCGGACTTCCGCGGCAAACGCTTAACGGGATACACCAAGGGTATAATTAGAGCAGCTGTACTGGAATGCGGTCGCGATGGCGGGGAGAGCGAGGGGCGGTTTGCCTGGCATTTCTGCTTATTGTTGGCGTGGACGCCTTAACCGTCAAGCGGAGAAGTTTATTGGACCCACTTGATGAAGCATCTCCTGCGGGTATGTATACGACGAGCAGAGGGGCGCGGGCAGGCGTCCGGAAGGCAGCGCGTGTCAGGGCGCAATGGACCAGCGGCATGCACCAAACTACACCTGGTCATAAAGGCTCTTGACGCATTAGCTCATCAAGTTCAATCCACTCCGATAAGTCGGCTCCGTCCCGAGTCCGGTCGACAGTCCCGCCTGACCCACATCGCCACCGGACTGCCCCCTGCGCACCACCCCAACACCCCACCTACGCTGCCCTTCAGGGGCCCAAGATACGTCTTCAGTGACCACAGCAGACAAATCTCGAGGGCGGAAGGCGTTTGTGTCCCTTAAGGACACGGTCGGGGCGTCCAGCGCTCAAGCGCAGTCGCTGTACGAGCAGGCTAGTAGCGGAGCGTCCATCGCGTACGCCCTTTTTGCGGCAGCGCAGCCGTTATCCAAGGTGCCGGGTGAGTAGGCCAAAGGGCATTGACGTGGTGTCCTGGTGGGGCCCTCATGTGGGCAGGGCGCTGCTCGCGGGGCAGGAACACCGCACCGCACAAGAGCAGCCGGATGGCAGCTGGGGGCGCGAAGGTGTGGTAGGCCATGTGGGTGGTATGCCTCGTGTGCAGCAACCTGTGAAAGGCGGTGTTGGGAGGCGCCGCAGCTGGTGGCAACGAGCGGGGCACGGCAGCAGTGGCGGCAGCGCCACTGGACCAGCAGCCTTGGACTCAAGCGGGTGGTACTGGTAGCGGTCCTCATGGCGGCGATCTGCTCAGGAGGGATCAGCAGGGTGCCCGCTGCACGGCGGCCCACGTTGTGAAGAGTGCTCCCAGTTGAACGAACGTGGTCGCAGAGGAGGCAAGGGGAGCTGCAGTAGCAGCGGCGGCGGCGGCAGCAGCATGTGCACCAGTAGGTAGGCTTTCCTGGCATGAGCATGGATTCACGACCGCACCGGATCGCCGCCTTGGCCCACCGCCCCGCAGGCTCCACCACGGCGCTGCTGCCGTACCTGACCCCCGTCGTACTGCGGCTCTACCTGTCACAGCCCAGCCGCTGCGCCACCGGGCTGGCGGCTGAGCTGTACGACCTGTCGTACGACTTGACCGGGACCAAGGCGCTGCAGGTGGGTGATGGGGGACAGCGCTGGAGTGTGTTAGGGGCCTGAGGCGTGAGCGGGTGGCTCCTCGTTTGCGACAGGGCAAGAGACAACACCGCAAGCGCTCAACCCGCTCATACAGGCACTCACTGGCGTTGGCCAACTCTGGTGCGTGCTGCAGCACTGACCCAGCCTGCATGGGGGTGAACCTGTGTCTCCGCAGGCCGGGCAGTATGTGCTGCACAACAGCCTCCGGTCGACCTTCACTTGGGTCGCGGACAATGTGCCCATGCGCGTGGAGGCGGTGCCGGAGCAGCTGCTGGCAGATGCCGCGTGGCCGGACGTGCAGCCCGGGGAGCTGTTGACCGCGGTCAAAGCCGCGTTGACCGACCCGGGACAGCTCGGGGGTGTAGCGGAGGCGGTGGAAACTGCGCTGGGGTTGAGCGCAGATGGCTTTGCCGCGCTCATTCCTCGCATTGCAGAAGCTCTAGAGACGCTTCATCGCGATCTGCCGACGCTGCAGCGCGTCGCCGACACGGTGCATGCATCGCGATGGGAAAAGGATCGCGAGGGCGACTGGCTTTCGCGCAGGCCAAGGCCACATGAAGAGGACGGCAACAATACTAGTGATCACACCGGGTCGTCGAGCTCTGATCGCCGTGCGGCGCTGGAGGGCTGGCCGGCCCGGGTGGAGCGCGCAGTCCGGCGACGCGGCCTCTCGGCCCAGCACAGCATGGACCTGGGGTCGGGCATTTCCGCAGCCGAAAAGACAGCCAAGCCGATGGACTTCCAGGACAACGAGACGTTTGGACATGCTGGCCGAGAGCTGTCCGCGCACGAGGAGGAGGCTGTGGACGAGGCGCTCCTCGCCAGCGTCGACGATACCACAAGTAGCGAAGGCACAGTCGCGGCGGCCGGTGAAGAGCACCAGCTGTCTCGCCGATCACTAGTCATCCCCTCCAACTACGATTTCTCCTACCCGCCAAACTTTGTCGCGGCGCCGCCCGGCCAGATGCCGCTGGTACGGCTGCCTGTCGTGTTCCACATCCTGTTGTACAACGACGTTGGCGGCGGCATCGGTCCGGCCAACTACAACAAGGCTACTGACTACGTGAACCGGATGGTCCGGATAGCCAACGCCATGGCAAAGCCCAGCAACTTCCAGTTCTTTCCGCAGGTGCGAAAGACGGGAGGTCCAAACATGGGAAACTGCCTCCCATGCCCGCACGCGCGACCCATGGGTCAATGCCTAGTGTATGGCTCAGCAGTACGGCAGTGCACGGCAGCGCAAGGCCCGCCCTGCGCTGTACCGCATGCTCGGCAGTATTGGAGAATTACAGCATATTCATACGTCATGCACCTGTTGGTTCATGCAGATATGTCGCCTTCATGCCCTTGAGTGCGTTCCCTATCCCAACCTGGTCCGTGCAGGAGGTGCGCAACGACGCGTCCCGCTACCCCTACCTTCTGCAGTCCTCCCGCTCCGCCTGGCTGTCCTGCCCCAACGGGGGCGCGGACGGCAAAAGCTGCATGGGCTCCAACGACTGGCTGCAGAGGTGGGGCCTGCGTTGTGCGACGGGTTTTGGCCCATGGTGGTGGTATGAGCAGCTGGCTGCAGAGGTGGGGCCATCGTGACAGCTGCATATGGGCCTGTGCGATGGTCTTTGGGGCTTGGGGCTTGTGAGCGGCCAGTGGCTGAGAGCTACGGCGAGTCGTTCCGCAGCAGCACTGTCTTGTTACCATACCGAATGGCAGCAGCAGGACACTTACTATGTGAAAGGACGCTGTACTGGTCGCATGGGCGGTCGGGGGAGTAGCGTGAGGTGGGCCCGCTTCCCCCGCACAAAGCGCACCCCTCGTGAGCCTCCCACGCAGCAGTGTGACCACCCGCCATACCGGCACCGGTGCCGGTGCCACAATACCTGTCCGACATCCTGCTGTTCCCATGTGCCCGCGCCCCCCCACCTTCCGCCCCCTCCCTGCAGCGCTGTGGCCACCTTCCCCCGCTTCCTCAACGTGTTCATTGCCAGCGACTCCTCGGCCGCCGCCGACGTGCCGCTGGGCTACGCCTTCGTGCCGGGGTGAGTGGGTGGTGCAGGGGTCTCATGGTTGCTGGGGCGCAGGGATGCACGGCAGTGGGAAAGGTCTAGGTGTAAAAGACACGCCTAGGGGTGCGCCGTCTCCAGCCGTGGGATTGTGCCTCCGTGCTGGGGGGGCACAGGGCAGGGGCACAGGGCCGACGTGGGCACAGCAGCCATGAGGGGCAGAGGCCTAGGCGTGCCCGGCGTGCCGAGTGCACGGCTACGGGTATGAGACCCTTCGCGGCTGCGTTCTAGGGGATGCACCTTCGCGTCGGGGTGAGCGGGTGGCACATGGGCAGGGCCCAACAGGCGGGACCCACCTGGTTGGGGCTGTGCCATGGGGTTTCGCAAAACACCTCCCTTTTTCCCGAACACCGGGTGTCCCAACCCTACCTACCTGGGCCGCTTACTGTACGGCACGCAGAGCATTTCTCCCTGACACTCAGCCCCTGCATCCCAGCTGCGACGCCTGCTTCCAGCGCAGCCACGCGTGCTCGAGTGCCCAACATCGTACTCACCGGCATGCACCGCTCCCAAAATCTCCCACCCCCTCCACGCTCACACCCTGGCACCCGCTCCCTTCCCCTGCTCGCCCTCCCCTCCCCCTCTAGCTCCGACACCTACCCACTGCACGGCCACTTGTTCGTGACGTGGGACTCTCTGTCGACCGACGGCTTCAACTCTCCCTCCTCCTACAACGACGGCCCCAACACCCTGCTGCACGAGGCCTTCCACCACCTGGGCCTGCTGCACCCCTGGGGGCCCACCAACGACCAGGACAACAGCTGCACCGACGACGACTACGTTGTGGACACGCCCACCACGCTGGGTGAGGGGCTTCAGATTTGAGGTCGCTAAATTAACAAGTATCATACAATTGACGACAACACAGTGGACACGCCCACCACGCTGGGTGAGGGGCCTCGGGTGTCCTGCACTGCGCTGTGGGGACCTGGATGGCACCCTGGGATGCAACACAACTTGCATATGCGGAACGCTGCAGATGGTCTTGCGTTGAACACGCCCACCCCGCTGGGTGAGGGAAATCCGGGGATTCCGCTGTAGGAAGTTAAGGGAAGCTGCGGGAATCTGGGGAGTAGGCTGTGGACGCAGTTGCGACTAGACGCGTTGGGGCGCCAAGGCTGTGGCCAACGTCGAATCTGACGCTTTCTGCAAGTACAGGCCCCCGTGTCCGCGCCGTGTTGTGTCACAGCACCACCGTGCCCTTGCCACAACCCACGTAGCGCAGCAGCACGTGACCGCTGGCACGGCCCCCTGTCCACCGCGGCCTCATGGCTCCACCAGCGCCTTGCGCCTTGCGCCGCCGCCGCCGCCACCAGCTGCTCGGAAATGTCTCCTTCACCACCGGCGCCAACCACCATGTGCACCCCCTATACCTCTACCCCCAGGCTCTGCCGGCAGCAGCGCGTTCGCCTCCACAGCCACCGCCTACTGCATGGAGGTGTTCTGGGGCACGTACGGCGGGGACTGGGAGGCCACCTTCACGCGATGGGCCACGCAGCCGCTGGGCGTGCCGGCAGGGGACATGAATGCATGGGCGGACAGCTGCCCCAACCACCCGGGGTGAGCAGAGGTGGCGAGGGCGGGGAGGTGCTAGCGAGGAGCAGCGAGGGCGGCGTTGGGAATCATGACGTTGGGCCGTAAGGCTGAGCTAAGCTATGTATCAGGAAACCATTGCCGGTCGGGGTTTCGTTCTAGCTCCAGGGCAACTCCGCCGCTGGGCTCCCGCTGCTGCGGGTATGCAACATGACCAAGGAACTGCCTTCATGCTTGCGTCTGCCCAGTACCGTTCACGTAACTGTTGCCAACGTGTGTACGGCCCGTGCGTGCAGGTACGACGAGCTTGGCAACTACATGACGTACAACACGCCCGTGTGCTTTGCGGCGGTGGGGCACCTGACGCTGGCACAGGTAGGCGGCGGCTGCCCTGGCAGTTGTGAAGAGGTGCAAATGCAGTGACTTGCAGAGCATGTGGGAGGTCTTTTCCCCAGCGCGCGCGCTTGGTCACGGCAGAGGGCAACCCGGTTACGACCAGCTCTGTCCCCTGTGTGTTAACACACAGCTCTACACGCTCCTGCTGGCCCCGCCCCCAGGCCCAGCGCGCCCACCTGGTCACGGCGGAGCTCAACCCAGTGCTGTACGCGTGGGGCCAGTGGTACGCGCAGAACCAGGCCTCGCCGCCGCCCATGGCCTCGCCGCCGCCGGAGGCCTACAACAACATATGCAAGGTGCGGGGCGGTGGGGGTGTGCATGTGAGACGCGAAGAGACATGGGCGGCGGGGGGAGCCGGGGGCGGCTCCCCACGGCCGGGTCGCTGTCCAGGGATTCCTGCAAGCCAAGGAAAATATGGGATGTGTTACATGGCTACCTATGGTCTTTTCGAAGGTACAGCAGCAATACCTGCGCGCTGCATTCCCATCGTCATGCTCGGTTGTAAGTGATGTCGGCCTTGGTAGCCCACATGTGCAACGCCAACCCACAAGCGCAAGCCGAGCATGCCTGGACCACTGTGGCCCGTTCGCATGCCTGCCCTCATGCAGAGCACGGCCACCAGCTGGTAACCGCATATGCGTGCCTTTGGCGGCTAACCCACCCAAGAGCGCTATCGAGCCACGCCTGCACCCACACCCACACCCACACCCACACCCACACCCACACCCACACCCACACCCAC
>VFQN01005856.1_pt1 | contig 14626 bp, 13 predicted proteins | sample 3512371 | NCBI WGS metagenome assembly VFQN01 (sample SAMN10412370, study PRJNA504923) | tailings metagenome | isolation source: Replicate 2 from Balatoc abandoned mine | place: Philippines: Itogon, Benguet | collected 2017-08-28
CTGAGGTAGGCACTGAGGTAGGCACTGAGGTAGGCACTGAGGTAGGCACTGAGGTCTCTGTCGTGACGTGCTGCTGTGAGCGCCCACGGCAATGCCGGGCGTCAGAATCCTACCGCTACCTGTGCACCTGTGCACTGCAGGTGAGCCGCATCCTGACCGGCCGCGTGCGGTTCGGCTTCATCAACACCAACACCAAGAAGGGCGGCCTGTGCGTGTACAAGTACGACGCCAGCCGGGACCACACCACGCGCAAGGTGGGGCTGGGGTTGCGCGTGCACGTATGCCTCGTGCAAATGTACGTGTACGGACGTGCCGGTAATTTCGTGGCATAACATGTAGTGAGTCGGAGCTGCCACAGCCGTCTGTACTAGCCTGCTTGCAAACGGTTTCAATGCCAATGTGGGGATGCTTTCTTGGCGGAATATCCTGGGCTTCGTGCGGCTGCACGGTGCGGCTGGGCACCTGGGCTATTAAGGCCTCTGAATTTCGTAATTATAGCGGCCTCCCTGACCGTTGCATGTTGCAGGCCCGGCTCAAGTTTCCTGTCAGGTTTCCTGGGCTTGCGCAGTAGGCCCCTGACCTGACCGGACTTGCGCTCGAAAGTGAGAAGCCACCTTCCTGACCAGTGCTCGCTGCAGGCGCGGCTCTATGATAGCTTAGTAAATCATCATGAAGACATAATTAGAACAGAAGTGATTCCCCTGTCCGTTGCATGCTGCAGGCGCGGCTCAAGTTTGACCCGATGGCCCCCAACGACGCTGCGGCCGGCGACGCCGCCGGGTCAGCAGCAGCGGCCGCTTGCATTGGGGACGATAGCGGCGAAGACGGCCTTGACGAGGAGGATGACCACAGCGGTGACGACAGCGGCAATGGCGACGGCGATGGGAATGGAGACACCAGCAAGGCTGGCGGCAGAGGCGGCAGCAGCGGGGCCGCTGGCGCTGCCGGCGCGGGCCGCAGCGGCGGGGCCATGTTGGGCGGCGGGGGAGCGGGTGGCGTTGCGGCCACCGCAACCGTGGCCACGGGGCGGGGCATGGGCCTTCCGTTGGGGGCCTTGGAGGTGGGCGTGGACCCGCATACCGTGCCGCGGCAGAGGCCCAACCGGCCGGTGCGGCTTGCGTCGCAGGCGGGGGTTGATTCCGCAGCGCTGGGACCAGGGGTGGGAGCGGAGACAGGGGCGGGGGCGCAGCTGGTGGCCATGCCATCCCATGGGGCGGCAAGCTCACAGCCCCGGACGGAGCCGGGAAGCAGCGGGGCTGTGGGCGGGGGTGTCAGCGGACTGGGCTCTGGGGCGGCAGCTGCTGCCGCGGCAGCGAACGTGTTGCAGCAGGGGCAGCAGCAGCAGCACCAGCCGTTTGTGCAGCTGGTGGCGGAAGCGGCGGCTGCGGCGAGCGCGATGGGAGCGGGCGGCATGCTGCCGCCCATGGGCGCCACGGGGGCGGCAGCGACAGCAGCAGCAGCAGCTCCCCTACCACACCAGCATCAGCATCAGCACCTACACCTACATCAGCACCTACACCTGCCGATGGCCATGCCTGCCGGCACGCCCAGCTCCGAGGCCTTCCTGCTCACGTCCATCCTGTCCAACCCGCAGCAGATGGTGGCAGCCATGGCGGCAATGATGGTTGACCCGACGGCGCACATGGCGGCAGCGGCGGCGGCAGCAGCAGCCGCGGCGGCGGCAGCGACATGTGGCAAGAAGGCTGGGGCAGCGGCGGCAGCAGCACCGGCGGCGGCGACGGCGACGGCGGCGGCGGGGCGGGGAGGTGCGGTGGAGGGGCAGGCCCCAGCGCACGGCGCGCATTTGCATGGGCAGGGGCAGGACATGGCGGCCGCAATGGCGAGCGCGATGGCTGTGTACGGGCAGGTGATGGAGTCTTTGGCGGGCGGCGGCGGTGGCGGTGCGCAGCCAGCGGAGCCCGAGGCGCAGCAGGTGCAGCAGCAACAGGTGCAGAACCACCACCAGCAGCAGCAGCAGCAGCAGCAGCAGCAGCAGCAGCAGCAGCAGCAGCAGCAGCAACAACAAGCGGTGCCACACCACGCCCACATGGTCACGGGGGCATGGCCACAGCTGCACCTGCCTATGTCAGGCATGCCGGTGCTGCACCTTCCGCCACTTTCCGTGCCGTACGACGGCAACCCCCGGCCGCTGCTAGGGCGGTCCGGTGAGGGAGACGGCCAGGGCGGCGGCGGCCGGCCCCAGCTGCCCCAGCACTTTGGCCCGCTGCCCCTGCCGATGCCCACGGCCCTTCCGCCGCTCGTGCATGCACCACAGCCCGCGCAGAAGCACGTGCACGAGCAACAGCAGCAGCAGCAGCAGCAGGCTGTGTTCTTCGCGCACCTGCACCAGCAGCAGCAGCAGCAGCAGCAGCCGCGACAGGGAGGGGCTGGCGCCGTGCCGCAGTCACAGCAGGGGGCTGGGGGGGACCCAGCCCGTGTGTCCCCACCAGCTGCAGCGCTCATGCAGGCGGGCGAAGCTGTGGGCGTTAAGCCACCTGAGCCCCTGCTGCCGACAGCCGGGAGGCATGGCGGCCTTGCGCACCTGCACCAACATCAGCAGCACCAGCAGCACCAACAACACCAAGGACAGCAAACGCCGCACCAGCATCAGCACGGTGCAGGCGGAGGTACGGGCAGCCAGTTAGGGGTTCCTGCTGCGGCTACGGCTGCTGCAGCTGCTGCCGCCGCCTCGGCCGCTGCGGTGGAGGTGCTGCAGGCGTACCAACGGCATGCAGTGGGCCACCCCGCGCCTGCCAACGCAGTGCTGCTGCACCAGTTGCAGCAGCAATAGCAGCAGCAACAGCAGCAGTTATGAAAGAAGAGCGTCTCGGTCCCAATACGACTGAGAGGTCTATCTACGACGGCGCATACCATTTTTGATCTGCTGGACAGCAGCGGATGGGACGAAAACGGTTCTGCTCCTCATGTCCTCAGTTGCCGGACTTGGTGCTGCGTTGGTTGCAGCCGCGGCGTTGGGATGGCCAGGTGTGCCGTACCGAGTGAGTGTACATACGCGGGTAGGTGCTGCTGGAATTGTCTTGTGTTGTGACTGCATGGGAAAGAAAGTGGACTGCTTGAGGCCCGCAAGTAAAAGTGAACGGGGCCGAGTCAGGCGTGTCGAACTGTTGGCATTGTCGGTGTGTCAGCGAATGGCCAGAGCGGGGAGAGGAGAGGGAGATGAGGGAAAGCGGGCTGCAAAGGAGGGCTATCCTGTGGGAGTGCAGTACCCTGAGAGTCGGCATGTTGGACGGCTTCGGTTTCCCTTGCTCGCAGCACACGGAAACTGTGGAGCGAAGGCGTGAGGGACCCACCGTTGTGACCCCCGTGGTGCCCAACGTCCCCCGCGTGTATGATGGCTTGCACCTGAGAGGGACAGCCACCCGCAGCTACCCGCAGCTACCCTTGTACCGCGCACTGCATACGGTTGGCGGATTGATGACACCTAACAACACCTTACGACTAGGTGCGCTAGCTATACGCTGAGGGCTGTGTACTGCTTTGTACTGATGACCTGCCCGTGTGCTGCATCATAAACATGTGGAGCGCGGGTACACGCAGGTTGCACCTGTACGTTGCATTATCGGAAGCTGACCCGTAGTCCATTGTTTGCGCGTAAACGCTTGACATGTGTCTGTCTCAATCGTGCATTTCAGGTTCTTGTGTATATTGGCGCACATCTGGGCACATATATGGCAGGCGGCTTGTGCGTTAGTGCTCGGATGACCATGACTTGGCTCGAGCGAGGGGGCGGAAAGCTACTGTGTTCCAGGCGCACAGAACTGGCGCCTGGCTGCGTTACGGCAAGCAACAAGCGGTTGTCGGCCACGTGCGCGGCTCAATGGCGCAGCTGGGGGCACAAGAAGCCGAAGCGTGGTCCCGATGTCGTTCTTGATTACATTGGTGGCATGCACAACCTTGTGGGAATCATGCTCCCTTTGCAACACAGCCCTGACGAAGGCCTTGTATCGAGCGTTGCGGGATGGATGGAGCTCAGGCAGGCGGGAATGCGCTCGATCAGCGTGAGGCACCGACTGACCACCACCGTGGCCTGGCGCGCATGCTTCCAGTTAGGTCAAGACCACCAGTATCCCCGAAGAGCTGCTGCGTGGTGCGGCTGTGCCCGTGTGGAGAGTGCCGTTGTTGGCCTTGTCCAGGTTATATGGCCCTAATCCTAGTGCTATAGGGGCCCCGCAAGGGCCCGACAAGGTCTAGTTTTAGTTGCACTGCCTTTCAGGTTTGAAGTTCCTGGACGCGTGGGTGTGGGTGTATGCGTGCACAGCGGTTGGACGTGGGATGGAGTTGTTGGGCCTGCAGCCTAGCCAGCGGCTGTGCCTGGCCTGGGGTCATGTCGGCCGTGTTGCAGGCTCTGGATGGGGCGTAGCTAGGCTGGCCGTGAGGGGCGGGGGGGCACCGCCGCAACCTACCTGCGGGAAGCAACCTGCCCGGGGCCGGGCCCTGTACTTGATCGGTGCTTGAGGCTGGCAGCAGTTCCCTGCTGTGTATGGTGCGGGCTGCTGCGGGTTTTTTGGAGGCCCGGCGGGTGGTCCAGCCATGCAGCAGCCAGTGCTGGTGGGAAAGGGGGTGCGAGTCGCCAGTCTATAACTGCCGTGCCCCTAGGGCTCCGAGCTACCCCTAGGGCTCGGACATGGCTTTTGTCGGGTTCCTCTGCACCAGACGGTGTGGCTTCCGCCGGACTGCCCGCCAACCCTGACATGTGTGTCGTACCCTGCTGTGGTGAGGTGAGGAGAACCCCTGATGTTCGGCAGCTGATGGGGGAGGTTCGGGGGTTCCAGAGCAGGTCGGCAGCTTCCATCGTCTGCTCCAACCCTCTCATCCGTTGTATCGATTGCATCGACCCGCTCCTCTGCTATTCTGGTCTACATGTCCCTCGTGCATGTCCCGACGGTTCCTGCTACTGCGCGCTTGGAAGGGCACAACCTCTTCTAGGTTTTTGACGACCAATATACAAGTCCACAATGGTCGCAGAGTCATTCCAGTTGACTTGGCGCGCAAACATCGCGGTGTCGTATTCTCGCGCGGAGCATGCTGAGCCTTGTGAGCTCGTGCTCCCTTGTGCTCAATCTGTTACTAGATACACGGTATATGCCGCACTACAATCTGGCAACGATTAGTGCACTTTCGCCTTGCAGCGTTTCCGTCGGCGCTAGCAAGTGGCCCTTCGTGCAGCCCCATAAAGCACGACGCGCTCTATTGAAAGCAATAAGCAGGAACATTAAACTCCCTTGTTTTTTTGGTCAACGCGCAACGGGACTACCGGTTTGGCAGACACGACACGTTGGCAGAAGGGCACCCTCGCCCGCAGCTGTCACCCGCTGGTATGACCAGAATGACCCTGCGGCCAGCAGCCACGAGTGCTACGGGGCAGGAGCAACTCCCTTGATGAGCTTTCACTTGCTTCCACCGGAACGCTTGCCTAGGCGTGGCCGGGGTTTATTGCACAGGGCAACATGCATGGAGAAAAAGGGGCACGCACGCACTTGCCTGGCTGTCCCACAACTTACACTCGTAGTCCGCACCGACACACACTTCTCATAGGGGTGTCCCATGACTCGGGCTTCTATGTGTGTCCAGCGATAAATACGTGATGACCCACAGGCGGCTGAGGGCTTACAAACGCAAGGAACGTCGACACCAGTCTCACCTGCTGGTCCACACCTCCGTCATCAGGACCTGCACAACTGCACCCTCAGCATCAACCCCACAGACGCTGCCGCACCTGGCCCTGCTGCTGTGCGTATTGCAGCATGCCAACAACGACGACCTGCCATGCCATCCGACGTCGTACGTGTTGCCGCAGCAGCCTACATGCAGCAGCACTGGTGACGGCTGCAGCGGCGGTGCTGCTTCCTGCGCTTGTGGAGACCAGCTTCCTTGCCGCGTCCCTACAACAAGCAGCTGGCACGCATGGCGGACAGCAGCAGCTGCTAACACAACCGGGTGTCAGCACTGCTGGCGGAGCAACACCGCCGTACCAGGCGCTGACAACAGCGGCTTCAGTAGCAGCAGCAGAAGCAGCCAATAGCGACAGCGAGCAGGAGCTACACGTACACAAACGGGCGCACGGGGCAGTCAGCAGCAGCAGCAGCAGTGGCAGCGGCGGTGGTGTTGATGCGGGCGGCGGCGGCAAGGGCCAGAGCCGAGGTGCTGATGGCACCAAGAGGCCCTCGCTTGCGGCAGCACGACATGGCCTGCCCCATGCGCTTTGGAAGAGGGACGGGTGGAACGGAGACCTCGGTGTGCAGACCGTGACGGTGGGTCATGTATTGCCACGATCTCGTGCTGCGGACCCGATTGCGTATTGTGGTACGTACCAGTTTGCCTACAGTAGGCGACCACCCGCCCGCCCACAACACGCACTGCGGAACATGTCACGTGCGTCTCAAAGCCATGGACTGCAGGGCGGCTCCTCTATGCCCCCCAACGAACGTCCTGCCCTGCACCCGCAGATCTACGTCAAGGTACCGCTGTACAAAGATCAGGTCCCCCAGAACCGGACGGTCACCGCCGTGGCGACTCTGTGGCTCCGGCGGATGGGCAGTGGCCAGGCGGGACAGTACGGCATGCCGCACCAGCGCAACGACTCCATCCGCGGCGGGCTGTGGCTTGACGACCCAAATGACCTCTCCCTGTCGGGACCTGCATATCATGCGGCCATGCCGGTGCGCCAGGACCAATGGCGGCCGCAGCTGCTGTTGGATACCTTCGCCGGGGGGCCGCCGCTGAGGGCCGCCGTGGATGCGCTTCCGTTGCGCAACACGGCCGTTAGGCCGTACAGCTTCAGCTTCATGCTACCGGAAGGTGCCGGGAGCTGCTTCAAGGTGCGTGCTCGTACGGCCACTGCACATCTCGGTCACGCACGTGTACATACATGATTCATTGTGTGTCCTGAGGTGTCAGTGCGAAAAGTACACGGCTCCAGCCAGTGCCCCGTGCTCGACCAAGCAAGCCTGTCACGCCTGCCGCTGTGCACCAGGTCGCGCTCCCCGCTGCTTTACCATCCAGCGTCTTGCATACTCGCCCAGCTGACTTGCTATCTATTCGCTGCTGCCGCGCGCAGATCTGGGACGACAGCATGGCGGTCTACCACAAGCCCTTTTGCCTGTACCACCACTCACGGCTGTGCTCCTCGCTGGCTCCTCCCGAGCACTACACGCCTGAGTCACCTGCCCTGTGGGCCGTGTTCGCGCCGGTGCGCAACGTGCGGGCCGCCCCCGGGCAAGGATGGTTTCAGAGTGCAAGGGCCGCCAGCATCTACCTGGCCTGGTATCTGTCCTACCACTTGGCAGCAGGTCAGTCAAGTCAGCTCGGTCGGTAGTGCGTGCGTGGTGCGGCCTGTGCCATTGCAGGCGTGGGGCCTCTCGACCGTCGCCAGCGTTAGCAGGCTGGCTTACCTTACTTTTGCAACAGCTGTGTCCCGCTCTTCTCCTCACAGGCATGTCAGGCGTCCTGTTGTACGCAAGCCCTCTTGATCTCGGCCTGCTGCCACAGGAGCCTCTACTGCAGCCCTACCTTGCCAGCGGAGCTCTGAGGTGAGCCATCGTACGCTACCATGCATACAGCAGACACGGGATGTGTCCACATCCGGGTGCAGATTACTTGTCAGTGAGGGCTGCAGGTCGGTGGGAACGCTGCGGTGTGCACCTGACCGGCACGCATGGGCACCACGCAACCGCATGTCCTGCAGTAAGGTGTGCGTGTTGTGGATGCTAACTTGGCGTGCCCAAACTGCTGCTGGTGAGGTTATTATGGCACCCGATAGTACCGTAGTGCACATGCCTGCACGCATTGCACATGTCTTTGCCCGTCTTGCCTGTTATGCTCATGTTGGTCGCATGCATGCATGCATGGGGGCCTCCTTGCTCGATCGGTCGTGACCATTATTTTCAGACACAGTCGCATGCGTACCTGTCGCACACAAGTACGATACGGTCGCAGAGCGTGGAGTTGAGTTGAGTTGAGTTGAGTTGAGTTGAGTTGAGTTGAGTTGAGTTGAGAGTTCTACAGGGGACCCCTTCCGGTCGGGGTGTGTGGTGTACCCTAATATAGTGCCCCTGGTGCCAACGCTGCAGGCTCCTGCTGTGGGACGTTTCCGAGCGCACCGACCAGTGAGTGAATACCTGTCCTTAAGCACGCTCATCTGGCGAATGCATGCCCACCGAGCCAACAACATGTCAGCAAGCCATTGGCTCGTCCTTGTTACTCCGTGCACGGACCGCACACCGCCCCCGCGCCGATGGTCGGTGAGCAATGTGCGCAACCAAGCAACTGCACTACTGCCTGCCTGCCGGCCGCCGTCACATGCAGCCCCAGTTGAGGTTAACCCGCACGCATGCTATGTTGCTCCCCGCAGCTATGCGTACGACCACGCGCTGAGTCGGAACCACGTGTTGCTGGGGCTGGCGGCGTGTGGCACGAACCTGCGTGTGCTGTTGGTAGACTTTGACGAGTGAGTGAGGGGGAGACCAGCTGGGCTCGTGACACATTGACTGACGTACATCGCCTTTTCCACGTCGTAGCTCCTTAGGCACCACTTGCGCCCGTCCCGTACCCCAGGGCCGTCAAGCACGACCACGCCTGCAAAGTGACACGTGCCATCACTGCACGTGCTGCATGCCCGGCCTGTCATGGGGCCATGAGTCCACACCGCCTTGCTCCCACTGCGCTGCGGCGCCGCATGCACAGGTACCTGATGCTGCCGCGTGGCATACTGATTAATTAAATAATTAATTAATATGAATATTAATTATTTACATTAATTAACACAGCTGCCGGCGCCGCATGCTCAGGTACCTGATGCTGCCGCGTGGCAAGCCATGGCCGGAGCCCCTGGTGTGCATGTCCGACGCCGCCGCTGCCATGACCACGGACGTCATCGTCAACCGCCGAGAAGCGCGGTCCAGCACCGTGACTCCCGACCTGGAGCCTAGCCTCTGGTACGTACATACCGTTCACCACTCCCCTTTTGGGTGCCTGGCATGGCATACCAGTAGCCTATTCTACTCACAGCGGCTGTCTTGTGTTTGCACACGGCGGTAGGAGGAGTGGCCTACACCACTTGCATACATGTGCAGCGGCCCCATGACGCCTCTGGTGCGTGCCCTATGCACCGCGTGATGAGCGAGGACGGAGCTGCAACACAGCGCCCCCACACGCACAATAGGCGGCGGTGACAAGCAGCTGCGGTGTGTGCACGTGTCACGCACCTTCACGTGCGTTCTGCTCGCCAACTGGTTACCTGCCCCTTCCCATTATTCCTTTGCTTGGCGGCTGTCATCGTACGCGTACGTACGGTACAGGCTGACGAACCCTTCAGGCCTGGGCGCCCACATGGGCGGTAGCAGCTTGGCGACTCACCCCATGAGAGTGTACGACATGGTGTCGGTGGCGTACCATAAGAACGCAAAGCGGCTGGTGACGCCCGCCGCCCTTACAGTCGGGTACTTCGTGCATGAAGGTAAGAGTGCAGAGCTCCTGTACACGCGGGCCAGTGCTGTGAGACGGTAGCGAGCTTGCGCGTGCCGCTAATTGCTTTACTTGTACAGCTAGTGATACAGTTGCGGTGATACAAAAGCAAATTGCGAAGCAGGTGCTAGTGGAGGGCAAAGTAGGTTGCACGTCCAGCCTGTGTCCAGCCACATCGTTGGGCTGGTATCGGGCGAGCTGGATTGTGCACCGCGCAGCAGAAAGGTTGTGCCAAAGGAGGCGTACCGGAAACAACGACATGTACCCTGGTCTCCGTTTTGCCTTCCTTTCTGCTGCTTTCCGTGCCTGTGTAGGTGTAACGCTGCATGGCGCGACCTTCAATTCGCCGCCAGAGTGCATCTACCTGCTGCACATCTCTAGCATGGTGAACTCTCGATTCAATGAATCTAAATTCAAGTCCTTCTGGGAGGCCAACACCACCTACTTCAACCACACTAACTGGATACTGCGACAATGAGCATGGGTTTCCCTGGTCACGGCATGATTCCCGCTCAGCCTGCTCAATTAGCGCGAATAAGCAAGAAGTAGGTCGTCCCAGAGCGTTGGCCCTCGCTTTGCACGTGGTTTGGAGGCCACCCGTTGGAAGCACCTGCTGTGCTGTGTGCTGAGGTGTACCCACGGTGTGCCGTACACCAGCATGGCGGTTGTTGCCTGTTGCCGCGTTGGGCCATTGTAGTACCCAATGGTGCACCGACCAGCAACAAGAGATTGCTTTGCGTGCCGGCGGTGGATTCCACACTTTTATGCAGTGTTCCGGTGACCAACTGTACTGGTTGAATTCCTTGGCCTTTTGAGGCTTTGGCCGAACCTTACCAATAATTTGCCTGCAGTGGTTAGAGCATGCCAACTTGCCAAATGGGCCTGCTGCATACAGTAAGTGATGAGCACCTGCGAGGTAACTTTGCTGCTGCATGAAGCTGCACGGCAGGGGGCTCCCTGCTAGCGCTCGCTGCTACAGTATTGAGCCCGGGAAGCCATTATGCACGAGTTGTATGTGGTACATTAAGCATGCCAGTGTCTGGTCCATACCAGGGGAGATAGGCATCCCTGGTCCATACCAGGGGGTGCTCAGGGGTTTGCCTCACAGCATGTAGGTCCCCTCTGGGGCACACGGTCCGCCCATAAGTGCTTGCCAAGCACCGAATTCCTAGCCCCTGTAACCTTCTCACGAAGAAAAAAAAAACACGGTGGCTACCACGGGCCCTCTAGGTGATGTTGCACGCGCAACTCCAGGTGCATAAAACAGGAAGGGCTGACATGCTAGTGTGTTAGGGGTGCAGCAAATTCCAGACCCGCAGGGAAACCGTTGAATGCGGCCATGGAAGGTAGGCAACCTGTCGCAGAGGTGCAGGCTAGGGGAGCTCCCCTGGTGCAGGCAGTGATGCTTCCTACGCATCAGTCACATTCTAGGTAGGAGTTCTCCCCTCATTACAGGTGGGGGTCTCATATTCGGGCCACTTCGCACCGAACCCCACAGGAAAAATCCTTCGCTTTGCCGATAGGAGCCCAAATGCGGCCAAGTGATAGGCCCATGGGTCCTTAAGCTTGCCCAGAAGTCCCGGTCTCAATTACTTTCCCTATGTATACTCAGCGAGCGTTGACCTGGGAAGGGTCCAAAACGCTGCCCCATGCAAAGGTGCTCAAATGTGGGCCACCTCGTCCGTGCGCAGCAAACGACCCCAATGGGCCACGGAATGCCGTGAGACATGTCAATATAGTCAAATATATACATTGTGATCTATTTAACACTGTCCTGCCGGTACGGTTGCTGGCCACTAAGCGCCATTGCTCCTGTGGAACACTTGTGTAACGTGCTGCCGGTGAAGTCGTGCTCCCGCACCGTTATAGGTCAAGAATGCCTCGGCCGTGGGCTTGGGCTTATTTACTATGATAGATATTATGCGTTACATATAGTTGTTACTGTATGCTGGGACTAGAGCGTATACTTCTGGCTCCGTTGTGCTTCGCGACGCAGCGACATGCTCGACAGCATGCTGGGGCACAGCATAGCTCTACATATAGTTTGTATTCACTTATTTGATATAACAATGATTTTTGCAGATGTCGAGAGCGGAGGAAGACCTTGTTTCGGTGCCATGCGCGACGAATTGCGGTCCCGGGGGTCTGTCCGCTCCGGAGCCATACTTGCCGCCACCGCGCAAGTGATAGCAACTAATTATGATAGTTTAAGTCATTACTTGTAACATACTTGAGTTTTGAAGCATAAGTCGCAGCGGCTGATTTTTAAGGTCGGGTGGCCCGAATTTGGTCATGGCCCACATTAGGAACCCCCACCTGTATAGGGGTATACATCCACACATCCGGAGCGTTGTTGGCCACCGCTTACACCACGCCTATCTTTTTTCCTCTTGTGTAACCCAGGCCGTTGTAGTTTCCCCGGCTCCCCTGGTGCAGACCTAGACGAGGTGATATCAATACCGGCAATACTCGGTATCCTGAACACCAGCATCCTGTGTGCATTGCATTGCTGCGCCCCACTGCGCTCGGTCAGCGTGAGACACCGACCGACACCATCACTGCACCTTGACCTGCATTGAGCTGCGCATCGGGCACTTCGGCACCCTTTCAACTGTTGGCTCAAGACCTCTAGTTTCCCCAAAGCAGAAAATAAGAGTTTACGGTTACATGTAAGCAGATAACATGACCATGCGTACTCGGAACGGCTCAGCCTAGCGCGCCTACCGCGCGCAACAAGCATCCGGCAAAATGGCTGCCCGCCTCTTTGACATTGCGCCGCAGCTGTGGCCACATCTCGATGAGTATGACCGCATAGCTTTTAGGTCCATATCGCGGGATGGACGTCGCGCGCATGACTGCCTGCTGGAGCACCTCTGCATCCATGACTTGTGGGGCCGCCAAGTCGACGCATCGCCGGCGGACATGGAGTCTGGCATTCGAGCCATGCTGCGTCGTGGCTGCCGCCCACGCGCTCTCATGCTGCGCTTCCAAGGCGGCGCCACGGAACAGGAGCATCTGGCCCGAGGGTAGGTGCCCTTTTTGGCACGTGCCGTAAGCAAGCTCGCGTGAGTGCCGCTGAGTGCGTGATCTGGGCACACACAGCTGACACAGAGACGCAGCTGCGTATAGCACCTGCGCTGGCCCCGGCAGTGATGTTGCTATGGTTCAGTCCCTCAACGGCCATCCTTAAAGACCCAAGGGTCAGTGCCATTGTATGGGTCATGTTCAGAGCGGTGTCCAGCACGAAAGCACTATAAACAGGGGCCACATAAGAACGGCCAGATGCGCTTGTGCACCTCCAACCCCTATGTCCCAGTTGAAGTCCCCAGCCCGTTCAAAAGGGTCCACGGGGTGAGTCCCAGGTAGAGGTGACCCTGCTGGCCGCCAGCTGTGCGTGCCATGCCCACGTGCCATGCCCACGCGTGTACCGCACCTCTTGCCTCCGCCGCAGGCTTGCCGTACTATCTGCCCTGGCAGACTCCAACACAGCAAGCAGCAATCAATCCAATCATGGAGCTGCTGCGGAGTCATCACCTAACGTTACCACAGCGCTGGAGGCCGCCGCTCCCCTTCCAGCGCACAACGACTCAGTGCATGACGGAGATCGCACAGCGGTCGGCTGCACCATGGGTCCACCGACCATCACCGGCTGCTCCATCCGTCCTCCAACCGTCACCGAGCTAAGACTCGAGGGCGTACCGCTTACAGAGTCAACCATCCGCGCAGTCCAAGCCGCGATGCCACACCTCCGCTCCCTCAAGCTCTACCATTACCCCATGGGCTATCCACACGATGACCTTCCGGCTGCTTTTCAGACCCGTACCCAACACGACGAGGATGCCGATGCCGCAGCTGCTGGTGATGGCAGTCGGCAATCCGTTCAGGGCAGGGAGGACAAAGGCGGGGGCGGGGGCGGCGGAGTGGCGGTGGCCGTGCACGCCCTGCGCTGCAGCCTGTTCAGCCTCAGGCTCCACGACTGCATCGCCATCCACGGGTGCACCTGTGGGGAACAGACTGCTGGCGCCAGTGTGGGGCCGGAGGCAGCAGGGGGCTCCGCGAATAGGGGTTCAGCGGCGGGCTGCTACGGCTGCCGGGCGGGGGAGCTGGTGGAAGCCCTGCGAAGCTGCCGGCAGCTGCAGCACCTGGGACTGCGCTTCATCAACACACCAAGCCCAGCAGCTCTGCTTTCGCACGAAGCCAACCGTGCGAAGGAGGGCAGCCATGACAGCCGGAACAGCATCGCCGGAGGCCGTGCCGCACCCGGACCGCAGCTCGCCTTCCTACCCCTCCTGCTGTCCCAGCTAACCCACCTGCGCTCCCTGAAGCTGCAAGCGCAGTCGCAGCTGCCCCCCGACCTGGCCCTGTCATCGGGCCTAGGGGACTCCCTTGCACACCTGCCCGGCCTGACCCGCCTGGTGCTGGGCGCCCGGCTGGGCCTCACCTCCCTCGCACCACTGCTGCTCCAACCGTCAACCGCCGCGGCCCTGTCGTGCCTACGTCACCTGGACGCACCTGGCTGTTGGGTGGACAGCGTGGGCGAGGTCCGGGCGCTGGCTGGACTGTCGCACCTCACCCGGCTGTCTGTCGGGGGCTTTGCGCACTGCCTAGCGGCGGCCTGCCACTCGGAGGGGGCCGCTGCAGCCGTAATACCACCAGGAGCAGCAGCGGGCGGCGAAGGCAAGGAAGCTACAGCAACTGTTGGTGGAGCAGGGAGCGGTGCAACGGCCGTGGAGGCGGCGGCTGCGCTGGCGCACCTGTCCCTTGCAGATACACCCCGTGCTGCTGCGGCGGGGGCCGCCCAGCACGGCGCAAACCTGCAGCTAGTAACGATGCAGCAGGAGCAGCCGCTGCCGCTTGCCCCCGCCCTGTGCGAGCTGAGCGTCGCCTCGCCCCTGTCCCCCGAGCTGCTGCTGCTCATGCGCCGGCCCCGCTGCCTGGCCACCTTCCGCACCACTGGGTTCGAGCTGGGGGCACAGCACGTGACAGCGGCCCTGCCCCTGGCGGCGTGCCTGGGACTTGAGGACGCCGGCCTTGAAAGAAGCGAGGGCCGAGTGTTCCCTGGGGTGGCAGTGGCCGTCGCCTCCACGACTGCGATGGAGGCGCTGGCAGCTGCCGTGCGGGTGCTGTGTGGCCGGGACCGGCC
>VFQN01005858.1_pt1 | contig 14626 bp, 14 predicted proteins | sample 3512371 | NCBI WGS metagenome assembly VFQN01 (sample SAMN10412370, study PRJNA504923) | tailings metagenome | isolation source: Replicate 2 from Balatoc abandoned mine | place: Philippines: Itogon, Benguet | collected 2017-08-28
CCGATGCCGGTACCGGCAACCCGGCAGCTGGCAAGGGCACCGACAATGGCGTCGACGGCGGCATCGACAACGCTGCCGGTGGTAGCGCCCACGATGACGCTGGCAACGGTGTGACAGAAGGTGCCGGTGAAACGGCCAATGAACGCATCGTGTTCGAGGCGGTGAGCTGGCGCGATTATCGCCACGGCAAGGCCAAGCGCTGGGACCAGCGGCCCTGGGAAGCGTTCCGGCATTCGATCGCCTCAGACGACTATGACCGGTTCGTCGACGGCGCGCTGGTGGCGCTACAGGCCGATGACAGCGGCGAGAAAGACGACAGCGACCACGAGGTCTGGGAGGTGTGGGACCGCAAGTCGCGCACGGTGCTGTTCATCGGCGCCGGCGACGGAAAGGTGCTGAAACAGGTCGCCGATCCGCTGGGCTGGTCGGGCTTCTTCCCGACGGCGACGCCGGTGCAGCCGATCGAGGTCAACGGCAACCTGGAGCCGGTCAATCCGTTTTCGATCTACCGCAGGCTGGCCGACGAACTGGACACCACCACCAAGCGCATCCGCATCATCACCCGGCAACTGAAGGTGAAGGGCTGGTATGGGGTGAGCGCGACCGACGTGCAGGCGGTGCTGGAGGCCGACGACAACGAGTTCGTGCCGATCGCCGACGCCGAAGTGTGGGCCAAGAATGGCGGGCTGCAGAGTGCTGTGCTGTTCTGGCCGGTGGAGCGGCTGATCGTGGTGCTGTCGCAGCTCTATGGCCTGCGCGACCAGACCAAGCAGGCGATCTACGAGATCACCGGTATTTCCGACATCGTGCGCGGCGCTTCCAACGCCGCCGAGACCTATGGCGCGCAGCAGATCAAGAGCCAGTGGGGCTCGCTGCGCATCCACAAGATGCAGCGCATGATCGAGCGCGCCTCGCGCGACCTGTTCGTGATGATGGCCGAAGTGATCCCGGCGAAGTTCTCGCCGCAGACGCTGCAGAAGATGACCGACGTGCAGCTTTTGCCGAGCGCGCAGGATTTGACGCCGGTGGCACCGAAGCCGCTGCCGCAGGGGCTGCCGCCGGAGGCGATGGCGCAGGCGCAGCAGGCGGCCGCGCAGGAGGCGAGCCAGGCCGAGGCGGCGCGGCAGAAGAAGCTGCAGCATCTGGCCGCGCTCAATGGGCTGATGCATGAGCGGGTCACCGCCGGCTACCGCATCGATGTCGAGACCGACAGCACGGTGCGCGCCGACGTCACCCGCAAGAAGCAGGAAGCGACCGAGTTCATGTCGGCCTCCAGCGCGTTCTTCGCCTCGGTCGGCCCGCTGGTGCAGCAGGGCGTGATGCCGGCCAATGCGGCGATCACCATCTACGGATCGTTTGCGCGGCTGTTCAACCTCGGCAAGGCGATCGAGGACGTGCTCGACGACCTGATCGCCAAGGTGCAGCAGGGCGGCGGCGTGCCACCACAGCAGGATGGCCAGGCCGATGCCGCGGCGGCCGCCGAGAAACGCCGGCAGGAGGCCGCCCAGCTCGACCAGCAGATCAAGCTGCAGAACGCCGAGGTGGAACGGCAGATCAAGCGCGAGAACGCCTCGCTGGATTTGCAGATCAAGAACGCCGAACTGCAGATCAAGACCAGCCAGCTCAGCGCGGTGCAGCGGCAATTGCAGCTGCACCAGCTTGGCTTGGCCGGATAACCAGGAGACACAGCCATGCAACGCCTTTTCCACACGCTGCCCTCCGGGGTGCGTGAAGCCGCCGACGCGACCGTGGATCTCGCCTCGGCGCCGGCCTCGTCGCTCAAGGTGGTGACACCGCATGCCAGCAACACCCTGCCGGACGGCGTCTGCCGCGCGCTGTGGGTGGGGACTGCCGGCGACGTGGCGGTGATTGCCGAAGACGACACTGTCGCCATCACCCTCACCGCCGTGCCGGCCGGCAGCATTGTGCCGGTGCGGGCGAAGGCAGTGCGCGCGGCGGGAACGACGGCAGGCAACATCGTGGCGCTCTACTGATGCGCCGCTACGTCTTTCGCGACGGCCATTTCCGCGATCCGGAAACCGGCACGCCGATGGCACTTCCGGCCGGGCCGCTGGCCAGACCCGGCATCACCAGGCCGATGCCGGAATATGCCAGCCCGATCGACGGCCGCGTGATCAGCACCCGCCATGAGCGCCGCGAGGACATGAAACGCAACAACTGCGTGGAAGCCGGCGACATGCCGTCGCCGACCGGCGGCAAGATCAGGAACAAGGCCTTCGCCGCCAAGCGGGGGCTGACAGTCAGCGAGGACTACCGATGACCATCGAGAATGGCGCCGATACCGCCAGCGACGATGCCACGCTCGGCGCGGTGTGGGACCAGATCGAGAGCGACAGCCAGGACGCCGCGGACGGTGGCCTGGCCGACCGTCGCGACGATTCACCCAGGAATTCCCCACTGGAAGGTGAGGGAACGGGAGGGGCACGCATGAAGGCCGAGGTGTCCTCGCCCCTCGCCGGCGCCGTGCCCCTCCCGGCCAACTGGCGCGGCATGGAAGGCGAGTGGGGCAAGATCCCGGCCGAGGTGCAGGCGAGGATCGCCCAGCGCGACGCCGAGCTGCACACGCGCATGTCGGAACAGGGCCGGCAGATCGGCGCGTTCCGTCCCTACAACGAGATCTTCGAACGCAATGCAGACCTTCTGGCCGGGCGGACCATGCCCGACGGCTCGGCGCCGTCGATGGCCGAGGCGGTAGACTTCCTGTTCAGCGCGCAGCGCCGGCTCGACGAGAACCCCATCGCCAGCCTGATCGACATCGCCGACCGCTACGGCGTGCGCCAGCACCTGGCCGCCGCGCTGAGCGGCCAGATCGACATCCCCGCCGACCCGCAGCCGCCCGCGATGACGCCGGCGGACATTGCCTGGGTGATCCGGGAAATCCAGCAGGAAGACGCCATGGCGCGATCCGCCAACGAGGAAGTGAGCCGCCTGGCCAAGGACAAGCCGCTCTATTCCGAGCTCGCCGAAGACGACATGGTGCATGCGATCCACAAGGCACGTGCCAGGCTTGGCGACACCGCTTCCCACGAAGCCGTGTTCGACCTTGCCTATGACATGGCCGTGAATGCCGACCCAGACCTGAGGGTCAAGGCAGCCGCCGCCCGCAAGGCCGCCGCAGCCGATCCGAGGAGAATGGCCGACGCACGCCGCGCCGCCTCCGTCAACGTGACCTCGACCTCCACCGGCCAGTCGCGGCAGTTCAGTGAAGACGAGCTGCTCGGCCAGGCCTATGACGAAGCTCAGAACTCAAGGTGATCAAGATGGCAGGACCATCCACTGTGTTCACGCAGATGGTTTCGACCACGCTGCGTAACGCCGCAACCGAGGTTGCGGACAATGTCAGCAAGAACAACGCCTTGCTCGCCCGCCTCAAGAAGAAGGGCAATATCCGCAATCTCGACGGCGGCACCGAAATCCAGGTTCCGCTCGAGTATGGCGAAAACGGCACCTACCAGCGCTATGGCGGATACGAGACGTTGAACACCAACGCCTCGGACGTGGTGACGTCGGCGAAATACGACTGGGCGCAGATCGCGCTGCATGTCGTGTCGAGCGGACGCGAGCTGCGCCAGAATTCCGGCAAGTCGGCGATGATCAACCTGGTGAAGACCAAGAAGAAGAACGCGCTGCACACCGCGGCGAACAACTTCTCGATCGACCTCTATTCGGACGGCTCGCTGCCGAACCAGATCGCCGGTCTCGCCAACATCATCCAGTCGAACGGCCAGGGCACGGTCGGCGGCATCGACAGTTCGCTGTGGCCGTTCTGGCGCAACAAGTTCCGCGAGATCCCCGGCACGGACGCCTACACCAAGGACACGATCCTGGGTGAAATGAACCGGCTGTGGATGGCGCTGACGCGCGGCACCGACACGCCGGACCTGATCACGTTCAGCCACGACCTGTTCTCTGTCTACGAAGCTTCGCAGCAGCAGTTCCAGCGCTACCAGGATGCCGACCTCGCCCAGACCGGCTTCCTGTCCTACAAGTACAAGACCGCCGACGTGATCTTCGACGACAACACCAACTTCGCCACCAATGCGGAGCGGGCCAACTTCCTCAACACCGACTACCTCTACATCTTCCAGCACAAGGAAGCGCAGTGGTCGCAGGACGAGGAGAAGAAGCCGGTCAACCAGGACGCCGTGGTCATCCCCTATTACTGGATGGGCAACGTCGCCTGCTCGAACCGTTCGCTGCAGGGCCTCCTGCTCGATGTAAGTTAGTTCCCTCAAACGCCGGCGCGGCCCATCCGGGCCGCTTGGCTTACGCGCCAACGGGCGCGGCGCGCGGTCGCGCGCTCCAACGGTCGAATGACCGTTGGGCCCTCAATCGCCGGGCGCTGCGCCCACAGTCAATTGGCGCGCACTCCAACGGTCAGATGACCGCTGGCACAACAACATCAAACAAGGAGAACGAGATGGTTTATTCCGTTACCCCGATCGTCGGCCTGCGTCTCGGCGAGGTGATCAAGGCCGGCGAGGATGCCGCGGCACTGGGCACCGTCGTGACCGGCAATGACGGCCATGACTACATCCTGGCCCTGGCGACAGGCGCGATCGCCAATGCGGCGACCGTGACGCTGACCGAACCGGCAATGACCGTTGCCACCGGCGCCGGCGCCTGGACCAACACCAACGCACCGCTCGTCGCGAGCGACCGCGCCTGGTTCAAAAAGACCGCGATCTAGATTGTCCTCACGCTGTCGCCGCTTCGCGGCTCGCTCCGGACGGGGCGAGCCAAAAGGCGCGGCGCACCGTCGTGCTCGCGGTCTTTGACCGTATCAACACATTGTTGTCCTCACGCTGCCGCCGCTTTGCGGCGCGCTCCGGACGGGGCGCGCCAGAAGGCGCGGCGCACGGTCGTGCTCGCGGTCTCTGACCGTATGCTAGTCGCCGCTTCACGGCTTGTTCTGCCCCTGCCGACCCATCGCCCCCAGGCTGGGCACGGCATCGGGCACGAAGGCCCCCTCTCCGTCGCGTCCTGCGCCGGCGGCGAAGCCGAAACGGAGAGGGGGCAAGCGTCCCACAGAAACGAGGCGGACCGTTCAGGCCCGCCTCCCCTTCGCTCACCTTCCAAGGAGGCCATCATGGCTGAGAACGACAAGCCGGTCATTCGACTGATCGGTTTCAGGACCACCTATGAAAAGCTGCCGGTGCGCAGCACCGATCCGCTCGGGGACAAGGCCGATGCGCACGGCTTCCTGCTGAACGCGGCCGGCAAGCGCCTGATCGAGCCGCAGGAGGTCGACTGGGCGATCTATGCGCCCGGCCACAGCCCGCTCGGCACGCATACGGTGGAGCGCGTCAAGCACCTCATTCCCGATCCCGACCGCCACGGCGACGACCTTGACGGCACCAAGCTCGCCTTCATGACCGCGCGCTGGGAGAAGATCCGGCCGGCCTACGAAGCCTGGAAGGCCGGCAAGGAGATACCAACTTCGGGCACGCCGCTGACGGCCTGGCCGGCGCTCAACGAAGAGCAGGTCAGGATCTTCCGCCAGGTCGGCATCCAGTCGGTCGAGGAGATCCGCGATCTGGCCGAAACGCAGATCGGGCGCGTGCCGCTGCCCGGCATGCGCGACCTGATCAAGCAGGCCGCCGTGTTCCTGGGCAATCTCGACAGCTCGGCGGTTGCCGAGCGCGAAGCCAAGAAGGACGAAGAGATCAGCGACCTGAAGGAGCGCCTGGTGGAACTGGAAAAGCTGCTCGACAGCCGTGCCCGACCGGCAGCACCCACCGCCAGTGCCGAGGCGCCGGCGAGCGAGGAGCTGGCCAGCCTGCGCGCCGAACTCGACGCCAGGGGCATCGACTATGACCGACGCTGGGCGGCACCGAAGCTGCGCGCCGCTCTCGCCGAGGCTGCCTGACCATGGCGATCGGCGACGTACTCAAGGACGTCTGCGTGGCGGTGGGCGAGGCCATTCCGCCCGCCTTCTTCTCCACGGCGGCAGGTACCTCCAGGACGTGGCAGCAGCTGCAGCTGCTGGCCAACGAGGGTGCCCGCATGATCGCGGGCGGCTTCGACTGGCAGGTGCTGCGCAAGGTCGCCGAAATCTCCGGCACCGGCACGGCCGAAGGCTTCGATTTGCCGGCGAATTTCTCGCGCATGCTGAAGAAGGCGAGCCTGTGGTCGTCGCGCTATCGCTGGGACATGACCCATATCGTCGACAGTGACGACTGGCTGTCGTTCGAGTTCACGACGATCGCGCCTCTGTTCGGCGCATGGACCATGCATGGCGGGCAGATGCACATCCAGCCGGTGATGGCGGTGGGCGAAAAGGCCAAGTTCTTCTACATCTCGAAACAGATCGTGCGGGCGAGCGACGGCACGCCGAAAGCCGCCTTCACCGCGGACGAGGATACGTTCCTGCTCGATGAGCGCCTGCTGCGCCTGGCGATCATCGCGCTGTGGAAGCAGCTGCAGGCGCAGGACTTCGCGGCGGAACTTTCCGACTACGAGATCGCCTTCGACAAGGCGAGCGACAGCGACGGCGGTTCCAAACCAGTGCTGTCGGGCAACCTGCCGACCAGCCGCAACGGCCGTATCACATGGCCGGGCACGGTGACGGGACAGGGCTGAAGGGCAGACCGATGAAAAGCGCCACACTTGCACGGCTGGCACAGCCGGCCCGCACCCGCCGCGCGCAGATGACCACCCTGCCCGCGCCGATGGCCGGCTGGTTCACCGCCGGCAACCTCGCCTCGATGCCGCAAGGCACCGCGATGCGGCTCGAGAACTGGCGCCCGACCAACACCGGCATCGTGCAACGCGGCGGCAGCAAGACGCGCGCCACCATCTCGGACGGGACGAAGCCGGTCGAAAGCTTCATTTCCTACAATGCCACGCAGAAGAAGCTGTTTGCGGCAACACGCACGGACATCTTCGACGTGACGACGGTGGCCAATCCGAACGTGCCGCCACCGGCGGCGGTGTCGGGCCAGACGAGCGGCTATTACTCCTTCGTCAACTTCACCACCTCGGGCGACGAATACCTGACCGCGGTGAACGGTACCGATGCGCTGCTGCTCTATCATCCGAGCAGCGGCTGGAAGAAGATCACCGACACGTCGAGCCCGGCCATCACCGGCGGTTCGACGGCGACGCTGTCCTTCGTGTGGGTGTACCGCAACCGGCAGTTCTTCATCGAGGGCGGCGGGCTGAGGGCACGCTACCTGCCGGTCGCCAGCATCGCCGGCGCGCTCGGCACCATCGACCTGAACGGCGTGTTCCAGCGCGGCGGCTCGCTGATGTTCGGCGCATCGTGGTCTGTCGATGCCGGCGACGGCCTCGACGACAAATGCGTCTTCGTCACCAACCAGGGCGAGATCGCCGTCTACCAGGGCGGCGATCCGGCAACGGCGGCGGGTTTCGTGCTGGTCGGCCGCTACGACCTCGCCCGCCCGCTCGGACCGCGCGCGACGATGCGTGTAGGCGGCGACCTGCTGATCGCAACCGAGATGGGCCTGCTGCCGCTGTCCCAGGCGATCACCAAGGACATTTCGGTGCTCGACCAGTCCTCTGTGAGCCGGGCGATCTCGCCGGACTGGCGCAGGGAGGCCAAGGCAAGGCGGTCGCTGCCATGGGAAATCGTCCAATGGCCGGAACGCGCCTATGCGATCGTCAGCCTGCCGGTGACGAATGGCAGCCAGCAGGGCCTGTGCTTCGTGCTGAACACCGAAACCGGCGCCTGGTGCACCTTCACCGGCTGGGATGCGCGCTGCCTGATCTTCCACAATGGCGAAGTGGTGTTCGGCACGAACAAGGGCAAGGTCAAGGACACCGAGGTCACCGGCACCGACGACGGCGTGCCGATCTACTACACCTGCGTCGCCAATCCCGATCATCTCGAGACATCGGGCGTGCTGAAGACGATCCTGCAGGCACGGGCGACGCTGAAGCGGGCAACGCCGAACGAAATCCAGCTTTCCGGCTCGACGGACTACCGCGTCAAGCTGCCGGCGCCGCCAAACCCGGCCCCGGACGTTCCGCCTGTCGGCATCTGGGGATCCGGCCGCTGGGACCAGGCGCTGTGGGATGCGACGATGGCGAGCGCCTTTCCCGACATCGTCAAGACCAGCATCGGCATGACAGGTTATGTTTTCCAGTGGCAGTTGCAGGTGACCGGCGCGCAATCCTCGGCACCGATGGTCGAACTGGTCAGCGTCGACGTGTCGTTCGAGACCGGCGGGCCGGCGCTCTAGGGCGACAAACCGATGCAAGCCTTCTGGGGCCATGACGAGGCGGTGGCGGCATGGGTCGCCCGCCACATACCGGGCTGCGAGCGCGGCTTCGAGACATGTCGAGCGATGGGCGTGCTCGACGGCGAAAAACTCGTCGCCGGCGTGGTCTATCACAACTGGGAACCGGAACACGGCGTCATCGAGATCTCCGGCGCAGCCAGCACGCCGCGCTGGCTGACAAGGCCGGTGCTCTGGCAGATGTTCGCCTACCCGTTTCTCGGCATCGGCTGCCAGATGCTGCTGATGCGTGTTTCGCAACACAACGAACAGTGGAACGGGCGCGGACTGCCGCGCCTGCTCAAAGCCTACGGCTTTACCAGACACACCATCCCCCGCCTCTACGGCCGGCACGAAGACGGACACGTCTTTTCGCTGACCGACGACGCCTGGCGGGCCAACGGATTTCACAGGAAGGAGCTTGCTGCCAATGGGTAAGCCTAAAGCACCAACGCCGCCCGATCCGAAAGAAACGGCGGCAGCGCAGACCGGCACCAATGTGTCGACGTCGATCGCCAATGCAGCGCTGGGCAACGTCAACCAGGTCACGCCCTATGGCAACCTGACCTACAACCAGTCGGGCACGCACAAGTTCACCGATCCGACCACGGGCAAGAGCTGGGACGTTCCCACCTATACCGCGACGCAGACGCTGAGCCCCTCGCAGCAGGCGATCTTCGACCAGTCGCAGCAGGCGCAGGCCAATCTGGCGAAGATCGGCAACCAGCAGTCGGCGGCAATGGCCGACTATCTCAGCAAACCGATGGACTACGGCGCGCTGCCGGCCGGCGGCGATGCTTCCAAGATCGGCGCGCCGCAATACCAGCAGTTCCAGTCCGGACCGCAGCTGAACACGCAGATCAGCGATGCCGGCCAGATCACCAAGGACTACGGGCCGAAGGACGGCTATGCGGGCAACGTGCAGGAGGTGCGCGACGCGATGTTCTCGCGCCTCAGCCCGGAGCTCGACCGGCAGCGCGCCTCACTGGAGACTTCGCTGGCCAACCAGGGCATCCGCATCGGCTCGACCGCCTATGACACGGCGATGAACCAGTTCAACCAGGGTGTGAACGACCAGCGCACATCGGTGCTTTTGGCATCAGGCCAGGAGCAGAGCCGGCTTGCCAATCTCGACGCGCAGCGCGCCGGTTTCCAGAACGCGGCGCAGCAGCAGCAGTTCATGCAGAACAGCGCGCAGGGCGAGTTCGGCAACACGGCACGCCAGCAGATGTTCCAGAACCAGAACGCCGTGACCGGACAGAACAACGCGCTGCAGGACCAGCGCATGAACGCCCAGCTCGCCCAGTTCAACGCCGCCAACCAGCAGCGGCAGGCCGCGCTGCAGGAAGCCTATGCGCGGCGCAACCAGCCGATCAACGAAATCACCTCGCTGCTCTCAGGTGCACAGGTACAGAACCCGAATTTCGTCAACGCCAACATGCCGAACATTCCGACCACCGACTATGCCGGTCTGGTCAACCAGAACTACAACCAGAAGCTCGGCATCTACAACCAGCAGGTGGCGGCGCAGAACAGCCTTTTCGGCGGCCTCCTGGGTCTCGGTGCCTCGGCGATCATGAAATCCGACCGCAGGGCCAAGAAGGACATCAGGAAGCGCGGCCGCATCGACGGCACCAACATCTACGAGTTCCGCTACCGAGGCGAGGACGGCGATGCGCCCAAGCATGTCGGCGTGATGGCGCAGGAGGTGGAGAAGACACGGCCCGACGCGGTGATCGAGGTCGGCGGTGTCAAGCATGTCGACTACGCCAGGGCGCTGCCCGGCCTGTTCGGACTGGGGCAGGCATAATGGAGAGCTTCATTTTCGACGGCAACAAGCCGCGTCGGCCGATGACGCCGGAGGAGCAGAACCAGGCGCAGACGGCGCTGGCCACCAACATGCCGACCGACATCGGCAGCGGCCTCTCGGCGATCGGCCATGCGCTGATCTACCGCCAGAACAGGGACGGCAGCTTCCCACCGGCACCGGTCGCCAGCCCGCTGTCGGGGCTTTTCGGCCTCGGCCTGAACCGCAGTGAAAGGATCCCACTCCGATGACCCTTTCCTTCATCTTTGGCAAAGGCCAGCAATACGAAACGCCGGAAGAGCTGGCGAGAGCGCGGGCCTCGGCCGATGGCCTGCTGGCCGACCAGCCGACACCGACCGACCTCGGCTCCGGCTTGAATGCCATCGGCCGGGCACTGCTCTATCGCGCGATGGTGGGCGACATCCAGGCCAGCGAAAGGGCCGGACGCGACAGTGCCGCGGCCGCGTTCAACCCGATTGCCGGCGCGATGAGCGGTCCCGGCGCGTTCCCGCCGCCTCCGGGCGGTTCCAGGATTGCCGACGCCCTGGCTGGGAAACCGACACCCAAGCCCGGCAATCCGAACCTGCCGAGCCGCTTCGACTTCGCGCGAGCCGACACAGGAGGACCTGCCGGCAACGCTGGCGGGCCGCCCGATGTGTCGACGATGGAAAGCTACATCCGCCAGTCGGCCGCGCAACGCGGTATCGATCCCGGTGTCGCCGTGCGGGTGGCGCGCTCGGAGGGCCTTCAGCGTGGAACCTTGGCAATCGAATGTCACCAGGAAGGGCATCCGCGAACCAAGCTACGGGCCGTTCCAGCTTCTCGTCGGCGGCGAGGGCACAGGCTTCCCCGAGGGCGTCGGCAATCGCTTCACCGATGCCACCGGCCTTGATCCGGCGGACCCCGCCAACTGGCGGCAGGGCATCGATTTCGCGCTTGATACAGCCGGCAAGCAAGGCTGGGGGCAATGGTACGGCTCCAGGGCGGCGGGCATCAGCCCGTTCCAGGGGATCGGAACTGCCGGGCCACCCGCTTCTGCCACCCAGGCGCCAGGGTCAAAACAAGACGTTCCGGTCGCTGGAGGTGCGCGAGCAGCGTCTCGAGCCGCAGCGGCGTCCGCAGGCCCCATCTCGACGCAGCATCCCGGTCAGTTCGACCTGACACGGCTCCCAGCCGCGGCTGGGGGCAGCGCAGATGCGTTCGACGCTTCGAAGGGCCCAACGCTGCCGATGTTCCTCAATGCGCTGCGGAACCCCTGGCTGAATGAAGTGCAACGCGGAGTGGTGGAGCGCGAGATCAAGCGTATCACCGGCCCCCGCTAGCGATCATTTTCGGGACGGTTGCATGAGCGCGTCTTGCCCGGTGCATCCAGGCGTCCCGAAGCCTCACCCAAAACCGATCCTGGGAATTAACAACACAGATTTGGAGGTAATTGCAGATGGTAACAGCTGACGAAGCCCGACGCGAACTGGCCCGCCGAGAACTGGAGAGCAGACGCGCGCAACAGCCTGCGCCGGCCGATGACTATGACAACAGCTGGTTCGCCCAGCTCGCCTCCGGTGCCAATGAGGGGGTGGCCAGAGCGCTGGGAGCGCCCATCGATCTGATGAATGACATCGTCGTCACCCCGGCAATACATGGTGTAAATGCTATTGCCGGAACGAATTTCCAGCCCGCACAAGAGCCTCTTGGCGGCAGTGGCGGCCTCGTGCGTAGCCTGCAGGATCTCGGATCGATCAAGCCGCCGACCGATGACCCGTACAAGCAATTTGGCCGCAATACGACCGCGGAAGTCAGCGGTGCCGCCCTTACGGGTGTCGGAGCCCTGGCAAGGGCCGCAATTCCAGCTCTTGAACTGGGCAAGATTGGCCTTGCCGGGATTGGAAGCAGTGTCGGTGGCGCCGTCGCAAATCATCTGGCACCCGACAACCCTTACGCAGATTTTTTGGCGAAGTCTCTCGGAGGTCGGATCGCGAGCGGACCACTTGAAATGGGCCGCCACGCCGCGCGGCAGATCAATGAAGCCATTCCGACGATCGAGAGACGGCGCGCCTTGATGGAAGCCCTCTACGAAGCTGCCGGCGATATCGGAACCCTGTCCACGCCGGCCGCAGTCGATTACATGAGCCGGGCCATCAAGAGCCCCACCGTGAAGCAGGCCCCCTTGGCAAAAGCGCCCGCTAAGAGGAGCCGCCTGAATCGCATCTGGGAGGCGCTGACGGCTGGCCAGCCCGCGGCTATCGCTGATTGACTGACTGCCATGGTTCCAAGAGCCATTGCGGCGACGTCCAATCTTTCACTCCCTCCGACCATTCGCAACCACAACGCATTCCTGAACAGTCTCAAGGGCCTGTCATTTTACCTTGGCTGAGGGCATGCGACGGCAGCCATCCCACTTCATCTCCGATCGCCGATGCGATCGGGCTGCACATTTCAGGTGACGACAAGAGGCGACAGGTCGTCAACGCGACTGCGCGAAACCGCCGAAAGGATATGACGTGACGAACGAGCTTCGCGCCTACAATCCCACCTGGCGTGATCGGGTTGCTGCCGCCCTGATCGGTGAGGGAAAACCAAGCCGTTACTACCGCGACGTCGTTTCCGGCCTGGTTGGATCAGCAGGCATCGGCGCCACCGGATATTCCTTGTCCGATCTTACGCCCGCCGGCACCGTATTTTCCGCCGACGAGATGGTCCGGAGTGTTCGGGACGGCAACTATGGCCAGGCGGCTCTCGATGCCGCAGGCATCGTTCCTGCAGGTGCTGTTTTTCGTACCGCAGCAAAGCTTGCGAAGGGCGCAAAACCCCTTGAAAACCTTGGCAGCAGGGTCGCGAGCCTGTATGATCCGCCTGCGAAAAAACCGCGACCATTCCACCTTGACTATCCGACCGGAGCGCTTGGGGATGAAGCAGGAAATCTCAAGCGAGACATCGAAGGAAGACCCCTCGTTGCAAGATACATTGCCGGTCGACGATTGGTGGGCGGGGCGGACACTGCGCTGTCACCCACCGAAATCCGATCCATTGGCACGCAAGCAACGGGCCGACCAATTGCGGAGGTTCCGCAGCGTGGGCCGACCGGGCTCGGATCTGATATGGGCCGTGTCACCCTCAACCGATACAGCCGTCTCCCCGAAGAAATCTTCATCTCGGAAAAGCTGAACCCACGACAGAGAGACAAGGTTATCGCCCATGAGGTCGGTCACGTCATCGATCAGATGGCGGGCGAGATTCCTGTGGCAGGCCTCTCGCGCGAACTGGCATTCGTTTATGACACGTTGTTCACCGGACGGGAGCGTACCAGGAATTTTACAGGCCCTCGGCACCTTCAGTATCGAGGCGATGAAGTGCCGCGCGAACATATCGCCGAGGCCAGCCGAGCCTATATGGTCGATCCCAACTGGCTGAAGACCGTGGCTCCCAAGACCGCGGCACGCATTCGTGAACATGTGAATTCACACCCCGAACTCAGCAAGATCATCCAGTTCAACAGCCTGGCTGCCGCGAGTATCGGCGGCGGTTCGCTGCTTGGGGCGGAGAAGGCCGAAGCAGGTGAGGCAGTCTCGGCGCCGCCCGCGCCGAAACCCGCAACGGCTCAGGCAACGACTGCGACGGAAGCACGTGAACCAAGGCAGTTCACCCGTACTGGCTCAAACGGCATTCCTGGCCAGGACAGCGCTCGGGTATCGGCGCGGGTTGCGGCAGGCCTGACCAGTCGAAACAGCCCGGCTCTGGACGCCCTGCTGGCAGGCAGCCTCGGCTGGCCAGCGTCGAAGGTCGATCGTGTCGCCAGGGCGTTGCTTCTGTCCTCAGCCGAAAGGCGTTGAGCGATCCATTTTCGTGAGTGGTGGGGGCTACTCGATCGCAGCGTTGCGACCTCTCGGCCCGACGGACACCTTGAACGTCCGCTGACGATCGCGACATGGCTTCTGGCGTCGAGAGCCTATCCATGAACTGCAGAGGAGATCTTCCATGCCGCGCGTGAACGGCGTCTACCAGCTTTTGCCCGGCGTGTACGGTGTTCCGAACGAGCCGATTGCCTCCGCTCCCTACAACAGCCAGCTCGACGACCTCGCGAAGGACGCCAATGACCCGCGTCCGATGGCCGCCGGAGGCACAGGTGCACAGACCCCTGGCGAGGCGCTGACCAATTTCGGTTTCTCGGCTTTCGTCAAGTCGCTTGTCGGAAAAGCCAGCGATGTCCTGTTTCGCGCGGCCATCGGCGCCGACGATGCGACAAACCTGACCAAAGGCACGCTGCCGGCCGGACGAATATCCGATGCCAGCCACGGCCAACTCTCCGGCGGCAATCTTCATGTTGCCGCAACAGGCAGCACCAATGGTTTCATGTCTTCGACAGACAAGACCAAGCTCGACGGCCTCGTCGAGAAGAACCTGACCGGCTGGGTTTCCGGACGTGACTTCACCAACGGCACGTTGATCACGACCAGTATCCCCGCAGCGGTCTCGGAGGGCGATGCGTTCCTGATCGAGATCGTTGGCAATTCGTACAACTCGCTGGTGCCGTTCGACATCAAGATCCAAGGCTATCTCTATG
>VFQN01005860.1_pt1 | contig 14623 bp, 23 predicted proteins | sample 3512371 | NCBI WGS metagenome assembly VFQN01 (sample SAMN10412370, study PRJNA504923) | tailings metagenome | isolation source: Replicate 2 from Balatoc abandoned mine | place: Philippines: Itogon, Benguet | collected 2017-08-28
GCAATGGTTTCTTTCAGCGCCTTGCGGATTTTAATGGGAGCCCTGCAGACATTGCGCTTACGTTGCTGGAGGCTCTGGGCTGCATGCTGCACGGCGTTCCGGGGGGTGAGTGGAGCAGGGGTGGCCGGCAAGACAGTGTCCAAGGTGCGCTCGATACCGTGCTGGGGCGTAGCGGCCGTAGCCTTAATCTCGATGGCAGTATACTAGTCAAGCACGGCAAGGGCGTGCCAGCAATAATGTCAGTACTGTACAACCACTATTGGCAGCGCTTGCGACGACTTTATTGTGTCACCAGTCTCAATTTGAACTTACGTCCACACAGTTCACATAACGCGCGTTGCCCTTGTTTCCAAAAGATGGCAAGCAAGCCTTCGACTGACGTCACTGTATGTTTCCGTCTTATCGCATGGTAGCTGCACCTACCACGCCCCTGCCACGGCCCCACTTCCCCCTTTCGCAACCTTCACAGGCCTTCCGGCGGCCTACCGCCAGCTGTCCCCCGATCTGCGCACCCACAGCGCCCGGCGGCTCCACGCAGCCCGGCTGCTGCCCACCCTGGACCACCTGATGAGGGCGGAGGCGCGGGGGGCGTTCGACAGCTGTGCTGCTCAGGCAGCCAGTGCCGACCCCGCATCCGCACAATCCAGACCCACGGTGCACGGCCTGGTGTGCAGGCTGCTGACCGGCGGTCACGCAGCGGAGCCAGGTGCCGGCGTGGCCACTGCGGCTTGGCGCTGGGGACTGTGCGACGTGCGGCTGCAGCAGGGGCTGAGGGCCGAGGCGGTGGGGCTGGCGGTCACGGCCGCCAAATGGGGGCGGCGGGTGGCGGTGGCGACCGAGGAGCTGCCCTTGCCGCCGCCGCCGCCGCCACCGTTTCAGGCTGAATCAGCCTGCCCGGTCGAGCAGCAGGCAGCGGCAGTGGCTTCGGGGCGGCTTGAGTGGGTGTGCCAGCTGCGGCGTGCGCTGCGCTGCCTGTCCCTGCTGGCTGTGCTGGTGCGCGTGATGCTGCCGGCGCTGGGAGAGCAGCAGCAGGGGGCAGGGGACGAGGCGGGGGAGGGGCAGCGGCACGGTGCGACAGGTGGGGAGGCGGCAGCGGCTGAGGCAGCCGAAGCCTGGACAACGGAGGTGCAGGTGGAGGCGCTGTCGCTGTGCCTGCGTGTGGGGTGCCAGCTGGCGGCGGCGGCGCTGCACGCTGTCACGCACCACCTGCAGCAGTCACAGGGCGTGCAGCAGGCGGGAACCTCAAGCAGCAGGGAAGTACTGACTACGGAGGAGGTGTACGGTGCGGTTGGCGACGCCCTGGCGCTGATACGAGCCCTGGGTGTCTGTGCGGCCGAGGCGCCGCAGCTGCCTCCGCGGCAGTTCCTGGCCGCGCAGCCGCAGCGGTTGGTGGCGGCCTGCTGCGAGGTGTGGGTGGAGCTAGCCGCGGCGGGGGCTACGGCACGGAGGCACGGTGCGCAGAGGCGAGCCAAGGTTTGGAGAGCCTGTGGCGGCGGCCGGCGTAGTGGCCCAAAGACTGCTGCTGCTACTTTGGGCTGCAGGCTAGGTAATACACTGGCGTGCACGCTGGCGCGGCTGCGCACACGCCCCCAGCTGCGGCCGTACCTCCGTGCCTGGCTGGCACCCCAGGCAGCGGTGGAGGCCGCGGCTGAGGCGGCTGAGGCGGAGGCGGAGGCAGCGGTGGCGGCGGCAAGCGGAGGTGCTGCCACTGCTGCAGCTACCAATGCTGCCACAGTGGCGGCGGCTGAGTACGCCCAGCTGTTGTTGGCAGCGGATGGGACCGTTGCCAGTGATGCGGGTCGTACGGCCACCATTGGCATGGGCGCTACGGCCGGCGGCAGCGGCGGCGGCGGCGGCAGCGACGCCCCAGGAGCTGTTCCGTGGCGGGGCGGTGTGCTCAGTGACGCTGCACTGCTGCTGCTGCGGGCGGCAGAGGCGGATTGCGGCGGAGGACGGAGACGCGGCAGAGGATGCTGCAGGTCCTTTGCCCTGCTGTACCAACTGCGGGAGGCAGCCAGGGGTGGAGGTGGGATGGGTAACGGCAGGGGGGTAAGTGCCAGCGGCCGAACCCACCAGCACAACTGGGAGGACGCGTGTCGGAACTTGCACTTGAGTGGTGGCACGTCACTGCGCGTGGCAACGGAGGAAGCAGCCGAGGCAAGCCCCCGGGCATCCACGGCCCCGCTTCCACCTGTAAGCCCGGAGTCAGAGAGGGTGTGGCTGAGGCGGCTGCGGGCGGCGGCGCATGTGGGTACTGTAGGGGAGGCAGCAGCAGAACACCGGGAGCTGCCGCACCCGCTGCCGCCTGCGCTGGGCGGGGCGGCGGCGGCGGTGGGTTATGGAGGGCTGCGGCTGTGTGGCAACCCGTCCTGCGGCAACTTCGCGGGGGCAGCGGAGGCGGGGCTGCACCTGAAGCACTGCGCGGGGTGCATGGCGGTGCGGTACTGCGGGGCGGACTGCCAGCGGGCGCACTGGCGGGAGGGGCACAGGAGGGAGTGCAAGGCGCTGCAGGCTCAGCGGCGGGAGGAGGCGTAGCAAGGCAAGGGCCCTCAACAGATGGCTTGACGGTTGACTCATGTGCCAGAATAGTAGCTGGTGATAGACTGGCATGTAAGTTCTAAGGACTTGACGAGCAAAGCACCGGTCTACTGTGTGTTGGGTGACTGGTGCGAGTACCATGCATGTGCAGTAGCATACCGGTGGTGGCGGGTAGGGAGCACGCTGGTGCAGGGCTGTCGGGATGCCTGAAAAAGCAGCGGAGCTGCTGCACGCACGGGGTTGCTTGAGCTACTGAGACCTGCTACTGTATGTTTACGCACCGACGCATGACAGTCATGTTGTCCACCGGGCTGTGGCTTATCTTGAATGCACAGGGGGCCCGGCCCTGCCGTGAGCTGAGGCATAGTGACTGCGCATCTTCGAGGTAGGAAGACGCGCTGTGCTTTGGCTGCAGCCGTGGCGCGGTGTGTGTCTGCAGTACGGGTAGCGCCTGACGCTGCGTCCTTGCACTATTGTCCGCAGGTGCGGATCAATACACTTGCCCCACGAGTCCACGGGGAGTAAGACAGCTTGACAGCAGTTTCTTTCTAGTTATCTGTTGTGCCTGGTTGTTTGTTGCATCTGGCAGCATCGCGACGCGCATCCAGTGTCCCGTGCATGTCCCGGTGTATGTATAGCAGGGGTGGGTGACAGCCCGCTGCCCCAGTGCCCCTGACGCAGGTACCCCCGATACGGTAGTGTTACAACTCTTGCCTGTGCACACATGTCGGTGCTCTCACGCTTAGGCAATTGAAGGACATGCTTATGTTTACAACGTGGACGTGGATGCACTGTGCAAAAGAACTAGTGAGGCCGGATGCGTACTTCGCAGCCTGTGCTCTGCGCAAGCCACGCGTCAAAGCAATGTGCTTTCCAAGCACCCAATGTCATGGCACAGGGAGCTCGTGCCAGCCGAAAGCACAGACGGGCCAGCTCTGTGCAGCAACCGGCAACAACAATACGGCAAGCGTGCACATGCACCACAGCACCAGCCTGTACATTGACAGGCTCAATGTCAATGTACTCTCCATTGCGCCTGAGCATCCGTCCAGGAAGTCATCAAAGTGTCGTCAAATGCGTGCACTATGCCCAGCAAGTAACGACCGTACAGCGCCCTTGGCGCCCGTAGACTACACGGGTAGCTGGTGACCTGTGGTGACTGGCGTATACAACGCAACGACACGGCTTCCATTTAGATGGCCCGCATACCGTACATCGCAAATGCCGTCAGCATGATGCACATGAGATTCGCCCCTACACAATACAGAAACCGCAAAACGCCAACAAGGGGTGACCCCCCGCTCCCTGGTGCCGCGGTCGTGAGGTTACGGTAGCAACACCTAGTAGCACCTGAAAAAGGCGATCCGGGGCTCCCCACCGCTCCCCATCCGCTCCCGTAGCCTCTCCCGAAGCCCGCTGTGCTTCCTGCCCACTATACCCCACATGTGTGCCTTGTGAGGCTCTCCCATCTGCAACCGCTCTCTGGCCAGCTGCTTGCAAGCACCAACCTGCCAGTCCAGGCCCGGACCGTAGTCCTACACGCTGGACGCTGCATCGCCGCCGACCACAACCCATACCCACCACATGCCATGCTAAGACTTACTCACATGGAGAACATGCACCCAAAAATGAAATGCGTTTGCAGATGCCATTATTTCGCTCAAAATGCGGAGGTTGGCGTACCGCCCACCCCATCCTGCCCTGCCAACTCCTACCAGCTGCAACTCACACCCTGACCCACACGCCACCCCATTACAGAATATTAATACCCACATCTGCCGGCCTCGTCGCCTACTCGCTCCCCGCCGCCGCCTCCACCCCCGCGCCACTGCCACCGCTGCTGTCCAGCCACTACAGCCTACTCGCGCCCCGCCGCTCCACTGCCACCGCTGCTGTCCAGCCACTACAGCCTACTCGCTCCCCGTCGCTCCACTGCTGCCGCTGTCCAGCACGCTGGCCAGGCTGTTGTGGCTCTCCATGCTCCACAGGAAGTCGCTGATCTGCACCATGAGGTCGCCGTCAAGGGCCTTGACGGCAAACTCCACGTCAGCCACGGCGCGGCTGACGGCGGCGGCGGGCTCGGCCGCCTCCGCCGCCGCCAGGCACGCAGGGTCCACATGTACGTCCACGGAGACGACGTCCAGGCTGTCGCGGTTGCGCATGGACACCCTGCGGGGGATACGATACGCGTGGAGCGCGAGCGAAAAGTGTGAGGCGCCAAGGCGGAGGAGTGTTGCGTGGTGCAGGACTTCAGGGGTATGTGCGCCGGCGCTGGTGGTTGGACACGCTGAGCACTAAGCGCATGCCTGGTGTGACAGCGGCGCCAGGTGTCTCCTAGCCGGTGCGTATCGTGAGACGAAAGCCTGAGCGCGGCTGTTTTGCCCGAGCTTGCACTGTGTAAGGTACAATACTGAGTGTGATCGGTCAACAAAGGTTAGCTGGGGGCATGCTGCGCCATCCGGTTGCACGTGCGGGGGTGGACGTAGGCATGCGAACAGGTGCGGAGTGCCGCAGCAGTGGAGGGGTGGGCGCACTCGCCTGGCCTGCCCTGTGAACAGGTGCCCCTTGGCGGCGTTGGCCGTGGCCTCCCAGCCCAACGTGAGGTCCAGGCGCTGGCACCTGGGGCGGGGTATGCAGAGGGGTGGGGTGGTTTACGGTACATGTTCAGCAAGTTACACGGCCCAGCGGCTGTTAGGTGCTGGCACCTGGGGCGGCGGATGCAGGGGTGTGGGTGTGGGGTGGGGTGAGATGCGTTGGAGGGATGGCCATGGATGCATAATCACAAACAGAGGGATGCCCTTGATGCAAACCACGTCCACAAAGCGGGAGGCTAGGATGGGGCGGGATGGGGTGGGGGCTGGGGTTGAGGTGAATGCACTAGTACGAGTGCAACGGAAGGGCACTCGCAGCAGCAAGTGCAGGTCGCACGGACAAGCGGCGTACAGGCCGAAACCCAAGGCTAAGTCCTTGCTGCCTGGTGCTAGCCGCACGTGCCAGCCTGCTCACAGTCAGGCTTTGTGCACTCCGCGTTCAGCATGTCCCGGCGATTTCCGCAAGGATCCCAATTCGGGTCGTCGGTGCGCTGCCTGTGCGTGTACACTGCGCTGGCCGCGTGGCCGGACCTGTCCAAGCCATCGCAAAGCAGGCACGCCGCAAGGCAACGCCGCCACCCACCTCTTGGACTTGGATCCCTCCTCCAGGTCGCCGTTGTAGTGTAGCAGCGATGTGGTGCGGACCTGGGCCCTCGGGGTGCGTCGCGTCAGCCCCACCACGCGTTGCCCCAGCTCATCCCAAACCCACGCCTGGCCGTCTTGCTCCATGGTCTCGAGGGCAAAGCACCCGCTGGACGTCGGAGAGCCCTCGGCCCCCTTGAGCCCATCGGCCTACACCGCACGACGGAACATGCATGTTGTTCCGACACTGATCACGTAACCACCTATATGTTGCCAAGGTTCTCACATGCTTGCACTATCATCGCAGCCCAAGTCGTGCTACTGAAAGGCCACGCATGCAGCCTTTCGGAGTGGCAATTTAACGGTCTCAGCCCGGCGCTGGCACCCCGACGCAAGACCCAAACTCCAGTGACGTACTGCTTTATTGCCTGTAGTTGCCAACGCTTACCGGAGTCGAAACGTCGACGGCCCAGGCCTTTATCGGAATGAGCCGGTGCGGGAGCTGGGGGACGTGCGCAGGAACAGGGACCGCGCGACGACTGCGCGCCATGGAGCCAAGCCCATGCCCAAGACGACTAGGGTGGTGGAGTGCTGCCTGCATTTTGCCCTTGGGTTTGAGTGTCTCAGGAACGACTCACAAGTGTTCTAGCTTTTACAAGGTGGAGGACTCAAGTAAGACTGACACATATAGTTGTAAGCGTTACTGTGGTGGATATATGGCAGGATATGCTCTGTCTGCGGTGGAAAAGCTACTTCACCATCCGACCAACCGTCGACCCGAATCTGCTGACTCGAGCAAAAGCGCACCAGGAATGTTCATGCGCTTGCATTTGCCCTGGTTGCAGCAACCCTGATCAGGGGCTATCAAACGCCGCATGCGTCAAGCGCAGGGGCGCAGGGACTGTCAGAGTAACACGACAATTGCATGGACGCGCGCTTGCCGGTGCGGTGCCGCGCTGAAAGGGTCGGTCTGCACGCCAAGCCACAAGCATAACAGACATAGTAACGTATAACGCCTCGACAACGATGGCGCAAGGGTTCCAGAGGCAGACTGCCGTCAGGGGAGGACCCCCACTGCGCGCATGGCTGGCCCTCGGAAGCATTCGCACGTTACAGGTCTGCATCCTACAGGCCTAAAAGGAACAAAGGACATTTGGCACTTGTGGTTCAAGAAGCCTATGCCTGTACAAGCTGCACGTTGGCTGCTAGGGTTCAAGTGTGCAGTGAAGCACGATGGCGACTGACGGCGCCGTGCCAAGGTGCCCGGGCCGTGCCATGGCAAGGGTTGCTGCACTTGACCGACTCCTGGTCGTGAAGAACCAAGGGAGTTCCCCTGGGCACATCTAAGTGAAACTGCCCCGCCTGCCGTGGCAGCGCTTCTGCGTTCCTTTCACCGTTAACAGCAGCCATCAAGCCATGATGTCCTTCACGACTGCCACACAACATTTCGGTACTGGCGTGCATCTTAGCTCGCTCGAGTTGTGAGACGTTGTGAAGCAAACAGTACCTACTGTAGCAGAAACCAACGCCGTCCGCGGTTTGCTCTTGCACCACACCACCGGGTCGCCTGCTCCGCCTGCCAGTACTGGCAAAACACATTGGCGAGCACAGGTCGTGACGCATGTACGGGACGTAGCTCGCGCTACTGCCCAGTGCGCCATCGCCTCTGCCGGCAACCAACCGCCAACCAGCAACATCCGCCTGCGACATACTGCGGCACCAGACATAGGCGGCATGGCTGTCGCAGACAGGGGGCAACTACCGCAATGGCCAGGCTATGGCATCACATTGTACCCGCCTGCCTACACCAAAAGCCCTGCTGGCAGTAACTCGAGGGCTCACGCGACGACAGTGCTACTGCGGATGCCGAAGGCCTCCAAGCCAGGTACGGTACACACCTGGTACACACGGAGTTGCTTGTGCAGGTGCATCCTGTTGCCTGCAAGCCGCGAGCTCCTTCCCCTCCCCATTACACGCCTCCCGTCGTCCTGCGCCCTGGCCAAGACCCCTTCCCCACATCTGCAACACATGCACGCCGTTCCCCCAGCACCCAGCTCACGGAACCCATTCCGCACCTGTCCCCACGCCACGCACATGCCTCCAGCAACGCATTCCATACATTGCACCAATACATGCGTCCATGCCCAACTGCCAACCACACCCCCCACCAAAAACTTTTTCCGCCCACCCTCCCCATGCAACACCACCTCTGGGCTCTTCACTGCACCCCAATCGCCACCCCAGCACGCAACGTTTTCCCCCCTGTTTCCTGCCTCCTCCTCCTCCTCCTCCTCCTGCTCCTGCTCCTGCTTCTCGTCCTCCTCCTCCTCACTTTGCCGCCTTGGCGATGTCCTCCCTGGCCCGCACGAACGCCGCCACCACCGCCCCCAGCTGCAGCCGCTCGCTGGTGCTGTAGGCCAGGCGGTGCTCCACGTCCGCCAGAACCTCCACCAGCCCCACCTTGACGGCGGGGGGCAGCGACATGCGCATCACGAAGCTGCAGGGAGGGAGGGGAGAGGATGGTAAGGGAGGGCAGGGACAGGGAGGAGGTTGGCTTGAGGGGGTGGACGTACGAGCCAGCAGCACCAGGTGCGCTTTGGGGACTGGCCGCCGCGGCACTGCTAGGGCAAGTGCTGCTGGCAGCTGCACGCGCTGACAAACGGAGCTAAAATTGATTGCGGGAATCTGATTCCGGCTGCTGGGTGCGGGCTGCCCATCCGCTATTGCATGGGCGGCGATTGCTCCTTCTTCCCCCTGCTCTTGCTGTACGTCAGCCCCCACCGCTAGCCCCGCGACGCCGGTGGCACTCACGGGTGCAGCTCCCGCACGATGTCCACCAACGCCACGCCCTTTTCCACCTGCAGCGACTGGATCTCTGGGGAAGAGGGGAAAAGGAGGGAGAGGCGAGGGCTGGGCAACTGCTTGTAGGGACGGGTCGCTTAAAAATGCTCTTGCACCGCACCATGCGATTTCACACGCCTTGGCTACACACGCCAGCTGGCCGCACCCTTCGCAGAGGCCAAACGATGCGCGCGGCAGCCACGGGCTGAACAACACGCCCGCTGCTCTCCTCAGCCAGCGCTGTGCAGCTCACACTCTTCTCTGCCCCTCCGACCCCTGCGCGGACCCGCTCCCCTCCGCCGCCATTTCCACTCCAAGTCAGCTCCACCCCACGCCAGTGCCCCTGAACAGCTTTCATCCCCCTCCTCATCACCCTCAGCCCACACTCAGCGCCGCTCACTGATGTACGCCCACTATCACAAGCCCTATGTTGCACCCCCACACTCGGCGCTGCTCACTGTTGTACGCCTCCGCCAGGCCGTCGTTGAAGAGCCAGCCCAGGCATGCCTCGATGTCCGCCGGCAGCGGGTTGCCGGTGCAGGCGTACACGGCGTGCTCGTCCACCTGGGGGAACGCCATGTGGCACGACTGCGGCGCAGGGGAGGGGGGAGAGGAACAGACGAACAGCGTGTGGGATCGGCTGTCAGCCGCGTGGCAGGATGCGTCACAGGGTGCCGCAGGGGCGGCCCCAATGCCGCCCAGACAGCGGAGCGAACAGGGGGTGGTCTTGCGAGTGTATGAAACGAGCAAGCAGGGCTGTTGTGCTGGCGGCTGCTCGCACTGCTGCTACAATGGCAGCACGCCGCCATGGGCCCATGGCCCCACGGGTGCCCATGTGCCCGCACGCACCTGCAGAATGTTGAGCGAGCGGCGCATGTCCCCCTTGCCCAGCTCCACCAGCGCCTCCAGGCCCCCGGTGCCTAGCGACACGCTGCAGGGAGGGAGGGTGCCAGGTGTAACGACAGGTTGTAAGCTCCACAACAACTCTCTTTCATAAGTGGACAGGCGTGTGGCAAAGAATCGCTAAGCAGGCCCCTGGTGCGGCAGCGGATCTCCTTCCAGCCTGTACAAGCCCCTTAGGACTCCACCGCCACTTCAGCGCCAATCGCACAGCATACGGCGTGGTCAGTGCCGCCGGCGCCCCCCTCCCCCCAAACCCGGCCGTTCATCCCTCCCGGCCCCCACCATCCACCATCCACCGCCCCGCCCCGCCCATCTTTCAGTCCCACCCCTGCCCCCGCCCTCCACCGGCCCACCCCTGACCCGTCAGCGTCCTCCCGTCCTCCACGTCACTGCCGGGACCTACAACCACCGGTATGTGCAGCAGCCTCCGGTATGCTCCCCACCCTGCCAACCCGCTCTCCCTGCCCGCCCTCCCCAGCTGTACGACTCACCCCTCCGTGTCCGCCACATGCTGCAGCCTGTCACGTACGTATTTGGGGTCCAGGGGAGGGAACCTGGGGCAGGGGAAAGGGACCAGAGGGAAAGGAGTTTTGCGGTCAACAAACCAGGCAGGACGTGCAGGCCCGGGTTGTACGGTGTGCACGGCAGGGCCAAGCAACTGGCAGGCGCTGCACGCTAGGAGCACAGGCCGCGAGGTGGAAATGCGGCATCAGGCAGGAATGGGGGCCCGGTCGCATTTCCGGCAAAACAACCCCGGGGCACTAGCACGTGATTGCAGGCCCCAGGGCGCACCTGAACTTGGTACACCGCGACTGCAGCGCGGGGATGATCTTGGACACGTAGTTGCAGATGAGGCAGAAGCGGCAGTTGCGGGTGTACTTCTCGATGACTGCAGCCGCACAGCAAGGACGGACGCAACGACACGTGTAAAATCTTTTGAGTGGCCGGCACCAATAGTGGCCGCCCGGCTGTCCTGGTTAATGGTTCTAGCTTGTACCCTAGACCGCGTGTGCAGTGCGGCTGCCTCAAGCCGCTTGGCCCGACCCCTTACATCTTTCGGGTAGCAGGGACAGACCCCTGGAGCCGCGGCTGTCCAGGCCTGGTCCCACAGCATTGACCCGCACCCTCTTTTAGACGCCCTCGCTCCCAGACCGCTGGGCGCCTTCAAGGGGCTTTCAGCCCGGCTTTCAGATAACGAGGCAAGGAGCGGAGGGCAACGGATAGCTTAACTCATAGCTTAAAGCCCCTCTGGGTGCTCCCACCTCGCCGCAGGGCGTTCTGTGCGTCGTTGGTCATGGCATCGCACTCGTCCAGGATGATCAGCTTGGCCTTGTTGCTGCACAGAGCCATTTGCAAAACAGGGCGCGCACGGCACGGCTGTGAGTGACGCTTCCAGCTCTGCCTCATCTGTGCAACGCCCCTTCGTATCTCAACTCACGCACCTCAATCATGACCAGCGCACGCATTCTGTCCAATCTGTAACAAGCCCTCCGGACCGGTATCCCATCTCCCGCACCCCACTCACCATCAGCGCAACGGCCGCGCACGAGCAACCGGAACTTTCGGTAGACACCGTCCCCTCACTCATCCCACCGGCTCACTGTCCCCTACCATGCTGCACCTACACCTGCACCAATAGGCTGTCCAGCTCCTCCCTTTCTTCGTGCTCCCCACATCTTCGTGCTCCTCCCCGCCCCACCTGAAGATGGTGCGTGTGGAGGCAAAGTCCTGGATCTCCTGCCGCACCACGGCGATGCCCCTGTCGTCCGAGGCGTTGAGCTCAAGCGTCATGTTGGAGATGGCGTTGCCGTATATCGTACGGGCAACCGCCAGGATGGTGGACGTCTTGCCCGTACCGGGCGGGCCGTACAGCAGCAGGTGGGGCAGGCGGTTCTCGCTTGTCAAGCGCTTGACTGTTGGGCGGGGCGGGTAGGAGGGAGGAGGGAGTTGTGGGCGGTACAGGAGGACGCAACTGGCGTCACTTGCGGTGAGTGGCTTCACGACTGTCGGGCTGTCCTCAGCATGGAAAGGGCTGGCTACGGGCAGCGGTTTCTCCTGCTCGAGGAGCAGGTTGCGGGTAGGTTGGCAGGTAGCTGCCAGGTGCCCGCAAGCAGGTGCAGAAGTGGCTGAGACATTTCTGTGGACTGTGGTGTGGGCTGACAAGCATGTTGCGGCCGTCTGGGGCGCTGGGGCGCAGGTGCAACTGTGAGGGGCAACCCACCTGGGTGGACCCCCATATGGGTCCTAACCCAATTTGCCGGGCCGCAAGCTCCATCCGATATTGGCGACACCCACCGCCAACTACTCACTCGTGTCAATGATCTCCTTGTGCGCAGCCACGTCGTCCAGAGTCTTTGGCCGGTACTTCTCAACCCAGGGCGCGTTTCGCCCATCCACCGTGCCGTCGCCCTTCAACCGCGACGTGGGCGCGGCCATGGCCTTGTCCATATCAGCCATGGCCGCGAGGTCCTGCTTGGCGGCTGCCATGTCGGGAATAGCCCTCTGGGCCACCCGAACAGGCGAACAGCCAAGCTGCGGATGTGCACCTGAGCGGCTCCCTTCGCTAAAGCAAAGTCAACCGGCTAATGTTTAGTACTGTTTTGAATAGTGAGGAGTTTGCTTCGGGTTGCGGCTAGCGAGCTGTGGATCGCTCGGAGCACTTTGGCGGGAGACTAGGTTGCGACGAAAGGGTACCGTTTGGGGAGCTGCGAATGGAACAACAACAACTCGATCAAGGCTTCACGTTGAATTTGTTGGCAAGCCATGACCGACGCAGCAGGGACTGCACCCGCACTTTGCTCCGCGCCATAGGTGTGGCGCTGTGGCCCATGCTGCCATGCACAGCATGTTCAACCGACAAATGCACTTCACTGCATTGTATATCTCTGGTACTGTGATTGATAACGCACACTAAGAGCTACCAAAGTAGTCAGCTGCGTGCCTGGAGGCGACTCCGCCTTGCATGATGGCCGCGACCGCACGCAGAAGCTAGCCTCACGATGAAGAGTACGCGACCCAAATCATAATGAGAGTCCCAGTTACTAAATTGCTACAACGGCTGGCTGCCGGTCGGCGCATCCTCGGCGTGGCCGTCACACCTGCGAGCGTGGAGGTTGCGTGCCTGGGCCCACCCTACCTGAACGCCAAGGTCCTCCGGTCGGGCCGCTTCCTGGAGCCTGAAGAGCTGAAAACGGCCCTGGATGAGTGCGGGGTAAGGCTCATATATGCGGAATGCATGCACATTGGATGCTGCTGTCATTGGTCTTCACCAGTTGGTCCCCATCCCGGATCAACATGCCAGGCGGATGCCGTGGTGTTGGGCGGCAGCGCAGCCTTCCGTACCGATGGTTCGCTGCAGCTGGGTGTACGGAAGCTCATCTCCAACCTGCAAGGGCTGACGTACGAGTCGGACTGGCTGCCTAGCACGGCCCCCACGGGCGCACAGCACGGGGAGCTGGCGGCACGCGCAGTGCCCATATGGCTCTGGTAAGCTGGTGCAGGACTATGGACAGGGGGATGCGCCCCACCACTCTCTTAGGGGTTGCACCGTCGCACGTGACTGAATGAGCAAGGGGGATAAGGTGTCCTGCGATCATGTTTTATCTTTCATGCCCAGTTGGCCGGCCGTATGTCCCTGGTGCATGCAGTCGCAAGGGCCAAGACGACGTCGAGCGCCTCGTGGTGGATCACGTCCAGGTGGGCCGTAATGCGTAGTCATGCTACTTGGTGTGGGGTGAACCAATGCGAACCCCTCCAGGGTTGTTGCATCAGCGCTTCGTTGAGAGCAGAGGCAGCCAAGCCTGCTTTGGTGCTTTGTGCCAGTACCGGTGATCTCGCTGGAAACGCCAATACGACTTGCCCAGCATTGCCATTACGGTGTGGACATGTGGTGCAGGAGCACGCGGAGGGCTTCAAGCAACAGACTCTGTCGTAGGTACTACGTACTGGCAGAGCCCAATCTGTGGGAAACTGCTCAAGAAGCCGGCACTGGCCAGCATCGTGGCGCTTCCGTGCACAGACGTGGTCTCAGCTCTCGGGGGCTGTGCTTATGGCCTTGGACGAGAGGATGGCGTCCAAAACCGGAGTCGCTCCGAAAGGGGGAGACAGCAAGGTCAGATGGAGTCCTTTCGACCCGGCCACTTGGGATGGAAGGCGGATGCTTGCCCGGGTATGGCGTGTACCCAGGGAATCCATCGGCCAGCTTGGCCCTAGTGGGAGTACGTGACGGTGGTTACAGGTATACCGGTATTCATTAGTGAGCGAGCCCGAGGAGCTGCCATGAGAGACCCGCAGGCATCCACTGCCTTACTGCTTGCTATTATTGTCATTGTGATGTGACACTGTTAGCTGTCGACTGTTGTATGCCGTACGCATGCCGGCCGACGCTGGACAGTGGCGTGTGCCGACTTGTGCTACCGTATCGGTATGAGACAGTGACTGCGACTGAGGGTGTGGCGTCCGGTACTGGTTACGTGGGTGCCTGAGTGTGGTGTAAGCAGCAGGGTGTAAGCGATACCGGCAACTACCTGACGCGCTCATGCCTGGTTACAGCAGGTTACGCCACGCCTGTAAGCCACAGCTTTTCCGTGCCCTGGTCATTTCGTAACCCGCGCTCGCTTACGCAGTAAACCCTAGATGCCCTCAAGTCCAAGCAGAAACTGTGGGCAGCCGATCGACTTGCGTGTGCATTGAAGCTCTCCAGTCAAGGCAACCAGCGGCAGCTGCCCAGGCTTGCCCTGCTTCTGCTCTCCATCCCCTGTCTCCATGCACATCCCGCGTGTCCACGTGCAGTACCTACGTATCCTCCACTAGCGTTGGAGCGCAGGAAATACGGTATCGCAGCACCATTGCACATCGCTCTGTCCACCACACCGTCATGCTCCTTCCGCCACCGGCTTCCACCTCATCCCCGCCGTACCAGGTAAAGCTCTGCCCCTGCTGCTCCTTCCAAGGTCTCCCCGCACGCACCCCGCCTTTCCAAGGCCCTCAGCTCCCCAGCGTTATCCTACCACCCCCTCCCCTCACAGCTGTGCCATGACCGCCCCCAGGCTGCCCGCCGCCGGCCGCGTGAAGTCCAACCGCTCCACCAGGTTCTGCAGCGCCTCCACCTCCCCCCCCCCCCCCCCCCCCCCCCCCCCCCACCCCCCCCCCCCCCCCCCGCCCGCCCC
>VFQN01005861.1_pt1 | contig 14623 bp, 26 predicted proteins | sample 3512371 | NCBI WGS metagenome assembly VFQN01 (sample SAMN10412370, study PRJNA504923) | tailings metagenome | isolation source: Replicate 2 from Balatoc abandoned mine | place: Philippines: Itogon, Benguet | collected 2017-08-28
ACCCACCCGTGTAGGCCAACAGCGGGGACCCCCCCGGCGGGGGGCCGCGGCTCGGGGACCCGGAGCCCAGGGGGGGGGCCCGCCCGGGGGGGGGGGGGGGGGGGGGGGGGTGAGGGATGGGGAAAGGGTTGGGTTGGCGGTGACAAGTCATAACCGTTTGGGAGATGTATCCACCCCTTGCGGCATGCCCCACACGCCATGCTGGTCAGTCCCGGGTTACACCCACGGACTGCGCTGGTCCTCCTGCTGCTTTGTTCCGCACCGCACACCTGGAACCTCACGCCCCACACGCGTCCGGCCCAGCCGCAGCCGACGTAGTTCAACCCGGCGGCAGATGTTACTACACAATATGATACGTTTGCATGATGTGATCGCTAATTTGCCGCTCTGCGGTTGCCCCTGCGACCCTGGACCCCCACCTGCACGGCGGCGCGAGGCCCAACACATCCCACACCCAACATCCCACGCCCATCGCCCCACATCCCACGTCCCTGAACTCGCACCCCCACAACCTAGCTCCTGCACCCCCACCTGCACGGAGACGCCGCCAGCGGGGCGGGAAAAGCGGAAGGAGGCCTGGGGTGCGCAGGCGAGGCACCCCACACCCCACACCGGATATCCCATGCTTGTAAATATGGTACTGTGTCCCCGCAACTGCATCGATATACGCCCGATAACCCACATCCCACGCCCCACGTGCCCCCGCCCCGGCCCCACACCCTAGCTCCTGCACCCCCACCTGCACGGAGACGCCGCCAGCGCAAAGGTGGCCCCCGCCAGGTAGGCCTGCAGCACAGCAACAGCAGCGGCAAGAGCAGCAGCACCTTAATGAGCGGTCCTCACGGGACGTTACGCAGCAGTAGCAGTAGCAGTAGCAGCAGGCACGCACGCCTCCCTCCCCACCACCACCAGTACTTCGCTACCCTGCCTGCCTCCGCACCGCCCTGGACACCGCCCAGCGGCACCCCCTGCGTGGCACGTGGCTCCCACACGGCCCACCTGCGGCATTCCTCTCCCACTAGCTCCCAGCTCCTACCTACCAAAACACACCCCTAACCCCAATGCATCCCAGGGCTCCCTCAGCGTCGCCCGTTCCCCATCCGCGCCCGCTCCTCCCTAATGCATCCCACTCTTCCTCGCGCTTCACGCGGACCCCAAATCAGTCCCTTCCACCCTCAGCTGCATGGCATCGGCATCGGCGCACGTTAATCCTAATCCCCAACCCCGCCCACCTGCGCGGCCGGCAGCAGCGGCACACGTTACCCAGGGGTCCCTGACGTTACCCCTTGAACACCATTTCCACCCCTTGCACCCCACCCCAAGCCTACTTCGCCTGCCTTAATGTCTTCGTCACACCCCCACCCCATTCTCCAAACACACCTGCGCGGCCGGCGGCAGCGGCACCCGGCGCACGTCCACATCCAGGGAGGGCAGCCGCAGCGGCAGCACCTGGGGGTTGAGTTGACGGAGATAGCGTGGGTGCATGCCAGTTGCGCCAAGAATGTCTGCCGGGAGCTAGATAATCTTGAGGGCAATCGTGATACGTGCAAAACAGAGCAAGGGCCTTGCTGTTGGAAAATGAACGTGCCAGCGCAGGCTTGCAAAATGGGCAGCATGGGCAGGGTTGGGGAGCAAGGGAGGATCGGATAGGATCGGATAGGATCGGATAGGCAATTGGTGGTTGGCTGGCGGCAGCCGGTGCCTGCCATCCCTGCCCTTCCGCACCCCAACTGAGCTCCACCTCCGGCCTATCACGCCGCAGCAGCACATCGTGAACCGCATACAGGTTGCGCATTTGCCAGATAGGGCCAAACCAGTCGCGCTACGCTGGTTGCCCCTACCGCCCCACACCCACCCTGCACTACCAGTCCCTGCCCCATCCGCCGGACAAGGCTCAGCCCGCCCCATGCCCTGCTGCCAAAGCCCCGCCACCACAACCACCGAAGCGGTCACGGCCAGGATGCCAACCTCAGCCCCTCTGCGTTCCAAACCGCGCCCAGTAGCCACGTCCCGGGTGACCGGGGACGCTCCGCTCATACAGTGTCGGTGCGTAGACTCGCATCCCGACCGCAGCAGCCTCCCGACTCTAAGGCCCCCTCTCGCCGACACGCGACAGGGTGCGTAACCCACAGGTAAACACCAACACACGCACCGCGGTCCTGCCCTCTCACCACCGCCCCTGCCTCCACTCACACACCCCTTAACCCACCTCCAGCAGGTTGAGTCCCATGACCACCGCCACGGCTCCCACCGCCAGCGGCAGCCCATCGCCCAGCCCCGCGCCGTAGGCCCGCCCCAGCAGCGAGGAGCCCACGCCCAGGGCCGCTAGGGTGGTGGCCAGGCCGAAGGAGAAGGACAGGGCCTGGTGAAGGGGAGGGGCGGAGCCACGACGTTTATACACTCATACTGCCAAGTTGATACAATGATAGCAGTGGTGGGTTTCGGTAAGCGAGGAGGCGACATCCGGTGCAGATAGGGTGGTGGCCAGGCCGGAGGAGAAGGAAAGGGCCTGCAGGGGGAACAGAGTAGTATGAAGAAGTGTATGGCAACGCGGAACTGCGGGATGGGGACTAAGTGTAATACAGCGAAGTACTTGTGCACTGCGGTAAGTGGTGGTCGTGGCAAGCAGCGAGGAGGCAACGCCCAGGGCCGCACGCGTGGTGGCCCGGCCGAAGGGGAGAGAAGGGTAGCGCCTGGAGGAGGGTAGCGGGGCCGGTGGACAAGTAAAGTACCCTAGAAGATTTTTACGGATACATGCATGGAGCCGACCTCGAGCTGACACCTATCAGCCATTACTACACCTCACCCAGCCCTGAAACCCATCCCTTCCCCTTCCCCCCCACATCTGTCCCACCTGCGCCGTCATGTTGGGCTGCTGCGGCCCCCACCCCCCACCCCGCTCTGCGGCTATCCCCCTCCTCCCCTCGCCCCCAGACACTTACCTATAGTATCATCGTGTTGGGCAGCTCCAGCCCCCCGATGCAGCCTACGGTTGGCTCTCCTACACTCCACCCAGGCCTCTCACCCACCCACAGGCACGCCCCTCTGGCCTACCCTCTCCCCTCCCCCGGGCCCCCCCTTCCCCCCACGCACACACTCCCCTGCCCCACCTGCACCGTCATGTTGGGCTGCTCCGGCCCCCCGTTGTTGGCCGCGCCGTACCCCCCGATGTAGCCGATGGTGAGCGGCAGCACGCTGAGGGTGCAGGGCGACAGGGAGGTGGCCAGGCCCGCGCCCAGCACGATGAGGTAGGAGAGGGGCGTGATGCCTGGGGGAGGGGGAGGGGGGGAGGGGCAAGCAGGGTGAAGGAAGCAGGGGCGGGTACCAAGGGTAGCGGGGTAAGGCCTGGGAGGAGGTGACCGGGGCACGCACGCCAACCCACAGGGAAGAGGCACAAAATGCAATATGACCCTAGTGGCGCAGCTTCGGCAGACTGTTCAATTCTTCCATTTATATAAGGCTGTATGCAATTCTACCCAAGTTCCTAGGCCCGACCGGCGCTGAGTCTCCCGCACCTGATGCGACCTGGCTGTTCACAAGCGCGTCCGCCTGCTGCCCGACGGCAAAAAGCCCTGATAGAATTCCATCAGACTGCTCTGCAAGTTGCAGTAGCTCTGTCGCCTGCAGCGCACCAATCGAGCAGTTTGCTGTGCTGGCTTCCGAAATGCCTGGCTCCAACAGCTTTGCACGGGGGACAAACTCACGGCGCCGTCTGGTATCGCCTGTAACTTGACATGGTGCTTGTATTGCCTAAGTATGCGTGTTCGCTGGCGAGAATGTGCACTTCGCAGAGGGCATGGCCGCGTGGTCAAGCCGCGAGCCTGGCCTGTAAACGCTTTGGTTGTAAGGGTAGCCATCTTCAGCGTAGGTAGTAAATACATAACCTGCTGGAGCAGCACAGTCGAGAAGGCTCATGCGTATTGCACCACGGCTACGGTACGACCAACTGCCGTGCCGCAACCGTGCCCCATGCGTACTCATATGCCCGGCTAAAAGTATGGCTTGCAGCCACTGATTCCCTCCCCTGATGCCTTTCACAGGCAGTCAGGCACAAATATGCAAGTATGGGCACTTGGGCAGCAACCGCCCACCCAGGTACAGGAGTACACCATTCAGTGATTTTGGCTGAAGTGCTTTGGCAGCCCATGGCCACCCAGGCTTGCTGTCGCGTCCCACAACCTCAACTGGTGGTGACTGAACGGGGATCGTGCGGCCAGGGGAGCTCCAGCACGCGCACAGCCAGTGCCAGCAGCCCTTACAGGACCATGCGTGCGTCCAGGTGCGCCCTTGTCAGCTCCAATCCCGGTTGACACGCCGCAGCCACCAAGGGACGTGTCGCCAGTAAGCCACGCCCGTCCGTTGGCCCGTGCACCAGCCAACCCGAGTACGCCAAGCGAAGCGCCCCGACCAGGTCCCTGCACCTCGCATCAATCTTAATCCTTTCACAGCTTACAGGCCAGGAGCGAACCTGTACGTAGCCGCCGTCGACACACACCCAACAACGTCTCGGCTTCCCGTTTAGCCCGGCCCCAAACATCTGCCAACCTCTTATAGACTCATGCAACATACAGAGCATGCTCTGACCCAAGCGGTCGCAACACGCGCTACGCCCCCATTTGCCCGTGTAACCACGACCACCCGGCCCAGGTAGACACCACAATGCACGAAGCACCCGGCACGCCGCCTCTCTTAACCAGCGCAAGCTGCTGTTCCCCGAAATACCCAGCCGCCTTCGACACCACATCATGTGTACGCTCCTCCACGCCTGCGTGTTGCACATGGTGGTTGTGCACCCAGCCCGGCCACCCACGTACCCACGTACCCAAGCGCTGTAGGGCCGTGTGCTCCTGTGCCATTGTCGCTGGGCACCGCGTGCCCCACGCGCCGTCAGCACGACCCACATGCCGAACCGCAATCCACTGCCCTCCGGACACGTGCAGCGGGCAGCGGGCGGCCTGCACCGCGACGCCGCCGCCCACGCCCACTACCGCCCGACCCGGATGCGCACCAGCCACCAGCACGTGCCGACAATCACACGCAAGTGGCACCAGCACGTTCGCACCGTTGCACTGCACCAACCATCGACCGCCAATAGCCAGCAGCTTCCCGCATGCGTCAGGCACGGCTCCGCCGCCGCCGCCGCTGGGAGAAGGCTCAACAGTCTCCGCCCTCGGCGGGCTGTCCTTGCTGGCCATCCCGAACAGGGGAGGTCCCGGCGACCCACCCCATGCCAGCCGCACGGTCCACGCTGTGGGCCGGAGACGCTGCCACGCCCTCATAGGCGCATGCGGCGTCGTTTAGTCGAGAGGCCATGATTATACCGTCGAGTCCGTTGTACCTGAGGATTGTACAGTGGTGGGTCGAGAGCTTACGCACGGGTTCGTCTTGCACCATCGCGCCAGTGCCTATCCAAAGCTTGCGAAGCGATGCCGCACGTGAGCAGGGCGCACTGAGCAAGAGCAGCCGGGCCTTGCCAAGAACTCTCATCGGCCTGGACCCCATGAGTTCACCACTGAATTGCTAAAGCCCCATGCCCCATGATGGGCACGGCGGGCTACCCAAAGTGGAGTGCCACAAGTTGCCTCCCCAGACACCCCGAAATCGGCATGCTGCGCCGTCCCCTTGCACAGCCATATCTACCCGCTGTGACGTTCCCACGCCACCTCGAGCTACGACTCCCTCACGCATTGCACTGCTTACTCGTGCTTCACGCTCAGGCCAGGCCACGGCTCGCACCACCACGCTCGGCCGCTCCATCAAGGCCCAACCCACACAGGATGCCCTGACACCAGCTTCCGCCCCAGCAACCGGCTGCCGTCCCCTCCCCCCGTCCCCGTAAGCCACGCTCCCTGGTCCCTCACCTCATGAGCCGTCTGCGCTTTGCACCAACCGCCGCCGCACAGCCGCCGAGCGTGCAGCAGCTCCCACGCCCAGCGCCCACACCACGGGCAGCGGCCGTGGGGGCACCTGCGTGGTGTGCCTGCGGCCGCCGTGCCACGGTCCCACGCTGACTTTCGCACAGCGTAGCCATCTGGCGCCCCAGGGGCCTCCGGCTGCCGCCCAGCCGGCCGCACCGCCGCCAGCAGCTGCACCACCAGCGAACACAGGGGCGGCGCGAGCGCACGAGACTGCTGCTGCTCCTGTGTGGTGCAGGCTGCAGGTCCAGCAGGCTGCCGGCTGCCCATGTGACCAACGCCAGCTGTGCCAGCCTGTGGGCCGCACAGGAAGCCACGCGCTCCGCCCTGCGCCGCCACGCGCTTCCAGAAACTGGGCGAAACTAGGGGCCCGTCTCGTGCAAGCAAGCAGGGCGCAGCGTGGTTGAGTGCGGGCAGCCGAGGCCCTGCACCAAGACCGGTCACTTCGCATGCTGTTTTGCTGCACCCCATGACGCACGCACTGCCCGCCTCCCGCGCGCCCCTCCTCACAGACAGCCCAAAACACGCGTGCCGCAGCATGGCGGCATGCTTTGGCTCCAGTTGCAACGGCAGCCTGGAGCTTCTAGCAGCGCTCCGCCTTTGCCATGCCAACACCCAGACACGCTCCCGCACCGCCATGCTGCCCCACCCTTCCAATTTGCCCATTCCTCCTAACCCTTCCCTATACTACCATTTGCCCCCGCCCTCCTGCCCACACAGACCCTCCCTACCAAACACAACCCACCTGGGCCATGCACCGCCCTTGGCGCCCAATCGCCTCCTCGGGGTCCGCTGCGCTCTGGCCCTCCCACCGTCCATGGCAGCTCCTGCGTCCACTCCATGGGCCGCTACCTGGAACCTGCGCGATAGATCACGAGCGCAGTGCAGGGATACACGTGCTGCGCAGAGCTGCCTAGCAGGAGCTTTGTTTCCCAGCTGAGCTGCATGCACCCTGCTGATGGGCGACGGCTGCAGCTACTGCGTTTGGGCTGTCAAGCAAGGGGCAGGCTGACCCTGCTATCCGAATATGCCACATCCACGATGCCAACGTTTTGTTCCCAAATCATGGACTCCTCCCCTGATATTAAGCTCCTTCGCTTGCTCCGTGCTGTACAGCCAGCTGCTGTGTGCTCGACCCCGGCTGCAACACCTGACCCTCCCCACCCCACCCCGCAACCTGCCTCCCATCCCCTCCCTCCTGCACCCTCCCTCCTTGCCGTCCCCGCTGCAAGTGTCCAGTGCGCGCCTGCTGATTGGCGCTCGTGCATACCCAGGATGCAATGCTGCCGGCTGCTCCGGCGCTGGTGGGTGCGGGAGAGACCGGGTCCGCGGCCGCGCGGGCACGTCAATGTTTACGTTACAGCCGCCGCAGTTTCGCGAGCATGTCAGCGACGCCAGCCCCGCAGGTTGAGCTTAACGCCAGAAAGGCCGCCGGCCCGCGATGCCGCGCCGCCAATGCGGCGAGCCGTTGCGCCTCTGCCGACGCTGCAGCTGCGCAAAAGCTACACCACACTGCTCTGCTGCAAGCTGCTGCGAGCCGCTCACTCCTCATCCTCGGCGTCGTTCTCCGCAATGTTGAAGTACCGGAGCTCATAGACGTTCCTGTCCTTGTTGGAGGCAATCACGCGCAGCCAGTCGCGCACGTTGTGCTTCTTGAGGTACTTCTTGGTGAGGTACTTCAGGTAGCGCTTGCTGATGTGCGTCTCCGCGGTGACCACCACCTTGGTCTTCTCCTTGGCGACCTTAATGTTGTCACCCAGGACGCCAGTCTTGCCGTCCACCTTGATCTTGTCAAGGAGGAACTTCTCGAACGAGGAGATGTCCATAATCTTGTCCTCCACCGGCTTGGCGCAGTCGATGGTGAAGACCAGGGCCTTCTTCTTCGCGGCCGCCTTCTTAACTCCGACTGCCATGGTGCTAGTTGCGGCCTAAAAAGACGTGCGAGAACGAAAAGGAGAGGGTCGTGTGAGTTCAGTGTGCCTTCACTAGGCGCACCCGAAAATTGGTGCCGTACGGAGGCGGCGGAAAACGTCTCAAAACGCGACTCTTGCCCCGCTGCGGAGTCCTCAATGTGTACCTAGGTTGGCTGTTACATAAGCGACGTGTCTGTTGCAGCCACTCACTATTGGGTCATAAAAGTCGCTCCAACACCTCTTTTATCCCGGGGTTCGTGCGCCCGGCGCCTTGCTGATAGCCAAGCGCACGGCATCTTCTTACCAGTTTGCATGCACTCAGGCTGCGGCTCCCGTAGGGTCTAGGAACGCGAACAGGCGTTGAGAGACTGTTTGTGACCTTCATGCGCTCTTGGCGCTGCCCTCTGCTGTCCGAGGTGGCTTGGTCATTGTCATAAGCTTCCACGGCGGAGCGTCGCCTGGCCGGAAGAGTAAGGAAGGCGGGGGAGCAGTTGGACTGAGCTGTGCACGGCGCGTCAGCACGATGAAATGCCAGAGATACCCCACAGCATCAGCCATACGCCATAACGGAGCCGCGAGCCTGTGGATGCAGGCTGCATGCATGCAGCACCTCTACGGTGACACATGGGGCCGCTGGGAAGTATCAGGGACTGGTGGCGGCAGCAACGGGGTTGGGGGCGAGGATCGCAGCTCCTAACACACACGGTATCGGGGATAGGGTTGCGGCGGCAGCTGCACCACCCGCAACGCCGCCGCGCTCTTTCTGGTGAAATCTCCGGGGGGGATGCGCCGGAGCGGAGGTGGCTCCATGCCGGCACAACGTAATGGGCTACAACACTTCTCCCGTATAGCGCCGGGCAGAGGGGCGTGCAGCCCGCCCGGATATGCCTGGGCGGCCTGGCAGCTTCGATGGGAAGGGAGGCTGGCGGTGGCGGGCGCTGGGCAGAGGTGTTGAGCCGGCCATGTTATGGGGCGGGCGTAAGCTCGGGGCCTCGGAGGCGCTGGAGGGACTCGCGGCGTGCGCCACGGGCAGGGCCGTCCGGTTCAGCCACCGGGGCTTGCCAGCGGGCGGCTACGGGCGGGAGAGAAGGGCGCAGCAGCTGCGTTGCCGGCAGCCGCAGGGGGTGCTGGAGTGCGCGGCCTGCGAAGAGTGGAGTACGGTTGTGGTCGGGTCGGGAACGGGGTCGGACGGCGCCGGAGCCTCGCAGGCGGGCGGCAGCTGTCGCTCCCTGCTGCGGCCCTCGCAGCGGGTTTTGCATGCTGGAACAGCAGCAACCTGCTGGCCTGCGTGCCCTCCACGTGTTGGTACAGCTTTTACGTACGGCGCGTGCGTACAGCGGCTCTCTGGTTCTGCAGGGGTGCAGCGGGGCGCATGGCGACGGGGCGGGGGTCATCGGCAGTTCAGCTCAGTTGCAGTGCGCACGACCACACTGCAATGCACTGCACGCACGCCGGCAGCGCTGCTTGCTGCCACGTGCCACGTGCCATGTGACCATCGCCCTGGGGCAAAGCAGTATGGCCCTTGCTCAGGGCGCCCGGGGCAGTCAGGTGCCTGGCGCCTTGGCAGGGGACCGAGTGCACGGGCCGCGCGGGGGGCGCCCTGGGGCCCACATTTGTTGCTCTGTGCTGCACGCGTGCGGACATGCATGTGTGTGAAGCGGGCATCGTGCATTGGGCGCCTGAACCAGCTGCGTACGGTGACGCAAGGCGCCTTGGGGCCCTGGGTGGGGCCTGCGGGGGTTTGCGTGCTCGGATCGTGTACAGCCCGCAGTGTTGGCTGGTGGGGAGTGGGGATACGCGTAAAACGCGTGGAGTGGGGAGGGCATGGGGAAGCGGCACGGCCGTGTCGTGCGCGGCCAGGGCCGGGGGTAGGCAGCCCGTGCTGTCCGTGCATGGTCATCGGGAAGATCGTGGGCACCTAACTCAACCTCACCAAGCCTACATGTGCTGCGGCTTCCGGTGGCGCACGGCGCGGACCCCTCTGCTGACTCCCCTTGCTTGCAGTGTGCGGACGTTGGTGTCTAAACGCATTGTCTACATGGACAACAACACTTTCGCCTGCTGTAGACTGGCTTCTCGGTTGGCGCTGCTCCAGTCCCTGGTAGCGTTACCGGAGGCTGGGGCAGCAGCTGGGCATGAGGGATGCACACCTGCCTGCTCATCCCCTGCTTGCCCCCTGCTTGTCCCCAGTTCTACCGTATCCCCGGCTGCCGCCCATATGCATGTGCACGTTTGTTTCGCGTGTGGTGTCGCGTGCGCACCTTAAGCACTTGGCCCAAAGCGGCCGCAGGGCTGCACTGATGCAATGCCAAAGAGTGCCACCCGGCTTCCCATACCATACTGCAGCTGCACACGGAAGCGATGCAGTTATCTAGAGACACTTATTGTCAAGCTGCCAGTGCAGGTAACGTTCCCTGGATTGCACATGGTGGGCTCGGGATAGCAAGGCCTGTTTCCGTCCGAACTCACTTTAAACGGCCGCAGCGCCAAAGCTTCAGCGGCCCCCGCCGTCGCTTCCGGCCGCCCGGCCTGACACCTCCCGGCCCCGCAGCCAGGACCCCGACCACCAGACCACCAGTCCACCACTGCTAGGGTTGCTCCTGCTGCATGAAGCGGAGGCGGTGACGCGGTGCGTGACGGCGGGTTTCGGCATACCCATCCGCGTCCTCGACCCTGTCGCCAGCAGCCCGCCGCCCCCGCAGTCCCTCCCACACCCCACCGTTCCCGGCTGACCGTTTCCGGCTCAGTTGCTTTGCCGCTCTCGCTGCTGTTACCCCCACTCCACAGGCCACCCGGTCCAGCGAGCAGGGAGAGGGGGATGGGGTGATGGAGCTGGTGGGGGCCCGTCCCACTTCGCAAGGCCCCTCCCCCGTCCCAATCCTAGGGGGTAGAGGCCCCTAGCCCGTCCCGCCGCTAATGGCCCCTGCCCGTTTCGCCCCTAAAGGCCCCTGCCCCGTCTCGTTCCTTCAGGCCCTTACCCAGTCCCAGACTGAAGGGCCCTACCCCGTCCCACCCCTCGCAACCCCTGCTCACCCCCCAAGAGACCCTGCCACCCGTCCGTCAGAGTTGCTGCACCTCGCCGGCTCTGGTTGGTAAGGGCCGAGAAACCCACACAGTATAGGAGACCCCACCTTTACCAACAGGTAGTGTCGGGGTGAAGTAGCATGTAGAAACTGGGAAGGTGGGTGCTATGCTGGCCGTTGCAGTTGGGCACTTCGACGCTGGCACCTGACGGTAGGTGCCCGGGTGTCTTACAAGGGGGGTGTCTGGAGCTCGGGAGCTGGGGGCTCAGGAGAGCAGAGACCGGAAGTACAGTCACGTGAGTCAGCCCTTGCTTACAGGTGCTCGATCAACAGAATCCGTTTGCATGTCCTTCGCGGGCCACGCCCAACACCGAACCCATTGTGCCCTGTCCTTAGTCAGTGGTTGCCCACTGAGCACCAGCTGCGTCCTACATGCATTGCACTTTGCCCCCTTCGCCCAGGGCTAAGCCAAGCATGGGGGCCGTCACCCAACTGGACCTCCAAAACGGCACCCTGCCTGTACGCTTGCTGAGCACACGGCCTTCGTTCGCGCCCCCTGCGCGCCCCTACCCAGCCCCGCTCGACACCCCTTGGCCCTGGCCCACACGCAGGCACACACTCACCCTACCAGTACCCAACAATGCCCTCGCTCCCTAGTCCCTTGATTTCTGCTTTTCCACGTGCTGTGTACGTCCCTGCTGCACCGCATCCTTGTACACACGTGCTAACGGTCCCTGCACATGCATGCATATACGGCACCCTGTGCCACAAGTACAACGTACCGATGCCGTACAGGCACTGGTCGACCACATACCGTACTGGTACATGCATGGCGCACGCGGGTGCAGCAGTATTGTGGCTGCCCAAGGCTGCTTGTCATGGGGCCATGGCCCTCGCGCGCTCCGGAGTGCCCCATGCCGGCACCTGCACCAGCAGCAGTAGCAGCAGCAGAGGCGCAGACACTGTAACAGATACAGGCAAAACAGGACCCGATGGGGTTACGTCCGGAGAGCCAGAGAGCCGAAAGGATAAGCTGTGCAGAGCACGTTTGTCAATGGGGAGAAGGGGGGAAGGTGCTGCCGACACGCTCGAACGTGCCCCACGTTGCCCACAGAGCGATTTGTCACAGACACGAGCCTCGCCCCGCGCAGCCCCTGCTGGAGCAGCAGCGCATCCCCTGCTGCAACCACCCGCCTTCATGTATATTAAAACACGGCTTTTGATAGACTGGCGGCTGCAGGCAGCTTCCCTTTGTAGCACACCAGCATGTAGCACATTGCGTTGCATTGTGCCGCAGTGTGTTTTAACACACGGCGTCACCTGGCGGCACCCACCTTCAGCAGCAGCGCCACGCCGGAGTAAACTGTGTCGGTCATGGGCTCGTTGCCGTAGGCCAGGCAGGTGGTGCGCAGCGTGAACGCCTCCCGGGCGGGCTCCCTGCACGTGGGCACCAAGGCTGAGAGCTTACCAACTGCGTGTGGCGGGCAGTGCTGTAGGCCTTGAGGGCGCAAAGCGGGCACCGGAGGCTTCCATAAGTCCTGGCCCGGTGCCCCGGTCCACGCCATGCGTGTGCAACCCTACCGACACCAGGGGAGACCTTCCTTGGTACACACACTCCCTGCCGATTCCACACGCTGGTGTTATTCTCCTTCAGTTAAGTCCTCTCAGCGCATCCACAGCTCAAAGCCGGAGCCGCCTCGATGTCCGCTTCTAATCGCCGGACATGCCACTTGCCTCGCCCTCTACTAGAACCTGCTTGCTAACTTGCGATTTTGTCCACGCAACTGCATACGCTACACACACTCCCTGCCGGCACCAGGGGCGACCTCCCCTGGCACACCCACCCAGGGGAGGTCGCCCCCTGCACCCACCCTGCCGACACCAACCGCCCCCGCCCACGCACCGCAGGCCGATCCACACTTCGGCGGCGTCCCTGGCCTTGGTGAAGCGCGATTTCTCCAATGCACCACACATCACATAGCGGCAAGTTTCCTCCAGGTAGTAATTCCTGTATGTGGCGGTGCCAAGGATATAACATCAAAACACGCCAGCTTGTAATAACTGTTACGGAGACGGGTCATTGGTGTGTGTGTGGAACAGTGTACGCGGCACGCAAAGGGCCCTTGGCTAGAACTTGGCCTGGCGGACCTCCACACCATTATGTCATGCTGGTGGTGGCAGCTGCAGGTAGTAGCGCGCGTGTGTGGTAGCACTACGCTACAACAGCGTGTGTGCTAGCGTACGGTATGTACGGAGTGCACCAGCACGAAGGTGGTCCAACCGTCCCTTGGTTGCAGTTGCGAGGCACGACACGAGACACACCATGGCGCGTGAAGCCGCCGCCGCATGCTATGCCGGCCTAAATGGGTTGCAGCTACGTCATGCACACATTTGGCAGCATTATCTATTTATCTACAAGCACGAGGAAGGGGTTGAGATAGGTGCGTGCACACACGCAGGAGAAGGCCATACAGCAGTCCGTCAGCCAGGCTTCGCTACTATGTACGTCGTGCGTCCCAATAACTGCGTTTGGGTCTGTAACTGTAACTGTTTGCCGCATAGAATCAGAGAGGGTGCGTAGCTACCAAGTCGTAACCCACAACTAACCGCTCACCCGATGACCTTGCTGTCTTCTTGGAAGTCGTCTCCAACGAACGCAAAGTCCACGGGCTCGAGACCGTCCCTGTACCTCTCCTCGTGCCCACCATAGTCCCTGTGTTGCGTGACATCACATATCATCAGAAGCGAAGGGCACACATGGCAACGCGTCCGGCACCCACCTGCACCCACTACCGGCACATACAAGGTAACACGTCCAGTGACCCCGGTGAGTGCCGTGCCATCCCGCTTGCTCTATAACTAATGAACTTGTCTGTATCCGGGTTATGCAGGACCCTGGCTGGTGCGCAGCGCAGACGCTACAGTAGACGAATGTACGTATGTGCACCACAATTCCACGTGCACGTGATGATGCAGGTAAGATGCAGAGTACGGGTTGGTACGTGCGTGTGTACGGCAGTACATGTGCGTAGCCAACGACCTAACGACCCACGTTGCGAAGTGCAGGGGCCGCACGGTGCCCTCCAGCCCCAGCTCCCCGCACAGGGCGGCGTGCAGCAAGCGGTCTCCGCCCTTGAGCGCGCGAGGGAACATACTGCGGCGAGCGGGCAGCATACGGTATGTTAGTTGTGACTTATGTACAGCGGTACGTACCTGGGCAGACTAGATGGACGGGATGCTAGCTTCCGCCAGCTTTCCCAAGGCAGGCGTTGTTGGTACACCGGTGAGTACGTGAATGCTGCTATTAATAGTGGACTGCAGTTGCAGAAGCCTTCTAACTCTGTCCGCGTTGTCAGTTGCCTACCCTTAGGGCCGCGGAGGCGCATGCATGGAGATCCCCGTTGGACCGGTTGCTGTGCAACATCTAAAATACGATCGCTCCCACATACACCCACCCGGCGTCGAGGTCCCTCAGGCTGGTGGCGTGCTGGTGCTGCATCACGTAAGCCAGCAGCCGTTGCTAATACACAGCTAATACACACAAGACGCTCCCACACCCACCCGACGTCCAGGTCCCTCAGGCTGGTGGCGTAATGGTGCTGCATCACGTAGCCCAGCAGCTGGTGCTAAGACACAGCTAATACACACAAAACGCTCCCACACCCACTCGGCGTCGAGGTCCCTCAGGCTGGTGGCGTACTGGTGCTGCATCACGTGGCCCAGCAGCCGTTGCTAAGACACAGCTAATACACACAAAACGCTCCCACACCCA
>VFQN01005862.1_pt1 | contig 14623 bp, 11 predicted proteins | sample 3512371 | NCBI WGS metagenome assembly VFQN01 (sample SAMN10412370, study PRJNA504923) | tailings metagenome | isolation source: Replicate 2 from Balatoc abandoned mine | place: Philippines: Itogon, Benguet | collected 2017-08-28
CATCTGGCATTCGAAGGCGAGGGCGACGAGCGGGGTTTCCGGGCGGGCGTGTTCCAGGAGCTTGTCGTAATAGCCCTTGCCGTGGCCGGTGCGGCCACCGCGGCGATCAAACGCAACGCCGGGAACCATGATCAGGTCGATTTCGGCGACGGGAACATCCTTGGCGGCGATGTCCCGCAGTTCCGGCTTCGGTTCGAGGATTTTGTACATCCCCACCGACAGTTCCTCCATGGATTCCAGGTGGAACAGCTCAAGTTCGCCGTCGACGCAGTACGGCACCACGATCCGCTTGCCGCTCCGGAGAGCGGCTTCCAGCGAGTGGCGGGTGCGAACTTCGCTGCGGACGTCGAGGTAGAACAGCACCGTCGCCGCGGACTGGTATTCCGGCAGGTTCATGAACCGGTCCACGATCTGCCGGCTCAGTTCATCCTTGTTTTCCTGGGCATTGCGGTTGGCATGGGCCTGCTCGCGGATGGCCTGTTTGCGTTCGGAAGGGTCGGCAGCCGTGGTCATGGAGAGACGTCCTTTGCGAAAAGGCAGCGAGAGGAGAAGCCGCAGTCTGTGTTCGGGAAAACATGGTAGCACGCGCGGTCCAGGGGACCAATCGAATGGAAAAGCAGGAAATGTCCCGGGTGAAATGTCGAAGGCGAAATCACCGCTGCCCGAGAGGAAAGAGACCTGGAGTCCGTCTTTCACTGGTCATTTCTCCCCTGGACATTGCTCATTCCGGAGGATTCCCGCTCGCCGCAGCGCACAAAACATGCACACACGAACACAAGATCCCGGCTTCGTCAGCCAGAGACATCCTTGAGGGACCGGCCCGCAGCGCGTATGATTTGGCGCGCCAGAAGTTGAGGAGTATCCCGGACGTCGGGAGCAACCATCCTGACTGGTTCTGCCCGGACATGGGGTTCGGGATTCATTTTTCTTGAGGAGTAGCGGTCGTGGCTCCGGTACGAGTTGCAATTAACGGTTTTGGACGCATTGGTCGAGTCGCTTTTCGTGCTATGGCGGCTCGCCCGGACGAATTCGAGATCGTGGCCATTAACGACCTTGGCAAGCCCGATTCCCTCGCGGTTCTGCTGAAGTATGACAGTGTGCAGGGCCGGTTCCCCGGCACCGTCAGCCACGAAGGCGACAGCCTGGTGGTCAACGGCAAGAAGGTGAAGGTCTGTGCGGAGCGCGATCCCCGCAGCCTGCCCTGGAAAGACCTGGGCGTCGAAATCGCCCTCGAATCGACCGGTTTCTTCACCGGCCGCGCCAAAGACGGCAAGCCGGGGTATGACAGCCACATCCAAGCCGGTGCCCGCAAGGTGATCCTGTCGGCCCCTGCCAAGGACAAGCCGGACCTGACCTGCGTGATGGGCGTGAACGACGATCAGCTGACCGCCGAACACAAGACCATCTCCAACGCCAGCTGCACCACGAACTGCCTGGCTCCGGTCGCCAAGGTGCTGCAGGAAAACTTCGGCATCGCCCGTGGTCTGATGACCACCTGCCATGCCTACACCAACGACCAGCGCGTGTCGGACCAGCTGCACGATAACATCTATCGTTCACGGGCCGCCGCCATCAACATCATCCCCACCACCACCGGCGCTGCGAAGGCCGTGGGTGAAGTGCTGCCGGTGCTGAACGGCAAACTGACCGGGATTTCGCTCCGCGTGCCGGTGCCGTGCGGCAGCATCGTCGACCTCGTCGCTGAAGTCGAAAAAGACGTCACCGTCGAAGACATCAACAGTGCGATGAAGGCAGCTGCCGAAGGCCCGCTCAAGGGCATTCTGGAATACTGCACCGACCCGATCGTCTCCAGCGACATCATCGGCAACCCGCACAGCAGCATCTTCCACGCCGAGTGGACGATGGTCATGCAGAAGCGGATGATCAAGATTCTCAGCTGGTACGACAACGAGTTCGGCTACTCCAACCGGACCGCCGACCTGATTGCCAAAGTCGCCAAGCTGGGCTGATCGAGAATCCCTGTGATTCCCGATCGTTCCGTTCGATGATGCAGACCGCTTGCGGTTTCGCGATCGCGAAACCGCAAGCGTTATTCCATACACAGATTCCTGGTCACAGACATTCAGGACACCCTGCCCTATGTCAGCACGGACGCTGTCCGTCGAAACTCCGGTGATCGCGCCTTCCATCCTGAAGGTCGATTACGCAGAGTTCCTGCCGCAACTTCGCCAGCTGGAAGCCGCCGGGGCAAAAACGCTGCACTGGGACGTGATGGACGGCCATTTTGTGCCGAATCTGTCTTATGGGGCGATGGTCATCAAGAGCGCTCGTTCGCGAACCGAGTTGTTTTTTGACGCCCACCTGATGATCTCCGAACCCGGCCGCTATCTGGATGACTACCTGAAGGCCGGTTGCGACGCGATCACGATCCATATCGAAGCCGTCCCTGAACCAGCCGAACTGTTGCAGCGGATTCGCGCTGCCGGTCGGAAATCGGGGCTGGCGATCAATCCCCGCACGCCACTGGAGCGGATCGTGCCGTTCCTGTCGGACTGCGATCAGGTACTGGTAATGAGCGTCGAGCCAGGATTCGGCGGCCAGTCGTTCATGCCGGAAGTTCTGGGAAAAGCAGCGGCCCTGAAAGCGCAGGGCTTCCCGTGGATCTCGATCGATGGCGGGATCGCTCCCGGAACCATCGAGCAGGCTGCTGCCGCCGGAGTGCGTTATTTCGTGGTTGGTAGTGCGATTTTTGACGAACCGGACTATACCTTAGCCATTCGCGATCTCGAATCCCGAGCGCAAAGTCACTGTCAGTAACAAGTCGTTAGCACGGTCGGCATGTTTGTTGATCATCGGGTGGCATGCTCGCCCTTCCAGGCGAGCATGTTGTTATCGTGTGGAAGAACATTTTTGAGCGACAGGATCAAGGATCGCTGAAGTCCATGCTCGCCTGGAAGGGCGAGCATGCCACCCGGTCGAAGCTGCAATTCCATTCATCATCGACCTTGTCACCACGATTTAACAATGGCCACTGTCAGTAATCCCCGGACGGAAGAATCCGTCTGAATGACGGCCGAGGAACGGTCATGAGCGAAGCAGACACGGTGAAAAACGAAAGCGAAAACGGCCAGGCTCCCCGCAAGAAGCGCGGAGTTCCGGAAGGCGTCTGGATTCGCTGCGATGCCTGCAAGAACACCGTTTTCCGGATGCAGGTCGAGAAAAATTACTATCTCTGCCCGGACTGTGACTATCACTTCACGGTGCCCGGACGCGTCCGCATTCAGCAATTGCTGGATGAAGACAGCTTCGAGGAATGGTGGGCCGACATGGCCCCGATGGATCCGCTCGAATTCGCGGATACCAAGCCGTACAAGGATCGCCTGAAGGCGGAACAAAAACGGACCGGGATGCTGGAAGCCGGCATCGTGGGCAAAGGCTACATGCGTGGCCGTCCGCTGGTGCTCGGCCTGACCGATTCCGCCTTCATCATGGGCAGCATGGGATCGGTCGTCGGCGAAAAGCTGACCCGGGCCGTCGAGAAAGCGACCGAACTCCACCTGCCGCTGGTAATCGTCAGCGGCTCCGGCGGTGGCGCCCGCATGCATGAAGGGATTCTGTCCCTGATGCAGATGGGCAAGGTCTCTGCCGCCCTGGCCCGCTATCAGAAGTCAGGCGGACTGTTCATCTCGGTGCTGACGAATCCCACGATGGGTGGTGTCGCTGCGAGTTTCGCTTCGCTGGGCGACATCATCATCGCCGAACCGAAGGCGCTGGTCGGCTTTGCTGGTCCCCGCGTGGTAAAGGCCACGGTGAAGATTGAACTGCCGCCCGGATTCCAGACCAGCGAGTTCCTGCTGGAACACGGGTTCGTGGACCGCATCGTGTCCCGTCCGCAGTTGCGGAGTGAGATTTCACGGCTGATTGATTACTGCGGAATGTGATTCACGCGTTAAAAATCTGTAAGCCAGAGAATCGCGAATCCGCAAGCGGCCCACGTCGCTCGCTTGTGGATTCGCGATTCTTCTTTTTCCCGCGCGAACCCTGCTGTGCACCGATCTTCGCGCTCGCTTGCGGGATCGCGCGGTAGCGCAGATACTGCGAACACATCACCCGGTGTCGATCCATTCGGAATCGAATTGCCGGGATCTCTTCGACACCGCTCCTGTTCCACACCCTTGAGAAGGATCACGCATGCTGCGGAACCCTGTGCGCGCGAGCCGCTGTCTCGGCTGGCTGACGGCCGGTCTGTTGAGTCTGACCAGTTTTCACGTCGCCCTGGCAGACGTGAGGGTGCCCAACCTGTTCACCGATCACATGGTGCTGCAGCAGGGTCAGAAAGACCGCATCTGGGGCTGGGCGGAACCGGGTGAAGATGTCACCGTGCAGTTCGCCGGTCAGAAGAAAACCACCAAAGCCGACGACAAGGGGAAGTGGGAAGTCACGCTCGATCCGCTGGCCGTCAGCGCCGAACCGCAGGTGCTGACGATCGAAGGCCAGAATAAACTCGCGATCCAGGACGTGCTGGTCGGCGAAGTCTGGCTCTGCTCCGGCCAGTCCAACATGCAGTGGGCGGTGAATCAGTCGACCGACGCCGACTTGCAGAAGCTGAGCGCCAACTATCCGCAGATCCGGCTGATCACGGTGCCGCAAGTCGGTACGCAGGAGCCGCAGACGAATTTCAACGGGGCCTGGCAGCAGTGCTCGCCCAGCACCGTCGGCGACTTCTCTGCCGTCGGTTATTATTTCGGCAAACAGCTTTACACCACGCTGAATGTGCCGATTGGCCTGATCGACAATTCCTGGGGCGGTTCGTCCTGCGAAGCCTGGGTCCGGCGCGATCTGCTGGCAGCGAATCCCGAGATGTACCAGCCGCTGCTGGATCGCTGGGACGCGATGGAGAAAGAAGCGGAGTCCCCGGAATACGCGAAGAAATTCGCAGCCCAGATGGACGCCTGGAAGAAGAGCGTGGAAGAAGCGAAAGCCGCAGGCAAGCCTGCCCCGCGGGCTCCCCAGGGGCTCGACCAGCAGATGCGTGGTCAGCACCGTCCGGCCAACCTCTATCAGGGCGTGCTGAACCCGATCATTGGCTACGGCATCCGCGGCGCAATCTGGTATCAGGGCGAATCGAACGCCGGCCGTGCCTATCAGTACCGCGATCTGTTCGCACTGATGATCCAGAACTGGCGGGACGACTGGAAGCAGGGTGATTTCCCGTTCTACTGGGTGCAGCTGGCAGACTTCATGGCCGAGAAGCCGGAACCGGGTGAAAGCAACTGGGCGGAACTCCGCGAAGCCCAGACCATGACGATGGCCAAACTGCCGAAGACCGGCGAAGCGGTGATCATCGACATCGGTGAAGGCAAGGACATCCACCCGAAGAACAAGGTCGATGTCGGCAAGCGTCTGGCCCGCTGGGCGCTCGCGAATGAGTACGGCGTCTCGGTACCGTTCCACAGCCCGCAGTACGCCTCGATGAAGGCCGAAGGCAACAAGGTCGTCCTGACGTTCGATCATGTCGGCGGCGGACTCAACACGTTCGACACCAGCGAAGCCGTCGGCTTCGCCATCGCCGGTGAAGACAAGAAGTGGGTCTGGGCCAAGGGCAAGGTGACCAGTCCGAAGACGATTGAGGTCTCTGCCGAAGGCGTCTCCGCCCCGGTGGCCGTGCGCTATGCCTGGGCCGATAACCCGGTCTGCAACGTCTACAGTGCCGAAGGTCTGCCGCTGACTCCGTTCCGTACGGACGACTGGCCGGGCGTGACGGCGACTGCGAAGTAACATGGAACGGTTGGCATGTTTGCCTGGGAGGGCAAGCATGCCAACCAGCTGCTCACTCCGTTCGGCACATTTCGACCACCTGACGTCACCCGGCGCCAGGTGGTCGATTTTTTTGAGGAGAGCGTCTAGAGTCCAGGCTCTGGCCTCGTGTCTTTCGCCTTTCTCCTGCGGAGTTCCTCCGTGTCACAAACCAGTCAGGAATCGTCCCGGCCTCTTCCGCAGCGCATCGGCGACTACGAGATCCTGGAGGAGATCGGGGCCGGCGGGATGGGAACGGTCTACCTGGGACGCCAGCAGGAGACGCGACAGGTGGCAGCCGTCAAGTTGCTGCCACCGGCGCTGGCCCGCGAAGAGGGCTTCCGGCTACGGTTCACCCGGGAAATCCTCGCGCTGCAGCAACTGAACTCGCCGCACATTGTGCGTTTCTATGCCAGTGGCGAGGATCTCGACAGCGTGTTCTATGCGATGGAATATGTCGCAGGCGAAACGCTCTCGGAAAAGCTGCGAGCCTCGCGCAAACTGCCGTGGCGGGACGCGGTCGACATCACGCTGCAACTGTGTCTGGCCCTGAAATCAGCTCACGATGCCGGGATTGTCCATCGCGACCTGAAACCGTCGAATGTGCTGATTGATACCGACGGGACGGTGAAGCTCAGCGATTTTGGCATCGCGCAGGTGTTCGCGGCCGACAAGCTGACCATGACCGGCGGTGTCGTGGGTACCGCAGAATACATGTCGCCCGAACAGGCGACCGGACAACGGGCGAACAAGCGCAGCGATCTCTACTCGCTGGGCGCCCTGCTCTACGTGATGCTCACCGGCAGACCACCTTTCACCGGGCCAACGGCAGTCGACATTCTGCAGAAGCATCGTTACGGACAATTCGACCGCCCCGGGCGATATGCCCCGGAAATTCCCCTCGATCTCGACAACCTGGTGGTGCAACTGCTGGAGAAGGAGCCGGACAAACGGCTGCCGGATGCCTATGTCCTCTCGCTCAGACTGCAGGAGATCCTCCGGAAACAGGATCTGAAGCATTCGGATCAGTCGCCGACCGTGGATGCCCCGGCAGCGCCCGCGTCACGCACCGACAGTGCTTCCCGTTCCGGCCCCGGTGAAGCCACGCTGATGAGCGAACTGATGCGCGCCGAGATCCAGCGTCAGTCTGCTCCAGGCGGTCTGCAGAAGCTGTTCGACAATGTCTGGGTGCTGGCAGGCTTGCTGGCAGTGGTCGTCGGAACGGTGGCGTGGCTGTTGTTTGGCGGTCCCACGGAACAACAGCAGTTCCAGGCCGGTGTGGCCCTGATGAATGAACCGGCGGGACCGGACTGGCTGCGTGCCCGCGACGATTATTTCCAGCCGCTTATCGACCGCAACCCTGCTCAATGGCAGCCGGAAGTCGAGAAGTATCTGTACGACATCGAAACCTACGCCCTTGAACAAAAACTGCTGGTCAACCGTCGGCTGGGACGGTCCAGAAAACCGCAACTGGAAGTGGATCGGCAGCTGCGGGAAATCCGCACGCTCTGGGACGACGGACATCTGGCACAGGCGCTCGCCGATTTGCAGGCCGTCCAGCAACTCTGGAAAGCTGACGAAACCGCCCTGCCCTGGCTGACGATTGCCGACCGCTGGAGCCAGGCACTGCAAGCGGAATTGCAGGATCAGCCCGATCCCCGTGAGTTCCTGCAGCAACAGCTGGAATCCGCCCGGCAAGCCGCAGCAAACCATCCGGACGATGCCCGCAAGACCCTGGAGGCGATCCGGCGATTGTACGGCGACGATCCGCGCGTCGGAGCCATCATTGAATCAGCAGCTGAGCTGGAGCAGTCGCTGAAACCTGACGCGCCGAAACCCTGACTTGCACGACCGCGTTCAGCCGGATGATTCACCAGCCCGCAGCGCCAGCGAGGAAGTCCTGTCTTCTCCCCCGCTGGCCAAGGTATTGCATTCAGATGCAATACTTGTTGCGAATCATCGAGTTACGAGGTTGCTGGCTAACCAGCCCGTGTGGCATGCTTGCCCCTCAAGGCAAGCATGGGTGTTTCGCAGTGGACCACGTCCAGGGAAGCCGCACATGCTCGCCTTGAGGGGCGAGCATGCCACGCAGATTCACGGACTTAACGACGCACATGCAATACGTTGTGGCGCTGCGGGCTGGTGCTTTGTCACATCTAAAAAGCGGGGTTGGGCAAGAATGGGGAGTGGGTCGCCAATAGTGAACAGGATCAAGACAGCTGATGAGTTTTGCGATTTCCTACCCACTATTCCCTATCCACTCCCCGCTTGTAACCATCCCCCGTGTTTAGTGTGGACGACGCACCAGTGATGAGAGCGCGCGATGCGATCAGTATCCCTGGTGGACTGCCAGGGAATGACTTGCGGTGAAAAATGCCCGGTCACGTGAACAATCCGTGTTCACCACCGCCGCGCCTGCAGGGTCTGCAGACACTGCACGGTGATCATCAGAAAGAGAATCGCCATCCCCTGCTGATGAAACTGGAAGGCAGCGGCTGTCACCAGAGCCCCGACGCCGACAGAAATTTTCAGGGCCACGCCCTCGGCATCACGCAGGCCGGCGCCGTCCAGCAGCGCCTGAACGATGCGACCGCCATCCAGCGGCAACACCGGCAGCAGATTCATGAGCGCCCAGCCGACGTTGATAAATACCAGATAGTGGATGGTGTAATACACATATTCGAGCGAACGGTCATTCAGGTGAGGATTTAACCAGTCCAGCACCCAGGGGGATGAAAACAGGACCAGCAATCCCAGCATCAGCTGGGGAATTGGCCCGGCTATCGTGATCAGCAACGATTTCCACGGGGAGTAGTCCCGACCTGGCAGATAGGCCGCATACCCGCCGAAGTGCTGCAGCACGATTTCCGGCCGGTAGCCGAAGGCTTCTGCCGTCAGGGCATGTCCCAGTTCGTGGAACAGCACCGATCCGAACACGCACATGACCCACAGGAACACGAGGTCGAGACGCTCGGGATTCCAGCCGAGCAAGGCGGCGACCAGCCAGAACGTGGGAATGACCCGCACCGGAATGCGGAACAGGTGCATTTGCAGGTCGAAAGGAGTACCGCCGGAAAACATGCCAGATCCTGTTGAGACTGCCTGCCGCCAGACAGACTGCGTTTCTCGTCGTCGCCATCTGCTCTCGTCGTCGCCATCTGCGGAACACACATCCGGTTCCCGACCGCAGACAAATTCTGAAGCACAGGGGACTGTAATCGTCCGCCCGGTGTCTGTCGAACCGGAAGATCACCGTTTTTTCAGGAGGGGGCACGCCCCTCACCGGCAGACGGCCGTCATGCAGCATTTGTCGCTGGTGAAATTCGATTTCGATCTCGCTCGCAGGTAACGCATGCAGAAATGGTGATCAATATGACCCGGCCCGTTTCTGCTGGCGATTGCAGGACCGGTCCGGACGAGTATGCTATACGGCACGAAGTCAGAAATGAGAGGTTCCGCCACACCGGGGAATCTCGTAGCAACCCGCCAACATTTGTGACCGCGGGCCGTGTCGGCCCGGTCCGTCTTTGTGACGGAAAGTGATCCGTCCCGTTCCAACGTCTGGATTGCACTCAGCATGTATCGCGTCCTGATCACCGACAGCCTGTCTCCCGCCGGCCTGCAGATCCTGCAGCAGACACCCGACATCGAGATCGACAATCGCGGTTCGCAGAAGATGTCGACCGAGGAGCTTCGCGATGCCCTGTCGCAAGCCGACGGCGTGATCGTCCGGAGCGGATACAAGCTGACCCCGGAAGTTCTCAAGGACCAGAAACGGCTGAAGGCTGTCGTTCGGGCCGGCGTGGGCGTCGATAACATCGACCTGCCCGCCGCGACGCGCGAAGGCATCGTGGTGATGAATACCCCCGCCGGGAACACCATCAGCACGGCGGAACACACGATCGCCATGATGATGGCCCTCTCGCGAAATATCGCTCCCGCCTGTGCCACGCTGAAGGGCGGCAAGTGGGATCGCAAGAGCTACATGGGCACCCAGCTGGCCGGCAAGACGCTCGCCGTCGTGGGGCTCGGCCGCATCGGTCTGTCGGTCGCCCGCCGCGCCATCGGCCTGGAAATGAAAGTCGTCGGCTACGATCCGTTCCTGTCGGCGGAACGCGCCGCCCAGGAAGGGATCGAGCTGTACCGCGATCTCGATGAATTGCTGCCGAAGTGCGACTATCTGACGGTGCACACGCCGATGTCGCCGGAGACGGAAGGCCTGATCAACGCCACCCGCATCGCGAAAATGAACAAGGGCGTGCGGATCATCAACTGTGCCCGCGGCGGAATTGTCGACGAAAACGCACTCGCCGACGCTATCGAATCCGGCCATGTCGCCGGAGCTGCCGTTGACGTGTTCTCCAAGGAACCGCCTCCGGCCGATCATCGCCTGATCGGCCTGCCGCAGGTGCTGGTTACTCCGCACCTCGGCGCCTCAACCGATGAAGCCCAAGAGCTGGTGGCAGTCGAAGCGGCGGAAATCCTGAGCGGTTTCCTGACCCGCAACGAAGTCCGCCACGCCGTGAACATGGCGCCGATTTCGGCCGCGGAAATGGCGGAAATGGGAGCCTATCTCGACCTGGGGCTGCGTCTGGGCCTGCTGATGTCCCAGCTCAACAAGGGCGGCGTCCGCAGCGCGAAGCTGAACTACCGGGGCGAAGCGGCTACGAAAAAGACCAAGCTGATTTCCAACGCCTTCGCGGCCGGGTTGATGTCGTCAGCCCTCGTGGAGAACGTGAACATCGTCAATGCCGAGATGCTGGCTCGCGAGCGGGGCATCGAGATCACAGAATCCCAGTCGACCGAAGTCGGCGATTTCTCCACCGTGGTTTCGGCCACCCTGGTGACCGATAACGGCGAAATCACCGCTGCGGGCACCATCTTCGGCAAGCAGTTCCTGCGGCTGGTCCGCCTGGACCAGTTCCACCTGGATGCCTACCTCGACGGCACCCTGCTGCTGTACCGTCATACCGACAAGCCGGGCGTGATTGGTTACATCGGCACCGTGTGCGGCAATCACGGGGTGAACATCGCTCACATGGCGCTGGGTCGCACTCGCAACGAACCGGGCGGCGACTCCATCGCTGTGCTGCATCTGGACAACCGCCCGTCGGACAAGGCTCTGGAAGAAGTCAGCAAGAACGACGCCGTGCAGTCGGTCCAACTCGTCACCCTGCCCCCCGCCGGCGCTCCGCTGCCGTGGGCTTCCGCCGGAAACTGATCACGAAACCGGGATCTGCCGGGAGCAGCCGCTCTCGGTAGATCCCCTTATCGCTGATTTTTCGGTTGCCGCGTGAAGAAAAATTCCGTAGCGTGGCGTTGATACTCTTGCTACGCACAGGTGTTTATAGCGTGCTGTGGGTTGGGCCATGAAGCTGCCCGCCCGCGGCCTGCCATTGACTGGTATTGTCCCCGGAACCGGGACAGCAGGCGTTGCAACGGGATTCGGTCAGACAGGACGTCTCTGTCAGAATCGGGTCAGCCCCTCACGTGTGGAGTGTGCTCTGATGATTCGCAAGGCTGCAAGCTGCCCTCGCCCGGGCCGGGCCGGTTTTACATTGATCGAGTTGCTGGTCGTCATGGCGATTATCGCCGTGCTCATCGCTCTCCTCTTGCCAGCTGTTCAGCAGGCCCGCGAAGCCGCGCGCCGCACCAGTTGTCTGAATAACCTGCACAACCTCGTGCTGGCGATGCACAACTATGAAGGCTCGCACCGCGCCTTCCCGCCCGGAATTGTGGGCGGTGGCTGTAGCGGCGAATCCCTGACTTTCCCGGAGCCCTTTATCTATCCCATTCAAATTGCGGGAACTCCCCCCAATCCTGATCCGCGCCGGATTGGCAGCTGGTACTTCGACAACCGCTGGAGTTGGGCGGCGATGTTACTGCCTCAGCTGGATGCGGGCACTGTGACCTTAAACTTCAACAACGGCCCCCTGTATACGGACTGCTTCAGCCAGAACCCGTCAGTCAATCAGAACTATCTGCATACCCAGATCCCGGTGTTTGTCTGCCCCAGTGCGTCGTTGCCCAATCAGCGGCCTCGCGCCACAATTACGGCACTTTCGCCAGCCTATATGACCTATCGCGGCTGTGCCGGAAGCCATGTTGATGACAATGGGAATGTGATCATCGAGGACTACGACAGCGATGGTGATGGCATCGTGGATGCCCAACGCCCCATTCCCCTGCCGAATAATGGCATGTTGTATCGAAACAGCTCTGTCAGTTTTCGCGACGTCAGCGACGGGACAACGACGACGATCATGCTGGGGGACTCGTATTTTGGTTTCTGGGGCGACGGGACCAGCTGTTGCGTTGGCGGCGACAATGGCAATTACACGAGCACGATTGGTGCAACGGTAGTTGGAAACTCGCTCACCGGAGGCTTCTGGACCCAGGGTGCCAGCACGCTCAGTTCCTTCGGGAGCCAGCATGGTGGCGTCACCTGTGTGGCGATGGTCGATGCCAGCACCAAAACGATTTCGCAAAGCATCGATCGCCTGACCTTCCTGCGCCTGATGACCCGCAACGGCCGCGAGAACATCACTGCCCAGGACTTCTAGGGTTCGGGTCTCTGACACGACCGTTGATGCAAGAATCTCGGTCGAGACACACGGGGTTCCCGGGACTGCGTCACCGGTTGAGTCAGGACTTTCAAGCCAGCCGGGAGTGCCGGGTTTTCTCCGGTGGACCCCACCCATGAATTTCTGGCAGACAGCGCGTGCTGCTGCCAGATTTTGCACGAGACGGCCGCGGGGCGCTCACCGCCGGCCGTCTCGTCTTTTTGAGCACCCCACCTTCTGCTCTCAACGGTATCCCATGTCCGAGTCCTATCCGTCCGGTTCGCTTTCCATTCTGCTGAATGGAGAACCTCGCCCGATTGCGGCGGGACAGACCATCACACAACTCTTGACCGAACTGAAACTCGACGCCCGTTATCTCGCAGTCGAACTCAACCGCCAGGTCGTCCCCCGCGGCCGGCATGCGGAAACCAGCCTGTCCAGCGGAGATGCCGTGGAAATCGTGACACTGGTCGGCGGCGGGTGAAGTTGACGGTCTGACAGGATCAATATGGGCATGTACCGCGTATCGCATCTCAGCGTTCGTGGCCAGTGCCAGCAGGCATCACGATATGGATCATCGTGATCAGCCATGAGCAATTGCCGACTGCCCGAAATTCCTGTTTGAATTCCGATATGTGGTGGCAACAGCGTGTTCAGGGCGGAAACAACCCAAATCGTGCTTCTGCTTCGCGGATACGAATTCTGCGTTCATCATTGAAATGCAGCGTAGCTACAGTCAGCTTTCCCGTCGGGGTCACTCCGCGAAAGAAAGTCCCTTCCCAGGTGAAATGCAACTCCCATTAATCACGTCGAGGATTGAACAGAGGAATTACGCCGCAACTATCAGGCGAAAAAATTTCCACCCGATCCGATTTATGCAAATTACAACCAGGGCACGCCCAGGCGAGGTTTTCCAGATCGGACGAACCACCGCGAGAACGCGGAATAATATGCTCGACGTGAAACGTTGCCCCTTGCAAGGACTGGTGCATCCGGCAGTATTCGCAACGGTCCCGCGCACGCGCGACAACCAGTTCCCGGACCAGCACGCCCACTGTCATTCGGGCTTCCGCCCCAGGAGGTGCAGAGCTTCCGCTCGCACCAGTGCCAGGCGCTCGCTCAACTCCACGAGGAACTCCAGTTCTTCCCGCTCGTCCCGAGTCAACTGGCCTTCATTATTACGATCCATCAGTTGCTGCAGCTTGCGATCTGCCCCGGGAGGGAAGCGCAGTTCTCCCACAGTTTCCACCCATTTCTGAGGAGCATCGATCGTGCTGCTCATTGCATCCTCTTTCCTGACTCCAGACTTCACCCGATCTTCCGGAAACGCGTGCTGGCCGAAGGATCATCGGTTTACGATACTCCACCTGCGGTGGATACGCTACAGCCTGATTTCCTGCTGGTGCATGCGATCGGGGAACGCAACGGGCATACTCCCGGAATCTGCCTGGTTTATGCTACACTCTGCCGGTTGACTGGACTGCCGGTCGACGATGCTGAAGATATCGCTGACGCTGGTTCGTCGCTTGTCATTCCCGGAGCCTGTTTGTGTCTGCTGCTGATTCAATGCCTCCCACGGCTTTTTCGGTGGGAACTCATCAACTCACGTCGCGGTTGATTGTGGGCACCGGGAAATATGCCACATTTGAACTGATGCAGCAGTGTCTGGCGGCCAGCGCGGCCGACGTGATCACGGTCGCCGTGCGTCGCGAGCGGTTGGTAGATGCCAGCGGCAGAAACATTCTCGATTTTATCGATCTGTCGAAGTACACCATTCTGCCCAATACTGCCGGTTGCTTCTCGGCAGAGGACGCGGTGCGAGTCGCCCGCCTGGGTCGGGAAATCCTCTTGGGTCTGGAAAACCCCGGTGCAGACTGGGTCAAACTCGAAGTTCTCGGCGACACCAAGACGCTCCTGCCCGATCCAGTCGCCACACTGGAAGCCACCCGCGAACTGGTGCGGGACGGCTTCCAGGTCCTGTGTTATACGACCGACGACCCCATGACTGCCCGGAGGCTGAAAGAAGCGGGAGCTGCCTCGGTCATGCCGGCCGGCAGTCCGATTGGCAGCGGCCAGGGGGTGCTCAACCCGAACAACATCCGGATCTGCCTCGAATACCTCAAGGAGAATGACCCCGATTATCCGGTGATCATTGACGCCGGCGTCGGCACTGCCAGTGATGTCGCCTTCGCCATGGAACTCGGCTGCGACGGCGTGCTGCTCAACACGGGGATTGCGGGCGCGCGCGATCCGCTCCTCATGGCCGAGGCGATGAAACACGCCTGCTGGGCCGGTCGCGAGGC
>VFQN01005863.1_pt1 | contig 14619 bp, 16 predicted proteins | sample 3512371 | NCBI WGS metagenome assembly VFQN01 (sample SAMN10412370, study PRJNA504923) | tailings metagenome | isolation source: Replicate 2 from Balatoc abandoned mine | place: Philippines: Itogon, Benguet | collected 2017-08-28
CAAGTGCTTGCCAAGCACCGAATTCCTAGCCCCTGTAACCTTCTCACGAAGAAAAAAGAAAAAAAAACGTGTCCAGCTGCCATTTCCACACCGTCTTCCTCGGCCATGTGGCCCCCCGGTCCAATCCGCAACTAGGTAGCAGCCCGACGCAAGATGAAGCTCTATAGTATTAAAAACAATTATCGAAAGACCTGAGGTTCAACACGACACCACACGCGCTCCTCGGCACCTTAACAGCTCGCCTGTGGCAAACGAGCCAGCCAGGTCCTGTGAGCCAATGTTGCACACGACAACCCAACTGTGGCCTTCCCAGGCCTCGCGTATCGCTTTCCCGCAACAAAACGCTTCAGCATTCACTGCTCGAGAATTGCATTGTCAAGTAACACACGACAGGCATCGCTTCTGACACCATCGAGCCATCGCTAGAGCTCAGCTCAGTATGCCTCCATACGGGCCTCTGCACACGGCCCAGCCACGTGACAAATACTCATCCCTCGCGGACTCTCCCTGTTAACACTTCCCTACCGGTGTTGAACCCAGGGGTGCGGGTTCCATAAGCCTCAAATACGCCCCACACAAGTGTCTGGCCACCACCAATGTCCCGCACTGCAGCAGAGCACAGCAACTGCTTGTCAGGCCGCTGCTGAAGGAACCCGGCTGCGCGTAGAAACACTATCCCAGTCTGTATCAGTTACGTCCGCCTACTTGCCTTTACCCACATCAGACAGCATCATGATCTACCGTATTTCCAGGAACCGGTAGTAAGGCGCCCGCAGTGCGAGGCCGGGTAGCAAGCGTGGTTGCCATGTGCAACCAACGAGCTGGGGCAGAGACATGTGCAGGCCACTTCGGACGTGTGCCCCAACAAGCCAAAAGGCCACGCTTCCACACACGTGACAATCACGCACGCGCTACCGCTCATCGGCCCCTGTGCAGCTTGCCAGACATGAGATCGTACACCAGGAGCAACAGGGCAAGGTGACCCTGCATGCCTCTAGGGCACCAGGCGGACTATAACCGGTTGTGCCGTGAGTGCATTCCACGGATATCGGACTGACGATTTTTCATAACCGATGGTTGGTAAGGAGCCACTAAGCTGATCAGCCGGGCGCTGGGCCAGTTCCCAAACGCCAACCCAAAGGGGTCCCATGTGAGCAAAAGCAACGCGCAGTGCGCCTCAGTCCGTGCAGTGTGGATGTTCATTAACATGATCGCATGCGTTGCGAGTGCATCACGTTACTTTCATGCACGCCCAACTCTTCCCGCCAACTTGCAAACCCGTAAGCTCATGTCCCACATACACGAAATAACGACCGGAATTCCATAAACAAGATTCTCGGCATGCGTACAGCTCGCGTACTGTTCCCATCACTGACACTAAAATGGACGTAAGCCACTCCATACCTGCACGTGCACTCCCCACTCCCCCCCTGACGCCAAACCCATTGACAGCGTCTCACTGCAACAACTGGAGCAGAACCCTGTCTCTTGAGGTCCACGCCCCTGCCTTCCTCCGAGCATGACAACCCTGCTGCGCTTTGCCCCAGAACGCATGCTGCAATCATTGCGGGCTGCCCTTCTGTGTGAACCCTGCTCCTTACAACTTAAACACGAAGTGCACCGAAAAACTTCATGGCGCACACAACCAGTCAACTTTCCCCAGGCCCCAACCTGCCACGCCCTGCATCTGGCCAAGCGATTGCCCTTTGCTGCCATTCCTACAGCTGCTGTTGCTGTTGCTGCTGTTGCTGCTGCGGCTGCACCTCCTTCAGCACCGCCTGCCCCCAACCCTTTAGCTCCACCTCCGACAGCCGCACGTACATGGCGCTGTTTTCCCCCGACGACGGCGCCTTGGACACCAGCCCCCCCGGCAGCTCCCATGCGCTGAAGCTTTCCAGCACACCAACGCAAAGCCTCTCCGACGCATCCTCGGACGTGGGAAAGGCGCTGCTGGTCGTGGGCGTGTCAGTCCCTCCACAAGAGCTCAGCAGGTCGTGCGTGCTGGGGCTGCCAACCGTATCATGCCGGTCTGCGTGGCCCATGGTGAGTATCCCTAAGGGAAGAGCGTTCCAGCCGGCCTCCCACGAGCACATAGGCCCCGGACTGCCCGGTGTCTGGGTGCCTTGTGCGACAGGCCGTTGTTGGCCGCTTGCCCCGCCCGCGCTGCCGCACGCTGCCCGGCCCAAGGGCTGCCTTGCCATTCTGCGCCCCACGCTGACGGCAGGGGCTGGCACGGGTGAGGCAGCAGCAGGAGCCGCAGCAGCAGCTGTTGCTGGGGGGGAGGTCCCCACCTCGGACGCCGAAAGATGCAGCTGGCTGCTGTGCGCATGCTGCTCGGGAGCGCTCAGTCCGTTCGGGCTCTTGTCAGGGCCGGCGGGGACCAGGCACGTCTGCAAGTCCGGAGTAACGCCTTGGGCGCCCTTGGGCGCCCTTGGTTGCCGTAAACAATATTGTGCCGCTCCTCTGGTGGCACCGACGACGACGACGACGCTTTCCGGGGCGAGCCAGCGGAGGCGGAGGCGGGGCCTGGGTTCCGCAGCTGCTGCCGAGCGCTGCTCCGGGCGGGTAGGGATAGGCGCGCAGAAGGCGCGCCCACCCGACCGCTTCGCAGCAGCGCCAGGCTGCCGACGCCGTCGTCAGAGCGCACACTTAGCCCTGGTCCGAGGCTGTCCGGGTCGCTGCTTCTGCTGAGGGAGGCCGCCAGGGCGCCGCTCGCGAGGTCGTTGCTGCTTGCGCACGCACGCAGGGCGTGGGGTCCATCCTGCGAGCCGAAACCCGCGGGCCCGACAGCGCCGGGCAGCCAGGCGTCCAAGCTGCGTTCGCTCGTGGCACCGGATCCTACCTGCTCCCCGCTCGCCTCGCACTGACATTCCACCACCAGCTCCGCACAGCACACCGCATGTGCGTTCAGGGGCGCCACACCGTGACCGCCGCCAGTGGCGGCAGCGGTCGCGCTGTCGCCGGGGGCGGCAGCAGGAGCAGGAGCTGTAGGTGCAGCAGCAGCATGTTTCGGGCTCGCCTCCTCCGCTCCCACCGTGTCCACTACACCTCCCGCGCTTCCAGCAAGTAGGGGTTCTTGTTGCTGCTCCTCCTGCTGCTGACGTTCCTGCTCTTGCACTTGCAGCTGCTCAAGGAAGGGCGCCCCAGTGGCTGTGGGCGTGGCCGCAGCACTGCCGCCCACTGGCGCCGCCACCGCTGGCACACCCACCTCACCCGCATCATCGGCCCGGCCTTCGCAGCCTTCTGCCAGCTGGTCCGGTAGCGTGGCGCCTTCAGCGGGCGCGGGGCTCTGCTGCCCAGAGCCTAGCAGCAGCGAAGGCGGCAACGCCTTCGGTACGACTGAAACCACCGCCGGCCCCGCCGCCGCTGGTAGAGGCCCTTCCGCGCCGGTGGGCGCGGCGGCGGCGGTGAACGCCTCCCCCTCCACCGAAACCAGCCGCCGAAGGGCCTGCAGGCGCCGTACGTCGGGCACCAGCTCGCCAGGCGTGCCGTACAGGACGCCGATGTAACGCACGTCGCCAGCGTGGGGTTGATGTGCCGACATGGCCATGGCTACGGCTTGCCACAGGCGGGAGACGTAGGTGAGCAGCTGCACCAACAGGTCAGCGCTGTTGGCCTGCACGGCGGCCAGCTGCAGCGGCGTGACTCCACACGGCCCTGCAGGCACAAATTCACACAGGTGGGCGTCAGCCAGGTAGTTGACGGAGAAGTAGCATGGCAATTATGAACGGCAAGGCATGGCAGGACTGAATGCGCGGGAATAGGTAGTAGCAGACTGTATTGTGCGCTGCTGTGCGATTGCACGTTGGACTCTTGACACACGCGACAACCGCGATTTGGTACAAGCGAACCACCTTACCCTGTGGTTGTAGGGGGTTCCACAGGTTGCCCACCGCTAGGCCGGCACGCAGCAGCAGGTCAACGCACTGGGTGTTGCCCGAGCACACGGCCTGAGCGATCAGGCCCAGCCTGACAGGCTGCTGCTCCTGCTGCACGTCCTGATACTCCTGCTCTGTGCCAGCAGTAGCCTCTGCCTCTTCCGACCATTGCTGCAACGGCCGCTGTGCGGCCTGGTCGCTGGACCCCGTTAAATCCGCATCCAGGGCTGCCAGGGACACGCCCGAAACCTCCAGCAGGTAGCGCAGCACCTGGGCCGCGGTGTGGGGCATGCCACGGGACAAGCAGAACGGCAGCAGGCGCTTTGCCCGGCGGCGCAGGGCCTCCTCCACGGACGCCTGTGTGTCCTCGGCACCCGCCGCAGGCGCGGGACCAGAAGCCTGGTCCTGCAGCGGGCCGGTAAGGGTGGCGTCCATGCCTCCACCCAGGGCCCCCGGCTGCTGGACGAGGCCACCCCCGGCGGTTGAGGGCGAGTCCAGCGCGGAGCATGGAGGCGGCTCGGAGGGCTGCTGCCACACCGCCGCAACACGAGCCGCCGCGAAAGCCGTGGCGGCAGCGTCGCCCTCCGCCTCCTGCCGCTCCTGCTCCAGCTCCAGTAGCCCCGAATTCGGTCCTTGGCGTGACGGGGGCAGCAGCTTGGAGGGCAGGCCAAAGAAGGGCAGCTCGCCGATCTTCAGCTGCGACAGCAAGCGCTGCGGGCGGCAGTCCAAGGCACCCGGCGCCGCAGCTGGGCTGCTGTCCGAAGATCCCTGGCCGCCGCAGTTAGCCACCGCGGAGGGGAGCCCTGCAGCGCTGGCTGCGGACAGGGCGGAGAAGGACTGCTGCATGCTGGGGTCCCGGCTGTCAATGGCGGAGCCCCATGACATGGCGCTGTTGGCCCCCGTAGAGCCGTCCATGGACACCACGCCGGTGGCGCCAAGGCCGCCTGAAGCGGCACCGGCCAGCGTCTCAACACCCTGGCCGCTCGCGGGCGCGTGGCCCAGGCCCGCCCATAGCGCCTGGGCGAAGGTGTTGGGGTCCGCCTGGCCCAGCATGGGCCCATCGACCTCGAAAGCGGAGGGCGGGATGGACGTGGCCTCGCCGGATGCGGGGTTGGGGTGGGCTGTGCTGGGCGCACGGCGATTGTGCAGGGCGTCCAGCACCAGGCCCACATCCGTCAAAAGCTGCTGGACCCTGCAGCACCGGCGATGTCCGCAGTGTCTTAGGGCACAGCCGCATTGCAAGGACAGCCGCTACCGCTATCACGACTTGCTGACATGACAGGCAAGCAGAGGGCGTGCTTGGCACACCCCGTTCCTAACGTACAAATTCCCACCCACCATGCGCTCTCCTGCTCCTGCGTCAGCGCATTGAGCTCCGCCGCAACTCCCTCGTCCGGGGCCACCACCAGCGGCCGCCAGCCGCCCAGCAACCCACTGCCACCGCCCGCCTCCCACTCCAGCATGGCCAGCCCGGCCTCCCCCGCCGCATCCAGAAACACCAGCACCGGCGTCTCTGACACGTGGCTGCCGCCGTCCGTGCTGCTTCCGCTTCCGCCGTCCAGTTGCAGGCTGTCCATGCCGCTCCCGCTTCCGCTGTCCAGTTGCAGGCCCGAGAGCCTGCCCGCGAGCACATCCGACGCCCGTGGACGGCCCATCAATGCACTACCCTGCCCTTCCTCCTGCGTGTCCTCCCTGCACTCCGGCTCCTCCGCCTCTTCCTCCTCGTTACTGTCTGAGCCGCCATCAGCGCAGTCAGGGCCTTCAGGGCCGTCCAGGTCCTCCTCGGAGCACACGAAGGCGCCCAGCGCGCGGCCGTTGAGCCGCACGTGCAGGCGGGCGGAGGGGTCGGCCAGGAAGCGTCCCAGCAGGTGCAGCGTGGAGGCCTCGCCTGCAGGCAGCGCGCGGGTGGTGACACGTGTCGTGATGGCAAGGGTGGTACCGGCAAGCGTGGTACCGGTTTTACGCTTGTATAAGCGGAGTGCTGAACGCGCAACGTCGGGCGGGTCGCTCCGTTGGAGCCGGGGCATTGTCACTGCAGGCTGCGTTTCTGGGGTTTGTTTGGACGTCAGGACGGAGGCAAGCTTTGAATGCTGAAGCATGCACAACGCCTGGCTCGTACCTTGCACGATCGCCAGCGGGGCAACCGTCTCCATGACGGGCACTCGGATGTCTGCGCCTGGGCCGCTTGCGCCACCGATGGCGCCCGCGAGCGCGCTGGCACTGTCGGCTGCGTCCTCCTCAGGCCGCGGGAAAACCACCTGCAAGATCACAAGCCAGCAGGCAGCACGGCAGCTTGTCACGCACGCCGACGGCTTTCTGGTGTCGCACAGGTCCAGCTAGCTGTCCCGCCATGATCCACCAGCACGTCCGGGCCGTGCCCAGCATTGCACCATTACCGGTAGTACTGTTACCAGAGTTTCAACTCACCTGGTCGCCCACTTGCACCATCACGCGCCTCCCAGCCGCAGCCGCTGCAGCGCCCACAGCGTCCAGGCTCCCAACGTCAGCGCGCGGCTCCATGGCCAGCCCCAGGGCAGCTGCCATGCCAGCAGCCGCGAGCCGCTCCGCCGTAGGCGCCGCCGGGCCCCCTCCCGTGCCCTCATCGGCAGCCTCGCCCTCAGCACCGGCACCAGCGCCCGTCGCTCCTGCTGTGGGCCTCTCCCCGTGCGCAACGCTGACGTCCATGATTAGATGCACACACCCGTTCCGCATCGTCCCCTGCAGATACCAGTCCACAGGCAGCTATCAGAGTACTGCTCGTGGTGCTCTATACAGCCCAGCTAGCGGCACGCAGCATAGTACAACAGCCTAGCCGTCCACGTGCCGCACCCCACAAGCTCACGTCCTGGCCGCATCTGCAGCGACTGACCACTTCCATTCAAGCCCACATGCGGCTGGCCGGTCCTACCCAGCCTGTCTACGCTGCCCAATCCACCAAGTCCCCTCCTGGCCGAACCTGCAGCGTGACTGCGTCCATGCCCTGCAGCCAGGCCCGCACAAGCTGGCCCTTCCTGCCCCGCCTGTCCACGCACCCCAATCCACCAAGTCCCCTCTGGGCCGCACCTGCAGCGTGACTGCATCCATGCCCTGCAGCCAGGCCCGCATGCGGCCGGCCACGTCGTGCGGCAGCTCCTCGGGCCGCACGCCGTGGATCTTGACGCTCAGCCGCTCCAGGGCCTCCTCGCACATGTAGTCGGACGCAGCAGACGGCGCAGCAGCTTCAAGGAGGACATGAAAACGGGGCACCAATAGCACCACAGGTAAGGAAATTGTCAATGATATGCTCATCACCGATAAACTGTTACGGTTGCGAGGCTAGCGGTGTAGCGGAGCTTGCATAACAAAGGGACTGTTGGCGTAGCTCAATGACAAAGGATAATTAATATACGGTTGTGCTTGCGAGGCCAGGCGAGCTTGGCCTGCAAGGAGGTCTGGTGGCGCGATCGGGCAAAGGGCGTGTTGCTGGTGCCTGGCCCACCTGCGACGGCCTGGGCCTGCGCCATGCTGCCCGGCCGGCCCACGATGGCCCGTGTGGGCAGGCGGATGGAATCGCTGCCCAGGTTGAGCAGCACGGTGACCTCGCGTGCGCTGGGCAGCAGCTGCAGCCCCACCGTCTGGCCATCTTCCGTCGCAACTGCACAAGACAAGAGACCCATTAGCAGCATGAACTCGTTAACAGGTCGTCTATTCGCCGTTTTGCCAATCCCATGCAATACGCACACCCAGCAGCAACTCACCGTCCACGTACTGCGGCTGCGCCGCCGTGCGAAGGACCTGGCCGCGCGCCTGGCCCTGCACGGGCACATCCAGCAGGAGCCTCGCCCCCTGGGGCGGCCCCTGCAGCACCCTGGAGCCTTCCCGATACACCCCCTGCTCAACGGCCATGGTGTGAAGCTGCTCCGGGGCAGCCACCATAAGAATGGCTTCGTCATGGGGGTGTAATATAGGGCCGGCGCCCCCGCGTGGGCCCTCCATGCGGGACTGCTGGGCCAGCATATGCCCGGCAGGTGCCTGCAGGGTCGCCGGGCGCAACTGCGTCCCTGACGGCAGGGACTGCTGCCGCTGATGCAGTGGGCCGCTCGCGAGCCGCAGCCCAGGGCCCTGCTGCGGCTGGGAAGCTTCCCGCCGGAGCAATTGCGGTAGCTGCTGCTCCAACAGGATGTGCTCTTGCTGCTGCTGCTGCGGCGGCGGCTGATCCTGCCGGGATAGCGATGCCGGTGAGGAGTTGACTACCAGCAGCATGGGCCCGGCGTCAGAGCCATCGCCTCGTGACGGTTGGCCAACAAGTCGCAGCTGCTGGCCCGCCTGGCCGGCAGGCACCGCCAGCTGCACGACTGTGGGCCGCCTCTGCGGCTGCCCGCTAGCCGACTGCTGCGATGGCAGGTGCGGTATCTGTTCTCGCGGGCTGTGGGACTGCAGCTGCCGCGGCGGCGGCTCTAGGCCAGAGTCCGAGCGCCTGGCCTGCTGTTGCTGCAGTTGCAGCTGCTGGCCCGGGCCGACCCTAAGCAGCAGCTGCTGCTGCGGCTGCTGCTGCTGCTGCTGCCTTGACGCCAGGCCAGGCGGGTCGGCCCCGGACCCTGCGTTGCCGTGCTGTAGCTCCATAAGCAGCTCCATCTGCTGCTGTTGTGGCAGCATGTTCAGCAGTTCCGCCATCTGTTCGTGCGGCAGCTCTTGCAGGAAGCGCAGCTGCTCAGATGGCGACATCTGTGCCAGCAGCTTCATGACCGTCACCAGCTGCTCGTCCTCGTCCTCCGAAAACTTCATCCGCCGCCTCGGGTCGCCACCCGCGTCACGTCCGCCCCCAACGTCCTTGTCGGCATGCTGCTCGGGGCCACGCCGCTGATCCAGATGCGCTCCAGACGCGGAACCGGCACCTGGCCATGAGCCGATGCGGCCGCCACCCAGGGTCCCAGGCTGCAAAGCACTGCGTGCTGCAAAGGGCAACTCAGAAGATCCGGGCCCCAGGGTACGGAGTGCGCCCAGCCCCACGTCCCGTCCTGCTTCCCCACGCATTACGGCAGCACCAGCAGCAGCCCCCTCCCGTACGTCACGTACACGGTCAGCGCCTATGGCGGCGCGACTGCCGCCCTCCACATCCGCAGACCTGTCCACATGCTCCGTCTGTACCCCAGCGCCACCGCTGCCCTTCAGCTGCCCAAGCTGCTTGCCTGCCCTGATGAACGCATCGCGCTGGGCGGAAAGCAGCCTGCCGCCGTCACTCCCGCTATACCGCCCCTGGTCCTCCGCCATCGAGGCATCCCGATCGCGACCAGTATGAGGCCCAGTGGGGTGCACGTCGCTCATGTCCACGTCCTCCTTAACGACCATTGCATCTCGCTGCTGCTGGTGCTGCTTGTCCTGCTGCGCCGCAGGGGCGCGGAATTGGTCTGCGCCAGCCTGTCCCGACCCGCTGCTGCTATCGAGCCTGAGCTGGGCCACAACGCCCGCAGCGGCAGCGGTAGCGGCGGCGGGCAGCGTGCGGCGGGTGGGATTCTCCACGTCGCCGTCGCTGCTGAGGCGGCTGTTGAGTGAGCAGCGGCTATCAGACGGCATGTGGCTGTCGGGCTCACGCCAGTGCGGCTCCTGCTGTGGGGGAGGCAACACACAGGCAGCTGATGGCGAAAGGCACACAGCTGTGTAGGCAAGCGGGGACGACAGACTGCAAACCTGGGACTTGCCGTTCCCAGCAAGCGCGACGGCCACAACAGCAATTACGCGCCGCGACGGCGCCAGTTGGGCCCGGGCGGTGGCCGGCTTGACATTAAAAACCTGAGGTCATATCCCTGTCATACCGGTACGCCCCTCACCTCGTGCTTGCCGGGCGCCACGACCACCTGCAGGCGCGGCTCGCCACCGCCCTCCTGGGACGGCACCACCTGCAGCAGCCCCCCGCTTCCCAGGCTGGTCAGCAGACTGGCCAAGTCCACCGTGACCGTGCCCGTACCCGGTACCGCAACCTGCACAGATCGCAGCCCCGCGGCCTGTGCAGCAGCCGCTGCTGCGGCCGCAGCAGCGGCGGCGGGATCTGAGCCCTGCGGCGCCTGAATTGAGGGCCCGCCGCCGCCCGTGCCTGAGCCACCCGCCAGCCCCAGGCTTCCCAACCCCGTCGCCAGCTCGACCTTTGGTCCCTCGGGCCGGCTCCTGCCGCTAAGTTGCTCCGTCGGGCGGGGCCCGCTCCTGTCCCCGCTGTGGCTTGAGCTGCAACCGGACTGACTGTGCTGCTGCGATGCATGCAGCGGCTGCAGTATCAGCTGCTGGGGCAGCGCCAGGGATGCCGCGCGGCCCAGCGGTGGCCTCTGCAGGTCGCCCCGTCTCGCACCGTCCGGCACTGACAGCGAGGTGGGCAAGCCTGTACCAGGAGGTTGCACGCTCAGGTCCAGCGCGAACTGGCTAAGCTGGTGCTCTTGCGGCAGCGGGTCTCCGAGCGGCTGCAGCAGCTGTGGCGCCGTCCCCAGCATGCCCGTCCGATGGCCTGTGCCCAGGCCCGTGCTTAGGCCTGTGCTTAGCCCTGCGCCCAGGCCTGTGCTGAGGCCCGTTCCAACGCCCAAGCCTGTGCTGAGGCCCCTGCCCGTGCCTAGGCCTGTGCTAAGGCCCGATCCAGTGCCCAGGCCAGTACTGAGGCCTGATCCAATGCCCCTGCCAGTACTGAGGCCTGTTCCCGTGCCCAAGCCTGTGCTGAGGCCTGTGCCCAAGCCTGTGCTGAGGCCCGTGCCCGTGCCTAGGCCCGTACTGAGGCCCACGCCCGTGGCCAGGCCAGTACGGAGGCCTGCGCCCGTGCCCAGCCCGGTGCTCAGCCCGGAGCCAGTTCCCAGCCCGGTGCTCAGCCCGGAGCCCGTGCCAAGCCCTGCACCTGAGCCCGCCCCCAGCCCCAGCAGCTGCTGCGGCTGCAGCAGGTCCAAGCCCGCATCCGCCAGCCCCGATCGCGCGGGGTCCAGCGCCCCCACCTGCGGTGGCACGTATGACGACTGCCGTATACGCCTCTGCCGTGCAGGCGGCGACGGCGGGTCCTCCTCCGGCGGGCCCTCCGATATGCAGATCCCGGCCATGCGCACGCCGCCCTGGCTGTACCCGGGCGGGCCGATGGCGGTTGCGGGCGTGACGCCGAGGGTGGTCGCGGCCTGGTAAGCGCGCGAGGCTGTCAAGTAGCCGGCCTGCAGCGCGGGGGTGAGGCTACCCACGCCTTCCAGCTGCGGCTGGGGCCGTAGGGCGGCCTCCAGGGGGTCGAAGGGCGGGTCACCCACCCCCGGCCCGTCCTGGATGTCGGGTCGTGAGGCGCGCGGGCGGCCGCGCTTCCGTGGCTCCCCAATGCCTTGGTCCTGCGAGAAGGTAGTTGCGGGGTAGGGAAGAGTTGTTGTGTGCGTCTTGCAGGTGCACAAGAACTGCAAATCCTACGCCCGAAGAACTGGGGGCGGGGCCATAGGTCGCACGGCTGGCGGCTAGGGCCGGGGCGGCTCACCTGGCTGGGCCTGTCGCGTCCACACGTGCAGCAATCAACAGGTTCGGTCCACCGTCGCCAAAAGGGCGAGGGATGGTGAGTTGAGGCGATTTAGAATTGAGCCTGACAAGAGGAAACCAGCAACGCCAGGTAGTACACGCAAGATTGCAAGGGGAGCAGCTTCAAGTGAAACGTACCCGCCCTGCAGGTTGTTCAGGGGCATGTTGCGCCGCTTGTAGAACCGAATCATGAGGGCCTTACGGCAGTTCCTGCACGTCACGTTGGACCATCTCGAATCAGCACCACCAAACGCAAGCCAGGATCCCCTCAACTAACTGGTGAATTGACAAAGCACACCGCGCCACCCACCGGTTGGCCCCATCGAACTCCTCCACCTGCAAGCAAATCGCAAACGTATCAGTCAGCAAGTAGTACGAATCTAATGCAGCAACACATCCTGTACATCCAAGGCACCACTACGATGCAGTGCTACACAATGCAACCGAGCAGCGTCAGCGTTTCTGCTGATGTGCGGCAGTGTGGCAGTCCCAGATGACCATTTGCGCTCGGCAGCCACAACAGCGCACGCCCATGGACCAAGCAGTGCCGCCCTCTCGTCAGCCGCTCACGCCGCGCTCTCACATGGTGGAATTTGCCTGCGCAAGCGCAATTGAGGACGTCACTGGTTGCATACCAGGCGAAGCATAGACGGCGGGGACCGAAGGAATTGGCAACATGGCAGGGTCGCTCCGTACGCCCTTCAGGCGCCGCCTAGCAGTCAAGAGACGCCGTGAGAGGCACCCCCATACCCCGGCTTCCTGCCTATCACGCACCGGGTGGGCTACCCAAGCTACCCAAGCTTCCTGCCTATCACGCACCGCACTGTTGGCAGAATCGACACGCCCGACCCTCGATGCACAGCGACAGGCTCTTCATGTGCGTCTCGCATATGCGGAAGCGCCTGTTGGTCAACGGAGCACTGGGCGCTTGGGGTTGTTCGCATGACATGTCGGACCAGCACAGCCGTGCGTAAAGCTGCCAGGCTTCGGTGGTTGCTAGTTGTGATGGGGGTTAATACCGGTAGAAGAATGTAGTGGAAGGCCTGCCTGTGCACGCAACCCAGGCAGGATACGGACCCCGGCGCGCTCCGTGCACGTCGCATGCCCTGGCACATGCCCAACTGCGGCCCCACTTAAATGGATTTCTCATGGGCAAGTTGCAATGGGTGCAAAGGACAAGGACAGGTCGCAAAGAAGAGCCGCCGAGGTCCCGAGGATTACCTGTAATAAGCCTTGCTGCTGCCGAGGTCTGCAGTGCAACCCTTGACCTGCAGAAATGGTGCGGCATAAAGCCTTAACCGCTGGTACAGCATACATGTTGTTGTACACGCATTGGTGGCGTACCGGGCTTGTACTACTAGTCCGCCCTGAACACTGCACACCCCACACAACACTGCGCTGCCCCGCTTGGGAAGCTACCATAAGGCGTGCACAGCTGCATTGAGGCTATTGTCCGCAACCATCCCGGGTACATTGATTGGAGTAAACCAGCTTGCCGTGACGCATTACAGTGCACGGATGCACACGGACAAACCGCGATAAATAACCAGGTAGCCGACCTACCAGACAGCATACGGCCCTGTTATTGGCGTTTTGTCCATAGCCTGTGTACGCAGGCACAGCGCGGGTGCGTGTTTGGCCGGCAGCACCTAAGAGTGTATTTCAACAGAGCGCGAACAAGGAGCCAGCCCACGCATGCTTCATACAATGCACATGTTCTACCTTGATTATGTGCATTCCGGTCTGCCGGCGGCGAGCCTTCTGCGCATATTCAGAGGCATGGTCGTCAAGCGCTTGACTCAAGGTCGCTTGACTCGATGTCGAGGACGTTGTCCTAAAACATTGTTGGTATTCACCTGACTTTTGCACCGTTAAATTTCGCCGATCAAACTCGTAGTCCTCGGGCCTCCAGTCAGGGTCCAGTTCATCCTCCGCAGTGGCTGCTCCGAGGAGCGCGCCAGGTTGTGGCATGCCCCCTTCTTCCTGAGCCTGGTCGTCCATGGTACAAGTCTACTGCCACCTTGCCACCATGATTGGTGTGAGCGTAGAGCGAGTGACCTCAGTTGACTACTTACTGCTTACATGACTGTGTGGTAGCTTTCTATGTGTCCCATATACATAACAGAGATGTTGACCTGTTGGAGCGACAAGGCATCAGGCAAGGCGCAAGCAGGTGTCCGACATAACGGAAAACGACCTTCTACCCTCCACACACGGCACGGGATTTTTATAATTGTACTTACAGCAATACAAAAGATTGCGTACAGGCGCCGGGTGAGGGCGCAGGTAGCACTTTTACTCCCACATGGTGAAGAATGAACCACGCTGTACGTTGTGCATTCAGCACCCATAACCATCTAAACAAAACGCTTGGGTGACGCTGACACGGGCAGCAGGGCAGTAAGCGTGGGGGTGTTGCGTTTCCGTCCGGCCTCCGCCTTGCCTTTCAGCCTGGGGCCGCGCTGTTGTTTTGGAGGTCAAGCCAAACTTATCTCACTGCGTCCCTGCACGATGCTCTGGTGTGCGCCGTTTACTAAGGATTCGGAAAGTTCGCAGGGAGACGTACTCGCGCTGTAGCGGCTGAAAACTCAGGTGCCGGCGCACTACTGTGGGATAACTTACAGGTGGGTTACGCCGCGCAAACTCGTCTGTGCGTCCCTGCAGCAGGATGTTGTAAGTTACAGTTACAGTAACATACCCCAGTGGGGTACGTCCGGAGAGCCAGGGGGGCCATAAGGACGAATAGTGCAGTATAATGACTCGTGTGCGGGAGGGCGGGGCTTATTCGCCACTACCCACACGCCTCGCAGCTGGTTTGAGGATGTTGTAAGTCAACACGGAGGCACGTGTATGCCATGCCCGTGCGCCATATCCGTTATAGACCCCAACCGGATCGACGTCCGGAGAGCCAAGGGGACCATCAGGACCAATAATGCGAACATGACAACGAGTGTGTGGGAGCGCGGGGTTCGTCGCCACTACCCACACGCGAGACGCCACTACCTACTCAACGCCTCCGCCTGCCTCCGCATTCCAGGGCGCTGCGCTGTCCACGTGCAGGCGCAAGTGCTACACCCTACCAAGGCACCTCTTTACACCCTTACCAACGCTGCCTTACGGTCCGTAAGGGGTTGTAGACGTGCAAGTGAGCCTGGCAGTGTTCCGGTCTTATTTCCCGGAAAATTCTGACCGCTCATAATTTTCGGCCTTCGGAGTCATAATTCTGATAGTACTGCTCATAATTTTG
>VFQN01005864.1_pt1 | contig 14619 bp, 16 predicted proteins | sample 3512371 | NCBI WGS metagenome assembly VFQN01 (sample SAMN10412370, study PRJNA504923) | tailings metagenome | isolation source: Replicate 2 from Balatoc abandoned mine | place: Philippines: Itogon, Benguet | collected 2017-08-28
GATGAGTATTAAGTTAGTGCATTTATTAGTTGTTGTTGTAGTTGTAGTAAGAGGAGAATGATACTCATCACCAAGCATTGTAGTAATGTCTATTATATTAGATGAAGAGAGGCTCTAGAATAATTGCTCCTTTTTCACTCTCTTATAGTCTTTTACATTATCTATTGTTACTAACGTTTACTGAACAGAAAGAATGAAGGTTTAATGTCATTTATATTGTATTCTTTCAACATAATCAATTATTAAAAAAATGTACAAACAAACAGAAAAAATGTATTTCATTCGTCCTTCAGTACAATAAAAGGAAAGGAAGTATCAGTTATTCCGAAGTCCACAATTAACTGTTAAGAATCAATTGAATAAGTATCTTCGCCTTATTTGGAAGGACACGAGGTGATCGAATTTCCGTTTCTAATTCTAGTAACCCTTTCTCAATCTGAGCTACCTCGACTTGAGTAAAGACAACCTTCTCTTTCGTTTGCTGGAGACAATGGTAAATGATCTCAAGAGTATTACACAGGGTATCTTCATCCCTCCCACCACCTCCTGCTGTCTCAATACAATCAAACTTTGCCTCTAGCTCTGGAGCATCTATTACATACAAATCAATAATCTCTAATAGAATATTCATGAAAATAGGAAGTCGAATAAAATGAAGACAATTAGACTCTGATGCAAGACATAATAAACGAATAATATTTGTTAATACTTTCATTGATAATATACCAAATACGTATCCGATTGTTTCCATAGTTTCAGCATATTCACCTTGATCATTATCTAATGTAGCTTTAGTAACATAGATTAATACTTGTATTAAATCAGGGTATTGTTCTGATAATTTAGGTAATAATTCTTCATATTCTGTGCATGTTTCAGATAAATGACATATAACACATAATGATTTTAGTGCTTCAATACTTTTACATGATAATAATTCAATGAAAAACTGTAATGCTTGTTGTTTAAACCATGATATCCGTTGTATCTGTAATGAACCTTGTTTTAATGAAGTATAATCAACTAAAAAATTTAAACACCAATAAACAATCCCACCATTACGTCCAGTCCATGTATGTACATGTATACCATATTTTAAAATTCTTTGTAATATAATTTCATGTATTCTTAATCTTTGGAAATGATATAAATTCTCTTCAAATATACAACTCGATATATTCGCAACAGCAACAAATGGATCAATTTCACGTTCTGTACGTATTTTATTACAACAGAATTCAAGGTATTGTATTTTATCTGATAATAGGTAGGAGTGGGTGGATGGATCTAATGAACAATTAATTAAAATATTAAAGGAATATTCATCATAGGGACTTTCAATTGATAAATTTCTGACTAGTATTGGTATTAAACCAAGTTCTTCTGTTGCTAAATTATATTTATTTTCATTAGCACGAGATAGATACCAGAGGCAACCTAATGCATTGCGGACTGCTGGTTCGTATAAAGAGTTTTTCACGATGTTGACGAGAGTTTGAATAAATCCAAGGGACATATCACCAATTAGTACTTTGTTTTGATCGTTATTTAAATGATCCCAGATCATCTGTAAAGGATAAACCTTTGCTTCATCTGATGTTGTTTTATTAATTTCATGAACATAACGAAGTATACTCGCAGGAAGTCGAGGTGGTGATCGAGATTGACCTACAATTTTGAACGATTTCATAGCAGCTAATTTCTTTTGTCTTAGAAAATACAATTGGAATCTCTCAATCTCTAGATCTACCTGATACCTGATGAAGAAAATAATAATTTTAGTCAGCGAAAATGATTCTATTATATTAAAAGTCCGAGGTGAGCTCATGGCGGACATGCCCTAATTTCCCACCTTTCGTGCTTTTCCATGATTTCAGATTCTGACCTGGGAAATTGAAAATTCTAGATGACTGATGGAGAATGAATGACATCATGGAATTTGTCTCCTTTTGGATCAATGAAGAGTTCTACTCTGTTGGAATCTTTGCTTTTATTGGTGTACTTGTTCGTTCAGCAATTTATATTGATTTTGAACCCAGAGATGATCCCAATGCTACAAATAGTTATGGTCCATTCATGCAAATGTTTTATACTGAACCATACCTTCTTCCCAATCTATTAGGTTGTTTTATGATGGGATTATTCTATAGCTATAAAAATGAAATGGATAAATCGAGTAAAGGTCTTTATAAAGGCTTAACCACAGGATTTTGTGGGAGTTTCACAACCTTTTCTTCCTGGATGTTTACTGCTTTCCAGACACCTTTTACTGGTGATAATTGGTTCAAAATCCTTGCGATGATCGTATTAGAGAGTTTATTGACTTGGATGTGCTTGATTCTGGGTATGTCAAGTGGGAAAACAATCCGTGAATATTCCGTGTATTTTCTCTATCAGCCACTAAATCAATCAGAAGCACCCAATTCTCGTGTTTCAAATGACAATGTTGTTGAAAATAATACTATTGAAATGAAATCGATTTCAGATGCTGAACGAATGGAAATGGGAACCTTATATTCGACGCCAGAGCCAACAGACCACCGTGAAGAGAGACAACAACCTGAGATACAGAACACATTATGCACTGAATGGCTGGTCTGGTGTTTAACCTTTTGGATTCTTGCCCTTCCTCTTTGGATCACCCTATTACAGTTGTCTGATCTCTCTTATTTTGACACTATAAAGAGAAGGGATCTATTCCGCGCAGTTTGCCTAGCACCATTGGGTGCATGGCTACGATGGTCTCTATCCCACATCTCTCTAATCACTCAATCATTTCCTACTCTTTATCCTCATACGATGCTGGCGAATACAGTGGCCGTTTTATTTACGAGTCTGTTATCTCTGTATTCAAGGAGCAGTTGGAACTTTGCCATCAACAACGGTAAGGGGTATCCATTGAGACGAAACCTCTCAATCTAACTTTTTCTACAGGTGTAAATGGCTCTTGTAGTACTGTTTCTACATTGTTTTTAGAATTCTATGAGTTGCAAGAGAAACACGATGTATTATTTGCATTTCGGTAAGTGTGTCGGATATAACTGCCTCCATGTTTCTAAACAGTTTAAATTAGATACGGTTTTCTGACATTTTCTATTGCGATGATCATTGTTCAATTAATCGTCTCGATATGAGAGAGATGTATTCGATCGTCGTTGAGGTTAAGTTGTCATGATATTAGGGCACCGGTTATTTTTCAATGAATCCATCTGCTGTCGCATGGAATTGTGGTGCATTTAGTACGACTTAAAGGTGCTTCTACTGCACATTTATTTGCACGTTTTGCAAGAATCAAGCAGCACGTGAATGGTAAAGAAATTCCATCAAATTAAATGATTAGAACAAAAGATCTTATTTATTGGGGTAATGCGTAATATATAGATTGATTGATATTAAAGAAAGTTTTAATAATCCCTGTTAAAATTCACCTTGTTCATACACACTATACCCAATGATATTTTGTTTTCTATAATGTTATATCTTATCCTTACTTTATGAGAGTAAAATAATTTATAAATTTAATAAAAATTATTCATAAATAAAGATTTTCTTGTAATGATTCTCGTTCAGTGAATCGTCTCAATATGAGGGATAAATAAAGATAATGTAAGGGATATATAAGCCGAAAAAGAACTTGATATGTTTATTAATGATCCTTTTTTAGTTTATTTATTGTTAAGATAACGCTATCATCCAGCCTATTCCTATTTCATAACTTTGCGAGTTAGTGGATCAGTGGTATTCAACTTTATTCATGCATAGGCACTGAAAGGTGGAGCGAATTCTTGGATAAATAAGATGCGCCAATAACATTAATATCAGTAAAATGATTTGTGGAAATGTGTGAATTATCATTATTGGTCCCAACGTTGACAACATCAATTCCCAGTTTCAAACGTATCGATAAGAAAAAACACAAGGAGACAATAAACAAGCTCTTGACGTAAACTTTTTTGTGGTTGACTCCCAATGGAATCTCTTCAGTCATCGATGAGGAAAGGAAATCAATCTTATGGTAAGGAGGATACAGCAAATATAGATCTTCAAGCTGACTTCCCCTCGTATTTAATTTCTATAGGAAGTGTATTATTAGTTGAAAAGAGAAGGTGTTAGTAGCGTTTAAGTCGACAAGTCCGGAATCAATGCGACTCTCAAATAGTTTTCCGTTAAGGTTTACTGAAATTTCTATTGCAATAATTAATATTCCGTCGATCATCTCAATATGATGGAGGATTTAGATGCTGAAAGGGAGATCTCTACAGTCTTTAGCTTCAAGACAATAGGTTATCGCTTGCACTGTATTTAGGATTGCTGTATCTTCCCCAACCTCCTTGACATAGGGTTGATTTCCTAATTTATTACTTAGCCGTTGCCAGAATTGATTTGGGAGAGCATCATCCACAGTCTTTCCGAGGTTGAGGTGAATCAACGCCGAAGGAATTCCTCGTCGATTAAATCCTTCCCCGCGATCAAATACCACCACAACAGTCTATCAAAGTTAACGAAATTGGACAAGGGAAGCATAAATGTGCTAAAACTCACCTTATCATCAACCTTCCAGTAATCTCTGACTGCTGAGCCTGGAGTTTCGGGATAGCTAGGAGGAAATAGTAAACACGATTAACCTGAGAAAAGCGTTGGATTCATACCTTTGACATACTATTCTAAGTTTAAAACCTGTGTTCTTTTCTAATCGTTCAATTTGTTGAATAATTTGCTTCTCTTGACCTTTACTATTATGGAAGATCATGACTTCAACTTCAGCAGAAGATGTATTGGAGAGATAATAAGAGCTTACGTAAGGAACTTTGCAACATCAATGACCGGAGTATACTCAGTAGGTAGTAGTTCTGGCTTATTTACTCCTTCCGGTCGAGCAAATGTTGTGAGAGGTAATAAAGTAAGTCCAATGAGCGTATTGCGTAAGAATGCTTTTCCTGCTTCCAGGACATCTAGCTTCTTCATCGTGATTTGACTACTTCTTCTCAGTGGAATAAAGGCGAATCTGCCATTTCGATATCCATAGCAAAGAGAAAGACAGAGAAGAAGTAAGAGCACAAACAAACTTTGAGATGTCATCATTAAAAATGAAAAATGTCTATAAAAATTTCCTTCTTTTTTTCTCAGAAAACATAAGGAAAGTTTGAAGGATTTCCTTACCACTGCAATTCTCTACCGGCAGTTTCCTCTCGCCTTTCTGCATTCTCACCAAACTTAGTTCTCTTGTCTAACAGAAGCAAGAGAGATAGAAATAAACTCAAGCTTGGGAGGAAACATGCTTCGAGATCATCAAGGAGACTCGGAAGTAGTCGAAGAAGAAGTTGAGAGAAGGTTAGAGAATGATTCGCCTTGGCATACTTTAGTTCCTGATCGATTGAAAATACAGTAAGTTGAAAGTTTTCGTTGAACTTTTGATTGTGATCTCATACTTACATGTCTCTGTAGATACTCAGCAGAGTTTGAATTCTATAGTTTAGCTTGTTGCGCTTCTCCTTGCTTGTGCTTAAACTCTACAGCAAACCGTTGTTGTTTGGACAATACGCGACTTTACTTCTATGTCTTAGAAAATGGTTATGAGTACAGTGTACCAATCCCTGTATTTGACACCTTCTTCACTCTTATGGTTCGAGATCATATCTATCGGTACTACTTTGATGGTGGTATCTATGCAAGGAATAACCCCTGCTGGCTCAGTCAATGTATGAGAGGAAAAACTGAAATCTTCCCAGGTGAAATCCAGCATGTCTTTATGGGAGAAAACTGTAACCCAAGTTTAAACCGTTTTGCTAATTGCTATTGGCCTCGAATATGTGGTGAAAGAGTTCGTGTTGTCCCGGCTGATACGATCTGTTTCATTGTTCCCACGCGAGCGAATAAGTTGTGTAATTTCTGTGGGTTTTGTGGGCCAAAAGATGGAGAGCCCCTTTGCTTATTAGAACTTGTAAATTCGCTTAAGCAAGGATCATCTGCGAGATTAGCAAGGGAATTAGAGGAGGCCCGTACGAGTTGGCTACAACGTTCTCGCCAGCTGTGATGGTGCGGTGTCATTCATTCTATTATGTTTGTCTTCGTTTAGCTTTTTAAAATTTTCATCTGCTTGTTTTTCTTCTGAGCTTATTTGACCCCTTTTGTTTTAAAGTTTAACTTTTCGTTCAATGATGCCTTTTACTACATGTTTATCACTCCCAAATAATTGAGACTATACTTCTGAATCAAGAAAATAAATATGCCTTTTTCCAGGTCTCAAAGTGAGTGAAATCCTTTCAAACAAAATAACCCTGATGTTCTCCTCATAAAGTGGAATCTCCTTTGCTGAAATGCAGACTCGCTAAATTGTTCAAAGAATCCAATGTATCAGGATGGGTATCTCCTAATTCAGCTTGCCGTATCCTGAAGCCCTCGAGGTAGAGTGATCGCGCCTTTCCAAGCTCCCCTTTCCTCTTATACAGACCAGCTAAACTGTTCATGGAAGTCAATGTATCAGGATGTTTCTCGCTTAATTCAGCTTTTCGGATCCGGAAACACTCTTCATGGAGTAGTAAGGCTTTTTCAAACTCTCCCATGCTGAAGCTCAAATTCGCTAAATTATAAATAGAATTTAATGTATCTGGATGATTCTCGCCTAATACAGATTTCCGCATCCTCAAACACTCCTCATACAAAGGGAGTGCCTTCTCAAAGTCACGTTTATCAAGATACCAGCCAGCTAAATTGTTCATAGAATTTAATGTATCCGGATGTTTGTCCCCCAGTGTAGCTTTCTGTATCATGAAACACTCTTCATAAATTGGCAATGCTTTCTCATAACTCCCTTGTTTCATATACAAAAGACCTAAATTGTTCATGGAAGTTAAAGTATCAGGATGGTTGTATCCTAATGCGACTCTCCGCATACTCAAGCACTTTTCATTCAGTGGTAAGGCCTTCTCATAAGCTCCTTGATTCGTGAATAAAAGACCTAAATTATTCATCGAAGTTAAAGTGTCAGGATGGGTGTCTCCTAACGCCGCTTTTCGTATGTCTAAACTCTCTTCATAGAGCGGTAGTGCCTTCTCGTAATCTCCTTGATTCATATACAGTAAAGCTAAATTGTTCATATAGCTTAAAGTATTCGGATGGTTGCTTCCTAAAAAGGCTTTACTCTTACTCAAACTCTCTTCATAGAGAAGCACTGCCTTTGCAACCTTTCCCATATAATAATGCAAACTACCTAAATTGCACATCGAATTTACTGTCTGAAGATGGTTCTCTCCTAATACGGCTGTCCGCAGACTCAAACACTCTTCGCATAGTGGTAGTGCTTTCCCATAATCTCCTTGATTCATATACAAAAGGGATAAATTGCTCATAGAAGTTAATGTGTGCGGGTGAGTCTCTCCGAATTTAATTTTTTGTATCCTCAAGCTCTCTTCATAGAGGGGCAAGGCCTTCTCATAATCTCCTTGATTTTTATATAAAAGAGCTAAATTATTCGTCGTGCTTAATGTACGAGGATGGTTGTCTCCTAACAACTCTTTACTCCTCCTCAAACTCTCTTCGTAGAGTGGTAAAGCCTTTTCATAATTTCCTTGGCTAATATATAAACTCGCTAACGTGGTCATGGAATTAAGTACATCAAGATATTTATTATCTTCGATTGCACTGTATCTCGCTTCATAATTTGATATTACCCATCCTCTCATTATTTCGAAGATCTCTTTATTAAGTTCAATAAATCCTACCGTCCTCTCTATCGCTTCATGAATTCTCTCTCTGTCTTCTGCTTTAAAACAATCACTTTTTGATGTATTTATTGTTGCGAACATCTTGTTCATTACATTAACAGGATCGTCATCAACATCTGCTATAAACTGTTCAATACTCGCTGGACTCATCGCTACGTCAAACTTACACTTCCCATCTGATCTCTTCCCTTCTATTGTACAATATAACTCCCAAATACACCACCCTCTCTGCAGAGGAAGCGGATCGTTCCAAGGAGCTAACACCATCACAGTGCGACCAAACGAGAGAATGACATTCTTAAATGTGCTACACCACCACTCAAAGTCTAGGGAAGTTGTAATATGTTGGTTGTTACTAAATATATCTAGCCATATTAGCACATCTTCTTCATCAGCGAAGTAAGATGTCAATGCTTCCAGCACCTCAAGAAAACGATAGTCCCAAGCATGCGAAATAAACGCGCTCGGACTTCCCACAAATTTTGCCGTATCTTCTGACAACAACAACTGCTCACAATAAGAGAGCTGTGTTGTTTGAGTTTCAGGCAGGATAAAGTTCTTACAAACGTCTCTTGTGGTGAGATTTGGCGTGAAGTTTTGTTCCTTACTCCAAACAACAAGAAAATTCAGTTTAATTCCAAGTTTCCAAGATTCTGTTTCGTTGTACTGACTCATTTCGCTGATTGGCTTGTGCTCGTGAGTTGTTCAAAGATCTAACAGTTACAGAGAGGAAATGCAAATCTTTTTTCAGAGAGGAGAGATTCACAGGCCGAAGAGGCCGAAACGTTGAACTTATTTTTCTTTCCGCGCAAGATGAACATTATCCTCTTCTTTTGGTTGAACATTTGAAAGTTGAATTTGATTGCCTTCGTTGTTCGAAGGCGTGATTAGAATCAGTGGAAACATCTATTGCTTGAAAATCTTCAGACTATCCCACGCCTGATTGTGCAAAATTTGGATTTCCGGGCTTTTCGCACACCCCTTTTATTGCATTAAGAAGGTGAGAAATATCTAAGAAAAGAAGAAGCTAATAAATAGTATTACTCAATCACATTCCTTCTATTCAAGAAGAAAAATTCGAAAAAAATACTCAGCATTAACAAATTTTCAATTCATTTTCCTCGGAGCTTATTTTCTCGGTTTGCAAGAATGTCGACTCAAACAGATAAAGTAAGATGACATTCAGAACTTCTAATGCATTCAATTATGTGATTGTTATTCTTCATTTCTGAAGGTTTATGATTTTGTAGTCGTCGGAGGAGGAAGTGGAGGGCTTGCATGCGCTAAAAGAGCTGCTGGTTACAATGCAACTGTTGCAATCATCGAAGGAAGTCGATGGGGAGGAACCTGTGTTAACGTTGGATGTGTTCCTAAAAAGGTCATGTTCAATGCCTCTCATGTCGTGGAGACAATTAAACAAGCAAAAGAATTTGGTATTACAGTCGGGGAGGTTTCCTTCGACTGGAATACATTAAAACGATATCGTGATCGGTATATTCAACGATTAAATGGCATCTATGAAAGTGGTTTAGAGAAATTAAAAATTGATCGCATTAATGGATTTGCTTCCTTTATTGATAAAAATACACTTCGTGTGAACGATCAGGTTATTCGAGCGAATCATATATTAATTGCTGTTGGTGGAAGACCATCACCTGGCAACTATCCTGGTCACGAGTATACTATTGATTCTAATGGATTCTTTGAATTAGAACATCAACCAAAGAAGGCAGCAGTTATTGGAGCAGGATATATTGCTGTAGAGTTAGCCGGTGTTTTCAATGGATTAGGAACAGATACTTCTTTATTCTGTCGTTATGATGGTGTATTACGATCCTTCGATCCATTACTCAGCACTCATCTCGCCAAAACTATGGCAAAGCACGGTAAGATACTTCTCCTTTATCTTGAGTAGGATGTCACATGCGAAAATAGGTCCTAAGTTGGTCCCTAACTCAGTCGTTCAATCGATCACCAAAGAAGCTGATGGCACACTCACCATCCACTTTGAAAACGGAACAGTAAGATGTTTTTTCCTCTTTTTTCTCATTGTTATGTCTATTTTCCTTGTAGTCTCATGGAGGATTCGATCAAGTTGTCTCAGCAATTGGTCGAACACCAGCAACGGATTTATTAAATTTACCTGCCGTTGGGGTTGAAACTGATCATGCCGGATATGTTAAAGTTGATGAATATCAAGATACAAATGTTAAAGGAATTTACGCACTCGGTGATGTTGTAGGGAAGGTTGAATTAACTCCAATGGCTATTGCTGCTGGGAGAAGATTAGCTGATCGTATATTCGGAGGATATCATGATGCAAAGGCAGATTATGATAATGTTCCGACGGTTGTCTTTTCTCATCCAACGATTGGTACTGTTGGTTTAACAGAACCTCAAGCAATCGAATATTATGGCAAAGAGAATGTGAAGGTTTATACAAGTGACTTTGTCAACCTGTATTATGGAACCTTCTTTGAAGGTAATGCTGGTGATAAGCCAGTGAGTAAGTATAAGGTAGTTGTACAAGGTCCAGAGGAGAGAGTTGTGGGAGTACATATTATTGGGTTAGGATCCGATGAAGTGATTCAAGGATTTGCTGTGGCTGTAAAGATGGGTGCAACAAAGGCTGATTTTGATCGATGTGTTGCAATTCATCCTACCGCAGGAGAAGAGTTAGTTACTATGCCACCATGGGGAATGTCTGGAATTAAGAAATAAAAATCTCCGTTCTTCTAATAATATTGCAGAGAGTTGCTTTTTCCCTCCTTTCACTGTTTTGCTCCCCATTCATTTCTAAAATTAAAAAACATATTTTGTTTCGAAGGTATCAAATGATTATTTTCTTAACGATGGTATATAGGAGGGTTAACTATTGGGACAACAAAGACCTGTAAATTGAATACCTATGGTTCGATTCCGGGGTCCATCGAGTTCGACGACAATAACAGACTGCCACTGACCAATCATTAACTTCCCTTCCGACAAAGGCACTGTTACTGTGCTTCCCAGTAGCATGTTTAGAAGGTGAGAATGTGCATTAATTGGCTCCTGAGCTCGCCATGCGACGTCTCCCCCAGGCCAACCTTAAGAGTTGAAATCAGAAGATCTTAGTAATGACTGAAAACTTACCTGGTGGTCCGCTTCTTAAATGCAAATCATTATGAAGATATGGGTAATTATTCGGTGCTAGTTTCAGCAAGTATTGCCTTGTATCATCGACCAGACGACTCTCCAGCTCATTGATGATAACAGAAGTGGTTGTATGTTTTGATATTACGTTGATTTGACCACTATGAAAATTCTTCTCTTTAATGATTGCCCTAATCTGAGGTGTAATATCAATAAAAACGAAGACAATCTCAAAATGATGACCTGTTTTAACAATGAGGTGTTTTCATTAATTTTGTACATCTATATCCTCTGACAGATTAGCAATGCTATACTACCTTACACCTTCAAAGTCATTAAATAACGCTAATCTTCTTCTTTCTACATCTCTCTACTAAAACGTACAACAAATCATGTTTAGAATGAGAGGAGAAGAAAGATCAAGCAAAACAAATCCAATAAAAGAAAGGAAACTCAAAACCTAAAAGGACAGTATGCTCATTTTATTTGAAGAAGAAGAAGAAAAAGAAAAAAAAGCTATCGAATGTACAGAACAGACTTTAGATATACCAATACTTTTTCTTTTAATTTTCTTGAATGTTAATTTAATTATTATCATAAATATTTTCCATCTTATTCATCTTGATAATTATCACAGAATTGTCTTGCTTCACGGATCACAAATTCAATTGGAAGATTTAATTGTTTTGCTAATACATTTAATCGAGGTTTTGTTAATCGACCATTCTTAGATGACATTGCAGCACCAACAACATTACCACCAACTCGATTATTACCACCATGAGTATGATTTTGATAAAATACAATCTGTTGTAATATATCCTTTGTTGAATCTTGCAATAAATTACCAAATAATTTTTCATGTATTGTAGTACGACTTTCAAGATATTTACTCAAACCAATCTCATTACTCTGACTACTATTATTCTTTTTATACATATATTTATCTTGATATATTTTTTTCAAATTTTTTATATGTTTTACTATTGATTGTAATATTGTAATTAATTCATGTCGTCCTCTTTCATCATTTTGATCAAATGTTAAATCTTCTGGTTCAGCTTTTTGTAAAAAAGCATGTTTTAATAATTCTTTACAACTTGATCTTTCATCAGGATTTTTCTTTAAACATTGATTTACAAAATCACAAAACTCTGGTGAAAAACGATCACTTGGTAATGATGGTGATGGTTCATCACGTATACCATGTAAGATTGTCCAATATCCACCACGTGTGTCAATAGGGAGTTTTCCAAGTGCTATTGTTGCCATAGATAAACCAAATGCCCAAATATCAGCAGGAAAAGAATAATCTTTACCATCAATACGCTCAGGACTCATATACGTTGCAGTGCCAACAAAGGTATTTGTTTTTTGTAATTTCCCTGGAACTTTTGGTGGTAATTGTTTCATAATACCTAAATCAGCAACTTTTACTTCACCACGATGAGAGATTAAGAAATTTCCTATTGAAGAAGTTACAGTTAGAGCATATTCCGGCTAAGAAGTATGTGCAAGTCTTACCAGGTTTTAAATCACGATGAATTTGTGAACATGAATGTAAAAAAGATAAACCTTTTAATGCTTGTACACCAATATTTGCTAATGTTATTTCATCATCACAACCACCTTGATCAACAATATCTTGTAATGAACCACCATCCATATATTCTATCATCAGACAGACGACACCATCTTCTGGATTACTAAAAGCATCATAGAAATCAACAATATAACGTTCTGGTTTCTTAAAATTACGTGGTAAATGACTTGATTCTCTTCGAGAATTTTCACGAAGTAATTGAAATAATGCACTTACTTCACGAACCATTTGAACACGTTTATCTCTACAATGAAAGGGAAATATCAGATAAAGAGAGGAATTTGAAGGGAAGAAAAAAGTTTACTTTTCATAAACTTGAATTGTTTTAAGTGCCACTAGTCTCATATCTGTGATGTCGAGTGCTTTATAGACAGCTGAACTTGCGCCGGCACCTAGCTTACAGAGAATGATCAATCGCTCCCTCATTGTTAATTTGCCGCCCTTCTCCACCGCTCGATCATGTCGAACAATTCCTTGATGACCGAAAGAGAAACCGCCTTCTTCTATTGTAACAATCTCTGGGGTAATCTGTGTTGGAGGGGCAACAGCTTCCTTGTTGGAAATTTCAACTTGTAGACTCACAGGTGTTGCTTCACCGAGAGGAATTTCAATCAAATGCTTATCAAATATATGTAATTGACTGTCTTCTAAGCCATCTGGATCATCATCAGAAACCTAAAGGAGGAAAATTTTCAAGGGAGGGAATGAAGTGATTTAAATTGTTTACCTGTCCCCAATCTGCTTCATTCTCTAAATTTAATTTTAAATTAAAATTATTACGAAACGTTCTTAAACTTTTCACACTTGTTTGTGTTTGTATTAAATCATGATCAGTCAGTCCTTCATCATCGATAAATTCACCACCTGGTTGTACCAATGAAGGTGGGGCTCGCTCAGAACCTTCCTTCCTTTCAGGTTTATCTGATTTTTTATCAGATGTTTCCCATTCATTTGGAGATTCTTCAATTTTACTATCTAAGTCACGAAGATGAATGCTAACCGTATCTTGGGGTCGCTTTTGCCGTAAGTGTACAGAGATCTCTTCAGTGGTAATATAAGTGTTTTCATGGCGGGAATGATTTAATAAAGCCATTGCACGCACACTGCGCGTTGTATTGACAGAACTAAAGGTTTTCCCTGACCGAGTTGAGTGGAAACGATCACTCGTTTGTCTACGTGGATAAGAAGCAAATTCATCACGATCACGCTCCCGCTCATCCCGCGATCCTTTTAACTTCTCATCTTTCACAAATGATGCTCCTGCTCCCATTTCTTCTTACTCCGCACAAATTGATGAAATCGACGATAGTATATGCCTGGAAAAGAAGACAAGCAGTTTTTAATAACTTTCGCTTTTAGCCTTCAAAGAATTCTCGCAAGAAGCCCAATCTCTTTTGCATCCACAAGAAGAAGGCCCTTCTGCTCAAAACTATCTCTCAAAAATGCTCTTAGTTTCAACGGCTTGCACTTTGATTGATTCTAGATTGTCTCTTAACTCTAATTCCTCTTCCCGCCTCAATTCAATTTCCGTTTTTCGTGTTGCCGGTCTAAAAAATCCCGGATAAAACGACTTGCGATCTTGAGATTTCGAGGTTTCGAAGTTTCGTGTTGAATGAAATTGCAGGACCAAGGAGTGCTGCGCAAGTCCTCACTCAAAAAAAGTGGTGATTTGCAGAAGTGAGTTGCCACCTCACTCTCCCAAGCTTCTCTTTACTACCCACACTTCTGTCACCAATAAAAGAAGTATGAAACATCTGTCAATCACCACTTTCATGAGATGAGATTTGCAATCTAAATGCCTATTGCTACTGCAAATCACCACTTTTTTAGAGTATGCATTGATGGACTTGGAGCTTTGTTTTGAGTGAGACACTTGACACAATTTTATTCCTCTTCGAATAAACTAACTTTCACAACAAAACAAACTCAACCAAAAACTTTTTACAAAAACGACAAAACCTTCTTCTTTTCGAATTGTTCCAATTACTCCTACTGCTGCATTAGAAATGAAAGCTGAATACGAGATGGTGGATACTGAGGCTGGTAACAAAAACTTCAATGCCAGCGAACAGACAATGAACAGCAACTTGGCTACTTCCTTCAAGCCCCACAAAGGCACGACCTTGGAGTGGAAGAACATGCAGTACAATGTTCCTTCGA
>VFQN01005865.1_pt1 | contig 14616 bp, 9 predicted proteins | sample 3512371 | NCBI WGS metagenome assembly VFQN01 (sample SAMN10412370, study PRJNA504923) | tailings metagenome | isolation source: Replicate 2 from Balatoc abandoned mine | place: Philippines: Itogon, Benguet | collected 2017-08-28
CTGCTGCTCCACCAGCTGCTCCAGCAGCGCCTCACACCCACCATGGGCTGCAGCTACCAGGATGCCGGCACCCTGACGACACCCGGGCTTCTGGTGCAGTAGGTAGTTGGTCAGGGCCAGGTCGCCCCGATGCACGGCAGCGTACACTGCCCGCTCAGCATCCCACCCCTGATACCCGCCCTCCAGCAGCAGCTGCACCACCTCCAGCAGGACTTGGGGGGCAGAACAGAAATTGCGTATGAGTTCACCCAGCGATGTGGGGTGCAGCCCCGCCGTGGACACGCCCGCCTCGCGCACCAGCCACCGCAGCAGGGCCACCTTCCCAGCCTCGGCCGCACGGTAGCACAGCTCAGGGCCAAGCTTAAAACCCGCCGCGTGCAGTTGCAGCGCCATGGCGGCGCTCGCTGGGCATGCCCCTGTCTTAACCATGGCCCGCTGCAGCAGCGCGTGGCTCTTGGTACCCGCGCACAGCGACTGAAGGCGCAGGAGCACCTCCATGTTGTCCGCTTCGACCGCCTCATCAACGCACGCCTCCAGCACCATGCTGTCGAGGGCGCTGCCCACATCCAACGGCGCCCAGCCCCGCTGCTGCAGCCACTGCACCTTGGCCACGCCGTCAGGGCCCCTAATAGCTGCCTCCAAGCACAGCATGCGTGGGCAGTACGTGCACAGATCCGGCGCCTTCAGGCTGCACCCCGCTTCGTCCACCAGCCACTGTACAGTGGTTAGGTCGGCGTGCAGCAGCGTGGCCACCAGCAGCGCGTGGCTGCGCCGTAGGCCTGGGCCTCCGTAGCCCCAGTCCACCCACTCAGGGGACAGCGGCTCATCCCGGGCATGCAGCCACCGCAGCAACCCCAAGTCGCCCGAGCGAACGGCAGTCAGGGCCGTCTCGTGCGTAACGCTGAGGCACCAGCACCGGTGCGTGACCAGCAGCCATTTCACTTTTGCCACGGAGTCGCTGGTAGCTGATCCTGCAGCTGCATCCAGGACATCCCAATGCCAATCACGCCACTTGAGGATGCTGCCCATTGCCTCGCACGCCGCCTGCAGCCCCGCCAGGTTGCAGTGCCGCGCCGCCTCAATTTCGCAGTCGCGCGGGTTCAGCAGGGCTGGACAGTTCCGCACCATCCAGCTTAGTAGCTGTGGGTGGCCTGCCTTCACTGCCGCCACGCCGGGGCATGGTATTTCTTGTCCAATAGGCCTGGCTAGTTCTATCCAGGAGCGGCTGTCCAGGAGCTCTGGAAAGAAGCTTGGCTGCAGAGCGCCCCAGGCCGCCTCCAGGTTGACATCACACCCGCTGGCAGCAGCTGTGCACAGCAGCTGCGGCTTCTCGTGGAACGCCAGCTTGCAAAGGTGCTGCAGCACTGCCTCTTGAGCCCATAGCGCGGCGTGGGGCGGCAGCGGCTGGGCCAGAGAGGCGGTGCAATGCTCGGGCCCGCTGAGGCATTCGCGCGCCTCGCGAAACACATGTCGGCCGCTGAGGGCTCGCTGATTTGCCGGCAGCATCTTGAGAATATGCACCATGACGGCGCTAGGAAACTCCCCTGACGCGCAGTCTTCTTGGGTGCAGCGGGCGTCCATTGCTGCACACCTCGTCTCGCACAACCTGCGTTCAGGCCGGAGGCGAGAAGGCCCTTACATGTAGTGGCTGTTATGTGCTGCTTCCATACAATGTGAAGAGCTGTAGGAGGGTGTGAAGGGCACGCCATCGCCCACAGGTACACCAGGCGCCGTTCAACAGTAGCGTTGCCCCCTTTTGCTGTATGTATCATGAAGGTGAACATACTTAACGTACCCTAAAAAAACTCCAGCGTGATATAGCTGCGACACAGCTGTGCTCCGGCCGAAGCAGCTGTCACAAACTATGAAAGCCTGCTAATCAATTGCCCCCAGGACTTGGGTCCCAACATCAGCTACACCAAGCTGATGAATGTACCTTCTATTTAGCAGACAGCCGGTCGCCGTTTGCAACTTCGTCCTCTCCGCTCTGACGCTTTGAGGCTGGTTCCTTCGCGTATAATAGTATCACAGATATGGGAGCTGAGGACAGTAGGGACTATTGTATGGGCTCCTGTGCTTCGGTGATTTGCACGACCAGTGGCCTGGCTCGAATTCTAGCCCCCAGCCCTGCTAGCCCTTCATCTGTGACCGGGACCCCACGACCCACGTGGTACATACGTGCACACATTATTAGCAAGTACGTCTTGTTAGTCGTCAGCACAGTTTATTACACACAATCAGGCGGCAGGAGCATTATCGGCGGCTGTCAAGGGGCAATTGGACATGTCGCAGGACACTGCAATGTGCAGCATTTCAGCGAGGGATGCTCGAGGGTGCTCCAATGGGAGTGCAGCGTTGAGCAGAGTTCCTGTGAACTGCGTGGCTGTCTAGGCCAGTCTAGGCAGGGGCTTGGCCTGCAAGTGCCAGCGCAGTCACTATTACTGTGACACGTGCCGCAAATGGCCCCAATGTCATCCTTCTCGCAAGTAGGGAACGTACCGGTACGCCGGCGTCACAGGGCACGGACTCGTGGGATAAGCTCCTGCGTACTGCACAAGCTCCTGCGTACTGCTCCTGCGTACGACAGCACGAGCAGCTGTACGCTGCCTATTGACCGGCAGTTGAGGCGGGTTGCACTTTGTCCTCCATGCAGCCGAACGATGTGGGTCACGTGAGAAGCTGTGGAAACAGGAAAGACGCAGGCTGCTGCTTCGTGGGGCAGCTCCGCTGGCTGCTGGGGCACAAGTTGCCGACGCATTTGCAGGGGCGGAAGGGGCGCTAGCGGCGCTGCAGACTTGACTTCGGGGCCCAAAAGGGCTTCTCTTCGTTGCCCTTCGGGCCGCTTTGGGCATATGCCGGCACTGCCTTCTCTTTGCCCCTTTGGGGCAACTAAAAAGAGACTCAGGTTCGTGTACGCACGCGAAGTGCGGCCCGCAGCTAAGGCGGAGGTGTTGGCATTGGCGGCGTGCTCTCGGTGCGTGCGTAGGGAAGCACTGCACCATGTTGAGCGACTAGCGAACCGTGAAGCACTTGTAAAGGCACACGCCGCATACTACAGTGGCGCAGCGAGGCGAGGTCCCCGTGGTCCTGGACTCGTATGGGTCGTTGTCGACGGCAAGGGCGTTGTTGTGGAACAGCAGCAGGCACGAGTAGTGAGAATCTATGTACTACCAATATGCTACTTGGGACACATGCATTCGTGTCCACGGCTAGGTGCACGTCTGCCAGATCCACTATTACAGCAGGGCCGGGCTGGGGTTCTCCTGCGCCTGACAACGTGCATGCGCGAGCCAGACAGCTACTGTAGGCGCGGCACGTGCCTGTGCACCGACAATGCTGTGCGCCGTCCGCTTAGCCGGCAACGGTCAAGCTGCTAATTATAACGAGGATCCAGGACCCCTGGTTCAGAATACAGGAAGCAGCACGCACGCAGCCAGCCTCCCGTCACCCGCCGCACTGTCGACTGCGCCCACACTGCCCCCGAACATCACGACACAGCACCCCTCGACATCACCAGCAGCGATTGAGCAGTCACTAGCTCACTACTGTGCCTGCTACCCCTGCGCCGGCATGCCGCCGCGCACATCAGACTCGTGGCAGCTGCGGGGCCTCACCCGCCGCTTCAGCTGCAGCCGTAGCTCGCTGCTCCTGCCCCTGTTCCTGCCCCTGCCCCTGTTCCTGCCCCTGCCCTTGCTCCTGCTCCCCCCTATGCTCCTCCTGCCTACACTTCTTGACGTGCGCGGCCACGATGCGGTCCACGATCCGCTGGCAGTACTCCCTGGACGCCTCGCACTCGCCGTGGCCTGCGGGATGGCATATGCCGGGGTCGGAGCCAGCGAAGGCTGGGGTGCAAGCCATCAAGCCATGCATGCCAGCGGCAGGAGCAGGAGCAGGTGTTAGGCAACCCCCCAGGTGTTAGGCGACCCCAAACAGCTTGCCAGGGCGCACACAAGCAAAGCATTTTGCGGGTGTGAGAGGGGAGGCCCACCATGCACGGGGGGCTGCGTCGCCTGTTGGCCTGGAACACCGCGCACCACTCTGCCCTGCGCCCACAGGAACCCACGGATCCGCACTCACCCGCCTCCTTGTACGCCCTGCACAGCTCCGGCAGTCCTTGATGGCACGTGTCTTGCGGCTGATGCTCGGGGGGTGGACCTTGGCTAGCGCCGCCAGCAAGCCCGGCTCGCCGTCCTGCAGGCAGGCACCGACCACACCTGTGCCAAATGACAATGCGTACCTGCCGCGTACGAATCCCTCGTCCATACGTCCTCGGTCCAGTCTAAAATGGAAGCCATGCCGTTGACTAAGTGTGCATTATTACCAGCAGCCATTAGTATACAAAGAAGCTCAACTCCTTGTGGGCATGATGCTCCGTCCGGCTCGCCTGATACGGTACACTGCCATCGGCTGCCGTGTGGATAATTGTGGGCACGCGGTACCGCGTTCGGTCAAAGGCAACCGCTCGCATCGTAAGACCGCAGTGGCCATGCACGCTCAACCGGTGATGTGCACCTACGCGTCAGTCGAGCTACGTAGGTCCATGCGGCCCAATGCGAAGCTGGCGCGTGCATGGCCAGCGGCACGTTTCGGGAGAGCACCACTCAAGCATGGCGGCACGCATCACCATTAGCTGTCGACGGGCATGCACAGCAGGGTCAGCGCTTTGCCACAACCGCACGCATGCCCTTCCGCAGCACCCATATTGCCGCTTGAACCCTTCGCTTGCAGCCTTGCACAATGACCTGTCCGCTGTGGTTACCCTTCGCCCAGCTCTTTGTCCCCTAGGTACCCCGCCCGCTCCTGGTCCCCTGCCAAGCACTAACGCTAGCTACCGCACCAGGGTGTCCAACCAGTGCGCCAGGGTGTGGAACGCCACCATCGCCGCAGGGTCGAATCCCGCCCGAGTCATGATGCGCGCGCCCATTGCGTCCGCCTCGTGCTCCTGGTACCTGATGGAGGGCAGGGGGCACAGCGGGAAGTGCGGGGAAGGAGTGAAGGCGGGGGAGGGATGTGCGGGGGCCGAGAGCGCGTGGCAAGGAGGCGGGCCAGGGCTGAGGGTAGGCCAGCTATACGGTAGCGTGCAGAGCCGCGAGGCCAAGCAATCGATTACGACAGTGTGTGTGGTGCGCCTGGAAGGAGTGAAGGCATGGAGAGGAATGTGCGGGTGGAGAGAGCGCGGCACGGCGGCGGGCCTGGGCTGCGGGCAGGCCAACCACAGCAGTCGAGGCCAAGCAGTCCACCACGGGGGCGTGTGTAGCACGGTTGCACATCAACGCAGAGCGTTCATAACAATGCGCACACCTATGTCAGGTGCCGGGTCCGAGCAAGGTGCGCAAGCAGCTGGAGGGGCGTGCAGCGGGGCTGGAGGTACACACCGGCCCCACAGCAGCCCCATGCCCAGCGGCTGCCGCCCGTATGCCGAGCGTAGCAGAAATGCCCTAGTAGGCTGGCAGCCAACGGGCATGCCTGTGCGTCTTGGCAACTGCCCCTGCACCCAGCAAGCACCAGGCTCACCACCTCGGCGGTCGGATGAAGCCGCGGGACCCCAGCGCGAAGTGCACTGCGAGCCCCACCAGGACAGCCGTCCCGGCCGCCACGGCCCAGAGCGGCAGCCACCCTCCCGACGTTCCAACGACCAAAGGCCAGTGAGCCTGAGGGAGAGGAAGAAGAACGTGATGTTATCCGCCTGCGTGCATGGAAGCATGGAAGCCGGAGGGGGTTACTATGTCGTACGTCGTGCCACGTGCTGTGCCATCCGTACATCAAGGCGTCCGGCAGGGTTCCTCGCGCTGTTTCGGTCCGGGGGAACAAGACAGCTGGGCCATGCACGTAATGCACAGGTGCGCCCTGCGTCATGTCTTTTTTTGAACAGGTGCATACATCCAGTGCACTGGCACATACGGTATGCGAACACCGTTTCGTCAGGGTGGTCAAGTAAACTGCGGGCACCACGCCTACAACGGGCGGTAAACAAACTGGCCAGCGCGGCGTGGGGTTGAGGTGCATGGGTGCACGAGTGAAGGCCCATAAACACGCCGGCAGGTAGCCAGGCACCATAGCATATCCAGCCCACCATACGGTACCGGGGCCCAAAGCAGGTTGGACAGCGCGCGGGCAGTTAACGTACCTGGTGCTGAGCCAGCACGTGCGACACCTCGTGTGTCAGTGCCCCTGCCACGATGTCCTTGTCGCGGTCAAGGCTGTCCAGCAGCTGTGTGCTCATCCACACCTGTGCAGGATGAGCATTCCAAGTGACCGGGCCGCCGTCAGTACACTGGGTCATGGTGTGAGGGCTAGGGTTGCAGAGGGCGGCCGTGGGACCTACAACTCCAGGCAGGCTGCGCGTAACACCCTTGTCGCAGGCCACAACCAAGCTGTACTTGTATCCGCTGGCTTTCCATGTGGGTCGGTTGTGGGCCAGAGCCCGCCCCCGGTCGTGCCTTGCCTCGCATAATACGTGGTATCACATATGCGGGTGATGGTGCACATACGTAGTGCTGTATGCAAGGGCGATCCAGGGCCCTACGTATAGGACAACCACCACGGAGTCAGCCTGATAACACAACTGGAGCGGGTGACTTGGGTATCCACCGTGCTGCAGGTCTTCCTGCACACCTCGCCAGCCCAGTCAACAGCGTCGGGCAGCAGCGACTGCCACGTGCCACCTCCCACTGTACGGGCACGCGTTCAGCGTGGCGTACTGAGTAGTACACCTGGTGCGCCAGAGGGCCTGCAATGGCCGTCCTCGCGACCTCGAACACGCCCCTCGGCCCACGCCCCTGGCCAGGCTAGGCCCTGCCACAACTCCCTGGCCTCGGCGTGCTGTCCGGACGCCCTGCACCACAACGGCAGACAGTGTGGCATACAGCTTCTGCAAGGTACTACACGTGCCGTTGCTCCGTCATCATGAAAGCTAGTGACTTTCCGCAATGCGCATAACAGTATGCGGACTGCGCGGAACCGTACCTGCGTCGTCCCCAACCCGCCCCTCCGTGCTAGGGTGCGCCGGCGCTTACGTACCTCCACCTGGCGCTACCCACGAAGCTACCTACCTGCTGCTGCCTGCAGCTTGGGTGCTCACGCCTCGGCTCAGCACCCCCCGCAGGCGCCCATGCGTTCCCGCCACCTTCAGCCAACCACCTGCCGTACATGAGTGGCTGGGGAATGCAGCGTGTGGCTTACGCAGTGCGGTGTACGGTGTTAACACTCACCGGTACCATACTGCAACAGCGGTAGGGTGCGCCGCCGGGTCCGGACGCTCACCGCAGCACGCAACAGGAGCAGGGTTCTCTACTGTTGTGGATGTTGGCACTCATTACGCAGAAGAACGAAAGCAGCTACGTGCCATGGCAGCTACCGTCACCACTACCGCACCACAGAACCACCGCACCTGGTGTCACCGCACCGCACACCCTGCTCCCCGAGACGCCACAGAGTGAAGCAGGAATCGGCAAGTTGCAGGCGGCTGCCGGGCCGGGTCCATTGCCGAGCCGTGCTGCGAGGGGCGGCGCGCCTGCAAGCCCAGCCCTCCCCCGCATCACGCCCAGCTGCTGCTGCCGTTGCTGCATCGGCCCCGCCCGTCCCCCACCGCCTCCCCACCCGGCCAGTGCAGCTGCCCCCCACCGTGCGCCCCATGCGGCGAAGGACCCTCCACCGCCCGGCCGCGGAGCTGCACCACCGCTGCTAGGCCCTCCACGGATGGTACTGGCGGTCCCAACGCATGCCCAGGGCAGGGCGCCAGGCGGGGACAAACCGCCAGCGGCAGTGGCAACTGCGCCTAAGAGCAGGGGAAGCCGACGGGGTGGCGCGGAAGCAGGCGCAGGGCCTGTTGCAGCCTGCTGGGCAACGCCCAGAGCGTCCACATTGTCGAGGCATTTTACTTTATATGGCTAAGCGGGATCCCGAAGTGCCCAAGAAACGTCCAGAGCGTCCCGTGGGTCTGCGAAAAGCTCAGTGCGTTTGAGCGTTTACTTCATCGCGAGTATACTAAATAGTTCTTGTTGCAATGCTTAAATTTGTCAAGGTGACTAGGATGGCTAAGGTGAGCCCTGCATAGGTTCAGTCGGAGCCGAAGCGCAAAGGCGGCCGCTCACGGCAGGTATATGTTCCCATACAGCTGCGACATGCCTCCCCGCATGCGCAACTGTAATGCCTAAAAGTGATCGTACACCCAGCGAAGAAACCGAATAACCGAACCGCTCAGCCTTACACAGCCTGCAGTACCGAACGTGGATGCATCACTCGTGCGCCAGCCGCTGCGGCCGTAACACACCCAGCTCGTAAAGTCTTACCGTCGTACCTCGTCGTCAGACTGGCCAATTACTACTGCGTAAGCCACCTGACGGCACGAAGAGGTACACGTGTGCTGCGTACAAGTCGGAAAACCGTCAGCCCTCCCAAGTCCTTGCATTCCATTGGTCACGGGCCAACCAACACGTGACCAACTGCTACACGGATAAGGTGCAGAAGAGTACCTGCCGGCTTGCCGCACGCACGTGCATTGTCGGCGGGCATGCGTGCGGTCATGACCACTGTCCACACGGTCGCAATGGCATAACACCACTGCAAGTAGTTGACCCGGTCCGGTAATACCATATCAGGCGACTTCTTCAGCCTGCATCCAGCACACTACTACCAAGGCTCCTGGCCCCAACGCCAGTAGCACTATGGCTTGTTCCAGTCAGGACGCGGCATGCAGTCAGGTGCCGTACGACCACCACACCCTCCGGTTACCAGTCAAGTCGCCCCATCGGCTTGCACACGAGGAAGGCCCTAACCAGGGGCCCGTGCCACTCGCATCGCCTGCAACGGTTCAGAACACAGAACCCAAGCTGACCGCGTTGACGCGGTCCCACTGACATCATCAGTGCGTGCACCCTCGAGATAATCTCCCCACAATCATCCGACCCACATGTCACCACAGCCGGGGCTGTCTAGTATTCTATGAGATCCGATTGCTTCCCACACATTGGCATATACGACCTCCACTCCTCCAGACAGCACTCACATGCGCTGTGCCCCCGCGCGCACCCCTAGACCAGCAGCCGTCAGCCCTCCCTTGGCGGCACGCCGCCGCCACCGCTCGTCTGCTGCGCACTCGCTTGTGTTGGAAAAGGATGACATGGGGGGCACGCGGTGTGCGACGACTTTGGGTTCGCTGTCGTTGAGCAACCCCGCCCACCCCATACTGCCCCTACAGCAAACCACCTTAGCCACCTTGCCACCCGTACGCTACCCCGCACGGGACACACCCTGTGCCACCGCCAGCTGTCCCATAGTGCATTGGCCATCCGAACCAGTACGACACCCTCTATTGCAGTGCATGTCTTAACACGGGCCTTTGCCATCCCACCATCCAGTGCGACCATCGTATTTCCTCTACCACCATCCGGAAGAACCCTGAGCGCGCATACCCTTCGGTGCTACACAGATCCCTTCGGCCATGTCACCTGCACGATACTTTTCGCTGTCTTGCTGCTGCACCGTACCCCACAAGCTCAATCACGATATCCTAGGCCTGCGCCCATAGCCCTACGCTGAGGCCACGAGGTGTTGCCAGGCAGTCACGTCACGTAGTGCACCGCGCTACTGCTGCCGCTGCCTCCGCAGCCGCTGTCGTCCCCCCTCTGCGCCCTGCCCCGGCAGCCCTGCGCTGCCCACCGCCGCCTGCAGCTGCCGCACCTGCTCCTGCAGCGCCGCCGCCTCCGCCCGCTCCTTCGCCAGCTGCTGCTGCAGCTCTAACTTTTCCGCCGCCGCTCGGTCCTTCTCCTCCCCCAGCTGCTGCTGCAGCGCCGCGATCTTCGCCTCCGCCGCCGCTGCCGCCATTTCCCTCTCCCGCTCGACCTGCTCCTGCAGCGCCGCGAGCTTCACCGCCGCCGCCGCCCCCGCCCGCTCCCTCTCCCGCTCGACCTGCTCCTGCAGCGCCGCAATCGTCACCGCCGCCGCCGCCGCCCGCTCCCTCTCCCCCATCAGCTGCTGCTGCAACACCGCAATCTTGGCCTCCCCCGCCGCCTTGATCCTCTCTTGGTGCGCCATGACGGAGTCCAGGAAGCGGTTGGGGAAGGTGTCAGCGTACCAGTCGGGGTCGTCAATTGCGCACGGGGCGGCAGCCCCACCGCTGGCGCCTTCATCCTCCGACGTCGCGCTGTCAGCCCCGCCGCCGGCTGCCACATCTGCACTCAAGGTGGGGAAGGTGGCCATGTGTTAAACGGAGTGCCACCGCGCGTGCAATGCAAGGCTTGTCGCGGCAAGGTACGGCTGCGATAGCACCGCGGCGTTGACGCGAGTCACGGATGAGGTTGCGGGTAGTGCCAATGAGGAAGGGTACATGCACAGGTCTTGGAAGCCCACAGCCCCCGCTCTCCCTCTACAGCACGCACCCAAGACCGTCAGTGTCGGCCTGAGCTGGTATGAAGGGGAAAGCAACTGCCCTGGATAAGGGCTGTCCAGCAGCTATGCAAAGTGAGGAAGCTGACGGGTGCTGCCCCCGTGTACTCCTGCGCACCAGGATGCACCCGCCAAAGGATACACACGAGCAATGCACACCAGAACGAGGGAGCCAAACAACTGTTTGCTTCAACTTGCCCTCGGGACATGCCGGCCGCTCTTGCTCTGCGCCGGGCGCCAGCCGCTCCTCCGCCACACCGCCGCGGCCCACCCGCCCCGTGTCTGGCCCAACTGCGCCCAAGGACTCCGCGTCGCCCACACCGTCGCAAGGCGCCGGCTGCACCTGCTGCTGCTGCCGCGGCGGCGGCGGCTGAGCCACGTCCGGCTTCGTTTCCTCCCACTCCGCCTGCTGCTGCTGCTGCCGCTGTTGCAGGGCACGATTATCTGCGCCCTCCCCGCCGTCAGACGCCGTCCCTGGGGCAGGAAGGCACGTGGGCAAGGTAAGAAAGGCTTCCGTCGGCGCAAACCAGGAGGTAACCACAGCAGTACACCCTGGCAACACACGTAAGCCATGCAACTTCTCTAAAAAAACCACTGAGTTGCACGGTGGCAGGCGTAGTGCCCAGAGCGTCACTTGCAGCCAAGTGCAAGCTGCCACACCTGCAGCCCGCGTTGGCGCGTTGGTAGTAGCAGACGTGGGCTTTGACGTCAGTTGCCTGCCAGGCTCCCCCAAGGTCTCCAGCCAGTCCAGCACATCGTCTGAAAGCGCCCGTGTCCTGGACGCCACAGCCCGCCGCCTGTCGCGCCGTTCGCCAACCGGCGCCCCCTGCTCCACCAGCCACCGCAGCGCAGGCGGGTCTGCTCCTGCCCCCACCGCCTGCACCACCACGTCCCCCGCGCCCCACGGCACGCCCAGCCGCCGCAGGGCGGTCAGCGTGGCGCGATCCCCACGTGCTGCTGCCTCGACGTACAGCCGCCCGCCTGACGCCTCAAACTCCTGCTGCTGCTGCTGCTCCACCAGCTGCTCCACCAGCTGCTCCAGCAGCGCCTCACACCCACCATTGGCTGCAGCTGCTATGAGGCCGGCTTTCGGTTGGCAGCATGGCTTCAGGCGTAGCAGGTAGTTGGTCAGGGCCAGGTCGCCCCTATGCACGGCAGCGCGCACTGCCTCCTTAGCATCCCAATTCTGGTACCCGGCGTCCAGCAGCAGCTGCACCACCTCGAGCAGGACCCTGGGCGCAGACCGCCACCATTCTATCAAGTGGGCCAGCGCCATGGGCCTCAACCCGGCCGCCGACACGCCCGCCTCGCGCACCAGCCACTGCAGCAGTGTCACGTGCCCGTCCCCAGCCGCAAGGTAGCACAGCTCAGGGCCGAGCTTATAACCCGCCGCGTGCAGCTGCTGCGCCATGGCGACACTCGCTGGGCATGCCTCTGTCCCCGCCATGGCCTGCTGCATCAGCGCGTGGCCCTCGGAGCCCGCCGGGCCGCACTGCGACTGCAGGTACAGGAGCACCTCCATATTGTCCGCCTGTACCGCCGCGTCGACACAGCCTCTAAGCACCTCAAGAGAGTGTTGCTTGAAGTATGGGTGAATGAGGGTGCTGCCCAGGGTGCTGCCCACGCCCTGCTGTTGCAGCCACTGCACCTTGGCCATGCTGTCAGGGGCCATGATGGCTGCCTCCAAGCACCGCATGTGTTCCGGCAGCATGCATCCCGCTTCGTCCATCAGCCACTGCACTGTAGTTAGGTCGGCGTACTGCAGGGCAGCCGCCAGAAACTCTGGGCTGTTTGCTTGGCCTGAACCCCCGTAACCCTCATCGCGCCACAGCCAACCCCGGCCGCGCAGCCACCGCAGCCTGCCCAAGTCGCCCGAGCGGACAGCAGCCTGGACTGTCCTATGCGTAACTCTGAGTTGCTGGTCGCTGTACGTGGCCAGCAGCCACTTCAGCTTGGCCACGGCATCCGCGGTAGCTGACCCCGCGGCTGCCTCCAGAACGGCCCCACACCAGTGAAAATCCGTGAGCATGCTGCCCACTGCCTGGAGCACCGTCTGCAGCCCCGCCAGGTCGCAGTGCCGCCCTGCCTCGATGACGCAGTCGCGTGGGTCCAGCAGACCTGGGCAGTTGCGCACAAGCCAGCTTAGCAGCTGCGGGTGGCCTGCCCTCACCGCCGCCACACCGGGGCAGGGCATCAAGGTAGATATCTGTACGCCGCTGCTGTCGGGGTCCTGGAAAAAGAAGCTTGGCTGCAGGGCACCCCAGGCTGCCTCCACATTCACCTCACTCCCGCTGGCCGCGGCAGCGCACAGCAGCCGCGGCTTGTCGTGGAACGCCAGCTGGAATACGCGCTGCCGCCCTGCCTCCTGGGCCCACATCGCGGCATGGCGCGGCAGTGGCTGGGCAAGGGAGGCAGTGCAGTCCTCAGGCTCGCTGAGGCAGTCATGAGCCTCGCGGAACGCAAAACGGCCGCTGAGGGCTCGCTCGTTTGCAGGAAGGTGCTTAAGAATTTGAACTATGACGGGGAGCGGGAAGTCCCTGGACGAGGAGTCTTCTTGAGTGACGCGGGCCTCCATCGCTGCACAGCACTCGTCAGGCAACAGCGGGCAGGAGGGCCGGGTCAGTTTATAGTTTCAATGCTGCATGTACACTTGGTGAGGTAGCATCAGGACAAGCTGTTCCTGCGTACCACGCTATACCCCGCAGGCATGCCGTTGCTCATGAACAGAGTCAGGCCTCCTTCTGCTGTCTGCCCCGCGAGATTTTTACAGCCCAGCATACCATGAAAACGCCAAGCGTGATGAAGCTACGTCACAGCTGTGCTCCGGCAACCAGCTGTCACAAGCACGGACAGCCTGCTACTGGGTTGCCCCCAGAACTTTCAACCTGGACGTATACTATGGCAAACGGGTGAAATTGGTCCTACTGGGCGATCAGCAGTTGCAGTAGTTTGAGCTGTTGTCCGCTCGGCTTTTATGTTTGTGCTGGTTCCTTCAAGTACTTGATGCCATATGGACTGAAAGTGCGAGATATGTATACTGTATGTGACTCGTGCGCGTTGGGTTGCTGCTGTCGTTTTCTTTGCCCACTTGCACGAGACGCACGACTTCCACTTTCATGCAAACCCAAACGTCGTGGCAAGGGCTCGCCTTATTCGCAAAGGTGTCTGCGTGTGACTCAGCGAGCCCAAATAGCCAACGACGAAGCTCAACTTGCCGCTCCCTGGCCACCTTGGCGTAGGGGCCATTGTCCTGCTCCGCACACGTGTAGTGACGGTGGGAGGCGTGGCGTGTGGGGAGGCTCGGTAATGCAGCGTACGTGCAATTTAACTTCGTAGGCTTACGGGGGAAAATGGTGCCGTCGTGCCAATACGCTCGCAGGTACCGTTAGGATGGGTCACTGCTACGGGACAGATAGGGATAGGGCGTCAATCCAGGTGTTTGGGCACCGAGGAGATGTAAGGAGGTGTTTGCGTAGCCTAGCGCGCGGCCGGAGAAGGGGCCGCGAAGACATGTGTGACGGTGCAGTCACGAGGTGGGTAGGAGGAATTACCGGTGTGGGGCTGCGATGTGTCACAACATATATAGCCACCAGGGGAGCACTGCTGTTGCCCCTTGCTGGTGGTGGCGCGTGGCTCGGTGACGCGTGTGTAGGCTGCGGGCGGGGGTGGCTGCAACCTGCAAGGGAAAAGGCACGTGCACGTGCGTGTGGCATCGACGACTGATAAGTGGCAGTTGTGTTACGAGTATTGCACCACCTTGGTTGGTGGCACTAAGGTTTACACAACACCAGTTGCTGCGGGGGGCCAGTCCGGAGAGCCAGACCCGCACGTGCAGCCACGCGCGCCATGCTGCGCCATGCAGCTCTCACACATGCAACACAAGAGAATACGCCACAGCCAATGTGGGAGGTGATATTGCAAATAATTCTGTACTGGCCCATGTGTTTTGGGGTCGACTTGCGTCACCTTACGGTAATAATAGGCATCCAGCGCTTATACGGACCACCTTATAACGACCTGGCAGCCCCGCCCTGCCTGGGCAATGTATGAAGCAGCGCACCTTTCGTTGCAGGTTGGTGGCGCTGTCTGCTCCTGCTTCAAGCGGCAGCAAGGTCAAACAGGCAACTGGCCTAGGGACCTTCGGGTCTGTAGGGTATGCGGTACAGGGAAGGTGGAGGATGAGCTACACGTTTTGATGGAGTGTCCTGTGTATTCTGAGCTCCGGTCTGA
>VFQN01005866.1_pt1 | contig 14614 bp, 20 predicted proteins | sample 3512371 | NCBI WGS metagenome assembly VFQN01 (sample SAMN10412370, study PRJNA504923) | tailings metagenome | isolation source: Replicate 2 from Balatoc abandoned mine | place: Philippines: Itogon, Benguet | collected 2017-08-28
CCTCGCATCCCCCTTTGGACAGCGAGGGCCCTTTGGGCATATATTGCGCTCGCTTTTTAGTTACGTCCCGCTTGCTCTTGCCCCTTTGGGGCAACGAGCAAAGCGGCCAAAGGGCCAAAGGGGCGAACCTTTCTCGCTTCTTTGTCTGAAAGCTATTCGGCTTTGCCGAATAGGGGCAATGACGAAGGATTGGTGCTTTTTAGTTACCCCGGAGGGGCTATGCCCAAAGGGCCCGAAGGGGGGGCCCCTTTGGGCATATATTGCGGGCCCCAAAGGGGGCCCAAAGGGGGCCCAAAGGGCAACCCCCCGACGGGGGGGGCAAAGATTGTGTCAACTTGACAATATATGCCCTTTGGGCATATATTGCTGAAAGGAGCATATATTGACAGAATTTTAGAATTATGTTATATATAGATTATAAATAAAAAGCCCCCATCGTCTAGAGGCCTAGGACACCTCCCTTTCACGGAGAAAACGCGGATTCGAATTCCGCTGGGGGTATAACTAACTGTTATTTGATAATCCATTTCACCCAAAGGCTCGCCAGCCCCTTAGGGCCCCTTTGGTTGGCCCCTTCGGGGCCCAAAGGGGCATGCACTTTGGTCCCCGGAGGCAATATATGCCCAAAGGGGGCCCCGGAGGGGTAACTGATTGCCCTTTGGCAATATATGCCCAAAGGACAGCGAGGGCCCTCGGAGCATATATTGTCAAAGGTTGGTGCTCGTTGCCCCTTCTCAATATATGCCCAAAGGGTAAACAATATATGCCAAAGGGCCCCTTTGGGGCAAACGGCAATCCTTGCTTCGCTCCCCTTCGGTTCTCGTGCCCCAAAGGGGCAAACACGTTGTGGGACGCAATATATGCCCAAAGGGCACAACCCCTTCGGCTTTCCAGCACCTAAAGGTGCAGTATGCGCTCGCCCCTTCGGGGAGCGCATAAGACAAAAAAGCGAAAGGGCATGCACCAATAGCGTAACCCCCTCCGGGGCCCCTTTGGGGCAATCCTTGCTACGTCTCCCAATATATGCCCTCCGGGGCCCCTTCGTTGTTGCCCCTTTGGGGCAATCCTCGCTATGTCTCCCGAAGGGAGAAAGAGATGGCCCCTTTGGGCATATATTGATATGCTTTCTCCCGAAGGGAGACGTAGCGCATACTGCACCTTTAGGTGCTGGAAAGGCCCCTTTGGGCATATATTGCCGTATCCTTTCAGCCCTTTGGGCATATATTGCGTCCCGCTCTGCGGGAGCAAAGCGGCCCCCGAAGGGGCCTTTCAGCCCGTAGGGCATATATTGCCGATCCTCGCAAATCCTGAAAGCCTTTGGGGTAACTGATAGGGGGCCCAAAGGGCTGCTTTTAGCCCGCCCCTTCGGACAGCGAGGGCCCGGAGGCTTTCAGCCCTCTGGGCATATATTGCAATATATGCCCCCCTTCTCTCGCCCCGAAGGGGAGCGAAGCAAGACGCCCCTTTGTCGTTGCGTCTCCCTTCGGGAGAGAGACAGCGAAGGCCCTTTGGGCATATATAGCGAGATGCAATATATGCCCAAAGGGCTGAAAGGAAGCACCAACCTTTGGGTATATAGCGTATATATTGCTGAAAGCAGATAGATGGGACCCCCTTCGTTGTTGCCCCTTTGGGGCAATAACGTAACCCCCTTCCAGGATCTCGTTGCCCCGAAGGGGCAAGGGTATGCGCTCGCCCCTTTGGGGAGCGCATATATATCTGAAAGCCGCGTCTCTTGGCAAAGCCAAGGAACAATTGGCGAAGCCAATAGACAACACAACGTGGGAGTCGGGCTAAAAGACGTTCCTCAATATATTGCCTCTCGTTGCCCGAAGGGCAAAGCGCAGCGAGCCCCTTCGACAGCGAGGGACAGAGAAGTCGATACAACGAAGCGGGCCCAAAGGGGCCTGGAGGGGCTTCGCTCCCCTTCGGTTCGGCTTTGCCGAAGCGAAAGAGATGCCCCTTTGGGCATATAAAGCAGAGGTTACCTTCTGGGCTGAAAGCTATTAGGCTTTGCCTAATGGCGGGCTGTCCGGCTTTCTTCACAATATATGCCCTTCTCGCTTCGCATTGCCCCTTCGGGGCAAGAGAACCTTTCAGACAAAGAAGCCAAAGGGGCTCCAAAGGGGCAACGATAACAATATATGCCCCCCTCCGGGCATCAATCAGTTACATTTTGCCCCTTTGGGGCACATATCTGTCTCATTGGCGAAGCCAATAAGACAAAAAAGCGGCCCAAAGGGCGTCAATATATTGCCTTTCGTTGCTTTTTAGTTGCCCCAAAGGGGCCCCAAAGGAACCCCGAAGGGGTGGCAAACGCGCCCCAAAGGGGAGCGCAGCCCCTTTGGGCATATATAGCCCCCCCCCGAAGGGGAGCGAAGCCCCTTTGACGTTGCCCCGAAGGGGCAAGAGCAACGCGAGCCCTTTGGGCATATATTTATGCGCTCTTCTCCCACGTTGTGGGACGCAAAGCCGAACCGAAGGGGCGAGCGCATACTGCACCTTTAGGTGCTGGAGGAAGGTTGGTGCTTTATATTACCCCGGAGGGGCCACATACGAAGGGGGGCATATATTGAGAAGAAAGCTGAAAGCTCATTGGCTTTGCCAATAAGACAAATAAAGCAAAGGGCAATATCCCTCCGGCCGCTTTGTTGTTGCCCCAAAGGGGCAATCCTCGCTTCTCTCTCTGAAAGCCGTTCCAGCACCTAAAGGTGCAGTATGCGCTCGCCCCTTCGGGGAGCGCATAAGGGGTGAAAGGCAATCTAAAGTGTAGGTATCCTTTCAGCCCTTTGGGCATATATTGCATCTCGCTTCGTTGTATCGGCAAACCCCTGCGGGGTCTGCCGATCCTTGCTTCGCTCCCCTTCGGGGCGAAAGAGGAACGTCTTTTAGCCCGACTCCCACGTTGTGTTGTCTATTGGCTTCGCCAATTGTTCCTTGGCTTTGCCAAGAGACGCGGCTTTCAGATATATATGCGCTCCCCAAAGGGGCGAGCGCATACCCTTGCCCCAAAGGGGCCCCTTCGGGCATATATTGCGGGAGAGCTTTCAGCCCGTAGGCCCGGAGGGCAACTGAAAGCCGATCCTGGAAGGGGGTTACGTTATTGCCCCAAAGGGGCCCTTTGGCTCTAACCCTTTGGGCCCCGGAGGGGCTCTTTATCTTGCCCTCCGGGGCCCAAAGGGGACCAAAGGGTTAGAGCCAGACGCTGAAAGGCTTTCAGCCCTCTGTGTCTTTTTAGTTACCTTCGTTGCCCCTTCGGGGCACATATCTGTCTTATGCGCTCCCCGAAGGGGCGAGCGCATACTGCACCTTTAGGTGCTGGAAAGTTATTGGCTTTATATTTGTTGCCCTCCGGGCCCCTTCGGGCATATATTGCGGCCCCGGAGGGGCCCAGAGGTATCGGCTTTAAAATAAGGAGCTTTCAGCCCGTAGGGCCCCGGAGGGCAAGATAAAGTCCTTTTAGTTACCCCAAAGGGCTCGCTATATATGCCCACAGGGCTGAAAGGAAGGGGCAACGAGATCCTTGACCCTTTGGGCATATATTGCCCGGAGGGGCCAAAGGGGGCCCAGCTTTTAGCTTTAGACTGATAGGCGGCACCCAGATTTGAACTGGGGAATAGAGGATTTGCAATCCACGGCCTTACCGCTTGGCTATGCCGCCTTTATTATTTTTATAATTATTTATAGCAAATTTTTTCTAGAAAAGCTAGTCTGCTTTCTTCTCGCTTTGTTGTATAACGTAACCCCCTTCCAGCACCTAAAGGTGCAGTATGCGCTCGCCCCTTCGGGGAGCGCATAAGGGGTCACGTTCCTTTCAGCCCTCTGGGCATATATTGTCTTATGCGCTTCTTTGTCCCTCGCTGTCGGAGGGGGTAGTGTCTTGGCTTTGCCAAGAGACGCGCATACCCCGCAAAGCGGGAGACAGCGAAGGACAAAAAAGCCGATCCTGGAAAGGGGGTCTGCCGATCCTCGCTGAACGGAGCCCTTTGGGCAATATATGCCCAAAAGTTGGTGTCGTTGCCCCTTCGGGGCAAGAGCAATATATGCCCGAAGGGGCCCCGAAGGGACAACGTAGCCTTTTAGACAAAAAAGCCCCAGAGGGGCCCGGAGGGGGTTTATTAAGATAAAAAGCTCTGCTGATTTACAGCTTGCTATCGGAGTTGAACCGATAACCTTCGGTTTACAAAACCGATACTCTACCGATTGAGTTAAGCAAGCATTTTTTTATAGAAAAGTTCTTATATGTATATATATTATACATTTTTAGATTAAAAATGTCAATTTTGTTTTTACCAAAAGGCACAGTATCTAAATTACATTAGTTTATTGAATGCCCTTTAAATAGCAAGATGCCCCCTTTGGGACCCTCTGTTTAATTAATTAACCTTCGGCCCCTTTCAGCCCGGAGGTTTGTTGGCAATATATGCCCAAAGCCCTTTGACGCCCCTTCGGGGAGCAACGCGAGCCCTTTGGGCATATATTGAGCCCCTCTGACAGCGAGGGCCCTCTCTTTCTCCCAAAGGGAGAAAGAGAAAGCTGAAAGGATACACAAACCAAAGGGGCCGCCCCTCTCTTTCTCCCTTCTCAATAAATTTCCGCGAAGCGGCGGGGCAAACGAGAAAGAGAAAGCTGAAAGGAAGCCCCAACCTGAACGGAGCCCTTTGGGCCCCCTTTGGGGCCCCTTTGGGGCCCCTTTGGGCATATATTGAGGAAGGTTGGTGCAATATATTGCCGCGTCGTTGCCCCGCAGGGGCAAGAACAACGTGGGAGGCTCTTTGCCCCTTTGGGGCCCCTTTGGCTTTCTCTCGCTACGCTCTCAATTGGCGAAGCCAATAGACGACGGCAGCGCACGTGCCGCTCACACGTGCCGCTGTATTTATTTCTTACAACCGGCGGTTCCCAGCCGAAAACTCGCGATGCCGCACACCCAGGCGTACCAGAATCGCACCCGCCATTGCAGGCGTGACTGACGCCACGTATGTGTGCGCTCACGGCCGCGACGACATACGGCGACATGACTCCGTGGTGCCCTGCACCTTGAGCTGGGCAGTGGGCACAGCAAGGCACCGGTCGCTGGGATCAGCTGCTGGGAGCCCCTGGCCCTTTCCCGCCCAGGGCGCTAGCTCTCTACTGCAGCAGTGACGGCGTAGCTCACGCGTACACAGATACACTAGAGGGGTCTGCCGCCGTGGGTGGGCCCGAAGGGTTAACTACCCACATGGCACTGCTCGATCTGGACCATGAAACTACCATACCAGCTGCAGTTCAGTTCAAACTGCACGTCGCCAGACCCAGGACAGGCCTGCCTGTAACGGCTCAACGCCGACCTAGCTGCCTACCACGGGCGTGCCCACCGACCTTGATAGGAGCCACCGTTGCTGTGCCCTACCCCCATGCGTCGATAGCCCTTTGCTCCAAGCGTAGATGCACCCAAGGGCTCCAGGACGCACAGGCTCTGGACCACCGTTGGCAACCACCGTTGGCTTGCCCAGCCAGCACCAGCACCAGCACAGCAGTACGCACATACGGTATGGGTAATGGTTTCGCACAATGGCAGCACCGTAACCGTAAACAACGCCATTCTCATGACTGTCATGGCATAGCTTGCAGCTAACGGTGTGCAGCAGCCTGTAGAAGAGGCCTACGTGCGCCTAGGCATCTTATGCCCGCCATCCCAGGCACGGGGTTCTTGTTTGGTAGGGCGCAGTCGGCTGCAGCACACGTGCCATACACGTCCCGCGCCTCACTGGCATCAGCCCTTGCCTTAATGCAGCTTCGCGCCCACGCCAACGACTTGCTGCAGCGCCGCTACCAGGTCCTGCTCACACACAACCACCTCGTTTCTCCGGGTTGGCGCTTTGCCAGCGGCAGACCTTGGGCCGGTGGACTTGGCAACCGCCTGGTGGGGTAGGTAGGAGTGCACCTTGTGCGTCAGCGCACGGGTCACTTCCGTGCATGACATAGGTTGCTTGTGCCCAAGTGGCTTTTGTGTCCATCAGCAGGCCAGGGCAGCAACGTCCATGTTCAGGAGCACAGCAGGGATGGTACTGGTACTGCACGGAGCACAGCAACGGCAGGTGAATTTGGTGGCTCTGGAGTTTGGCGACGTTGGCCTCAAGGTTGCCGTTACTGACTCCATGCACCGCTTCACCACACGCCTACCTGCCGTCCCTCCTGGTGCTGCTGCCGCTGCCTGGCCGCCTGCACCGCCCGGTCGCACAGCTCCACCAACTGCGCGCAGCTGCATCCCTCCGTGCGCCTGCGAACAGGCAGGCGGGTATGACCTTGGCAACGCATCTTCGCCGTACGTGACCAGCCGGTAAGGTACAGCTAACCACATCCAAGCCTCTGCCGGCATGGGTGATGCGTTGGCCAAATCCCCAGCCCCACGATCTGCAGCACCGAAGGGCAAGCTCTCCAGCACACTGCCTGCCTCCAAACCACGGTTACGCCCCCAAAATGCTGAAATTCCCAGCGAATGCGTTCAAGAAGAAAAAAATTATCTTAAATATTTCTCCTGCTGCATCACAGTGCCCACTCATCCGTTTGCCCACGCACCTGACCAGCTCCTCCACCTGCGGCACCCCCAGCTCCGCGGTGCCGGCCCCCAGCAGCCGACCCAGCAGAAGCGCCTCGCGGGCGTCCGCGTCGGGCAGCGCCTGAGTGGGCATTGGCGCAGGGCGGGACGACAAAAAACCTCGCAAGGGGTATAGTGTATAGCAACTATGGGTTTTACAGCGATGCAGGGATTAGCAAGCGGTAGTGGAGTTGCAGGGCGGTAACGCCATGCGGGCGGCGACATAGGCGTTGCAGGACTGAGCCCTGCAACACAGCACGCCGGTGTGTAGCGGCGCTTTGCTGGCAGCCGGCAGGAAACCAACTGTTTCCGGCGCATGCACACAACCAAGTACCCGCAAGTCGGCGCTAGCAGTGTTACACATTGCCGGTCCGGTGCCTCACCATGTGCAGGACTGCTGTGCGGCCCAGGGCGGCCATCAGCGGCTCGTCCAGGGCCCCAGGCGTGGCCGTGGTGGCCAGCACCAGCACGCCCGGCAGCCCGCTGCTGACGCTGGCACCGCTGGCGCCGGCAGCGGGAGCGCCGGGGCCTGCTTCCGCAGCGGGGCTGGTGTACAGCAGCTCGTTCAGCGCCAGCATCAGCTCTGGTGTGGGCAACCAGGGGGGCGGCAGGTCATGGGCGGATCTGTACGGTGTGGTGACTTGTACGCCACGGCCGCGCACGTACAGGGTCGCAGGTAGTACAAGCCCTTGTGTGCCGCAACTGGTGCGTGGGGGACACGTGAGGCCTTTCGGGAGCGTGCGTTTACCCTGTGGGGCGGAATGCACGCGCAGACGTGTGCGTGCGGGCCTTAATGACCAGCTGCTGGACACAGGTCTAGTTTTGAGCGATATGTCAAAGCTGACGGTATGCGGGGCCTCCCTGTCCAATGCAGATTAGAGAAACTGTACTGTGGCGCGTCTGTACGCCGTGGCAGCAGGCGCGCACCTGTCCTGAGCCTCCTCGCCAGCTCGCACCCCTGCATCGCCTGCCCGCCCAGCAGCTGCTCCACATCCCGCAGCAGCACCACGCACGGGCCAGGGCCACGGGCAGCGACCTGGGGGGTGGAACGGGTCGAGCAGGACTGTAGGAGTGAAGCAGGAACCGCACTGCGACTGCTTTGCCGAGGTGTGATACATCAAGGTCAGTGTGCGGACAGAAGATGCGTGCCGTGCTTCCGCCCAATGCCCATGCAGACTGCAGCCTGAGACGCTGCCCCTAGTGCATTGGCACCAACCTTGAAGATTGCCCGGATGGTGGCAGCCGCCTTGGCGGTGGTGGGGTAGGCCCCAGAGTCCAGCAGGTCATTGGGGAACTCGATCAGTCTGGCGCCAGCCTCAGCCGCCAGCGCGCGGGCCAGGCGCGCCTTGCCCATGCCGTCGGGACCGCACAGCACCACGGCTGCGTGGCTTGCTGGCAGCTGCCCCTGCATCTGGCCTGTCTGGGCTGAGGCGAACTCGGCAGGCACGGTGCTCGACTTGGGCTTGTTTGGGTTGGCCGCGGTGGCGGCGGCTGTGCTGCGGGTGGTACGCGTTGGGGCCGTGTTGCCCGTGCTGGTTGAGCTGGACATCTTGGCGGCGCTTGCCCCGCGTGATGAGGTGCTAGCAGATGGCATCTTGGCGGCAGGGGAAGGAGCGGTGCTGGTGCTGGTGCGGCCGCGGGTTGCGACGGAGGCCGTGATGGTGCTGGCGCTGCTCGACGTGGGCTGCGCACGCGCGCTGGGTTGCGCAGGTGCGGAACCGGTTATGAGATGCGCAGCGTGTTCCTGGCTCCCTGGGGCCTGGCGCAGCAGGCACAGATCCTGCAAGCGCGCAGGGGAGTGCATGTGACGACAGTGTAAGCGAGGGGCAAGGCCAATTGACAGCCCCACCAGGCTGTGTACTTCTCCTGACAAAGCGTCTGGTCCGTCCTGTGCAATGCTGAACACGCTGAACGTCACCGTGCATGCCCTAAAGCATGCCCATAGACGTTCCCCTAACGCGCCACGCCAAGGGTGCATGAAGCCACAACCATGCTGTCCCTTACCCGCAGTAGCTGCTTGGCCTGCTGCAGGCCTACCAGGTCCTGCCAGCGCGGCGCGCCTGCATGGCAGAGCCCGGCCACAGAGGTCAGCACCGGCAGGAAGGAGGCCAACACCTTCCTACAAATACCCGCTCATTGTGAGCGCTACCCGTCAATGAGGCAACATCGCCTGTAGCGTACGCGCTACCAGCTAAGCACCACACGCCGCAGTACAAACGCTGCGCCCTGCGTGCATCTGTATTGCTATGGCGTTCAGCACCACCACGCACCTTCCGCCAGCACCCTGTCGCCCGGCACCACCAGCCGCTCCTCAACCCACGCCTCCGCCGCCTGTGCCTCCACGTCGACCCCGTCCGCCGCCACGCGCCGCGCAGGCGTGCGCAGCACAGACGCCCTCGATGGCGTTGGGGCCCCCGCAGCCCCCGCACCAGCAGTCCCGGCATCCGCATGACCAAAGCTGGCCCCAGGCCCTGGGCCCAGCAGCCCCGTCTGGCGCTGAGTGCGTAGGGGCGTACGACCCGTCACGTGCAGGGCCCACGGCCTCTCTCCTGAGCATGCCGCGATCTGGTCCAGGTCCCATGCTGGGGTGGCATCGGTGGGCACCGGGGCCTGCGTGAACGGCGCCAGGGCGCTGCCGGAGGAGGAGGAGGATGCCGCGGGCGAGGCCTCAGGGGTGAGTGGTGCAGCGGGGGCTGCACCTGGGCATGGCGTGATGGCGGCGGGGGACGAGGCGTCGAAGGCCAGGCGCCGTATCGGGTGCTCCTCGCGGTCCTCGCCTGCGGCAGCCCCGCTGCTGCCTGCCGGGGTCCTGGCATGGCCGCCACCCTCCATGGCGCTGGTTGCGGCGCCGCTGTCCTGAGCGTTGCGCCCGAAGGCATCCCGTGCATGTCCCGTCGTCATGATGGCAGACTCCTGCCCAGTGGCCGGAACCGACTTGCCCGACTCCGCCTCAGCCTGCTGCTGCTGCTGGTGCTCGTTGGCCTCCTGCTCCTCCACCTCCTCCTCCTGCTCCTCGCTAGCGTCCGGGCTGCTCAACAAGCTCCCCTTCATGCCGCAGCCCTTAAGAGCCCCCCGGACCTCAGCAGCGTTTGCAGCGGCCCCGCCGGCTGCCGCTGCCACCCCCGCCAGACCGCGTGCCTTCAGGATCGAGGCTGGCGCGGCCTTGACGGCGCTGGCCTTCAGCTCGGTGTCCAGCTTGAGGTTGTTGAGTGCGGCGGCCAGGGCCAGGGCGGAGGCTTTCGCCGCCAGGTCAGAGAACGTCGCCAGGCTGCGACCCCCGAGCCCGGTCGTGGGCAGCGGGTGTTGTAAGCCGGGTGTGGTGGCAGCTAGCGGGAAGGCGTAGGGCGTTGTGGGTGCGGCCGCGCCGGGCAGGGATGGCGTGGCGCCGGAGAAGGCCACAGGTGTCAGGCTGGCGATGGGGGCTGAGGCTGTAGGGGTGATGGTGCAAACGGTGAGGGGCGAAAGTGGGGTGGTGCTGGGGATGGCGGTTGAGGACGGCGGCTGGGGCGTGGCTGCGGTGGGGGAGCCATTGGTTCCTTTGACCAGGCCGAGCATTGGAGATGCATTTTCTGCGTCGTTGCCTGCACGCATTGGTCGATTGGTGCACAGCGGATGTTGGCATGGGGAGTTCCTGTGCCATGACAGCATTGCTCCCATGCTAGGCATCCTTCCTGAGCTCACCGTCCATCCTTGTACTTCCCGCCATGGCGCAAGCCTGCAGCATGAGCCGATGCACCGCTGGTGGTTTACGCTACGCCATGGCTCACACGCCAGCAACACACATACGACATACAGCACCCATACGATGCAGTTCTGGACAGAACCTCGACTATCATGCTAGCCTACCAGCTGTATGCTTCTCGTACCTGTTGGGCTGCGTGTCCATGTCCATCTCGAGGGGAGGCGGGGCCTGCATTCACGGCGGTTGCTGGGTAGCTGACACCGCTGTCGCTATGGAGGATGCTCGCCGCCAGATACCACCCGCCGATACTTACGCGACCTCGACGCATTGATGATGCCCTCGATGATGTCAATACTCTTCCTGTTCGCCCGCACGTTCAGGTCCTTTGCTCGCGACTGGAGCTCGCGCCGTGAGAGCGAGCGCAGTGCTTGCCGCTGCGACTCATCGTCCCCATTACAATCCATCTGACTAGCTTGTAACTCCGCGCGCTTGCATGCAGGCTGCCCGCTTAAGGCAGACGGCTGTCGCGGACAGGTTTGCGTTCAAGCGTCAAGCTGTGTGCCGCAGTTGTGTGAGTTCATGACATGGAATAAAGCTATTCTCAATATATGCAATCTATATATCGGCAAGGTCTTACACCTGATGAAGAACTAGGGGCATATCACGACAGCCTTCTTCTTGGCGCCTGCCAATTGGACAATACAACATTGCTGCCATCTATAGCGCTTTTTAACATTATTGACCAAGTATGGGCTAGGGCTGGGCCATGCGATCCTGCCCATTGCTTCTAAGGCTATTCGCAGTGCCAGAGGGCACATCCACGCGTATCCAGTTGCAACAACAATGACATATGGACCTCGAGTACAACAGTAATGAAAAGAAGCAAGGCAGACGGCCAACGCCTCCGGACGACGACCCAGTGGTCGAGAGCCCGGGCCCATCGCCCGGCCCAGCATATGGCCGCGCAGGGCCTGGGGGCCAGGCGGGAGCGTTGGTGCTGGCACAGCCGCAGCAGTTGCAGTCATCCTACCTCCTCCCTCCCGGACTGCAGCGGCTGCGGCCTGACGTCGTTGGCGCACTGACTGCGCTCCACGGCCACCCACAACGGTGCGTCGGAACGCTTTGAGTTCTGCATGAGAACAGCCCTAAGCAGTTTACCATGGTGCAGCATGCAAAACGGATCGACATACCATGTGACCCAGTAGGGCTGTCCTTCGCCTGCGTGGCATGGATTGTCCGCTGCTCCACCACAACCCATCCCAACAACCACTCATCGCTGCACCCCGACCGCCACTCAACCCACACCACTCCCCCTCGCCTTGACAAACTTCATCACCCCCAGGGCACCCCTCGTGTACACGGGCGATGCTGCGGCCAGCCTGGCAGCCCTCCGGGAGGACACACTCTCCAGCTACCGAGCCGTATGCCGCGCCCTAGGCGAACAGGAACGCACAGACATAGTCAGCGGCGCCCTCCCCGCCGCCGCAGCCCTAGGCATCAACCTGCCCAACCCTGCCCTGCACTCCACACCCCTCGCGCTTCCACCCGCCGGCGGTGCAGCCGTCGGCAGCATTATGCGGCTGCCCCCCATCAGCAGCGGCCGTGGCAGCGCCCTGGCCCTGCCACCAAGCGGGGGCCTTGGAGGCAAAGGGCTGGGGCTAGGGTTGGGGCTGGGGCTGCAGTCTCCAGCAGAAGCAGCAACCGCTGCCCTGGGGCCAGGAGGGGCGTACGGCGGTGGGACGCTCCTGGGCAGTGGGCTATCGGGGCGTGGGGGTGGCGGGGGCTTACTGGATGGGGTTGGCAGCTACGGGGGCGCTCATGGCGGCGGCGTGGCGATGGGGTTAGGGCAGGAGGTGGGGATAGAGGCGGTGGGCAGCGGCGCGGCGGCCCCAGGGGTGTACCGGTCTTTAAGCGCTGGTAGCAGTCCGTACGGGCTGCAGGCAGGGAGCGGGCACAGCGGCGCGGCGGGTGGACTGGCGGACGGTCCCCGAGTGGGGATGCTTTCTGGGCTGGGCAAGCCGCAGGTGAGCGGGTGAAGACGTGTGGAGTATGTGACGCACCTCAAGGGCTGCTCACTGTCAGTCGGAATTTGCGAAGTACTTCCGTGTGTGTGACATTTGGTGCAAAAGCCGATCTGGGTCGCTTGCTGCCTTGCTTGGACCCAACACGCCGACAGTCCTTTGGCACACAGGGACAGGCCATGCAAGTCCTTTGGCACACAGGGACAGACCATGCAAGGTAGAGATGCGCTTGCTTCATGCCAGCCGTTCCCAATGCGTCCGACCCATGCGCAGGACCCCGAGAGCTCCTTCCTTGGCGAGGAGTCTGCGCTGGTGTTCCCTCCTGCCGGGCGCACCTTTGGTGGGGCCCCCAGTGCTGGGGCCAGGGCCGGCATGGGCGTGGGCGCGGGGGGCCACCTGCCGCCCCACTTGGCAATTGACCCCATGGACGACCTCCGATACCCCCGGGGCGCAGCTGCGCGGAGCAAGCACATCCAGATAGAGTCGCTAGGTAAGGGCTAGGTACCTGAATGCACGATGGGTGTCGCTCCGCAGCGCTTAGCGGGTCATGCGGGTCTGGCAAAGCGCAGCGTGGCGGTGCAGCGGAGCAGGCTGACTGGTGAGGCTGAGTAACCCCCTTGTAATACACGTGCCGCAGACGACCTGGCGTACCCGCGGATGGGCGCACGTGGGAGGGGCGGATTGGGCGACGGTGCGGACCTGGACCGGTACCTGCAGGTGCGCGTGTCAAAACAATCGTTGAGGCACTTCTTCTTGTAAAGCAGTAACTCTCGGGGAGCAACTGGCAAGCATGTAGTACGTAACCAGTAGCAGCAGCAGCTCCTGTATCATGTGCGTACTGCTTGGCATCGCGTCTCTTACAATTGCGTTTCGCTGCCATTGCACTGGGCAAGGTCAGGACCCTGGATGGTATAGAGCCGGTGCACTTAGGTAACGAGCATGGTTGCGGGAGTGGGTCGGCCACACACGCTGGGCGGCCTCACCCCTGTTAGCCGTCATCCGCTGGACGCACCGGAGCGTGTCGCTAGCGCATCACTCCACACCCTACTAGTATCACTTGCCACTGACGGGCGCCACATAGGAAAGCACTTTCACTGCCCTCCTTGCCTGACGGTCTGTTTCCCGGCCCTCTGTGTCCATCGTTGTGGTAGGACTACGCCCGCGGAAATTCTCGCTCGGCGGCGCCCCTTGGCGGTGCGGGGAGACTGGATGCCCTGGCGAGCGGCGTGGGAGGTGGCGGCGACCGCTTCCGCATGCCGTTTTAAACATGCACTCGTACCTCAATTCTGGGAGAAGGCCAGAAGGCCGGGCCGAGCAGCGGTGTACATAGGGCAGGTACCTATGGGCCGTGTGTTTTCTTCCCTGCACTACGCAGCTTTTGTTGCACGGCCGGGCTAGTAATAGGCGAAGGTGGGCGTGCGCTTAGTCCGCAGGGCATGGCTACTGGCGGCGCACCCGCGGAGGAGGGCGGGATGGAAAGGCCCAGAGAAGCTGCCAGGTGGAGAATGAGAGATGATACAAAAGGGGTCTGGGTTTTCAGTGCGCGGCTTTAGTGTTGCAAGGCATGCATGAGGGCCAGGACTAATCCTTGCTTCGCCGCACACTCCTGACTGAAGCAACTTGGAGTCCATGCATGAGCGCGCTTACCGCCTCCGGGCTTCCACCTTCGGCTGTGTGTTTTATTCAAATGGAGCGACCGCGTTCAATAAGGTGGAAGATCTTTCTGCGGTGTCGTAGCAGGGGGTACAAGAGCGGGGTAAGGCCTTTTGGAGGGGTGTAGAAGGGCACAGCCCAGCTCTGACGCGTGTGCGGAATGAAGCCCTTGCTGCGCACCAGATGCACCGTCCACGTGCCTGGCTCTCCCCCGCCGTCGACATAGGGTTGCGTTGCAAATGCTGGGCCTGATAGCAGGCTTACCGGTGCTGTGCATAAAGCACGACGAGAAGGGCTGTCAAACCCAGGTTGTAGTAGGGCATAGCCCAGAAGCCCACACCAGGGGCCCACCCTGGCCCACACACTAAGTACGTCGTACTCCAGAAGGGGTGCGTTCCTGGCTGGCAAATCGGGTTAGCCTATTGCGAATCCCTATCCTACCTAAACTGGCCTCTCCACACCGCCCAATAGGCTATAGTTGGCCCCATCAACTAAATAACCGCTTGCAGTGACCTCCCTGGAGGGCCTCCCGTCAGGGGAGGGAGCCCCTCTCCCAAGGGAGCCCCCTACCACACTCCAACCCAGGTGGATCCCAGGTGCGATGAGCACCTAACGAAGATGTATGTATGGATTTACAGTTTTGGTCCCCTTCCAGGGCCCAGCCCCGTCCCACTCGGGAGA
>VFQN01005868.1_pt1 | contig 14606 bp, 14 predicted proteins | sample 3512371 | NCBI WGS metagenome assembly VFQN01 (sample SAMN10412370, study PRJNA504923) | tailings metagenome | isolation source: Replicate 2 from Balatoc abandoned mine | place: Philippines: Itogon, Benguet | collected 2017-08-28
GCCAACGGCGGCACGCTGTTCCTGGACGAACTCGGCGAACTCGACAAGACCATGCAGGTGAAATTGCTGCGATTCCTGGAGTCGGGCGAAGTGCGCCGCGTCGGGGAAAGCGAAGCATTCCACGTCGATGTCCGCATCGTCTGCGCCACCAATCGCGATCTGCAGGAGATGGTTCGTGAGGGCACGTTCCGGGAAGATTTGTTCTTCCGGATTAACACCTTTGAGATCCATCTGCCGCCGCTGCGGGAACGGGCCGGAGATATCCCTGAACTGGCCCGCACGCTGATCGCCCGCCACCTGAAACGTCGCGAACTGCCGGCCAACATTCTGGCTCCGGAAACCGTGCAGATCCTGCAGAGCTACGAGTGGTCCGGCAATGTTCGCGAAATGGCGAACGCGCTGGAGCACGCCGTGATCATGGCCGGTGGCGAACAGATTCGTCCGGAACATCTGCCGATGAGTGTCACCCGCAAGGCAGGTGCGATCGCCACTGTCTCGCCGTCAAAACCGGACACCATCGGCCTGCCGCCGTCCGCCCGGACGCTCCGCGAGATCGAAATGGACGTCATCTATCAGGTGCTCGACAAGCACAAGGGCGACAAGCCCAAGGCAGCCGCCGAACTCGGAATCGCACTCAAGACGCTCTACAACAAGCTCAACGCCGACACGCAACGCGCTGCGAGCTGATCGAAACTGAGCTTCTCACGCATTCCTGGAAGCCCGGCCATAACCATGGCTGGGCTTCTTTGTTTGATCGCGAGGGCTTTTTCTGTCACAACCGTCCGCGTGAACTATGCTTCTCACCAGGCAGGGGCTGAACCCGGAAAGATCCGACAGGTGGAACGCTGGCGGAGCTGAATGCTGTCGCCGTTGCGAGATTGGTCTGGGCGGCCTGTGTCGATTGTGTGGATGCCGCAGTGGTCTGGAGACAGCTGCCAGCCGTCAGCACAGGATATGGACCTCGCTGGAAAACCTTGAAGTTTCCGATGCACGGCATCGCTTTGCGATCATCATCGGTATGAGATGAGCATGGCTGCGACGATCGAGACAAGTCTGGACTGGAAGTCGATTCGCGAAACGCTGTTGAACGTCCCGACGGCGCGACCGACGCCGCCGTGGGTCAAGCTGCCCAGTCCGCCGACTGCCTTGCTGCGCTGCATGCAGCGGGCGCAGGCCCCTGATGCGACAGCGTCCGAACTGGCCCGGATTCTCGAACGTGATGCCGGGCTGACCTGCCAGATTCTGCGGCGCGTCAATTCCGCCTCGGCAGGCGTAACGACGCCCATTCAGAATGTCGCACAGGCCATCGCCCGCCTGGGAATCCGGGCGACTGTGAACTTTCTGACGACGGAAGTCATGACTCAGGTCATGAAGTCCAGTTCATCCAAACTGCTGAACATCAACGAGTTCTGCACCAGCAATCTTGAGCGGGCCCTGTTTGCCCGTCATCTGGCACGATTCCTCGGCGCTGATGAGGAACTCGCATTCAGCGCGGCGCTGATTGCCGATTCCCTCCTGCCGGTGGTCACCAACCAGGCATTCCGGACTTACCTGCGGTTCTGCGAAATGCCGGCTCACGAACGACCGCGGCTCGTGGACTTTGAAAAGAAAGAGTTCGGCTGGACCCACGCCTGGACGACAGCCGTCATCTTTCAGGGCTGGAGCTTTCCCGACGAACTCGTCTGCTGTGTCGCCATGCACCACGGCGGCTTGCAACTGCTGGAACATCCCACCTTGCGGCAGACCTCCGCCGCCGCAGTCGCCATCTCATCACTGATTCCGGACCAGATTCATCAGGAAAACAACGGACTCACCCAGCTGCAGAAGATCCCGAACCTCGTTCCCGGGTTTGAGCTGCTGGACATCGCCCGGCTGGTGGAAGCCGAACTGCGCGAACTGACGCCAACTGGCGACGTTCCTTTCTCTCTGGCCCGACGATTGTCCAAACCCGGCGTGCTACGACGCGGGTGACGCTTAATCTCGCGCGTTGGTATTTATGATCTTGTGTGAATGCAGCCGGTGGAGTGGAATGGTCCCGTGTACGTCCCATCCTCCGGATTAGACTTTTGCAGGAGACATATTATGTTGAATCCGGCGAAGGTCACGACCTGGGTTTCTCACCCGCTGGGGCGTCTGCAAGAGCATTGAGGACTGCAATGTCTAATCCTGTCGACATGGAATTTCGACATGCGCTCACCGGGTTTGTGGGTGCCTTTGAAATCGTCTTTCACTACGACTGGGCCTACACGCGAGAGATGATTGGCGATGAGGTTAAAGGCGCAAATTTTATTGAGCCCGGTCTTGACGATGAAACTGAAGATTGGGGAGCACGAGGAGCATTACTCGAAAAATATCGCCAGCTGATAAAAGTCATGCAAAACTGCGGGATGGAGCCTGTCTTCCCGTTTCCCCTTGAGAGAGTGACGGATCAAAAAAGGGTGTGGTAGCCGGGTATCTGTTCACATCCCCAGGGAGGCGAGCACAGTTCGGAGAAACAACCCTGTGGGGCTGATGAATTATCGCCGCATCAGTCGGCCAACGCTGACGACTCCCATGAGTACGCACCCCACGACGAGAGTCGCCAGCGCGAAATAGACCACCCGCCCCTGCAGTGCCGTCACGCTGAACCCCGTGGCGATCGTCAGATACGCAGCCAGGCACAGCGGGCATTTCGGCAGTGCGAGCCAGCCAGTGATCCCCAGCAGTGTCAGGCTCACGCTGCCCACCCGGGCCGCATGCCCTCTGTTCGGACAACATGAACACCCGGCGTTGCGCGGGATCTCCATCACAGTGAGATTCCGCGCTGGCGGTTCGGCGATCGTGGGGAAACGTCCTATCACATCGCTCCCGGTTGCACCGCGACGGTTTCCAGCCACGGATCGACGAAACCGGGCACACCATAGCGGTCGTGATGACGGAGCCAGTCCATGTTCGTCATGCCGGCTTCGTTGCGGCCGAGCGGAGTGGTGTCAAGGAGATTGTAGACGTTGATGAACATGTCGAGACCGCGGGCGTAGGTCGAATAGCTGTGATAGATCGTGCCGTCCTCGTCGCGGGTGAAAACGCTCAGTCCTGGCAGGTCGGTGATCGGATAGGGGCCTGCCTCGTAGTTGTAGACGGAGAGTCCGCTCTCCAGCTCCTGCGGGGTGAAGTAGACGCCGAAGTCGGTATGGAAGCTGTTCTTCTCCGAGGACACCCAGGGGAATGTCCAGCCCATGCGGTCGCGGAATGCGAGCAACTTGTCGATGGGCGCCCGCGAGATGGTGACCAGCGTGGTATCGCGATGGGCAAGATGCACGACCGACGGATTGTAGTGATCTGCCAGCAGCGAACAGGACTTGCACCCCTGCGACCATTCCGGCGCGAACATGAAATGGTAGACGATCAACTGCCGCTGGCCGTTGAAAAGTTCGCCCAGGGTGACCGGACCCTCCGCGCCGTCGAAGACGTAGTTCTCTTCCACTTTCACCCAGGGAAGTTCGCGGCGCTGTTCTGCCAGACGATCACGTTCGCGAGTGAGTTCCTTTTCCTGGCGAAGGAGCTGCTTGCGCGCGACAAGCCATTCGTCGCGGCTGACGACTTTGTGAGTGGTGGTCATAAAGTTCTTTCTGGATTGGTGTGGTCGAGATGGAAAATGAATCGCGAATCCGCAAGCGGTGAACGGCGCAAGCTTGCGGGTTCGCGATTCACCAGGAGAAAACACCGTCACGCATCGAGCGCCCGCTGCCGCTGCTCCGCAGTACGCTGAATGCGCCGAATCCACTCTTCCCAGCCCATGTTGACGCCCTCCATGTGCTCCGCAGGAATCTCGCCAAAGCCGCGATGCAGGAAAGTCACTTTCGTGCTGACTCCTTCCGGAATCAGGCGATACTGGATGTGATTCGCACACGGATACGACATAAACAGCGGGCCAGAGATTTCCAGCAGTTTCGGCGGCTTGATCACCTGTACGTGTCCCCACAGGTGACCGCTCTGATTCCCGAGATCGCGAAACCAGCGACCGCCCGGCCATGCCTCGAGCACCATCGGCATCGGCGTCCCATCGGGCAGGGAACTGGATGGTCCCAGTTCTTCGAGGATGGCGTCGAACGTGATGTCCGGCGGAGCCGCGATCAGCAGCTCTTTCTCAATGCGCAGCGTCTGAAAGGCTTCGGAATTGGCAGCCACCATCGGAGGTTCCCTGGTTGGAATGAAATACGGGAGCGCACAATGGAAACCAGGTCGAAACTTAGGTTTCCATCTCGTGGCAGTCCGTTGAATAACGGTCTTTAATTCTGCTGGGCGCGTGCCGCCGCGTTGCGTTCGGCCCGTTCCTTGATGCGATCGAGCTGATGAGTCCAGAACCGCTCAAACGGCTGGACCCAGTCGTGGATCGGTTTGAGAGCCTGGGGATTCAGTGAGTACCACCGTTCCTTGCCGCGTCGTTCCACAATGACGACTCCGACATCTCGCAAGACGCCCAGATGTTTGGAGACCGCCGGCTGTGCCAGCTGCAGTGACTCCACCATCTGCCCCACGGTCTGCGGTTGACCACCGGCCAGCAACGCCACGATCTCCCGCCGTCGCGGTTCCGCGATGGCATTGAAGACATCGGAGTTCGTGGTTGCCCGAGCCATGCGGACATGGTATTCCTAATAAGGAATATGTCAACGGCTGATTCGGCTCGTACACCGGTTTTCCGGAAATGTCTTCACGGACCATTTTTGGCGGGCTGTCCAAAATCAGCGAGCTGCTCACGGGTTTGACATTCTTCTGGAATGACGATCGCCGCGGCCAGTCGCTAAAATTGCGAAGTGTTCCCTGCCAGGGTGAAGAACTGCGACTTCTGCGAGTTTTCCCACGATGTCTGCTACTACTGTCGTCTACAGTCAGGAACCGGATCTGGACGTTGCGGAATTCATCGACGTTCTTGCCCGTTCAACGCTGGGGGATCGCCGGCCGCTGGACGATGTGCCGCGAATGGACCAGATGTTGCGTCAGGCGGATCTGATCCTGACTGCCAGGGTTGCTGGCAAACTGGTCGGCGTGGCCCGGGCCCTGACCGATTTTTGCTTCGCCATCTATCTGGCAGACCTGGCAGTCGACGTGGAATTCCAGGGGCGGCAGATCGGCCGGACGCTGCTGCACCGGTCCCATGCTGCTGCCGGTCCGCAAACTCAGCTCATCTTGCTGGCGGCCCCGCAGGCAAGAACCTACTATCCGCATATTGGCCTGGAGCAGCACGATTCCTGCTGGACGCTCGCCAGGGCCGAATAGTCGAGAGACCAAGGTCTAGAGCCGAATCAATTACGCCTCCATTCGGGGCTTTTCCGGCTCTGGACTCTGGACACTAGTCTCTAGACCCAACGTCTCTAGACCCGAATTGCCTTCCCCATGACCGACGTTGTCTCGCTGTTGTCTGAACTGGTGCGGATTCCCAGTGTGAACCCGATGGGTCGGCCGATTTCCGGACCAGAGTTCCTGGAAGGTCGCGTTTCGGATTACCTCTGCGCGAAGCTGGCCGAACTGGGCGTACCGTGGGAGCGTGTGGAAATTGCGCCGCAGCGGGCGAATATTCTTGCCCGGCTGGAAGGCACGCCGGGCGCGCCGGTAATCGTGCTGGACGCCCATCAGGACACCGTGCCGGTCGACGGCATGGTGATTCCGCCGTTCTCCGGTGAAGTGCGCGACGGCAAGCTGTGGGGCCGCGGCTCTTGCGACGTGAAAGGCGGCCTCGCAGCCATGCTGGCCGCCTTCACGCGCCTGGTGGCGGAGAAACCCGCGTCCCGGCCTACGGTCGTCTGCAGCTTTACCTGTGATGAAGAGGCGACCAGTATCGGGATCAATCATCTGTGCAGTTCATGGTCCGGTGATACCCCGCAGTACAAGCTGTTGCCGACGCCGCCGGATATCGCCATCGTCGCCGAGCCGACCTCGCTGGATGCCGTCGTGGCCCATCGTGGAGCAGTGCGGTGGCAACTGTCGACCAGCGGTCGGGCCTGCCATAGCTCGAATCCGCAACTGGGCGTGAATGCGATTTATCGCATGGGCCGGGTGTTGGGCCATCTGGCAGAGTTTGCCACCTGGCTGCCACAGTCGCGACCAGAACATCCGTTGTGTGGTCCGGCAACGTTGAGCGTGGGACTGATCTCCGGCGGCATCAGCGTCAACGCAGTTCCCGATCATTGCACGATCGAAATCGATCGCCGTGTGCTGCCTGGTGAATTGCGCGAGGACGTGATTCCCGAAGTCGCAGCCTGGTTGCGTGAACGGCTGGATTTCGAGGTCGAGCATGCCGAACCGTTCGTGTTCAGTCCGCCGCTGGGGGATGACCTGAACGGTGCCTGGGCCGACCGGCTGCTGGCGGCCATCGAACCGGTCGTGGGACAGCGCAAGAAGATCGGGGTGGCCTATGGCACGCATGCCTCGCGGTTTGCGGCGGTCGGCGTGCCGTCGGTGGTGTTCGGGCCCGGGGATATTGCTCAGGCGCACACCGAGGACGAGTGGATTGCCGTCGAGCAGCTGCAGCAGGCGGTGGACTGTTACGCGCGGTTTTGCGGATGGGGCGGGTGAAATTCGGGAAGATCGCGAACCCGCCGGCGGGATGGCCGGTCCAGAGTCGGCAACTGTTCTGGAAAAAGCCGAAACAGCGCGGGAAAATTTCCGGAAACAGACGCGCGGGTTGGTTTGCGATTGAGACAGGGTCGGATAGAATCCGTCGCGTGCCTGTTCGTGGCCGTGATTTCGGTGACGAGTTTGCACATGAGCCGGTAGCTCAGTTGGTAGAGCAACGGACTTCAGTGAAAACAGGAGTGCCCCGTTCGGAAGATCGGGAGTAGAACCGCACCATATGCTGGAACCCCCTGAGAGCCGTGGGTACGCGCAAGCGTGACAATCCCCCGGATTGGGCAATCAGCAGGAAACCCGCCGTCCTGATGGACAGTGGGGCTCCTCAGAGACTTGACGTGTGGCTCCCCACCGGAGCGTCCTCAGTGACGTTGCGAGGGAGATGGTAAAGTCCAGACCGCAACTTGAGAGATCTGGTGTCGTTCGCGAGGCCGGGTCTCACGACGGCTGGTGAAAGCCAGTGCGGCAGGTTAATCCGTAGGTCCAGGGTTCGAGTCCCTGCCGGCTCATTCTTGATGATCAGCACGTGAAGCCCCGCCTTGGCCAAGGCGGGGCTTCTGCGTTTCAACTCATCTCTCAACTGAAAAACTTCGGCGGACTGGCGATCGTATAGATCGTCTCCTCGCTTGCCAGGCGATCCCGTACGTACTTCGGCGACTGCAGGTGACCGAGCAGCGAGACGCCGTCAATCAGTCGCAGCGGGGCCGTGAGCTGTTCCGCGATCAGCTGGTCCGTCGCCTGTGGGTCCGGCAGCAAATTCAGCGGAGAATCGCTGGCGAGGGCCAGTCCCCACGGCGAGCCATACGTCGGCACGTTCGCAGTAATGACCGACGTTTGCGCGAAGACGCTGTCGATCGTGTTCAGGACCCGCACCAGAATATCGACCAGCGGTGGCGACAGCGAACCGGCCTGATTCACAAACACACCGCCTGGCCGCAGCGCCGACTGGCAGGCCCGGAAAAACTCCTGAGTAAACAGCGGGTAGGCAGGCCCTTCCTCAATCGGATCGGTGAGGTCTGCGATGATCACGTCCCAGTAACCCGGCGTGGAGCGGATCAACTCAAAAGCGTCCCCCACACGAATGCCGGCCCGCGGGTCGTCAAACGCTCCCTGATGGATCTCGGGCAGCAGTTCCTTGCAAGCTTCGATCACGTCGCCGTCGATGTCTGCCACCACAGCTTCTGTCACCGATTTCCACTTCAGCACTTCCCGCAGCACGCCCCCATCAGCTCCGCCGGCGATCAGCACCCGTTCCGGTTTCCCGTGGAGCAGGCAGGGGACATGGGCGATAGGTTCGTGATACAGGAACTCGTCGCCAGTGCAGGTCTGCCACTTGCCGTCGAGAATCAGGGCCTTGCCATACGGCCCGCTTTCGACGACCTGCATCTCCTGAAATGGCGTCTGCCGGCTGGCCAGCAACTTCACCACGCCATGCTGCCACACATCGCACGGCGTCAGATATTCATTGATCCACAAATCAGCAGCCAGCAACGCACCGGGCATAACACCAATCACCTCTCAACAAAACCAGGCCACCCACAAGACAACCGCTCCCCGCCGCTGCATCTCCCGCTTGCGGTTTCGCGATTCCGTCAACTTACTGAGCAGGCCCCGCCGACTTCACAATCGGGTTTGTCAACGTCCCGATTCCGGTAATCTCGATTGACACGCTGTCGCCGTCTTCCAGGGTGAAGTTATCGGGGGGCACAATCCCGGTGCCGGTCAGCAGAAATGCCCCGGTCGGCAGATCGTTTTCGAGCGTGAGCCAGTGGATCAATTCGTCAAATTGTCGCTTGAGCTGATCGATATTCGTGTCGCCGGAGAAAACCACTTCCCCGCCACGCGAAATCGACAGGCGAATCAGCGTCGAGGGTCGATCCAGCGGCTCATTGGTGAGCAGAATCACCGGTCCCAGTCCGCAACACTGGTTGTAGACTTTCGCCTGCGGCAGATACAGCGGATTCTCGCCTTCGATGTCGCGCGCTGACATATCATTGCCGATGGTGTAGCCCACCAGCTTGCCCGCCGAGGAAATCACCAGTGCCAGTTCCGGTTCGGGCACCGACCATCCGCTGTCACAGCGGACGCGCAGCGGCTCTCCGGGGCCGGAGACGCGCGAGGCCGTGGCCTTGAAGAAGATCTCGGGGCGCGGAGCCGTGTAGACCTTGTCGTAGTTGGACGCGGACGATTCCGACTCTTCCATCCGGGCGATCTGGCTGCGTTTGTAGGTCACGCCGGCTGCCCAGACTTCCTGACGATCGATCGGGGCCAGGAACAGGTCTTCTGTGAGCGGAATGCCGGGAGAGCGATTGTCGGCGAGATACTTCACCAGACCTTGCGGGTCGGGCGAATTCAGGATGTCCTGCAGATAACGGACCTTGTCGAGTTGCAGCATATCCAGCAGCCGCACTTCGTTACCGTCCACGAGTGCCACGCCTGCGGAACCATCCGTCAACCGAACCTTCGCCACCTTCATGATGCCCGATCCCCTTGCGACGCGATCAACCGGAACGACAACGGTCGCATGATACGCAATCGACCGTTGTCATGCGAACGGCCACGGGGTTCCACAGGTCCGCCTGCGCGTTTCCTGCCCGATTCGATTGCCCGGCTGCCGGAACTGCGGATAATTGAGGTGCCGGACTGCTCCGGCAGGCACACGGACTCCAGTTTTTGAGGAAAGTTGATGACGCTCGCGAGTCAGCCAGCGCCGGATCTCGCGATGCTGACGCCCCGTACCCGGCCGGCCTTTCTGAAGGCGCTGGATGCCTGGTCCCGGCAACACGGGCGGCAACTGCCCTGGCGACGCTGCGGCGATCCTTACCGCGTCTGGATCAGTGAGGTGATGCTGCAGCAAACGACGGTGACCGCCGTGATCCCGTACTTTGAACGGTTTCTCGGCGAGTTTCCGACCGTGGCGGCTCTCGCTGCTGCGGAAGAAGCGGCGGTGCTGCGGCAGTGGGAAGGTCTGGGGTACTACAGCCGGGCCCGCAACCTGCATGCGGCCGCCCGGCGCATTGTCCAGGAGTTCTCCGGCGAGATGCCGCGCGATGTCACGGTCCTGCAATCGTTGCCAGGCGTGGGACGCTATACCGCCGGGGCGATTGCCTCGTTTGCCTTCGATGAACCTGCTCCCATCGTGGAGGCCAACACCCAGCGGTTGTATGCCCGCCTGCTGGGCGAGGATCGCGACCTGAAATCGACGCCGGTGCAACGCCGCCTGTGGAGTCTGGCCGACTTCCTGGTCGCCACACCGGCTCAGACAGCGAAATCAGCTTCCGTCGCGAAGTTGTTGCCTGGTGACATCAATCAGGCCCTGATGGATCTGGGAGCCACGATCTGTACGCCGGTCGCTCCCCTCTGCCCGCGGTGCCCCGTACGGTCCTGGTGCCGGGCATTTGTCGAAAATCGACAGACCGAGATTCCGAAGCTGCCGGAACGGCCGCAAATCACGGAGCTGCGCGACGTCTCGGTCGCGGTTTGCCGGGATGGCCGTTATCTCTTGCGGCAGCGCGAACCCGGAGAACGCTGGGCCGGGTTGTGGGATTTTCCCCGCAGCACAATTCCCGCGGATGCCGACTGGACCACCGTCATCTGCGAGCATGTGGCCGACCAGACCGGACTGCAGATTGTCGTGGGGGAACGGCTCACGAGTCTCCGGCACAGCGTCACCCGCTACCGGATTCAGCTGGAGTGCCACCTCGCGGAAGTAGCATCCGGTGGCCTGCGGGAACAACCCGGCCTGCGCTGGGTGTCACCGGCGGACTTTGACAGCTACCCCCTGTCGGTGACCGCCCGCAAGCTGGCGCACCGCATTATTGAATTGACCTCCGCGAGCGACAGCGATGGTCAGGGGCTGCTGAAATTTTAGCAGGCGATCGAGGATGTCCAGTCTTCTCCGCGACTTGCGCTGTTTGCAGTTGCGGAGTGCCGGATTTGCAACGAATGAGGGTTCACCGTGCGGGCGGAAATCCCGGTGTTTTTGGGGTAGCTCGCCCTGAGTCCTCGAAGGGCGTGGTAATTTTCAGCGTTGATCGAAAACGCCCTCCGAGGGCTCAGGGCGTGCCTCACATTCATCACCAGTCCAGGCACAACGCGCGACTTCAAAACTGCCGCTGCGGGCTCGCAAAGCATGCGACCTACCGCGCCGCGTTGGTTGCTGTCGGACCTGGTGACTTGCGCCGCGGAGCATCAAGATAGCGATAGCCGGTGTTCGGATTGTTGCGATCAAAGGCAAAGGCTTCATGGTTGTCGAGAAACAGCTTCAGGTAAGGCACCGGAATTGCGAATCCCAGGCCTTCGGCGAACAGCAGCTTCATGTTGGTGACGCCGACCACTTCACCACGGCTGTTAAACAGGGGCCCGCCGCTGTTACCGGGATTGATGTCCGCCGTCGTCTGGATATAAACCAGGCCCTTGATGTTCCGGTTCCGCGTGCTGACGATGCCCTGCGAAATGGAACGCACCAGACCGAGCGGATTGCCGATGGCGAAGACTTCCTCGCCATCCTGCAATTCGCGATCCTTCGCCAGCGAGACTGGCCGCAACCTGAGATCCTTTTGTTCCGGAATCTGCAGCAATGCCAGATCGAAATAGGGATTGAGGGCGACGATGCGAATATCGTCGATCCGGCGACGATTGAACTCACCGTTCGCGCCGCGATGGAAAATCGTCACTGCGATCCGGGTTTCTTTTTCGACGACATGATAGTTCGTCACGCAGAAGCCGGAAGCATGGACGATGAAGCCGGAACCGAGTCCGCCAGGCGTTTCGATCAATACCACGCCCTCGCCGAATTCCTCGGCGAGTTCCCGGATGCTTTTCCGCGGCAGTGACGCCGTCTGATAGAGCCGCTTGTCAGTCACCGCTTCCACAGCCGCCGGAGTGGATTCCTCGTCGGCGGTTCGCGACTGGATCTGGTTGAGCGGCACGCGGATGACGTCGATGCCGATATCCACGTAAATTGCTTCCGACTGCTCCTTGAGCACATCGCCTTCCAGGCTGTGTCCGGTCTTGAGTCGAATCACTTCACCAGCAGCGTACGGTCCGCCGGTCACCAACAGCAACATGGACGCAATCGCCATCAACTGCAGGGCGTTCTTCATGCGAATGAGCCTTTCTGACGATTCCTGGCCAATGAAATCCCGAACCGGAATCTGCATGACTATTTGGCAATTGCGACAAGGCAGTGACGGACAGTCCAGGCGAAGTTGGCTCAGCCATTCCCGTAGTTGGCATGGCATTCACCGCAGGCTTTTTGAACCTTGTTCATCGAGTCGTTGAACCTGGTAAAGTCTTTCTCCTGAGCGGCGGCTCCCACGTCGCGGGCACCGCTCAGCAGGTCTTTGGCGTAGCGGGCGTACTCTTCTTCATCTGCCGAATCGTAGCTTTTGTCGCCGACCATTTTTGCCAGTGCTGCCAGCACCGCTGCCTCCTGGCGGATCTGGTCAACTTCGGCGTCAAAGACCGACTGGCTGTTGATGTTGGCTCGCATCCACTCCGAGGCCTTTTCAATTCGTTTCATCACGCCCGCCCGGGCGGCAGCTTCCGAGTAGGGTTTGCTGGCAGCGGGATCGCCCGCCTCTGCGGGCAGGTTGCCGTTCAGCACCGCCTGGATGTTCTCTGCCGCAGTCTGCGAGGCCGTGAAACTTTCCCGTCCCAGGGCTTTTGAGGCTTCCCGCAGCTGCGTGCCGAAATCTCGCAGATACCGGGCATTTTGCTTCCAGCTGACATCTTCCGCATGCTCTGCTGCAATCATGGCGAGGGCAGCGACGACAGATCCGTCGGTTTGCAATTCCAGGTAATTTCCATTGTACGTTCCCTGGGATTGCAGCGAGGCAGTCAGATGATTGCGGACCCGTTTCGCCTCGTTATTAATCTGTTCCATGGTAATCAGGGACTTCCAGTCGCCTGCCCCGCTCCCGGCATTTGCTCCGCCAGTCCCGGCGGCCGGGGCAGGAGTTGGTGATGTTGCGGCAGCTGCAGGGGTTGCCGCCGCCATCGCTCCTGGCGTGGCTGCAACCGCGGTTCGGTCGGCGGCGACTGCCAGCGGTTCATCGAAAAAGACGTCGTACGGAATGTCGCCGATCCATTTGCGGCCCTGTGCGTCGACTCGCATCGTTCCCGGTGTGGCCGCTGCCGTTTCGGGCGCGGTCGACGATGATGCCGGAGCGGGGTTGGCTGCGGTGGCCGGTGTTGCGGGGGGCGTCGCCGGGGGGGCTGCCGGCTTCCCGCAGCCGGAGAATGAGGCTGTGAGCATCAGCAGCCCCGACAAGCCGATCTGGCGTCCCTCATTCGACAGTGACCAGACGTGACTCGACATATTCTTGAATTCCTGCAGGGCTCAGCGATCAATGGGTCTCTGACTCCGCTCCTCGCGACAGGCCTGGTCGCTTCATGAGCGGAATCTGCGAACGACGCACTGACGAATCATTTTTCTGTCAGCGGCCACACTGCGGCTCATGCAAGTTTATCCCGCAACCCTGACCCGACGCAAACTGTGAGGCCTGCGTCGGTTTCTCGGCAACTTGCATGGCAGGGGCCGGATCAGGCCGACAGGGTGTCTCCTGGAACATTCGCCGGCCGTCCGCTGCCTGGCGATTCCCCTGCCCCGTGGCGCTTCCACCCGCGGTTCCGGCTCCGTCGGAATTCGGGAGCTTTGTGTAAGACCGGGGGGAATACGCTGAGAATTCCGCTGCACACTTGCCGCCGCAAACTTTTCCCAGTAGTTCTAAACGGGTGAAATCGGGTCGAATGAGAAAACCAGCGGCAGAAACTGCCGGTTGACGCCGGATTCTGACGAACACTCTTGTTAGCGGACAACTGACTGGTGACCAATTGCGTCGGGGTCGCCCTGCCAGCAGGCAGAACCGTGCTTCCGAGGTTCGGGGTCAGTGATTAGCGACGGAAAATACCGGAAATTGCGAACTTGTCCCGTCGGATGCCGGGGTGTCCAACACCAGCATCCGACGGCAATTCGCCAGGTCATACGCCCAGGGGAAATCACGTGTGCTGCGTGATCTTCGCCCGCATCAGTGAAGGATCGAGAGTTATGACGAAGCTGTGGATGTGGATGTCGGCCGCTGTAATGGCGTTGTCGACGAGTGCAGGCGCCGCGCAGATGCCGCCCGCACCGGAACCAACAATGCTGCCCATGCCGGAAACTGTTTATGAAGTTTCGGCGCCCCTCGAGTTGTACACGAATGTCCGCTACAAGGATCTGAAGAACATTCATCCATGTGCGGTCGAGAAGATTGTGGCCATGCCGCACCCCTGCCCGGACCCGTGCGTCTGCGGCCCGCAGTGTGTGTATGTCCGCGTGTGCGTGCCCCCGTGCGAATGCTACGAGACCAAATGCAAGCGGAACGGTCGCAAGCTGGTCATGGATTTTGGGGGCTACAAGGTTGAACTGACGAGCCTCCGCGGCCGGATCGTTGTGGATTATGACGATTGATCGTCCGGGGCAGGTTGTGAATGAATTGGTGGATCAATGATCCTTCGCTGGCAGTTCCCTCCGGAATTGCCAGCGATTTTTTGTATACCTGGAAAAGTCGCTGCGAATTTGTCCCCGGGGAAGTCCGCCGATCGCTTGCAGTTTCCCGGACAGGTTCCTAAACTGCCGAATTCCAAAATGTTCGCCGCGGTTCCGCGCCCGTTTCGCGTGGCCGTCGGTTAACGGATCGTGCTGCTTGTGTGGCGGCATGACCCGTAGATTTGCCCGGGATACAGGTTCAGGCCAGATCGCCGGTGTCTGCGACACTGGCAACGCGATCAGCGAGAGACTCAGGGATTTCGAATGCCGACTATTAACCAGTTGATTCGCAAGCCACGGAAAGTGCAGCGGGTACGCACCAAGACCCCGGTGCTCGAAGGTTGTCCGCAAAAGCGTGGCGTGTGTCTGCTGGTCAAGACCGTGACGCCGAAGAAACCGAACTCGGCCTTGCGTAAGGTCGCCCGTGTGCGGCTGTCGAACGGCAAGGAAGTCACTGCTTATATTCCCG
>VFQN01005869.1_pt1 | contig 14603 bp, 17 predicted proteins | sample 3512371 | NCBI WGS metagenome assembly VFQN01 (sample SAMN10412370, study PRJNA504923) | tailings metagenome | isolation source: Replicate 2 from Balatoc abandoned mine | place: Philippines: Itogon, Benguet | collected 2017-08-28
ATCTCTCAAGTCCCCTAGCCCTGCGACAACTTTAGCCCTCCGCTCAAAGGGTTCCCCTTTATCGCTTCGGTGATCATATATGTTTCTACACGTCCAAGGTTGCCGTACAAGTCCAAGGCTGTCCGTCCAAATAAAGTTACCCTACAAGTCCAAGGTTGTCGTACATGCCCAAGGTTGCCTGCTGTATGGGTTAAGGGTTGCTTGGCAGCAGGGCTGCTGAGGCCAAGGTCCAAGTTGACCTGCTGGCCCTTCACGAGCCGAGGGCAACGCTGCAAGCTTGCATGCACCCCATTCAACAAATCTCACAGAGCCATGCCCCATGCATGCCTGGTGCATGTGTCCCCTCTGTGGGTTGCAGCCCTGCCTTGAATGCATGGAAGCTTGGAGGAAGCCAACTGTGCGGTTCAGGTGCTGCAGAGAGAGCTAATAGCAGAGAGAGCTGCAGAGAGAGCTATAGCATCCTCCAGAGTCATGCACCCCGGCTGCCCTCGCGGTGCCCTGAAATGAGCCTTGTAGGGACTGAGCCTGCAAGTGGTGATGTCACGGTCTATGACCGTCAAATGTGCATTCTGTGTGAGTGGTGGCCACTGTGCGGGGACGATCGCACAGGCGGGTGCGCCAGATTCCGCCTGATCGCCTCAGCAGACGCAGTTGGATGGATGGCTAGCAGCTAAACCTAACTGCCAGAAGGACAACGGGAGACACAGCAAAGTGCACGTTACGTTACATGTGTCCGATGGTTACGCTCGAGCTCAGCCGGAACACTACCAAACTAGAGCGGGGTCCATTGTGTCACATAAGCACTAACATGCGCAAAATGTGCAAGAACCAGCGACAACGTCGCGGTTCTGCGCTCAAATAGACTTGCAACGTACGGCAGTGATCCTGCATGCACCACCGATGGCAGCTCTACCCCAACGGCTCATGCTTGCAACGCACCAGAACACCAACCGAAAGGCATCAAAATGCTATTTAACAGCACTCCGCCAAAGATGGTCGGTCCGCCACGCTAGACCGTGACAGTGAGCCGACGATAGCTAGGTCCATCCGACTCGGGGGCCTCCACCCTCACGGTTCGTGCCATGGGAGTCTTGGCCCTTCCAAGAGGCTGTTGGCAGGCGTATGCGTGGGGTTGCGGTGAATGCTGTGAAACCCATGGGCATGCGGGTCAAACATTATGCGACCCCAAGGCCTGTGGTTGAGCACGCAAGACCCCTAAGTACGTAGGCTATGCGGTCTGGTCGGTGCCGTACAACGTGTGGGACTGCGGTTGGTGTGCGGCACGATGAGGCCTGAGGGACGGCACTTACCGTAGTTGCACCTATCTGTATACCGTAAATGAGGCCCCTGGGCGGGGCTCTGTTCGCTGCATGCCGTGGGGCTCTGCTCACACAGCCCTGTGAGCTGTGGTTGGTCCCATCGCGGTTGGTCCCATGCGGTTGGCGGTTGGTCCCATGCGTGGGACTGTATGTAGTGGATCAGACATCAGAGACTTGTGGACTGCCAACCAAAAGGTGCCATATCGTGACTCCCTGCCAGGGTGCCCTGGGAGCTGGTGCGGCGTTGCCCAGCTGCGCCTCCCCCCCAGTCCCCCGACCCCCTCCCCTCCCGAGGAGTACATGGCAATTAGTGCCAGCATTCGTCATAACCTACCCTGTGTATGCGTACCGTTGTATATGCCATCATACCGTAATCTGCGTCACCCTTCCGCCCTGTCGCGGCCTCTCTCGCGGGTGAGGGGTGAACCTGCCTGTGCCGCCCGACGCCCTGCTCACCGTGTGCTGTGTGTTGGTGAGCCTAAACCGTGCCATGCTGAACGTGGCACCGCCACGTACCACCCTATCAGGCACGCACCCTGCACAGCCATGCCCTATGCCCGGTCCCCGGCCGGTGCCCCCACTGCCCGGCACGGGGTGCAGCCCCGATTCGCGTGTCGGGCGGGGCTCGGGAGGCTGCCACTGCCACAGCCAGCTGTGGTACCGCCGCATCGAGGTGCTGGACAGGGAGCCAAGATCTGCACCTTCCACAGCCATGCTGGTCCCAAGCTGCCCTCTCTGCCAGCAGCTGCTCTGCCAGGGAACAAGCAAGCCTGGTGGGGATGGAGCCTGCTGGGATGGCCGTGTGCCGCTCGCGGCACCCCACCACCCTACCACCCTACACGGCGAGTCTCTTGGTCTGCCTGCTGGTGAGGGAGCCTGGAGCTGGAGCCTGGAGCTGGTAAGGGAGCCTGCTGTTCTCCTAAAAGCTAAAGCGCCCCGAATGTCCGGTCAGTGCCGTGGTCAGTGCCGTACAGCCATTAGTACGTTTTCGGCCTGAGTTGGCCCAGGTTGGCCCCATGTAGGTCTGCAGCAGAATAACTTGCCTATACACTTTTCTGGTTGACATCATCCATTACCAGCCTGTGCCGTTATTCATTTGAGCGTCAGGGCTTCTCCAGCGTGCGTTCTGTGTCCTCGCCTGGACAGCTCGGCGCGCCCATTTGCACAGGTTAGCGCCCGGTAATGCAATTGGATTGCATAGTAGTTTTGTTGTTACACCACAGGCAGCGCTTGTTTGTGTAACGCCGACGTGTATAGCGTTGTCGCAACCACTTTGCGACTTTGCGCTTCTGACAATGGTAACAATGTAACACCGAGATGCTCACCTTGCGGCTTGCATCCTACAGCTGGAGGGACACTCATGGTTCCTTCCGTGTCTTCGTGCCCTCAATTCCCCCTGCATCCCCTTCCCTGGCCCTTTCACCAGGTTCATCATTATCATACGCTGTCATGGAAGGGAGCGCCGTGAACAGCAGCTCCTTCCCATACCCATGGAAGCAGTTGCCCAGTCCGCTCCAGCTGCACATCCTGTCCTTCCTGCCCGCCAACGACCGGGCCCTCAGCGGCCGCCTAGTGTCCCCCGACGCAGCTGACGCCCTGAGGGAGCCCCAGCACTGCACCACCTTCCTGTCCCAGCCGCTGCCGCCCCACGCCGTGCCCTGGGCCGTGGAGGCAGGGCAGCAGCACGTGCGGCAGCTGCCCTTCCGGCACAAGCTGCAGCTGCTTTGCACTGCCGCCGCCAGCGGGAGCGAGGTGAACCTGGAGGTGGCGCTAGAGTTGGCCAGACCGAGCGTCTTTCCAGAGGTGCTGCAAGACTGCGACGAGACATGGCCCCAGCGCGGCCCACCTCCCAATCCCGGCGTGGCAGCTGTCAGGGCGGGCCACCTGCACCTGCTGGGCTGGCTGCTGCACCGCTGCCACGCCATAGTGTGGCCCAGAGCTGTGCTGGAGGCAGCGGCTCAGCACTGCAACCTGGCGGGGCTGCAGGCGGTGTGGGAGGCGCTCCAGGTGCACCCACGCATGGTGGGCAGGAAGGGAGAGGAGGAGGGGCGGGAGGAGGAGGAGGAAGGGGAGGAGGGGGACGACGACCATGCCGCCGTACTTCAGGCGCTGCTGGATGCAGCCGCTGGGTCAGCCACAGCGGACGCTGTGGCCAAGATGGAGTGGCTGCGGGGTGTAGGCGGTGCGGGCTGCAGCCTGAAGCAAAGCACTGTCGAGGCTGCAGCCCGCTCTGGAGATGTGGGCCGGCTGCGCTGGCTGCAGGACCACGGCTGCCCCGTGGGCACCCAGGACGTGCTTTGCTTTGCCCTGCAGCACGCCGACCTGGCTGTGGCGCAGTGGCTGGCAGACGAGGCGGGGTGCGCCCTGCCAGCAGAGCAGGGAGATGGCACAGCTTGGGAGTGCCTGATGTACCCAGCAGCCAGGAGCCCTTCTGATGCGGTGGCCAAGCTGCAGTGGCTGCATGAGAGGGGCAGTCCGCCACCTGACACCCCTGGCATGCACGTCCTGTATGCACTCGGGCAGGGCGGTCAGGTGGAGGTGCTGAGGTACCTGCAGTCCCTGCCGGGCTTCAGCGGACAGCAGGACCTATGGAAGCTGCGCTTCAACGCGCTGCGTGACGGCAACATGCCCATGCTGGAGCAACTGCACGCAGCTGGCGTGGTGCTGGCGAAAGATGCCTACAGCGATGCAGCCGCGTCTGGAAGCCTGGCCATGGTTCAGTGGCTGGTGCGTGAGGCCAAGGCGCCAGCGGCTGGCGCCCGCCTAGACGACGTCATTGAGAACTGGCCCCAGGTTTCCACCGCCTCCAGCCGGGACCTCCTGCAGGCCGTGCAGCTGCTGGTGGAGGAGGCGGGGTGCACCGACTGGGTCACGAAGGACGCGGTTTACGCGGCTGCTGACCGGGGTGACCTGGCCCTGGTGCGCTACCTGCTGCAGCAGCGCCCGCAGCTAGTGTACCAGCCGGATGGAGACACGGCTGAAGCTGCCGTGAAAGCCGGCTGCGAGGCGCTGCTGGAGTGGCTGGCAGGGCAGCCGGGTTGGAGCGACAGCCTGCAGGCGTTCCAGCCCTACATCACCGCCGCCGCTCGTAGAGATCGCGGCACGCTTGGCACTCTGCGGCGACTGGGGGTGCCGTGGGAGGCGGGAGGCGTGGTGGCACAGGCGGTGGGGGACGGTTGCCAGGTGCCGGCGCTGCGGTGGCTGGTGGAGCATGGGGCGCCGGTGGGCAGCGGGGAGGAGATGGAACAGGAGATTGGGAGGCGCAGGCTGCCAATGCACTACCGGTATGTGCGGCCTCTCAGAGAAGAGGACGAGGCATGGCTGCGGGGCTTGGCGGCAGCAGAGGATGACCGTTCTGCAGTGGGTAGCGAACCCACGGTAGCCCCCTAGGATTGGTAGGAGGTCAGCCAGTGTGGGGTGAGAAGTTTTGAAGTAAAATGCAAGCGTTGGAGTGGCCACTGCTGGTGTCGTGAAGGGGTGCGGGTGTAGGGGGAGGCAATAGACCCTTACGAGCTGGTATTGCGTCTTGCCGTTTCGCTAGCTAGGGGCCCTGCCTGCCTTTGGTAGTTCAACACAGAACACGCTCTTTTTGGGGTGTTCTGTTAAGGGTAAACCGCTCATGCTTGTGCATACGGAGCCGCACAGCCAAAAACTGCATGTGTGTATGACCAGGTTACATGACGACAGGGGACGACCTGATGTGTGCGGCGTCGTTTCCAGTGCCCGCAGTAAGTCGCTCCGGGGCCGCAGGGCTGGGCTTAGCTTAGCACGGAAGGCGCAGACACGTGTGGGACCGGCACGCCGGGGGGCTTATGCTGTGGCAGAGGGTTAGCCACGCACGCAGTGTTCCAGTGTTTCAGTTGCTCGTGCCATCACTGTATATATTCTCTTTATTTGGCAATATGCCGGTATGCCAGAGTTGTTGCACGGCAGCATGTCGACCTAGGAGCACGGGGAGGTATTATATGGTTAGCGTCTTGCATGCAGGGTGCAGCGTTTCTTTGTTGCGGCACTATCCAGTGCGTGCCACGGTTTGAGGGCACCGATAGTAGTGCGTGGTGTGGGAATCACGTGGCCTACACGCCGCTGCTGGGGTGGCTGCAGGAGCAGGGGGCGCTGGTGGTGGTCAAGGAGTGATGGGATGGGGCTGATGGGGAGCCAGTGCAGTGCATACCCTATGTGGGAGTCTCACTGCAGATGCAGCGGCCTTGCTGCGGCCAGGGTGTCAGCGGTTGAGGAACGGATGAGGTGGAGTTGGCTGCTGGACGGTGTGAGGCTGCTGGCGGTGCTGGGGAGAGCGGCAGCGGCGGCACGCGTGTGCCGGCGGCTTGGGCGTCCGGGTGCAGCTCCCAAGCCTCAATGGCCACACGGGGTGTGGCGGCAGGTGGGTGGAGTGCCTTGTGAAGCGCGAGAAGACAGCGTTAACGAGGGGATGGAAATCGGAAGGGTGGCTAGGGTCGGCGGGGGACGGGAGGCGGGAGAAAAGTTGTAGGCCTGGTAATAGGGGGAACCGTAAGTTCCAGCCACCTTACTTGTCCCTGTCGCACCCAGCCGCGCCCCCTTGCTGACTGACCCGTTATTTGGGGGCGGCTACTGCCTGTACATTGATAGGTGTCTTTGCCCAATGCCGATGCCACGCCCACCAAATCGCTGACTGCACCTCGTGATGACATGTATCTGTCGTACTGTGAGATTTACATGTAGGCTCTTGTGCACCTGACCGCACTGCTTGGCACCCCGCTAGGCGTTCGCGCGGAGCAACAGAGGTGCACGCCCTGACCTGTAGGGTAGTGTGGTCCGGCCAGAACGGTGCGCGCGGGCGTTCAGAGGAGGCCCCCTGGTTGCCCTGCCTGGCGCGTCCAGGGGCAGCGGCATGCGGCAGGGAGCACCAGGTAGGGCAGCTGGCGCGGATGATCCAGTGCAAGGGTGCGGTTCGTGGCGCAGCATGCATCGTCCCAGTAGGGGTCCACCGCAGTCGATGCTGCACATTATGCTCGCCCGCGCTGTTTGGTCAATTGCACTGTGTGACCGTAAGCCAACTGTTTGCCGCGCCTGTGCCTGGACACGCACGGCGTAGCATTAGGGTCCTGCAGCGATGCGTGTTCGCCTAGGCCTGGGGAGCACCTGGCAGGACTACCGTACGGGGCAGGGCGGTGCTGTGAAAGGCCCTTCATGGGACACCACAGGCCCCAGTGAGCCCCCTCTCCCTCTCATAGCTAGGTGTGGGCCGGTTCCCTGAGCGGCAGTGGCTGCAGTACTCAACACCCACCGGGCCTTCCACCTGCCCTACCTGTTCGGTGCCCCCACGCCCAGGGTTGGCTGAAGTGCTGCCAGGCAGTTGCCTACCTACCTGGAGCCCGCCGCGCCCCAGGCCACGCTGTGCGCCCGGCGGCAGTGCTGTGGTCACGCGCGTGACTGGCGACACCTCCCTGCCCGCCTGCACTCAGAGGCCCGCGAGAGTAACAAGGTCATCGGCAGGTGGGGTGGGAACTGGACCCATTGAGAAGACTGTAGGCATGGCATGCCCACAAGCCCACTGCCCAAGCACAGACCACTGTAGGCGGCATATGCAAAGACCATGCACTTCTATGCACTCCGGTGTCGCTCTAGCGTGTTGTGACATACCCGCTGCTCGTTGAGCGAGGAACCACGTGCGGTCTGCAACTCCTACGCAGGGACCCCACGAGCGAGGGTACCGGTATCGGACGAGCCAAGTGCGCGGGGCCAGCTGCTGCCCAACGACTGCATGCCGTGGTCGGGCTGGCGGGCGCTGGACGAGCACGAGGTGGCGGCGGGGCGGGCGGCGGGGCGCGTGCGGGAGAAGGTGGTGCAGGTGGAGCAGATGCTGAGGGTGGCGGGCGTGTGAGGCGCGGGGTGGGGCGCGGAGGGCGGCGTGATGCCGGAGGTAGTCCCTGGGGAGGACTGGCGCGTGGGTGTGGCTTGCGCTCCTAGTCCTAGTACCGTACCTCAACCATTGTGCTGTGAGCGCCATATGTACCTTTCCGCAATCAGTGACATGCGGACTAGGATTAGGATGGAATGCAAGAGAGATTGCTGACAGTGAAAGGGCGGGCTTGTCGCCGTGCGTGTGCTGCGGGGCTGTGCAGGCGGCTGGGCACGGGCCGGCGTGTCAGGGGCACATGGCGAGAGAAAGGGCCCTGCGGGCGTACCAGGCAAGGGAGGTGCCCAGCCGCTCTACCATGTGCGGTAGGCAGGGAGCGCCTGCCTGACATCCTTGCTGACACCGCGTTGTTGACCCTTTTTCGGTGGAAGGGTTTACAGGTAGGGAGACGGGAAGGGACAAGCCAGTGGGAAACCATGCTCAACTGGCTGACTGCGGGGTGAAGGGATGCTTGGGGCCGGGTGAGGCACAGAGTACGGTTGGTACTGTCACGGTGCCTGGTGGACTGCGCCACTTGAGTGCAGCCCGGGCAGGTTCACTTTGGGTCGGCAAAGGCTGCGTGCGGGTTGCTCAGGGTTGCTGCTCCGCTCACAACCCTGCGTAGCTGTCGAGTCTAGTGTACGGCACGGTACATGCTCGTCCTGTCTACCGCACTGGGCTTTAAGAGTATGCTCATGTCCATGCTGCCTCTCTTTGGGAGGCCAGACCTGGCCAGACTGATGCTCCGGTGGCTGGCGTGCGGTCACGGCAGTTGGACGTGAGACAAAAGTCCTGATCTCACGGCAACCATGCTGGTGCATCGTCGCGTTAAACCGGTAGAAGCCATGTGTCTCGCAGACGTCGGGCCCATTCCACCTGGTAAACAGCAGTGTGGCTATGCTCAAGGTGTTCCGCATCAGGTCACACAAGTTGGTGCAGCGAGGCAGGGGGGCCCTACGCAGAAGGCCCTGCGTGGGGCCCTGGGCGGCCTCAGGCCCTTGCCGCTTACCGTAGGTGCGCCTCAGCCCCTATCCACGTCTCATCTCTCATGCACCGGCACAGCCGTTTCGCGCCCAGTGCACTTCAGCACACGTGTGTTCTATTTGACCTCGATGCGTCGCATAGAGGATATAAGGTAGCCATCGTCCAACTGAATGCGTGGAGTTATACACGACACAGCCAACCTACCTGATACAAGTCCTTGCGGCTAGCGCTGAACAGCCAGTTGTGATAATAGGAGTCAGCATAGGTCATGTACTTGCTTGATACTCAAGTTTAAGTAGACTCCGAGTGCTGCATGTGAACTATTCGTCGATACTTCGCCTTCGGGCTCCTCAGCAGGTCCTGACGCGGACAGTACTTTGTGCAAGCTAGAATGGCAAATGAAATCAGCAGCATTCGGATTACGCGGCCGCAGCTGCCCCCCGCGCTCCAGCTGCACATCCTGTCCTTCCTGCCCGCCAACGACCGCGCCCTCAGCGGCCGCCTGGTGTCCCCGGACGCAGCTGCCGCCCTCACTGGCCCGGACCACTGCACCGCCTCCCTGTCACAGCCGCTGCCGCCCCACGCCGCGCCCTGGGCCGTGGAGGCAGGGCAGCAGCACGTGCGGCAGCTGCCCTTCCGGCACAAGCTGCAGCTGCTGTGCACTGCCGCCGCCAGCGGGAGCGAGGCGAACCTGGAGGTGGCGCTGGCGCTGCTGCAGCCGAGCGTGTTTCCGGAGCTGTTGCAACGTACCCGTGTCACAGACAGCTCCCCTTGGGACCTTCCTATCGCGGCCGATCCCTGCATTGCGGCGGTGAAGGCGGGTCACCCGCAGCTGCTGGGCTGGCTGCTGCGCCGCTGCCCGGTGCTGGTGGGGGCAGGTTGTGTGCTGGTCGCGGCGGCGCAGCACAGCAGCCTGGGTGTACTGCAGGCGGCGTGGGAGGCGCTGCCGATTCAGCCCTCTGGCAGGAGGGACGGCACTGACGGCCTGCCAGCCCTGACGTGCCAGGGGATGCTGGACGCAGCTGCAGAGTCGGCCACCCCGGACGCCGTGGCCAAAATGGAGTGGCTTCTGGCTGCAGCTGAGGGCGCCTGCTCCCTGCAGGGTAGCACCGCGGTGGCCGCCGCCCGCTCGGGGGACCTGGGCCGGCTGCGCTGGCTGCACGACCGCGGCTGCCCTGTGGACGTGCATGGGGTTCTGCAATCCGCCCTGCAGCACGCCGACCTGGCAGTGGCGCAATGGCTGGTGGACGAGGCGGAGTGCAAGCTGCCGGCGGCTGGGGATGGGAGGGGCAGCGGGCGGGGCGACGTGTTGAAGGCGGCAGCCAGGGGCACGGGCGCCGTCGCAAAGCTGCGGTGGCTACGGGAGCGTGGGGGCCCTCTGCCGGACACGGACATGGACCTGCTGACCTGCCTGACGTCGGCAGCCGAGAAGGGACAGGTGGAGGCGGTGCGGTACCTGTTCACACTGCTCAGCCCACACACGGTGCAGCGGATGATGCAGCCACACCGGGCAGCCTACGTGGAGCACGTGGTAGCAGCCTCGGGCAGCATCCCTGTGGCGGAGATCTTCCGCCAGGCCGGGTTCCGCTTCAGCGCGGCAGCCTACGGGTCGGCGGCCTTCCCGGCCAGTGTGGCCATTGTCCGGTGGCTGGCGTGCGAGGCGGGGGTGCCCGTCACCGTGCAGAGTGTGCGGGAGGTGGTCAGCGGGTGGCCCCGCACGATGCCCGCCCAGGGCCGGTTCCTGCTGCAGGCGGTGCAGCTGCTGGCGGAGGCGGGAGGGTGCAGGGGCTGGGACGCGCGTGACGCTGAGGACGTGCTGCACGCTGCAGCCAGGCGGGGGGACGTGGCGCTGGTGCAGCACCTGGCGGGGCAGCTGCCGGGGCCGTGGCCCAGGGGGATGCTGATGGTCGCGGCCGTGGAGTGCGGCTGCGAGGCGCTGCTGGAGTGGCTGGTGGCGCTGCCGGAAGGCGCCGCGTGCCAGCCTCAGAGCGAGGGGCGTTACTACATGTACGCAGCCGTGAGCGGGTTTCGGGGTATGCTTGCGGCCCTGCGGCGGCTGGGCGTGCCGTGGTGTTCGGAGGACGTCGTGGTGCGGGCGGTGAGGAAGGGGTGCTGTGCGCAGGCGTTGCGGTGGCTGGTGGAGCATGGGGCGCCGGTGGGCAGCCAGGGGGACATGGAGAAGGCGGTTGACGTGGCAGTGCGCTGCAATTGCATCGATGCCCAAACAGCGGCCTGGATGCGTGGTTTGGTGCTGTAACAAAGCGTGGGCGCCTAGCAACAGTGTTGGTTTTGCTGGTCTAGGGGGTTTGCTAGCTGTGCTGTTGCCGTGTTGGTGGTGCACCTTGTCTCATGGTATCGGGCTGCTGAAGGCACGCCATGCATTAACAGTTGAACTGTGGCTGTGTTCTTTGTAGGTTCTGGCCACCTGCACCCGGAATCAATAGCTTGTCGCTTTCGGAAGCCGTGCACACCGAATTGTATGCACCTGTGCCTCAATGGCACACTATACGGCAAAACGCACCGTGGCACCTGCTACTGCGTCATACCAGGCTGTGTGCAGAGTAAAACAGGAGAGACGTGGCCTGGAGCAGGCTCAGCCAGGCTGTTGCCGCGCACATCCTACCCCCAGGTGGTTGTGCATGCCGTGCATGCATGTGTATGTGCCTTCTGGCGTGTCTGTCCGGACCTTTCTCCCGTTTGCTGGCTTGCCAGGCGCAGCCAGGACGCTCCCCTGGTTACTGCTGTTGGTGGTTGCTTCACATCATCATAGGGAAAGCCCGCCGTAACTGTGCAGCTGGCCTTCATGCGTGCAGTGCATGGAAAATTGCAACTCAAACGGAAGCGTACGGTATACTGCAGCTCACACAGCCGCGTCTCAGCAGATTGCATCAGGTTACAAAACCGGCGGCTTGGCCTGCACATGTACGGTATGCAGTCCTGTGCAAGCGATATCGGTGGCTAGGCAACGCTAGAAAGTGTTACCAGTCCCAGCAGGCACCCAAGCTCACAGCACAGCGGGGGGATGCAACCAAGCGTACCGCCATCCATGGAGGGTTCCACTGCGCTGATATCAGGAAAAGCGCAGGAGCGCACCTTGGCACCCATACACACTGACATAATATGCAGGCGACGGACATGTATGTCCGACACAACTCCATTAAGAACAGTTCCGTCCAACAATGACTCAGGTTTGCTTAGAATGGCCAGCACACTGGCACGCAGGTCAAACAGGAAGGTGTGCGCCTAGAGCGACCTACGACGTTCACCATGTCATCACGCACGACGTCCGGCCAGGGGACTGGTCTGGCCGAAATTTCGCAGGTCGGGACCGGTAACATCTGACACCGACCCGATCAGCCTCCCACAGGTACCGGCCAGCCCGTCACCTACCGCCGGGGCTCTGCCTAGCGATCTGCTACACCGTACCCAAAACTTCGATGCCATGCCGTTCCCTAAGGAGTCCCATGGTTGATCATGTACCAATTAGGGCGGGGCCCTTGAACAGGAGCTTACCAAGTGAAATTGCCATGCAACATGCAGTGTACAATGCTTCTGTTTTGTAATGTAATGTAATGTACGAGTCTTTGCCACTCCAGTTCACTACGGTACACGCAGGGCACGTCAGTCCCCCCGACCCCTCTGCCGGTGCTCCAAGGCCCAATGCCAGCCCACCGGGCGCAACAGCATGCCCCGCCACAGCGTCACAGCAACCGAGCAGCGATTTGGGTGCAGTCACGTAGGTGCGTACCCTATGCATATGGTTACGCCGTCCGAGCTGTACAACCACCACCGCATCCTTTCGTCAAACCCCTCGCCACCCTGCCTCTGCTACAACGCATTTTCTTCTCATCCTGTTGTTCCCCAGGGCCCACCTCCACTTCTCCACCCCCTACTCCTATTGCCTCCTCACCAGGCTGCTGTCCATGTTGTGATGAGGATAGGGTACCTTGTGACGGGATAGGGTGACCTGGAGCCCTTTTTTTATCCGTTGACCACCCACACCCACTTCCCAAACCCCCAGAACGCCCTCAGTGCCTCCGCACCAGGCTGCTGTCCATACGCCCATGGTAGGCCCCGCTGCACTGGCTGCGGAACGGCCCCGCGAACGACGAGCTGGCACCCAGCCGCCCCACGCCCGCTCCCCCTCCGCCCACACTGCTGCTGCCCACACTGCGAGCAGTCAGGCTGCCGTCCCCTCCGCTGCCCCGTGGGCTGCGCGGACTCCCCAAGCCCCCCTGCTGCCCCGGCCCCTGCAGCCCCGCCCCCCTATGCCCCCGCCCGTGCGCCCGCACCACGGACGCCGCGTCCTCCTGCACGCCGCCGCCGAACCTGTCGCTGGGCTGCGGGTGGGTGGCGGGGTCCACGAACAGGCGGTACGTGCGCCGGCCGCCGCGGGGTCCGCCAGGGGAGACCAGCGGGGCGTAGGCTCCGGGCCCCAGGTGGGAGGTGGCGGTGTCGGGGCCGTGGCCGTGTGCGGCGCACAGCGCGGCGTGGCGGGCGGGGCGCAGGTCGTTGTGGCGGTCGGAGGGGAGCGGCACCAGGCGGGGCTGCGGGGGAGGAGGTGGGGAGTGGGGTAGGCAGCAGGGGTTGGGTTGGGTCAGAGGAGTGTGGTAGGTAGGTACGGTGCAGGAGCATGGAGGGGGCACGTGTGCAGGTGCAGTACGGGAGGCGAACGTGTGGACGCCCACAGCTACAACGCGCTCATGGGCACGCCCCCGAAAAGCACCTTCACTCGCGCCCCCGCTGTCCTGCCTCACGCTGCCTCCCACACCCCGCACCTCTCCCCCCGAAAACAGGCCGTGTCTCGTGATCCAGTGTGTTAGCCATCACCGACCATCCCCCTCCACCCCCCTCCCCATTCACGCGCGCCCTCCGCCTCACCTCCTTGCTGCTGAAGGCCACTCCGTTGGCGTTGCGTTCCGCCGCCCGTGCCGCCACGTCCAGCGCCCTGCCCGCCGCGTCCCGCGTCACATCCACCGCGCCTGGGCCGGGCGAGGGGTCCAGGTGGGGGTCCCCGCGCCCTGGGCCGCTGCCCCCTGTGGCGCCGCCCCACTCCGTGACGTCCGGGCGGCGGTCGCAGGACAGCTCCCACGGCACGCAGCGGGACGGCCCGGGCTGTGTGGTAGAATGGGGTACAGAGGTTGGAAGCGGGTGGACGCGTTGGGACTGGGGTGCACCAGACCGAAAGGGCAGCTTACACAGCTTGACCATACCAGTGCGATGAAGCGCTGACCTTGGCCCGGTCTGGTCCGCTGTTGCACACACAGCCTAGGTCATGCACCCTTGCACGCTTCTGCCTTTCATCCACCCCATTGTCCTAAGCACCCTGCATACGGTTTAAGATACCACAAGTTTGCCGTCTGGCTGCCCCCAGCCATCGCCCACCTATCCCCTATGTTTTGCAGCCACAGTTCAAGGCCATACCGCTGCAGTCGAGGTGGTTGCTGCCCCAGCCCACCCATCCGCCTCCCACTCTCACAGCACGCGGCCAAGCTTACACCGTCAACCCGAACCACGACGGTCTGACACCGTGTTTGTTCCCGATGCCTTCCTCCAACCTTACAACAACCGTGCCGTGCCGTACAAACCCCAACATACTTGGCCCTCAACGCCACGGCTTCCCCTTCCCCTTTGCCCCAAATTACTTGCCCCTCACTCTCCACCCACACCCCCGCCACTTCACCCTTCACCGCCCAATACTGACTCATCACCCTCCACCCACAACCCACTCCCGCCACTTCGCCCCCCACGCACCTCCCACTGCGGCGACACGTACACGCAGTCGGGGCCCCCCGGCCGCAGCAGCCAGCCCGCCGCACTGCCGGGCCGCTGCGGCGCCCGGAAGGGCGGCGAGGCGCGGTAGGGGTCGCGCCGGGGAGACGCGCTGCAGGTGTGGCTGTCCAACGGCGCCGTGCCCACGCCGGGCAGGCCACGTGCCGTGTCGTACGCGCCAGGCCCCACGTGGTCTCCGTACGGCTCGGCCAGCGTGTCGTACCGCGTGTCAGCCACCGCGAGGCTGCGGGCGGTTGCGGACTTGGTCTGGGTGGAGCGCATAATGGATATGTTGTTCAGGGACTGGGCCACGGCTGCGGCGAGGCTGTTGGATGCGAGGCCGGTGCCGGCGGCCGACCAGTCGAAGCGCGTGTGGGTGCACGTGTCGACGGGCAGCAGCGTGGCGCGCGCCTCCGTGTGCTGCCCGTCGCGGCCGTTGAGGAAGTTGGGCACGCGCGACTTGCCGTCATAGCCGAAGCGCTCGGAGGAGGAGGAGAAGTGGGCGGCCTGTGTGCGCGGGGGTTTGTGGGCCGCCAGGGGTTGGGTTGGCGTGTGCACGAATGGTGGGGGCAGGAGGTGGAGGGGGGCTGGAGGGGGGGCGCGGCAGAGCGGTGGGTGTGGTGCATGGGAACGAATGCGTTATGCAC
>VFQN01005870.1_pt1 | contig 14600 bp, 14 predicted proteins | sample 3512371 | NCBI WGS metagenome assembly VFQN01 (sample SAMN10412370, study PRJNA504923) | tailings metagenome | isolation source: Replicate 2 from Balatoc abandoned mine | place: Philippines: Itogon, Benguet | collected 2017-08-28
AAGCATCCGTCATACCCCCAATCTGGTCATCTACTCAGTCCGTAACACCCTCTAGAGGATAATCTAGATAACATTCATTGGCGAAGCCGATGATCAGTCGCACGCTAGGTTTCCTGTTTATTGCATTATCGTACACATGGACGGCTGCTGGAAGCGACACCGTGCTGCAGGCGCCGGTCATGGCCGCCACCTTCACGAGATGTGCGGGCCTCTATGACGCAGCGGCGATGATCCAGCAATTCAAGAAAAGGAACGCCGATGCGCAGGTCATGGCCAAGTATGCTAATGGGGCGGAAACAACCGCCATTGCTCTGCTGATGGTGAGCGGTACATCAAAAGCCCAAGCGAAGGTGATGGCCAGGGAGCAGAGAGGGTTGCAGACCATGTACCACATCGCCCTCCTGCAAGCCGGCAATGGCGATGCCTTGATCAATGGGTTTGCTAGATGCACCAACGACTATATGCCGATCCAGCATGCGGTGCTGGCAGCGCTGCGTGCTTATGCGGAGCAGGGGAAGCAGGACCCAGCCCTGTGGTCACAGATGATCATCAACGCGATCAAGGGCAGATCGGAAGAGCCGGGAAGACCATCTCCCTAGCTTGAGCGGCTGCTGAGCTGATCTGGCGGAAGCTGAAGGAATAGCATCTGCGGCCTGTCCTTTGTCCTGAGGTCGTGTATCAGCCCGAGGCCCAAATGGCCTTCCAATAATTGCCAGGTTTCGCTGAGGCTGTTCCGGTATATGTACCACTAAACAATAGTGGTAATGGTCGGTAAGCAGGCGCTGTTACGACCAGTAAGGCCAGCTCTCTGGAAGAGCTGGCGGACAGGCAGGCCTAAAGCAGCGAATGGTAGAGCTCGACCATCCGCTGCGCGATGGCATCCCAGCTGAACTGCTCGACCGCGCGGCGGCGGCCGTTGGCGCCAAAGCGCGCCCGCAGCTCTGGGTCGCGGGCAAGTCAGTTGATCGCGGCGGCAAGACCGGCGGAGAACTCTGCCGGATCGGCCGGGCTGCCAAAGGGATCCGCGGCGTCGAACAAGCCTCCGCGAGGGTATCGATCACCAGTCATCTTAATAGAGTCTACCCCAGCAAAACGCGCCGCAGAGACACCCTCCCCTGCCTCGCATGGGTTGTTCTCGATCTTCCGAGACGCTAGGCAGAACGGATCTGGAAGCTAGCGAGACAAGAGGCCCCTCCCCTCATGCCCACTTATGGCTATGCCAGGGTCAGCACGCTCGACCAGGACCTCACCCTGCAGCAGACCACGCTCAAGGCCGCGGGCTGCAGCGTGGTCCGGGCAGAGACGGCCAGCGGCAGCCGGCGCGATGGCCGCACCGAACTGCAGGTGCTGCTCGACTTCCTCCAGCCGGGCGACACGCTGATGGTCACCCGGATCGACCGGCTGGCCCGGTCGATGAAGGACCTGCAGGACATCGTGCACGAGCTGAAAGCCAAGGGGGTGAGCCTGAAGGCGACCGAGCAGCCGATCGACACCGGTACGGCGGCGGGCAAGGCGTTCTTGGACATGCTGGGGGTGTTTGCCGAGTTCGAGACCAACCTGCGCCGGGAACGGCAGCTGGAGGGGATCAAGGCGGCCAAGGCACGTGGGGTCTATAAGGGCAGGAAGCCCAGCATCGACGTGGCCGAGGTCCGGCGTCTGCGGGAGGACGAGAAGCTTGGCGCCTCCACGATTGCCCGCAGGCTCGGCATCGGCCGGGCCTCGGTCTATCGGGTGCTGCGAACTGCCAGAAGGTCCTGAGTACAGCCAAAAGGCTACGGTCATTCTCACCGCAGGGTCACTGCGTCCAAAACCATTCTGTCAGCGCAGGTTCTCCGCTGGTGGATGCCTCACCATCCAATCAGATGTTTGATCTGCTGCCGCGCCCTCCCCTACCCGAGCAGAATTGCCGCCATTCGGTATCAGGGCCGGAATTGGGAAGATGGCAGTGCTAGCAGGTATTACGGCAGCAAGATGATGCTAGTCGATAGCTAATAGGTAGCTAGCTATTAGCTACTAGCTAGCGAACTGGTCGCTGATCTAGCTGATAGCTACCAAGTAGTTATCTCATAGGATATTTTCATCAGCTTCTAGCTAGCTAGCTATTTAGTATCTGGTAGCTATCGGCTAGCTTTCCGCAAGCCGATTGGCTGACCATACGTCTGCTGGTGTGTCCGTCTAGTTATCGCGCAGCCTCTCAATAGCTGATAGCTACCAGCTAGCGGGAGCAGGAACTGATTTACAAGGAAGGGGTGGATATGCCGACCATTGTGTTTGCAAGTCCTAAGGGAGGGGTGGGCAAGTCCACCTCTGCAGTCCTGTTGGGGGTGGAACTCGCACTGAAAGGCGCGGCAGTAACGGTGATCGACGCCGACCCCAACAAGCCGGTGTCCGACTGGGCCCGGCGCCCGGGCCGACCTGCCAACCTTACCGTCCGTGCTGACGTCACGGAGGATACAGTGATCGATGAGATCGAGGCGGCTGCGCGCCGGACCGCGTTCGTAATCGTTGACCTGGAGGGCACCGCCTCGATGATGGTGGCCTACGCGATCAGCCGAGCCGACCTAGTGATCATCCCGACGCAGGGCTCGCAGCTCGACGCTGCTCAGGCTGCCAAAGCCATTAAGTTGATCCGCCAGCAGGAGAAGGCATTTGCCCGCCAGATCCCCTACGCGATCCTGTTCACCCGCACGAGTGCCGCAATCCGACCGCGCACGCTGCACTTCATCCAGGAGGAGTTCCGCCGCCACGGCGCACCGGCCTTTGACACACATCTCCACGAACGCGATGCCTTCCGTGGGATGTTCTCGTTCGGCGGCACGCTGGAATCGCTGAGTTCGGGCCAAGTCAGCAACTTGGAGGCAGCGATCGTCAACGCCCGTTCGTTTGCGAGCGAGGTGATTGGCATGCTGCGCCTCACGGCGCAGCCCAAGGCAGCGCCGGCCGAAGCGGGAGTAGCCGGATGAGCGGGGAACGTGCCAGCATCTTCGGCGACGATGATTTCGAAGTCAGCGACTTCCAGCCCCGACTGCCAGACCGGCCGGCCGCACCTCCGGAGGAGGTGAGGGCGGTTTCCGAGGCAGCAAGCTTTCGTAGCCGGGAGCCCAAGGCAGTGGCGCCGCTGCCGGCCCGGCGCGAGCAGCGCCGCTACCGTACCGGCCGCAACGCCCAACTCAATATCAAGGTCCGGCCCGAAACCCTGGAAGCCTTCTATGCGCTGGTCGACCGACATGGCTGGGTGCAGGGCGAGGCATTCGAACGCGCACTTGCAGCGTTGAAGCGCGAGCTTGACCCGCAGAAGTGAGACCCACCCCTAGGGTGTGCAGGTCGGTTACAGGTGTCGAGAAAAACGTGATGCCGCCGAGCGCATGCATCTCGATGCGCATCCGTGCATCAGGGCCTGTTATCCACGGGCTCTCTTGGACTCTGGTGGCGGATTCTTGGACTCTGGTGGCGTTACACGTGGTTGTCCACTGGACTCTGGTGGCACAACTAATAACAAGAGAATCAAATATCTTCTCAAATAGCTAGCGCCACCAAAGTCCAAGTTGACGAGGTGGATTGTTCTGACCAGTGTCCCGGCATGGCTGATGTTCACCACCTGATCCTCCAGCACGGGATCGACGAAGCTCGTCGACAAGCGATCACTCGCCATGAGCGAGCCGTGGTGGAAGCGGCCTATCAGGTACTCGGTGACGAGACAGAGGGCATCGGCTTCACCTATTCGGGCTTCGCGCTGACCTCGCTGCCGCACAAGGAACAGAGTGAGACTATCTGGAAGCGGGAAGGGCACAACCTCACCCTGATCCTGCAGTCTGGTGTCGACCGGCAGGGACAGGAGGTAGGGCTGCCATATGGCTCGTATGCCCGTTTCATCCTGTTGTTCCTGCAGTCCGAGGCGGTCAAGACGCGTTCACGCGAGATCGAACTGGGTCGCAGCATGCAGGTGTGGCTCGGCAGGATGGGCCTCTCAATCGGAGGGAACAGCTATCGGCTGGTGAAGGAACAAGCCAAGCGCATCTCCTTGTGCCGACTGACTTTCTTCGGCGGCCTTGGCGACCAGCAGCTTCTGCGCAACGGCGCGTTTGTAGAGGGCGCCATCACGATGGCTGGAACTCCTACGCAGCCGTCCTTGTGGCAGGATAGAGTGCGACTGGATGAGGCCTTCTACCAGGCGCTACGCGACCATCCGGTGCCGGTGAACGAGGCCTCGTTGCGCGCAATCGGTCCCCGCTCCATGGCATTGGACGTCTATATTTGGCTGGCTTACCGGCTTCATGCCCTTAAGCGTAATACCGAAGTGAGCTGGGCTGCCTTGCACGCGCAGTTTGGCGCAGGCTTCAAGCGGCAACGAGCCTTCAAAGCTCAATTTTTGGAAAGCCTTGAATTAGCAGTGGCCGTCTATCCAGGCGCGAGGCTGGACATCCACGAGCGCGGCGTAACGCTGTGTCCTTCGCCGGCAGCGATCACTAAGGCATAGGCGCCACCAGAGTCCAAGGTACGCGGCCTGCTTGGATTAGATCGAGGCACTAAATCCGAACCTCGGATCATCAGGCAGAGGCAATTGGACTCTGGTGGCGCTTAACGTGGAATCTAACGCCCGTATTAAAGCTAGCTGATAGCTATATGGTAGCTATCAGCTAGCATGGCAGGCCTATCTGAAGGCAACGGTCTGGTGGTGCGGAAGCTAGACCGGCTCAGCTGCTCGCTGCCGCAGCTTTTGTCGATCGTCACGGAGAAGGTGAGGGGGGCTCGTTCCGCTTCCTGACCGAACAGATGGACACCACCACGCCTCATGGGGAGCTGTTGTTCTCGCTCTTCGGCACCTGGCGCAATATGAGCGGGCGCTCACCCAGGAACGAGTGGTGGCAGCCAGGCGCCAGGCAGGCGCGGGGGTCGTCCACCCACCCTGAATGCCAAGCAAATCACCGCTGCTCTGAACAGCGGTGCCACCAAGGCCTCGGTCTGCCGTACATTCAAGGTGCCGCACTCAATGCTCCAGGGTATCCTGAAGCGGGTCAGATGGACAACGATGACGATGGCCCGAGCTTGTACGCCGGTCGTGATGTCATTAGATAGGCTGGTTGGGGCTGTGGCTTCGACTGGTGGCGTCTCATCGAAAATCGTCGAGCAATGCCTTTGCTTCCTGCAGGTCCGGCAGGTCCAACCCTTCTGTAAATTCGTTACAGATTGGAAGGAGGAGGTCGTACGCCTTTTGTCGTTCGCCCTGACCCGCCCAGAGCCGGGCAAGGCTCGTTGCTGCCCTTAGCTCCATCAGCTTCCCGTCCTGCTCCCGGGCGACGCCCAGCGCCAAGGCAAACGCCGCGGCGGCATCGCCCGGCTGCCGCTCTGCAAGTGCCAAACGACCGCGCAGGCGGTGCAGTTCGCAATGACGTAGAGCTCGTGGTGCGCGACAGCGAGCCCAAGCGCATCCTCAAGCACTGCGGCCGCCTCCGCCGGCCGAGAGGCGTCGAGCAGGGTATCGGCGAGAAGAGCCGCCAACGTGGGAACGTGCAGCACGGTGCCGCTGGCGCGCCAGCCGGACAATCCCCGGCTCATCAGTTCCACGCCACCCATGAGGTCACCCGCTTGCGCCCGTGACCAACCCAAAAGGATCTCGCTGCAAGCCGAATAGAAGGTAAAGCCGTACTCGCCCGAGAGCGCCGAGAGCTCGGTGGCAGCCACTTTGCAGGCGACTGGTTCCCGGCGCAGGGCGTGGACGATGCCCGACAAGGTGACCGCAAGGGCAAGGCTGACCGGATGCCTAAGGCGGCGCGCCTCGTTCAGACCTTGCCCAACCATCTCAAGGCCGGTGTCGGGACGGCCGCCCAGCGTATGCGCCCAGCCTGCATATTGCGCGCAGATGACCCTGGGGGACTCGCCGTGCGAGCGCAGGCAGGCATCCGCGGGCAGCATGGCGCAGGTCTGAAGACCACAGCCGAATGCTTTGAGCGCGGGCTTCAATTCGCCGCGAACCAGACGGGCCGTACCGAGCGCCCGCCACGCCAGCGCCTGCTCCTCCGCGTCGCCTCGCTCCCTGGCCACAGCAACGAGCCGTTCGGCGAGGTCGAGCCCCCGCTCAAGCTCACCTCGATCGTGAACGCAGTTCCAGAGGCCCCGAAGGGCCGCGAACAGGCCAGCCCCGTCCGCAAGGCGCTCGGCCAGTCCCTGCCCCCGATCATAGGCCGCCCCCACCTCCGGCGCCGCGTGACCCTTGACAGCGATGAGCGGCAAGCCTGCCGCGAGGTGCAAGCCAAGCTCGCGCCGGTCGCGCTCCTCTGTCTCGGGCAGGGACTGCAGCAGCCGCAAGCCAGCCTTGAGGTGGTGGATCGCTTCCACATTCGCGTAGCGGCGCGTGGCCACCCGGCCGGCCTCGGTCCAGAGGTCGACCGCCCGCGCGACCTCGCCAGCGGCCTCAGCATGGCGTGCCAAGAGCTCTGGCTCCGCCGCCGCCGTCTCCGGGAAGCGCTGCTCGATCACCCGCGCGATCCTGGCGTGCAGCCGCTGCCGCTCGGCCTTCAGCAGGCTCTCGTAGGCGGCGTCCCGCACCAGCGCGTGCTTGAAGGCGTAGCTGGCCTCGGGCGGCTCACCTCGTGCGAACACCAACTCGGCTGCGCCGAGCCGGTCCAGGGCCGTCCGCAGTTCGGTGTCGGTTGCCAGCGAGATGGCCGAAAGGAGTGGGTAGGTGAACTCACGCCCAATGCAGGCTGCGACCTGCGCCACCTCCTTGACCCCGGGCACCCGGTCCAGCCGGGCCATCAACGAGGCGTGCAGCGAGGCTGGCACCACTACGTCCGCCGTCCCGACCTCGAGCACTGCCTTGGTCAGCTCCTCGACGAACAGCGGCACGCCGTCGGTCCGGGCAGCGATCTCACCCAGCATCCCCCGGCGGCAGGGTCTGGTCGTTGGCGAGGCGCGTCACGATCGCCTCGGTCGCGCCACGACCGAGGCGGTTCAGCGTGAGCCGCATCACGTGCGGGTGGCCGCCCAGGGCCGGCTGATTGTCAGGCCGGGTGGTGAGCAGCATCAGCACCCGCGCATCTGCGATCTGGTCGAGGGCCAGCCCGACCAGTTCGAGGGTGGTCGGATCGATCCAGTGTGCGTCCTCGAGCACCATCAGCACGGGCCGACGGTGTGCCAGTCCGAGGAGATGCGCGACCAATGCAGCCAGGGTGCGGCGGCGGCGCTGCTGCGGCGTGAGCTCCTGGATCGGGTAGCGATCATCGACGTCGATCCCGAGCAGTGCGGCGACCAGGGGCACCATCTCGCCGATCTCGTCCGTTCCCTGTCGCAGCACCGCCTCAAGCTTATCGAGCTTCGCCGCCTCCTCGTCGCTGACTACCAACCCAGCGGTATGGGCGAGCTGCTGGGTGACCGGCCACAGCGCCGTGCCGGTGTGATGGGGCGAGCACTGGTAGCGGAGCACAGTATGCTCGTCCGCGGCCACCGCATCGAGGACGGCCCGAACCAGCCGGGACTTGCCGATCCCGGCCTCACCGACCAGCAGCACCGCCTGGCCTTCGCCGGCTGCGGCCTGCCGCCACCGCTCGAGTACGAGCGCCAGCTCCTGGTCGCGTCCGACCATGGGCAGCAATTGGCCCGGACGCTGAACTTCGAAGCGGCTGCTGGCCGGGCGCTCGCCGACGACCTGAAAGCCTGTCACCGACCGGGTGAAACCCTTGAGGCCGGCAAAATCGAGCGGGCGCAGGTCGAATACCTCGCCTAAGAGACGGCGCGTGCCATCCGCGACGACGACCGCGCTGGCTAGAGCCGTCTCCTGCAGCCGCGCGGCCAGGTTCGGCGTCTCGCCGACCACGGCCTCCTCCTGGGCGGCACCCTCGCCGATCATGTCGCCCACGACCACGAGGCCGGTCGCGATTCCGATCCGGACCGCGAGCGGCTCGCCGGCCGGGGTGGCGAGGCGGCCTACCGCCTCGATGACCGCGAGGCCGGCACGCACGGCATGCTCGGCCTCATCCTCGTCCGCCTTGGGCCAGCCGAAGTAGGCCAGCACCCCCATCACCCATGAGCTTGGCGACATGGCCGCCGTAGCGCTTGACCTCGGCGGCGCCGGCGTTCTGGTAGGCCAGCAGGACCGCCCGCATCTCCTCCGGATCCAGGCGCGCCGACAGCGCCGTCGAGCCGACCAGGTCGATGAACATGACCGTGAGATGGCGCCGCTCGGCCTGGGATGAAGGGTGCGCCAGCGACGTGACGCTTGCCTCGATTGCAGCGGTCGCCGGACTTGCGGGAAGCGTGCCCAGCGCCGCCATCGCCTGCAGCATCAGCCGCCGATGGCCAACCGAAGCGACCCCAATCTCCTTGAGATCGTCCGCGGTCAGGCCGGGCAGGACCCGTGCATCAACATCGCTGGCGCGGAACGCCTGCGCATACTGGCCCAGGCCCAGCGCCTGCAACCAAGCCTCGACGTCCACACCGTTCCCCTGATCAGGTGTCCTTGCCCGGGTGGTGCAGTCTACTGCAGACGTCCAGGGAGCGCTTCATGGAACGGGCAGGTGGAGTGTGGAAGTGCTCGCGGACGGAGCGCACAGTTGAAGATGGCGGACTGCCTGACCGCGCAACACAACTTCGCCGATCCCGACAGTTCGATCGCGCTGCGATCGAACCTGCCGACGCGCGGCGGCTTTATCCAGGGCTATAACGGTCTAATCGCTGTCGATACAGCCTGTCAGATCATCGTGGCCACCGGCTCGTGCCGAGTTTACGCCCCCGCCGCCCGCAAGAGTCGGTCCATGCCGTGTGGTGGATGCTCGGCGGCCCGCTGCTTACCGACCTGGTCGTGCTTTGCTGCACCATGGGGATCGTGCCGAAGCTCTGACAATCCCACTCCGGTTTAACGCGTCACGCATGCAATGTCAGAAGATGCTCGGGCCGGGTGATTGCCCATCAGTTCGCCAAGGCGCACTGGCCGTTCCGGTACCCAGTCTTTGTTGAAGGCGATAATGTCCTGCCGGAACAGCATCACGATCGTCGAGCCGAGAAGGAAGCGACCCATTTCCTCGCCCTTTTTCAGCACGATCTCCTGGTCGGCATAGGTCCATTCGGATGCCTTGTTGGTGCGCTTCGGATTGACCACACCGTGCCACACGGTGGCCATGCTGCCGACGATGGTGGCGCCGATCAGCACCATCACAAACAGACCGTATTCCGGTGATTCGAACACGCACACCACGCGCTCATTGCGCGCAAACAGGTTCGGCACGCCGCGCGCAGTGGTCGGATTCACCGAGAACAACGTGCCCGGCACGTAGATCATGCGGGCGAGCTTGCCGTCGCATGGCATGTGCAGGCGGTGGTAATCCTTGGGCGACAGGTACAGGTTGGCGAAACTGCCGTGGCGAAACTGCGCCGCCAGCGCGGTGTCGCCGCCGACCAGCTCCGTGGTGGTGAAGCGATGGCCCTTGGCCTGCAGGATGTGGTGGTCGTCAATGGCACCGAATTGGCTGATCGCGCCATCCACAGGGCAAACGAAGTCAGCCGCCGCCAGCGGACGCGCGCCAGCCTTGAGCGGACGGGTGAAAAATTCGTTGAAGCTCTTGTAGCTGGCTATCTCCGGATTCTCAGCTTCGGTCATGTCGACGCCATACTTGCCCGCGAACCAGCGGATCAGCCTGGTCGTCATCAAGCCTCCCTGCGCTCCGGCGACGCGGCCGGCCAAGGTGGTCAGACGCTGCTTCGGCAGCAGGTATTGGAGCAGGACTTCCAGGCGATCGGACATGATGAACCTCGAGGTAGAGATACGATCGTCATAGTGTCATGAACAGCCATGAGGAGATTTGTCTCCGTTAGGTTCCGTTAGCTCTTGAGTCGTCGAGAGAGCCAGTGAGGCACAGGACGCCCATGAAGGAAGTCGCGATCTTCTCATAGCGGGTGGCGACGGCGCGCCATTCCTTGAGCTTGGCCCAAAGGCGCTCGACGCGGTTGCGGTTATGGTAGATCCAGGATGGACAGGCGACCGGTGCCTCATGCCGCTGGAGAGGGATCACCGGACGGCTGCCCCCTCGGCGGTCTGCTGACCGCCGCTCCTTGGGAGATCGGATCAGCCTTCTGCTGAAGGCTGATGGTTCCAGATGTGCTCGCGGAAGGCGTGGCTGGTATAGCCGCGGTTCGCCACCGCCCACCATGGCACGCCCGGCAACCGGGCAAGCAGGCCAATGGCCTGCGGCAGTTCATGCGCTTGGCCGGGTATCAGGCTGAACGCAACCGCGCGGCCACTGCCATCAGCGATCACGCAGGTCTTGGTGGCATCGGGCTACGAGCCCGATCCCTCAGAGAGGTAAACAGCAAAGCTGACAGGATCCGCCACAAAATTGGCCAAGATCTTCGCCCGCAGCACAGGGTAAAAAATCACACACCCATAGGTTATACCAAAGTATTGATCGCGCACAATCGTCCCACTAATCCAGAGCGACGAAGCTATTACTTGGATAGGCTCCTAGGTGAAGGCCTGTGGTCATAGGGATGCAGGCGCAAACGTCGTTACAAAGGCTCATTGTCTGTGCGACGCAGCCAGCCTGTAGGTATCAGGCCAAACGGGGTGCACTCTTCGGGCTTAGGAGTCGTGCTCAATGCTCTGTGTTCGACAAGCTGAAGAAGGCGCGGATCCGCTGGAGCAGCCCATGCTCGTCGGCAGATGGCGCCACCTCGCCGACGGGCTGGTAGGACGGCGCGCGATCGGCTTGCCGGGAGGCCAGGATGCAGCTCATGTTCTGGGCGAGTTCCGGGCAGCGCTCGAGCAGCGGCAACAGGCCAGCCTTGGTGACTTCGAACAGGAGGCTGTCGGTCCGCGCGGTCACGGTGGCGCTGCGGGCGGCTCCGGTCAGCAGGGAGTATTCGCCGAACAGGTCGCCGGGTGCCAACTGGCGCACCCATCGCGGCGGGCCAGGATCGGAATCGATCATGACATCGAGCACCCCCTCCACCACGATGAACAGCGAGTTGCCGGTTTCGCCCTGACGCACCACGGTGGCGCCGGCGGCAACGCGGCGCTGGGCAGCGGTACGCGCGAGTGCGCGCAGCTCTTCTGGCGGAACCATGCCGAACAGATCACTGCGGGCGAGCAGCGCGTCGAGCTGCGTGCGATGTTGCAGCATCCGCGGCGGCATCGGGGCATGGAACAGGTCGAGACGGTGGTGCGCCGGCCCGAGCCCGGCCTTGTAGAGATGGTGCAGGACCGCGGCATATACCTGGTGCCGGACCTCCACGCGCTCCGCATAACCCCTGATCCAATAGCGCAGCTCCCACACCACGCCGTGGTTGCCGCAGGCTGTCATCCGGGCGTCCGGCTTGCGCCCGTCTGCCCTGGCAGCGGTGATCGTGGCAGCCGCTGCCAGTAGGATGCGCTCGACCCGTTCCGGCGAGACCTCATAGCCGACCGTCACCGTCACATGATCGCGCCATGGCCCGGGCGGCTGGTCGAAATTGCTGAAGCCGCGGGTGGCGAGCTGTGCGTTGGGGACGATCAGGCCGATGCGGTCCTGCGTGACGAGGCGCGTCGTCAGCCAGCCGACCTCCACCACCTGCCCGACCGTGCCCGGCTCAATCTCCAGCCAGTCGCCGATCCGGTACGGCCGCTCCAGATTGAGCGCGATACCAGCGAACAGGCTGGTGAGCATGTCGCGCAGCGCAAATCCCAGCACGGCAACGGCCACGCCCGAGGTGGTGAGGATGCCGGCCAGCGGGATTGCGAACAGCTTGGCGGCGATGACCAGCATGACGGCGACCAGGATCAGCGCAGCCAGCAGGTCGGTCAGAAGGCGTGGCAGATGCGGCGTCCGCCTGGACCAGACGAAGACGTCAATCACACGCACCAACAGGAACGCCAGCGCCAGCCAGATCCCGGCCGTCAAAGCGCGTTTGAGCAGACCCGCCGTGTCCGCGTCCAACCCCCAGCCCAACACCGCCTCGAGCCCGGGCAGCATTGCCCAAAGGCCGATCAACACCAGCAGAAATATGACTGGCCGCATCAGCCGGTGAGTCGCAAGCGCCGGTGTGAACAGCCGCGCCACCTCTTCCAGCCTCCCGTCTGATTTGCCGCGATCCCATCCCCCACATGCCAGGAACAGGCCTACAGCTTGAGCCGTAAGCTATCGGATCAGTAACCCGTCGTCCGCAAACTCGCGTAACGGCACTGTCCGGTTCAGACGGGGTGCAGTCTACTTGACCTGACGGAGGCTTGATGTGCACCGGGCGGTACGCCCGACCCGCATCATCTGCGCGATCCCGCGGGCGTCGTTGCGATTGGTCTTGTGGCGCTGCGCCGACAGCGCGCTGCGCCTGTGCACGCCTCGACGTAGATTATCGGCAGGGCCGCTGCCGCCAGCCTACATACAGCCATTGCGATATCGGCCCGGCTTATCCGTCTCGCCGGGCTCTAAACCTGTTCTGACGAGCGTCTGGGATGATCAGGGACAATCCATGTAGGGCAGGGGAGGGTGGCTCGGCGGTGTGTCTTGCTGGGGTAGGCCCAAAGGAGAGGACACGGCCGTATCCGACTTGTCGGCATGTACCGGTTGAGATCCACGTCGGGCCGGTTCGCCCAGACCGGCGACCGCCTCCCTGCTCTTATCGGGCAGCCGGCTTGCCCGTATTTCCGGCAACGTTATTGGTTGTGTATAATCAGGGATACAAATTCACACCTCGACCCTGCGAAGGGATCGCCGATGTTCATCGTCTCCTGGATCTATGAACTTGCCGAAACCGAGCATGAGGCACTCCGGATCAAGGCCGGGAGCCGCGACGAGCTGTTGGCTGGGATCATCTCGGCGATGCGCAAGAGGCAAATCAAGCCGAGCCACGAGATGCGCGTCGTCCAGTGCCCGGCTGGCGAGGATATCGGCGCACTGATCGACGACGTCGAGGCCGCGATGCAGCAGGTCGCGCCCAAGGCCGGGTAGCTCACGGTGTGGCAGCCGTTCCTGGACAGCCCGCAGCTGGGGTACTGCCCTGTTTGGGCGGCCGAGCCGGCGGCGGCTTGGAACTCCAGCACGGCTTGGCCGCACCCATGCACCCCAGCCTTGAGGGTGGTCATGTACATCTGCACGTGGCTCGAGCAGCGACCCCCGCTCTTCCGCGAGGTGCTGCGCATTGAGGCTGAGACCCACGCCAAGCTGCTGGCCGGCGTCGCCTTGGCGCTGCGCAAGGGCAAGATCCAGCCGGGGCACGAGATGGCGATTATTCGGTGTCCACCCGGCGAGGGTAGCGATTTGCGGGCCGCTATCCAGGAGCTGATCGTCCAGCGTGTGTAGCATCTGGACGTCATCCGGTGATCCTGCTGTCCTGCCAACCGGCCGGAGCCCGAGCAGGCGCGCTACCCGAAATCGGACCGCTCCGGCCACTTTCCTGCAGGCACTAGCCCCGGCCCCGCTCAGATCCAGCGGGACCAGCCGGAACCACCGCAACGGGATCCCACCGCCGGCAATCATGCCGGCGACCGTTGCGGATGATGAACATGGACGATCGAGATCCGTGAACGCCGCTTGCGCCGCATCCTAACGCGGCACTGGATGCGGCTGCGGAAGATGCCGACCCGCAGCTGACTCCGGAAGGAACACGGGATCGGGTACCAGATCAGCGAGTTCAACACCGTCCGGTTCGGCTGCGGCTAGCGGCTGATCGCCAGAAACCGCCACAGAGGCCCGTAGACGGCCAATAGCCCTTGCCCGGTCTTCCTAACGGCCAGGGGCAAATCGGCCACCGGAGCCGGTGGCTTCCAAGGGCATGTACCCTCCTGAGCATTATTAGCGCATTGCCAGAAATTATTCTTATTCAGTAGAGTTAAGTGGTAGCCGAATATCCCATCGGAAATTCACTAGTGATAGCTCATTATCGTGCGGACATCGACGGCCTGCGTGCGCTCGCGGTGGTCAGCGTGGTGCTGTTCCACCTGGAGATCGCCTGGTTCCCGGGCGGCTTCGTCGGCGTGGACGTCTTCTTCGTCATCTCCGGGTACCTGATCACCGGGATCATCGTCGGCCAGATGGACCGGCAACGCTTCTCGATCCTTGGATTCTTCGAGCGCCGCGCCCGGCGGATCCTGCCGGCCCTGTTCGTGATGATCGCCGCCACGACCGCGCTGGCCAGCCTGGTGATGATCCCGCCCATGTTCCGCCTGTTCGGCGCCTCGGTGGCCGCCGCGGCCGCGTCCGCGTCGAACCTGTTCTTCTGGTATGCCGGCGGCTACTTCACCGTGGCGGCGTCCTCCCGCCCCTTCCTCCACACCTGGTCGCTCGGCGTCGAGGAACAGTTCTACCTCCTGTTCCCCCTGGCGCTGCTCCTGTTCCGGCGCTGGTCGAAGCTGCCCTGGATCGCGATCGTCCTGCCGCTGGCGCTGGGCTCGTTCGTCTTCGCCGTCTACGAGGTGCGCGCAGCGCCGCGGGCGGCGTTCTTCCTGCCGTTCTCGCGCTTTTGGGAACTGATGCTGGGCTCGCTGCTGGCGATCGGCGCCGTGCCGGCCGTGCGGCGCCGGGACCTGGCGGAATGGCTCGGCCTGCTCGGGCTGGCCCTGATCCTGGTGGCCGTCTTCTTCTTCGACGACCGCATGCGCTTTCCCGGCGAGGCGGCGCTGGTGCCATGCTTAGGCG
>VFQN01005871.1_pt1 | contig 14599 bp, 20 predicted proteins | sample 3512371 | NCBI WGS metagenome assembly VFQN01 (sample SAMN10412370, study PRJNA504923) | tailings metagenome | isolation source: Replicate 2 from Balatoc abandoned mine | place: Philippines: Itogon, Benguet | collected 2017-08-28
AAATAGGTCTCCGATAATCCCATAACCCTTCTCCTGAAAAAAAAAAAAAAAAAAAAACACAGTCAGGCTGCCTTCCGTGCCTTGCGACCACGGCACTAATGATCTGGGTGGGTGTAATATGAGCAACTGGCTGCTAGAATGGTATTTTTTCAAATGGGCCGAAAGTGCTACGTAAGCTGGCTCCGATCTGCCCCATCAGCCACACCTCGCCAAGCAACACGTGGCAACACCGACCCAGGTAAGAGGAGCAGCACAGCTTCATGTCACAAGCAGCGTTCATCTTGTCAATTGTAAAACACAGGTTCATGACGAAAGTCGGTGCCTCTGGCCTCCAAGCACGCACGTAGCAGCAGGAAAGGCCGTGCATGCTGCAAACAAGGGTCGCTTTTAGCCAGGGGAGCCCTCCTGCCTGGTTCATCTCTCATGCGTCTGCGGTAGCGAGGGTAGTTTTGGTAGATAATGCCCAGCCTCCAGCGCCCAATGCCAGTGCAGTGTTCTGTTTTGTCACCGCATGCGCTGTGACAATTCATCATGGGGAGAAACCATGACCAATGGCAGTGCACGAGCCCACAACATCTCCATACCACAATAACAATAACGAACACTGCACCGGTCACAATGCTCGGTAGGCCCAAACGCCCTTGCTTGCACACACACAGCGACACACGCTGTCCACCAGGGGACAGGGGGGGGGGGTCCCCTGCTGTCCACCATCAGTGCATTGCAGCAGGCCAACTCGGCACGCCACACAAGAGTACACAAGGCTTTACCACCCATCCTAGACCAGGGGGGACTCTCGGCCCGCGCCGCCTCCCACCCTCCCAGACAAGCCTGCATCGGCTGCGTTTGCACCCAAAACAACTCGGCTTGCGCACGCTAGGGGTTGCACAGCCGGCCCGCAGAGCGCGCGCACAGCCAAGGCTTTCTCAACTCGCCATTGGCGTCAGTCCACCCGTGCGGCAGTCCACCCGTGCGGCAGTCCACCCGTGCGGCAGTCCACCCGTGCGTCCCGCCCCCAGCCTCGTGCAGAACACAGTAGCATGCATGCCCGATGCACAACAGTCCCAGTACCCCAACGGTGCTGCGCAGGGATCTGATGGCACCATGCACCATCCACCCACATTGCCACTCGGCGCCGGCTGTTGCCCAACCAGCACCAGCACCACCAGCACCATCCACTATTACCACTGCCCAACCCCCCCTCCTAGCGTCAAGTGTACGGTAGATGTCTGCATGATCATCATGCCCAGGCACCTCCAGCAACTCCGTGTACAACATGGTGAAAGTATTCCGCCGCCACACACTCGGACACGGACACAGAGCAGAACCCCTCACAGCCATGGCCTGCCTTGCGCGGCAGGACCCGGCGGATCCTGGCCAAGCCCAAAGACCACTTTCGAACCAAGCCAGCAAACAATTCCCCAAGCTCCGAGCCAGCAGACAAAGCCCCAACGGTACGACCGCAGGCCGCTCAGGCTGCAAAAGGCGGCGCGCCGGCCGGGCCACCCTGGGGCGAAGACGGGTTGGACCCCCCGCCCCCGCCCCCCGAGCCCCTGTTGAGCTGCTTCTGTATAAGCTGCTCGTGGTGCGCCTTGGCTGGGTTGGCGTAGGTGGGCTGTGAGGGCTTGATGGGCACGGGGCGCAGCGGCACTGCTGGCTCCACGGGACCGTCGCCCAACAGCAACGCCAGCTTGCCCCTGGGGGAGAAAAAGGGAACAGAAGAGTGTCCATTGGTATTTTTATTGGATTATGGTATGTCTCCTTGTCTGCAGCGGGCAGAGCTTGACAACCGAACGCGCGCGTGGGGTGGACGGGGGGTGCGGGTTGGGTGAGGGTGAGCAGGGTGTGTGGGCCCAAAACAGGCTTTTTATTGGAGTAAGACGGCCGGATCCACGGGGCCATCGCCTGACAGTGCCCCCGAGGATGGACGGGGCGATGACAGAGCAGCAGCAGGGTTGAGGGGTGTCACAGCAGCAGGCCGGCCAGCGTGTCCCATGCAGTGCATGCAGAATGGGGACCAACACACCGTTGCCAAGCACCACCATCCCCCACCCACTCGTCCCCCACCCACTCGCCCCCCACCCACTTGTCAACCGCAGAGCGGCGCAGCGCTGTCCAAAACCGCCCTCCCAACCCAGCACCACCGCGCCCTGACCCGACCCTGCTCACTTGTCCGCCACAATGATGCTGTCGTCACCGCCGCCGCCGCCGCCACTCGACCCCGGCGGACCGCTGCCGTTGCCGTACTTCGTCCGCGTCCGCGCCGCTGCCGCAGTACCACCGCCAACCGCCATGACGTTCGCCACGCCCCCTGGCCCTCCCCCTCCTCCCCCCGCTGCAAGGGCGTTCATGTACGACCCGCCTGGCCCCCCGCTGGGTGGCGGGTGCGGATGCATGGCTCCGTAACCCCCTCCCCCTGCCCCTCCTCCGCTGCCTGGCGGACCCATCATCATGCCCCCTCCCCCGCTGCCCGGCGGACCCATCATCATACCCCCTCCCATCGCCGACCCGGGTACGGCACCGTACGGCATCTCCGCACCGCCGTACTGCGCCGTACGGGGCGGCCCGGAGGATCCCGGCGGCGTGGGCAGGTGCGGGTGCGGCATGCCGGGCAGCGGGGTGTGCGCCATCAGCGGCGGCCACTGCTGCGGCGCGTGGGTTAGCGGGTGTGGGTTAAGCTGCGCTGGGTGCTTGGGCGTGGACACCAGCGAGTGCGAGGTGGACAGGGGGCCGAAGGAGCTGAGAGGGGAGGCGAGGCCAAGGCCGCCGGCGGCGCCGCCGCCGCTGGTGAAGCTGGAGTTGCGGAGGTGGGTTGAGAGGGAGGAGGAGGAGGTGGAGAGGCCCCGGCCCAGGGGGCTGTCGGAGCGTGTACCCAGGGCGGAGTGCAGTGCGGCCTTGGCGGCATTGGGCGTCTGTGTGCCGGACAGCACGGCGCTCTCCAGCTGCACCAGCTTGGAGCGCAGCGTCTCGATCTCGTCAAGCACCTTTGGAGTAGGGGAGGGACATGGGGTGGGAGGTTGCGTTGGTGGAAACCCTCGTGAAGTACTGCTGGTCCTGCTGACACCGCACACCAAAGTCCAAGCACACAGCTGGCCCCGGCCTCCCGTCCTCCCGCCCACCTCACCCGTGCTCTTGCGCGATCCCCCATCCACTATTGCCCCCATTGCCACATGCTTCAAGGTGTCCCCAACGCACTCCCCGACCCTGGCCCCTCACCTCCCCGTGCTCCTGCGACCGCATCTGCCTGCCCGCCCTCAGCCGGCCGCATGGCAGCGCCCTCCTAAAGCAAATCTACAGCTGCGATGCACCATGGTGTCCCCAATGCACCCCCCCGCCACCTCACCTCCCCGTGTTCCTGCGACAGCATCTGCCTGCCCGTCCTCAGCCGGTCGTTCTCCTTGGCCAGCCGCCCATTCTCCTCGCTGAACCGCGTGAGCAGGGTCTGCGATGTCATTGGCGAGGCCACGAGGTCAAGAAACGGATGTCTTTTTTAAGTGGGGAGGGGCCAAGCGGTGCGAGGGGATAGGGGCTGAAGGGTTAAGGTTGCGCCGGCGATGTCCCACAGCCCCATGCCCTACACCCTTGCCCTGACCCTGACCCTTCGTCCCCACCCCGCCTGACGCCCTATCCACCTATTCCCCAACCCACCTGCGTCTCCATGAGCCGCTTCACCAGGTCGTCCCCACCCTCCCACCACTACTTTTACCCCTAGCCCCACTTTACAACGTCATTCTCCCGCGGGTATACTACGTCATTCTCCTGCGGGTATAACATACCTGCGTCTCCATGAGCCGCTTCATGAGGTCGTCCGGCCCCCGGTCGCCCGCCACATCCGGGCTGCCAGCCGCACTGCCGCCCGCCTGCTGGCTGCTTTTCCGCAGATTCCCCAGTACCCCCGGCGACCCCGCACCCAACCCCGCCGACTCCAACGACATGCGCAGCGGCTCCAGGTGATGCCCCCCGCCCCCCGACCCTCCTCCCCCTCCCCCTGCGTTCAATGACGCTCGGAGGTCCCCCCCTGCCGCGGCCGCTAACCGCGGGGAGCCCAGGCGCGCGGGAGGGAGGTGCGGGGCCGCGGAGAGCACCGCGGAGAGGTGGCTGTTGGTGTGGATTAGCGAGGAGTTGGGGTGTGGGTTGGTGGTGGGGGTGCCGGGGTCGGTTGCGTCGTAGGAGCCGTGGAAGGAGTCGGTGAGGAGGCCACCGAATGAGCCGCTGTGGGTTCCGGCGCTGCCGCCCCGGGGGCCACCCCCTGTGCGCAGCTGCTCTCGGAGGTAAGTGTTTTCTTGGCGCAGGAGGTCTATCTCGCGGCGAAGGTTGGCGATTTGGGCCTCCTGCGTGTGGGGCAAGGGGACGATGTGAGGTAGGGAAGGGAAGGATGGGGTCATGGCCGGGCAGGGTAGAGGTGTTGGGACAGTGGAACGGGTGGATGTTAGGCGGTGTGGGCCTTATGCGGGGAGCGTTAGCAGCAGAAGGGTTGAGGAATTGAGGTCAGCAGGAAGGTTGCCGCTTCCTGAGCGACACTATACCACCCCCTGAACACTCAAACCATGACGACCGTACAAGAGGAAGGGGCGCATTAGGGCCGTTCGCCGCTCTCTCCCACCTTTGGGTCGTACTGCACGGTGGGCCTGTTCTGGATGTTCTTCGCCCGCGTGGCGTACGACAGCGTGGACAGCGTCTCCTCCACCGCCGTGCTGGCGGGCGAGCAGCAGGCGATCATGAGCGCCAGCGCGTTGCCGCCCAGCGAGTCCATCAGCAGCTTGGTCAGCTTGGAGTCCCTGCGGGTCGAGGGGAGAAGAAGGAGAACACTAAAATATGACCTTACAACGAAAGTGGAAATTGAGAGGATATGGAGGACATAATGTGGCATCCGGCCCCGTTCCACCCCGCCCGCCGCAACCCGCCTCGCCCTCCCGGCCCGGCCCCATGCAACTCCGACCTGCCCCCCTCCCGCACCTGTAGGGTATGTGCGCGGTGGTTCCGGAGCTCTCCCGCTCCGCCAGCGCGGATATGACCTTGCCCAGCACGAACAGCGACTTGTTGATGTTGGTGGTCTCCTTTAGCATGGCGCCCTCGGATTTGGAGTCCTTGAGCCTGCGGGGGCCAGGAAGTAGCGTGTTACACCCTATGTCTGCCTCCTCATTGCAGCTGGCTGGTCGGTTAATCGAGTCACTGAGCCATTCACTACACATGATGAACCTCTCTGCCCACCGGGGCCCCAGCCCCACCCAAACCCTACTTCCCCGCCCGCCCAAGTTGCCATAGCCCCACTCCGTTCGTCGAGCTGGAGGCACCCCTCCCTGTAACCTGCCCCTGCCCCGCCAGGTCCAAAAGGGACATGAATCCACCACACACATCCCAGCACTCTCGCCCTACCCTCTCAAACACTCTACTTTCCCAATACTCCAGACCCCAACCAATGCCTTACCTCTCGCTGCCCGCCAGATCCACGAACGATATCTTGCCGATGCGCGGCGTCCCAAAGTCGGCGGCGCCCGGGTCGGCGGGCGTGGATTGCACGAATATGGTCATGATGGAGTGCGAGCGGGAGGACTCGATGTTGAGCTCGTGGCTGCCCACGTGCCGGTGCCGCATGCCCGTGCGGATGACCTGCGGGGAAATGCGCATGTGGAGGGGAGAGCGAGGGTTTGGCGGTAGGACGACAGACGAAGTCTGCAGATCGACGAAGTCGATGATGAGGCATAAAAAGTTAACCCCAGCCCAACCCGTTACCAGACGCATCGGAGGAGCCGTCGATGCCGCTTCCGAACGGGGGAATGTGTCACAAATGCCATCGGATGGATAAGCGTTGTGTTGGTTGTTGCCCACGTGGCGATAGCGCATGCCGGTGGCGAGAGGGATGCTGGTAACACAGAGAAGGAGCCGGGGGCTCGTGAGCATGAGTAACACAGTCTGGCGCCTGATTGTGAAAGTCAAGGCGACTGACCGAATGAAGTGTGCGCGGCCCGCCCCGGCCCGTCCCGTCCAGTGCCCATCTCCACCATCGTGTCCGCATTATCGCACCCGTACACTTAGCACTGGTGTTGGTACTGAGGGCACTGACTGCCAGCGTCCCGGCCCCCGTCCTCAAGCCCCCCAACCACTACTACGTTATCATGCTGACTTCACTACTATCACTCGAAACTCTATTGTTGCGCCCCCGCCCTGTCCACTTTGCGGTACTCCTCCTGCCAGCACCCACCTCCGCCATGGTGTCCACCTTGCTGCACGTGACCTGCTTGAGCCCCGGAACGAAGAACCCCAACGTGGCGTCCCACTTGACCGGCAGGTTCTTGGCCTGGCGGGGGGGCAGTACAGCCGGACAGGGGGGGACACGGTGGCGCAGTGGCGGGGGGGAGGGAGCGCCGCAACTTGGGACCAGGCGCATTGCACTGGGCGTCCCCTACATTCCTGCCGTACATTGGCATGGGCTGGCATAGGCCTATTGCCCCACCTTGAGGTTGAGCAGGTCGTATATGCCCTCGTTGTATATCTCCAGGTACGAGGCGCTGAGCGCGTACTTGGTGTCCGTCTTCTTGGCCATGGCGCCAAACAGGTGCTGCACGGCGCGGGAGATGATGCCGTCGTGCGTGTCGGCGCCCGTGTAGCCGTCGCCGGCAATCACCTCCTCCCGCCCTGACATCGTGTACGTCTTGCCGGAGCCTGGCAGGCGGGAAAACCGACATGTGGCATTGATTGGGTGTCCTTCCCACGTCTGTTCTTGGGCCCATTTTCCGACCCGTACGCACAGTACAAGGACACCGCCCCCCGACTTCAATCCAGCAATACCCACGACATGCAGCCCTGCCCCCGCCCTGCCCCCTTCTCGTCGTAGCGTCCCAGCGTCGCGTCCAGCCGCTGCGGCAACCCCCCGCGTGCCTACCCATCCAGTATACATCATCGTATTTGCTGTTACGTTATATGTTGTGTTGCCACACCTGTCTGTCCATACGCGAAGATGGTGACGTTGTAGCCCCCCAGCGCGGCGTCCAGCAGCTGTGGCACCCCGCACAGCTGCATCACGTCCGCCTGCCCCACCTCGGGGCCCAGGCAGGCGTGGAACGCAAAATCGCGCTGCATGCTGGTGCCGGCGGGGCCGGGGACCACCACCTGTGCGGGGTTTCAAACCAGGGCGCAAGGAGGAACGATCGTTTGAAACCTGAAATGGCACGGCGGCTGCGGCCGGTCGCGCTGCATGCTTGTGCCGGGGGGGCCGGGGACCACCACCTGCGGGGTGTGAATCAGGCCGCAAGGGGGGAACATACGGCACGGCCGGTGGTGAGGAAGAAACCGCCCCGCTTGTGGGCGTGGTACTGCTAGACCACAGAAATCTGCAGCAGCCCTGCTAAAGGCTGGTGCAGGTGTAGGTATGCTCTGCCCCAGAGCAGCCCCACCGGGCCAGCCCCTGGCACCTGGGCTGGGGGCCCGCGCCACGAGTACGCCGGGTGGTGTCAACCTGCATCCGTGTCAGCCCCTAGCTGACAGCCGCAGCCCCTAGCCTTTGCGCCTGTGGGTGACCCACAGAGCCCCAACGCCAGCTCCAGGAGGCCCGCCCACCGTCCGCAACCCCCGCAACCAGCTGCTTGTGCCCCTGCCGCCCTACCAGCGCCGGACAGGAAGGCTCCCTCCCCACTCCACGCAACGAGCTGCTCTGGCCCGCACAGACCCAGCGGAAGCTGCTGCGAGAGGGTAAGCCCACTGACTGAGCAGGCGCTTGGCGCCCATAAAGGCCCGCTGTTGCTTGCGGGCCGCTGTGACGTGACCGCACTGCCGCGGGTGCACCCAGCCCTCATGCAGCCACCCCCGTGTACCTCGCCCTCCTCTGGCATGTAGGCCCCACAGGCGTGCAGGCCCCACAGGCATCTCTGCTGCGCCCGCACTGACACTGCAGCGGCGTCCGCCCCGGCCCCTGCGGACGGCACCGGGCGACCAGCCGGCTGCGACCAGCCAGCCCACCGCCGGCTCCTGCTGCTCCTTCTCTCATGTCAAGCAGCGTGCGGTCCTGCCCTCTGCGCTGTGCTGCCCTGCGTCGCGCCCCCTCTTCCCTCCTCACGACCGCCTCAGCCTCCCAACGCGCCATAACAGTGGTGTTGCTGGTGACCTGCACCACGGTGGTTCGCACGCCCTGTGCCGCACCTTCATGCACAACCTGTGCATGCGCGCCGCCCCCGGCCCCAGCAAGCTCCTGACCTCCCCGCGGTCCCAGCTGTACTCCCAAAGTCAGCTCCACATTGCTGTAACACCACTTGGGGGTGCACTCCCACCACCCTCATCCCCGACAGGCTCCAGGTCCCCGGCCCCCTCCCCGCAACTCTAGCCCCGCCCCCACGCGCCTTAATGGTTGTGTTGCTGTTGACCTGCACCACAGTGGTGCCCCCCTTCTCCGTTTCGTGCGGGAACAGCGGCCGCACGCGCACCGCCACCTTGATGTTGTCGGCGTCGTTTAGCTACAAGAAAGGGGCGGGGGTCGGGGGATTGGGTTAGGTGTAGAGGTCGAGTTCACTTGGGGTTGGGTTGGAGGTCATGCTTCAGTGTGCTGGGGAGCGAGGGTCCAACGCCCACCCTGGCCTGCTCCCCACCCTGCATGCCACTACATGTTCATGGCGTCCTATTAAACTAGCACCGAACCAAACCCACAGAGGTCAACATGCGTGCGCTGGGTGCTTGTGCTGGTTGTGCTATTACTCGCACCGACCGACCCAAACCCACATTGGTCTGCATGGTTGTGGTGAGGGCTGCGGTGGTGGCTCGGCCGGTGGTAGCCAGCGGGGATGGCCGCTGGTTGGCGGAGGCTGTCCTGCCCCTTGCCCCCGGCATGCCCGTGAAGGAGCCGCCTGAGAAGGAGCCTTCGGACGGCATGGGCATTGCCCGCATGCCGTCCAAGGGGGTCAGGGCGACAGTGCCCCGCGACACGGGTGGAGGGCCCATGCCCAAGGCCAGGGCGCTGACCGGAGGAGCGAACATACGATGGCGAGGGGCCTGCAACGAAAGGGCGCCGCGGTTAGGATAGAATTTATGCACAGCTGTGTTGTGGTTGGGATGCGCTCCAGTCGAGCGCAGCGTGACAAAGGCGCGCATGTCCATGTGTACAGGGATGAGCGAGCAAGCAGTGAAGTTGCATGCCCAGAGCCAAGCTTGTGTGTTTGTGATATGCTACAAAGGCGATATGTTTGCCATTGTGAAGGCCCATTAACGCAGCGCTGTGTTGGTGTCCATGCCAGGTGTGAAGTAGTAGAGCGTGCTGGGCCGCGGCTCCGCAGCTAAGGCTGCAACAAGATGACATGTACCTTTTATCTAGGGACTCGAACGACGGCTTGTGGTGCTGGCAGCAGTGCAGAGCACCGACTCAAGCAGCCCTGCCTTCTAGGTATATACATAGTCTCCGCACACTGCATTTATCGCTATGTCTCTTCCATACTAAATTCTCGCCCTGCTGTAATGTCAAATGCACTTGTTAGCAAGGAACGAAGGTCCACGGGCAGTTTTGTCAAGTAGGGCAGCCAGGACGTTGTCAAGAATATTGGAGCTAGCGCCTAAAGTGTCCAGTCATGCAGTCAGTCACGCGCGGAGCGCAGCATGCAGCACTCACCACGGTGGTTCGGACAGTTGCCCCCGTACCATTTTTGCACCTCCCGCGTCTTCCTCGCTAACGCCCGATACACAATGTCATCGAGCTTTGTGCTATTAATAATAAGGCGATGGAGCTGGTTCTTCAGCATTGGCGTTTGCTGCAATTGGAATTTCTCCATAACCTTTAACCTTTAACGACTGGTCACCGCTGCACCACACACGAGACCAAAACCAGTTTGCTCAATGTAAGCCTGAAAGGGCTCTCCAAAGCTGTTGTTGAGGGATCGGTCCTCCTTGCTTTCAACCTGTTTGACCAAGTCCCCCGTTCCTTGGAGCCCTGACGCGCTGACCGCACACCGCGTTCGCAGATAACATCAACACTGATCGCAAGCATTATTCTTGAGTCAATATCCAAGGTGGGAAATTAACTGGTGTGACGCTAGGAGCCCAGATGCTGGAGTTATCTGGCTTTTTTCTGTTGTCCAGAAGCCCGGCCGCAAGAGGACCACGGAGGAAATTTTAGGAAATTATGTTCCACTAGTCTTGCTTGCATAGCATCCAAGAAGACTTGCCCAAGCACCAGGAAAGCTGGGACCAGGCGCCCTGTCCTGTCGCGTGCGCTTTTCGCTTGAGCTACCAGAGCCAGAAAACCTATGTGGCCATCCGTATTAAAACCAATCACGTCCTTGTGTTGGTGAAACTGCAAGCAATCTGGGCAGGTTGCGCAGACGCAGTCATATTGCGGAAGGCATGGATTCCTTCCGCGTTGCACGTCTAGCTCTGCACAAACGGGCCGCGCACTCTCCTTGACCCCGCTCTGTTCATAGCTGTGAACAACTCATCATTTTCAGATCGCTTCGGAGATCTTGCGTGGTGTGGTACGTCGTGTCAACTGCAGCCACTGTGTGCCTGTTGCACTTCTGTCACTGTCCCCATAGGCAACTGTGACATTCTACTTTCATGGACCAACACATGCTCACTGCCTGTACTGTTACGATTGCATGAAGCAGTAGGTGAACGGTCAGGTAAATTGCAGGTTGTGGTTGTTGTTAAGTACTTGGCTCCTCATCAGCAAGCTCACCACTTCATGCTAAGCATAACCTGTGACAGAGTTGCATGTGTGACAAACCCCCCATGTGTTTTACCACCATGCCCCGCAGCTGCTCCGCCAGGCTGTTGCCCCGGCTGTCCACGCAAGCGGCCACTACCCGCAGCCACAGCGGAGGCAACCACCGCAGTCCGCAGTTGGACCCGAACCGGGCAGTCCCGCCAGTCCCGCTAAGGCTGCCGGCCTAACTCCTCAACGCCCCAAGCCCGGCGCCCCAAGACAGCCGCTGCTGCTATGGCCATGAGGAGGGCCACTGCGTACCAGCTGATGGACAAGGACAAGTCCACATCAGCCAGGGCCACAGCAGCAGCCCGTCGCGGCAAGACCCGAGACACCAAAGCTATGCGGAGGGCAGATGCGTACCGGCTGATGGGATCAGGGTCAGCCGGGCCCTCCTCCGCAGTCCGCCGTGGACCCGGCAGGCCCCGCAAGAACGCCAGTAAAGCGGCCACTGCCTCTCGCGCCGGGACCGGCCGTACCACCACCCGTCACTCCTCCGCCCCTCCCCCTGAATCCGAAACCTCCGATGAGGAGGAGGATGACTCATCATCCGTACAGTCTGATGACAGTGACGCGGAGGACGAGGGAGGGGCTGGCCCGTCGAACAGGTCGCCCAGCGTACGGCGCTCCGTACGGAAGCCGTTGGGCGTGGCGGTTGGGGGTACGGCTACCAGGGGGAAGAAGCTGCCCAAGCGCAAGCGGAAGCTGAGCCTCAAAGCGGCTGAGCTGGAAGAGTACGATGCCGTACTGGATGCTAAGGACGCCGAGCTGGAGGCGCTGGCTAGGGCGGGCCCGGCGGCGAAGGGGAGGGGATCCAAGGGCAAGGGGGTCAAGGCAGGGGCGAAGGCGAAGGGCCGCACTCCGGCCTCTGCGGGGAAGAAGGGGCGGGGCAGGCCGCGCAAGAAGCCACTGCCGGATACCGAGGAGGAGAGCAGTGAGGAAGAGGAGAGTGAGGAGGAGAAGAGCAGCGAGGAGGGGGAGGAAGAGAGGGAGAGCAGCGAGGAGGGGCAGGAGAGCAGTGAAGAGGAAGAGGAGCAGGAGCAGCCTGTGCAGAAGCGCGGGCGGGGAAGGCCGCCGAAGAAGGCGGCGGTGGCGGCAGCGGGCGCGAAGCGGCGTGGAAGGCCGCCAAAGCAGCAGCAGGGCGCGGAGGCGCAGGGGGCAGCTGCGCCCAAGCGCGGGCCTGGGCGCCCGCGTAAGGACGCCGTGGCTGCGGTGGCGGCAGCGCCGAAGCGGGGCCCGGGAAGGCCGAAGAAGGAGGTGGAGCCGGGGGCGGGGGTCAAGGAGCAGAAGGGGGCGGCGGCGGTGAAGCGCGGGCGGGGGCGGCCGCCCAAAAGCGCGGCAACGACGGCGGTAAGGGGCGGCGTGCAGAAGCGTGGTCCGGGCAGGCCGCGCAGGGCCAGCTCGGCGGTGGTTGCGGCTGTTGTGGAGCAGCTGGCGGCAAAGCGGGGGCCGGGGAGGCCCAGGAAGGACGCAGGGGCAGTGGCGGAGGAGAAGAAGGAGGTCACGCGGAAGGCCGCTGCTCCTGCGAAGCGCGGCCCGGGGCGACCGTCAAAGAAGGCAGCGGCTGCCGCGCCCGCTCCCGCCAAGCGCGCCCCTGGGCGGCCGCCCAAGAAGCAGCCAGCGGTCGGAAAAGCAAAGGTGGAGGAGAAGCAGGAGGCGGCTGCTCCTGCTAAGCGGGGTCCGGGGCGACCGCCAACGAAGACAGCAGCGGCTGGGGCGGGGGCGGGGGGCGCAGCCAAGCGTGGACCGGGGCGGCCTCCGAAGGCGAAGGCGGCAGCACCAGCGGCTGTGACGGCCAAGCGGGGACCGGGGCGGCCGCCGAAGAACCCAGCAGCGCGTGCAGCAGCACCAGCTGCGGCAGCAGCAGGGTCCACTGCTGCAGGGGCCACGCCAAAGCGGGGATCGGGGCGGCCGCCGAAGGCGCCGACGCCAGCTGCGGCAGTGGCTGTGGAGGCCGAGGAGGGCGGGCAGACCGCAGCCGCAGCCGCGCCGGCACCTGCGCTGCCCGCGCGGCGCCCGGAGCGGCCATCCAGGAAGCCTACCCCACCTCCCCCTGCCGCTGCCGCTGCTGCTCCTCCCGCGGCCGCCCCAGCACCTGAGCTGGAGGCCACACGGAAGCGCGGGCGGGGGCGGCCGCCCAAGGCACCGGCTGCTGCTGCTGCTGCTGCTGCTGCTGCTGCTGCTGCTGCTGCTGCTGCTGCTGGCAAGGAGGAGGTGCATGAGGATGGCGGTGCAGCAGCTGAGCCGCCTGCCAAGCGCCCGCGGGGGCGGCCCCCCAAGGCGGCTGCAGGGGAGGCGGGCACCTCTGCCGCGCCCAAGCGAGGGCCGGGGCGGCCGCCGAAGGCGGCAGCTGCGTCCGCACAGCAGGAGGCAGGCCCCTCCGCTGCTGCAACGGCGAAGCGACCGCGTGGGAGGCCACGGAAGGAGGTTGTGCCGTCCGCAGCGGCAGCGGAGGCGGGGCTGTCCGATAGGGGCGCGGAGGGGCAGGGCGGGGAGGAGGCGGCGGCTTCGGTGCAGGTGGGCCGGGGGGCTGGCAGCAAGGTGGCGGCCGGTGAGCCAACCGGCAACGGTAACGGCAACCACCCGGCTGTGTCCGAGGCCGCGGCAGCGGCTGCGGGGGGCAAGCGCGGCCGGCAGGAGGGCTCACTGATGGCGGGGGCGGACGCGGGGGCTACGACTGCCAGCAGGGCAGGGGCAGGGCCCTCGGGGCAGGGGGCGGTGGACGGGGAGCGGCCTGCGAAGCGGGGCCCGGGGCGGCCGCGCAAGTCGGCGCCGGTGGAAGGGGAGGGCGCGTCTGGGGGTATGGTGCAGGGCAAGGGCCCGGCGCCGTTCCTGAGCCCGGCTGACGGGGCGGGGCGGCGGAAGCCGGGGCGGCCGAAGAAGGTGGTGCCGGCGCAGGGCGTGCAGAAGGAGCTGCGGCTGGGGGCGGACGCCAAGCCGGCAGGTGGGGTGGGGTTGGGTGGGGTGGGCCGGGTAGGTTAGGGTGCTTTGCCAGCAAAGAGTGCAGGGACAGGCGTCATACAGGATGGAGCGCTGGAAGGCTCGCCATGGATCCCGGGACGCATAGCGCACCAAGTGCTTTGCTGCGTGACTGGATTGTGTTATGTTGTGAGTCCTGCCACTGAGGTCGGCTTTGGTGCACTCCGGGACATGCTAGGCCGCATGCCTTATCCTGCTGCAATCCACTAGGAATACACTCGCAAGCTGCGATGCCCTTCTCGTTTGCGCACTTGTGCTTGCGCCACCAACGCCACACTATTCATCTCACGTACCGTCTCTGCTGCCTTCCCCCAGGCTCTTCCGTCAGCGCTGGTGGCGCCGCGCACAGCACACGCAGCACGGGGCCGTGAGGGATGACTCGATAACCCCTGGCATCCCTCCTCGCCACGGGCTGGGGCTGGACTACCACACGAAGGCTCAAGCTTTGCTCCACCGCTGTGCACCAGTTTGCATGACGGCCTGACGGCCGCCCCTGAGGAGCTACGTCGGTCGTAGCATGTGAGCCTGCGTGGGGCACGCAGGTATCGGCTCCACCATCCCCGTTCAGACTGGCCATTATTCGGTATCTAATAGCCTGAGACGTTGCGGACTGCATGTGCAAGTTGACATGTTGGGTTGGCCTGAGATGGGAACGTTACCAGCTTACCACTTCCAACTATTGTACAGCCCTGTGAGTGTTGTTGACTGATGGGACGGCGTTCTGCATACCGTACCTATGCCTGATCATCGCGCAGAGGGGCTCTAAGGAATTATTTTAGGGCTTCGCGCACGGGTTTTGAAAATTATTCTACTTTCTCGCGCAGCCCTGGGGAGGCTGGTATTTCCTTCGCGCAGGTGTGTATGCAGGGGTACCAAGGGTAAAACAAAAGGGTGTCTCCCCTGGTGGATACAGTCCACCCGTCAAGGAAACGCACCTAGCAG
>VFQN01005872.1_pt1 | contig 14598 bp, 17 predicted proteins | sample 3512371 | NCBI WGS metagenome assembly VFQN01 (sample SAMN10412370, study PRJNA504923) | tailings metagenome | isolation source: Replicate 2 from Balatoc abandoned mine | place: Philippines: Itogon, Benguet | collected 2017-08-28
CGCCGCTGCTGCTGCTGCTCCTGCGCCCGCACACCTACGCGCGACACCGCACACGTGTCATCCTGCTCATGTACGAGCTGCCGTGGGAGCTGATGCTGCTACTGCAGGCGGTGAGTACCTGCCAAGTACCGTATCTAAGAAGTACCGTACCGTACGCACGTTCCACATAGCCGTGCGCGATTTGTGTTGTGGTTGGCGCCCAGGAGCAAGCAAGCTCAGACGACACTGGTAGCTAAAGTGCAGGGCACGCCTTTAGGCATGCACCTTGCCCAGATGCGCGCCGCACGGAAAAATAAGTTGCTCGTTCTGCACTGCGCCTCCTGCAACGGACTGACGTAAGCACCTTCGCTCCCGCTTGCCCAAAACGGTTGTGTTGACACCCTGTACCGGCAGGCATGGCTTCTGGCGGTGCAGCAACGGGGCCACTACTGGCGCGCATGGCCGGAGCGCCGGACCATGCATGACGTGCTGCGGGTAGGTGGCGCGACCGCGTGGGAAGGGATGGTAGGGCCATGGGTCCTGGGGAGGGGACGTTCTCCCGGCACCCCAGTCCTTGCTTCTACATGGCATACTATGGTACGCCTGTTATAGCTTTCTGTGCCTAAGGAAAGGCTCCACAAAGTTTGCATGGGTTTTACTCAAGTACGAACACGTGACTACGTTCCTGTCGACGTGTGTGTGGCCCGCAGCTGGTGGTGACCCCCGGGCTGTTCGGCATCCACCCTGCCGCGGTGGCAGGGCTCATGGCGTGCCGTGCCGTACCGTACGGCATCGGGCTGGTACGGATTTACGGCATGCCGGTGGCGGCCGCCGCCATGCGCGTGGTGCTGATGCTGTTGTCGGCCGTGTGCACTGCGGCACTGCTGCGGCAGCTGCGCAGCGCAGGAAACAGGACGGGTGGTGGTGGGAGCAGCGGCCGCAGCAGAATGGGTCTTGGCAGGAGCGGAGGCAGCAGTATTGGTGACTCATAGCCAGGAACAAGGGGCGATGCTAATGAGTTGGAGCTTGCGCTAGCTAGAAGTCGTTGGTTCGTTGGGCATGAGGCAGCGCTAGCAATTGGCAGGTTCAGGCGGGTTTGGCCCTTATTAGGAGCAATTTTGTGCTGGATAGGACGACGTTAGCCTGCGGGTGCCGGTGGGCGGCGGAACAGAATCACTAGTTGAGTTGAAAAGCGTTTAGTCTTGTGCTGCGGTGGTTGCTGAACACGCCGATGTGTGACCGCGAGGGCGTGCAACGCCCGTGCACCATACGCCTACTGGCCGCAAGTCACACACCTGTGCAGTCAGGCGGCTTGCGACGTAGTGCACTGTACTGTAGAGAAAGCTGTAACAAGCCGAGCGGCATATACCTAGTCTGCAACCCGTCTGCTGTTGCCTTATTAGCCCCCCGTCGACCTACCCGCCCCACCGCTGCACTTGAGGCTACCTACTACCACCTACTACCGGTGCCCGTATGTGCTGACAGCAGGTGGCGACCATGTGCGCTGCTGACATCATCATTGGCACACGGCATTCCTCAACTACTTCGGCGTGTCATGGGAAAACACTGCCATGGGCTCAGTCAGTCAGAGAATCTCGCAGAACGCTTAACGATTACATGACGCAGTACCCTGCCCATTTGGGGCGCTTCAGCACTCCTGCATGCGATCCGTCCTACCCTGCCTACTCCGCTCCACCACTCAGCAGCAGCGTGTCCCTCTATTACTCCAGGCATGCTCCTCTCTTCTCCGTATCGGGCATTGCTACCCTTATGCTCGAGGGACCCGCCAGCACTTGGCAGTGTACCCCTTACACCCACAGCGCAACATGTCACGAAAAACCAACAATGAACAAGAGACAGTCGTCAAACTCGTTTCGGGGCCTGCAACGCCTCACGTGCCATGCACACTGCAGGCACTCAGCATGGTCGAATGGTCTTGTCCTCAGCTTGCGCAAAAACACCAGGGGGCACCAATGAGACCACGCATGTGCGCCGCCGCGCCCCGAGCTGCGTCACGCTCGCCCAACAGCAGTATCAGGCATCATCAGGGGCAACATGTAGCTGTGCGTGCCCCAAAACCGCAGAGACGTACGCACTCGCCGCCCAACCATCGCGCCCACCGGTAACGTAAGCCGAACCCGTAGTCATGCATTATGCACTACCACCACCACAACCCCCACCCAACCAAGCCTGTCCTGTCCCCCCCCCCGCCTCGACACAGCCCGCCTCACGTCGCCAAGCGGCTCTCCCAGCCCGCTGCCCTACAGCCCACAACAAAGGCTCGACCCAGCGGACACCAAGCTCAGCCCAGGCTCGTCAGAGGGCTACGCACAAGGCAAAAGGACCCCACACCACCTCCCACCGCCCCGCCCATCCCGCCAACGTCAAGATGGGGCTGCCAGGGGCGAAGCCGCTTAGTCGACCTCCTCCATGCGGGAGCCCTCGCCGGCACCGGCGTCCTCCTCCAGGGGCGGCAGGTCGTCGTCGCCGCCGGCCAGCTCCTCGCCGTCCTCGTCGATGCTCAGGCCCAGCTTGATCATGCGGTGGATGCGGCTGGCGAAGGTGTTGGGCTCGTCCAGCGAGAAGCCCGACGACAGCAGCGCGGTCTCGAACAGCAGCAGCACCAGGTCCTTGACGGTCTTGTCCGACTTGTCGGCGTCCGAGCGCTTCTTCAGCTCCTGAGGAGAGGAACGGAGGATGGGGGATGGCACAGAGGGGCTGATCAGCGACGGCTTTGGCAGGGGAGTAGCATCTGGCAGGTTGGCAGCGCAGCAGCATGCGGCAGGTTATTCACAAACAGCACATACCCCGCTTGCTTACCTCCATGATGGCGTTCTCGGGGTTGATCTCCAGCGTCTTCTTGCTGGTCATGTAGGCGGCCATGGAGTTGTCGCGCAGCGCCTGCGCCTTCATGATGCGCTCCATGTTGGCGGACCAGCCGTACTCGCCGGTCACCAGCACGCAGGGCGAGTCCACCACGCGGTGCGACACCGTCACCTTCTCCACCTTGTCGCCCAGAATGTCCTTCATCAGGCGGCACAGCGGCTCGAACTCAGAGGCCAGCTCCTCCTTGCGCTTCTTCTCCTCCTCCGTGTCGTCCAGCTCCAGGCCCTCCTTGGTGCAGCACACCAGCTTCTTGCCTGCACGGACAAGGTTGGGGAGGCAGCAGGGCGGCGGGGGTCAGTTAACCTGCTTGGAAGTGTACAGTTGCTGATACCAGGCAAGACCTTTCTGCTTTCAACTGCGGTTTTGGAAAACAACCGTTGCTGCCAAGGGGACAAAGGAGCAGGCGCGAACCATGTGGCTGCAGTACATTCAGGTCATGCCCAGATTCGGCTGTACCGGCTGTACGACTCACCGTCGTACTCCTTGAGCTGCTGCACGGCGTACTCGTCAATGGGGTCCACCATGAACAGCACCTCGTAGCCCTTCTTCTTGAGGCGCTCCAGGAAGGGCGAATTCTCCACCGCCTTCTTGGACTCGCCCGTAATGTAGTAGATGGCCTTCTGGCCCTCCTTCATGCGGGTCACGTAGTCCTTCAGGCTGGTCATCTCCTCGCCGCTCTTGGTCGAGTGGTACCTGCGCGCGGGGTAAGCAAACCACAGTCAGTTAAAATGCCTGCAGTCTGTAGCAGTTTTGAGCACTCAGGAGTCAGTACACGCTGAGGCAACTGCAGGGCAAGATGGGCTTGTTGCGGTGACCACATGTTGGGTTCGCCGACAGCATAAGGCAGCACTTGAGCACACACGTTTCCCAGCCCATCTGCCCAGCCCCTGGCCCCCAGACCCACCGCAGCAGGTCGGCCAGCTTGGCGCGGTTCTGGCTGTCCTCGTGCACGCCCAGCTTGAGGTTCTTGCCGAACGACTCGTAGAACTTGGCGTAGTCGTCCTTGTTCTCAGACACCTCGGCGAACATCTCCAGGCACTTCTTCACGATGTTCTTCTTGATCACCTGCAGCCCATGTTTCAGGGGGAGCGTCGTCAGGCACCTTGGCGCGTTGAACATGCGATGTGCAAGCCTTGCAACCCGACAACACGAAGCAGGCGGAATGCAAGTAAAGCAACAGTACCACGGTCGCAACGCTTCCCTAGCCCGAGTCCTCAGCACGCCCCACAAACCCCTTACCGTCCCTGCAAACCAAAGCCCTGCCCACCTTGAGGATCTTGTTCTGCTGCAGGGTCTCACGCGAGATGTTGAGCGGCAGGTCCTCAGAGTCCACAATACCCTTGATGAAGTTGAGCCACTCGGGGATGAGCTCCTCGCAGTTGTCCATGATGAACACGCGGCGCACGTACAGCTTGATGTTGTTGGGCTTCTTGCGCTGGTCGAACATGTCGAACGGAGCGCGGCGGGGGCAGAACAGGATGGACTTGAACTCCAGCTGGCCCTCCACGCTGCGGGCGGTGGGGGACACGCGAGAGGGGGAGGTTCAGGCGGACAGAAACTCGGCAAGGAACTCTGACCAGGCTCCCCGGAGCCCACAAGCTGCAGCATGACGCTGCGACAGGAAGCATGCCGCGGACAGAAGCGCTTATGCCGTTTGCCTTGGGCAGACGTCCCCGACCCCTGCCCTTGCGGCGGCTGTCATGGGCGCTTGCTGTGCACCTGATTGATAAGGCGAACAGGGAACGATGCCCACCTGAAGTGCTTGACGGACAGGTGGTCCTCCCAGTCGTTGGAGATGGACTTGTAGAAGGCGGCGTACTCCTCCTTGGTCACTTCCTCGGGGTTGCGCATCCTGCACGGGGCGGGGACGAGCGGGTTGCGTACCGGTCAGGGACGTGGCCGCCACGCTGCAACCCCAGGCCAGATCATCACTACGCACAGCGTGGACGAAGACGTACATGCGAACAAACTGCCACTTTTGCAGGAGGGCGTACAGCTTTGGCTGAGACCATGCCAACATGGACTCACCAGATGGGCTTCTGCTTGTTGAGCAGGTTCCACTCGTGCTGCACCTCCTTGACCTTCTTGGTCTTCTTCTGCTTCTCCTCCTTCACCTCCTCGACCTTGCCCTCCTCGCCCTCTGCAGGGGGGATGCCAGGATGGTGGTGCAAGTCAGACGACAGCCCGCACTTAAAAAAGACGACATGCTCGGTTGTGTGCGAAGCCAGCCGCAGACAGTAGCAATGAGTGTAGGTTTGCCAAGGGTTGCCCTTGTGCTGCCGTTAGCCGCGTCTATACCACCAACCACACAGAAGCAGGCACCGGCTGCAGCAGCAGGCAGCCCACTCACCGTCCTTGGCCTCCTCCTCCTCGTCGTCAGACACCTCCTTGTCCACGGTCTTCTCCACCCACAGGGAGATGGGGTAGGAGATGAACTCGGAGTGCTTCTTGACCAGGTCCTTCAGGCGGCGCTCCTCCAGGTACTCCTTCTGGTCCTCCTGCACTCGGAAAGAGGAGCAGGTAGGAGGGACGAGGTTAGGTCAAATCCTGCCGTACAGATGCATAGGATCGACCACAGCGGTACACGCAGGCTACGATATGTCCTGGTTAACAATAGGACTGGACGAGGGGGCAGGAGCCAGCATCTTCACGTGCAACATCCCCGTGCAACACCCCAGCGCTCTCGACCCTCTCGTACCCTTTACCCAGCCCCTGCCCCGCATCGCGGCCCATCCCACCTTGAGGTGCAGCACGATCTTGGTGCCGCGGCCCAGCTGCTCGCCCTCGGTCTCGCGGCGGATGCTGAACGAGCCGCCGGCCTGGGATTCCCAGATGTACTGCTCATCGTCGTTGTGCTTGGTGTGCACGGTCACCTTGTCGGCCACCAGGTAGGCAGAGTAGAAGCCGACACCGAACTGGCCAATCATGGACACATCAGCGCCAGCGGACAGGGCCTCCATGAAGGCCTTGGTGCCGGAGCGCGCGATGGTGCCCAGGTTGTTGATCAGGTCGGCCTTGGTCATGCCAATACCCGAATCGATGATGGTCAGGGTACCCTCAGCCTTGTTGGGAATCAGGTGGATAAACAGCTCAGGCTGCGAGTCCAGCACGGACTTGTCCGTAAGGGACATGTAGCGGATCTTGTCGAGCGCATCGGAAGCGTTCGAAATGAGCTCGCGCAGGAAAATCTCCTTGTTGGAGTAGAAGGTGTTGATGATCAGAGACAGCAGCTGGTTGATCTCCGCCTGGAAGGCGAAGGTCTCCACCTCCGCCATGGTAACGATCGATTGAGTAGGCGGCTGGTGTGGTCCGAGGACAAAAGGTGCAAATCGGTGAAAGTACTCAGGAAACGCGAAGACAGCGCGCTGTGTAGTGTACACTTCAGTCGCGGGAACCGGCGCGAATGGTCCTCTTATTGGGCGCGGAACTCTGGAAGGCTCTGGCTGCCGTACTTTCTAGTTCTGCGACGCTGGGACGCTGCGACCCAAAGCGGGAAATTCTAGAAGTTATACAAGAACTAGGCTGCCATATAGTTGTCAAGTGTGCCTCGGTCGTTCCCTCCACGGGAACAACCCCTTGCCGGTTCCCGCGCGTTCTAGAGAAAAGTTCGCCTGTGTGGCCTTCCATTGCCAGCGACCTACGCATAAACGAAACGACTTGACTGTGATGTAGCTTTATTATGTCAATGTTTGTACTGCTTCATTTGGGTCGCTTCGGCTGTCTGCAACATGTCACAGCAGCGCTCCTTAAGCCTTGCGTCGCATTAAGAGGTCCTGACATACTTAAAGCTACATTCTGACCAAACGAGTTGCGAGGGAGTGTGGCAGACTGCAATGCCACGTGCCGGCACGCGCGTCCTGGCTGGGGTGCAGCTGCCTCGGTGCCTACCGCCGAGTGCTTACCACGCGGGGATGGACTCGGCAGCGGGAAAACCCACGTCTTCTAATTTGCCGCTTCCGGAATGGGCGTGTGGTCAATGAAACCGCGGTTGTAAGGAGCGAACGGGCAGTATAAACCAGCATGTGGTACCTGCGGCAGTTATGTACCACCTGTCCGCCTGAACGAATGCACTGCCCTGGTACTGAGCTCCTGGACCAGTGGCACTGTGGCAGCGTCGCTGTTGACTGTTTTGTGCTACTCAAGTACGGCGCGAAGATTGTACGCTCCTCGGTTTGCCGGGTTGCACCAGCGGCAGTGTCGTGGCCTTGGGCCCCTTCCAATACCTGCCACGCAGCTGCCCTGTACGTTGATCCAGTGATCGTCCGTGGGACTGGTAACAGTGGGCCGTGCGTGCAGCTGCGGCACGCAGGATGGCTACTAGTCACGTATGCATTATACTGTTGTAGGTTGTGGTGCGCCAGGAGGGAGTGACGAGGCGACTTATCGCTTTGTTGACCTCCGTCGCACCTGGCATCATTTTTTTCCTGGTTTCTGGGCCTCTTTTTGGTCTTTTCTCTTCCTCCTGTTCTGTGGTGTTTGGTTTCAGGTCCTCTTCGCCTCTAGGTGTGCCCTTTTGCGGTTGGGGTTCACTGGGTTTGGGTCTTCGGTGGTGCTGGTGCTTGCCTGTGCTGGTTGGGCTTTGGACTCCCGCTGGCCTGTCCCTTCCCGTCTCCTTGTAAACCTGTAAACCTTTCCACAGAAAAAAAGCATGGCCAAACTTTGCTTGCTCAGCGCCCGCCAGGTGTATGAGCTGACTTGCTGTAGCCCACGTTTCAATAACAGAGACGCCCTTGAGTATCCTCAGCCGAGCTGCATCACCCCGAATCTCAGGATTATGATACGGGGGGACCCCGAACTTCCGCAACCCATGGTGGCAGCAGTCAGCAGACTCTTGCCACCTGTTTGGGCTCCTTCCTTGCTGCACCAACCAGCAAGCAATCGCGCGCAGCAGGCACGCTTGTGCCGCTGGATGCAGGCTGTAAGCACCTGGAGCTCCCAAGGGACTCCAACATGCAGCGGCCCTCCGTCCGTCTCGAGGATGGCCGTGCTGCTGCCTGCTGGCCCCAGCGCTCCCAGTGCTGCTTATAAGGCACGAGCTGCCGCTCTTAGTGCGTCTCTGAGGCAAAGTGCCAACACCGGCTAGACAGCGTACGGAGGGCGGTTGTGGTCCTCCTGGTGAGGTCACCGTACACAACTGCACAGCATCGTGTTGGGAAGGATGCTCATGGGTTGCAGGGGTGCAGGGCCCACAGGCGATACCGGTACCAGTCACGTGGCCACACTGGCATGTCGTGCATGGACCAAAGGGTGTCCAATCCAGGAAGTCTTGGTGGTTCCCTTGCAAGCTGCGTATCCCTTATGGCTGTCCGTTGCTAAACTGGGAATGGAACACCCCTAGGGCCGAGTAGCATCGCGGGTCTCTGCCATCAAGTCATGGGTGCTCGCGGAGTTTTGCGCTTGGCCGGACGGCTGCTGCAGCCGGGAGGGCAGCATGATGCTCGGTCACTGTTCAACATCCTTCAAGGGCAAGTCTTGCATGTCAGCGCGTTGCGGACGAAGTCGGTATGCCCGGAGCGAACCCCGAGTGTTGCGGCGCGCAGGTCTTCTTCCAGCCTTGCAGCATGGCAAACATCGTGGCAGCAATCACGGTTCTTCGCCTCCTGTAAGTGGATCACACTGCTGCTGCTAGGGCTTTGCCAGGCTTGTGCCCAGTTCTAACTTCATCAATCGATGTGCAGACCCTGCATACCAGGTGCTCAACATGCCGTCGTTGTCACCGACGATGACACAGGTAATTAAAGGAGTACGCTTTGTGCGGTCTCTGCTGGAGCGCAGTGACCAACACCTCTCGCCTTGCCGCAGGGAAACATCACGAAGTGGAGGAAACAGCCCGGGGAAGCTGTTGCGCCTGGGCAGATCCTGGCAGAAGTGGAGACGGATAAAGCCACAATTGAGTGGGAGGCGCAGGAGGAGGGCTTCATGGCGAAGCACCTGGTGCCAGAGGGCACCCGGGACATCGCCGTGGGCAGCCCCGTTGCGGTCCTGGCGGAAGAGGAGGGCGATATTGGCGCCCTGGCCTCCTTTGTCCCAGGGGGCAAGCCGGAAGCTACTGCGGGTGGGTGTGCCGTTGAACGGGACGCACGGCACCGCCATGGATTGGCGGGGTAGGGGTGCTGGCAGTTGTGCTGGACCCTGCCTCCCACAGTGCTCAGGGCTTCCCGAACGACGTAGCACACGCAGCATCCACATAAGCTACGCAACTTGAACACCTGCCCTGTCCTCCCATGCCGCAGCGGCTCCCAGTGCGCCCGCGGCCCCCAAGGCCGCAGCCGCCCCTGCCGCCCCCGCGGCGTCCTTCCCGCCTCACCAGGTGCGGGAGCCCCGTGGGTCAGGAGGGCCGTGGGTGGGAGCAGGGCTCTAGCGTAACAGGGCCGCCCTAAGCCCTGACTGCGAGAACGAGGACGTAGGTGAACGGAATCCCAACACCGCCTTGCTGCCCGGCGCACGCATGTACGGTAAGCCACAAAACATGTGCCCGCCCAGGCCGCCCACTCTGACCCCTCCGCCTGTCCTTCCCCTGGCCTCCCTCCCCAGCTGCTCAACATGCCCGCCCTATCCCCCACCATGAGCAAGGGGAACATCGTGGAGTGGAAGAAGAAGGTAGGGCGTCGGGCGACAGGGAGCTGGGCCTGGGGCGTGGCTCGGCAGCTTCGCTGGGCGCTTGAACACCACAAGGCGGACATCGGGGGAAATTGAAAGGAGGAGGCAGAGGCAGGGTACGGTAGCGGGTCGGGTGCGGCACAGGGTGAAGCCAGTCGCCCCCTGGTGGCGCGGCAGCAGCAGCAGGCATGGGCTACCTACTGCGGCTCAGACTGGGGTTGGCTCGTCGGGGAGCTCCCGGAAGTCCGTAACGGAAGCGTAGGACCTCAGCAAGGTGCATGTCATGAGCGCCTGGAGTCCCCTTGTGGCAGGCAAGAACCGCCGCAGCACGTGCAGCAGCAGAAGCAACGCGACAACTACATAGGCGCCCTCTGGCAAGCGGGCGCTTTGGACGCTGACGATGCCGGGTGGGACTGGGCCGGAACCGGCCATGCTCGGTGTGCTGTGTATAAGCTCACCTGCTGAGTGTTAACTGCACCTGCAGGTGGGCGACGCTGTGGCCCCTGGCCAGGTGTACTGCGAGGTGGAGACCGACAAGGCCACCATCTCGTGGGAGAGCCAGGAGGAGGGTGAGCGGGGGGTGGGTAGGCTGTAGGCAGGAAGGGATGCAGAGACGAGGAGGGTGGAGAGCTGGGAGGGCTGGGATGGGGAGAGCAGAGAGCCTGGAGAAGGGTGAGATGGGGTAGTAGGAGTGCGAAGGGGTAATTTTCGGGGCCCGGCCAACAGGGGCTGGGTGCAGGGCGGCATGGATGGACAGGCGCTAGGCGGCTACGGGAACTTCAGGGCGGGAAGGACTAGACATGGTTGGGGTGGCGCGGGCTGCCCGGGGGACAGCTGTTGGCAGGAGGGCTGGTGCAAAACGCGTCCAGTCGGGGCAGCGCAGAAGCAATGCGGCAGGTTGCGTTGAGCAGCTTGAGGAGTAACACGCACAAAGGAAGTGAGGGACAGGCCCCAAGGCGCCCTGGGTTTCAATATGGGCTGTTGCCCTGACCGCCAGAGGCCGCTGGGCTGCCGACGGCCGTGGCCGCGGACGCCTTGTTGCGGAGCGGACACGCCGCTCCATGTGCCGTACCCTAGCTTGGCAGCCGCCCGCCTGTTGGGTGCTGCTGGCTGCTGCCTCGCGTTGGGCGGTGCTAACCTGCGCGTCCCACCTGACTACTGTACCCTCACCTGCAGTATCCCACATGCTTTCCTGCTGGGCCATAGTAGTGCGCAGGTATCTATGGACAGGCATCCTCAAACACACGCTTATTACCAGGAACGCGACCCCACAGGCTACATTGCGGCCATCCTCCTGCCGGACGGCGCCAAGGAAATTGACGTGGGGGCGCCCGCGCTGGTACTGGTGGAGGAGCAGGTGCGGGCGTGGTGGAGGGCTGTGGGTTAAGGTTCCAGGATATCGCGGGTGCACTAGGAGCGCATGCGGGAGGAGCAGGTGCGGGGGTGGCCAAGTGTTACTGGGGCTGCGTGTTGAGGTTACAAGCTTGCTGTTAGAGCGCAAGGCGCAGCGCGTGCACGGCGGCACAGCACGGTTCTGTAGTTGCAATGCAGCGCACTGTGCCTCGTGCCTCGGCAAGGAGGAGGAGCCCAGGACAGGGCGCGACAGCAGGCCTGCACTACCGTTCATAGCGCCACAGTGCCTGTGGAACAGGCAGGGAGCACACAAGCCTGGCGCCCCTAGGGGACGGCCTTTCAGACTGGCAAGCGCCGAGATATTGGTGGAGATCAGGTCGGGCTGCTGGTGGGGCGTTGCGTGAGCAGGCCTGCGTGCGAAGACGGCAGCCCGCGGGACGCTGTGACGGCGTACGCCGCAACTTCGGTGCTGCCAGACCTCCATTCCCCCGGCGGCCGCTGGGTCGTGTCCCTCACTCAGTTCCCGCCTCTCTGTGCTGTGTGTTAACAACCCCGCCAGGAGCTCATCCCGGCCTTCGCCAGCTGCAAGGGACCCTCGGCGGCGGCGCCCGCTGCCCCTGCCGCCGCCCCAGCGGCGGCCCCCGCCGCCCCCAAGCCCGCGGCCGCCGCGGCCGCGCCGGCCGCTGCACCAAAGCCGGCAGGCAAGCAGGCTGGGTTCGTTACGCCCAGACGAGCAAGGCTGCACCCTGCATGCGGCATGGAGCCCTGAACCGCCGCCACGTAACATGCGCACCTACTGCCATCCGCTACACTTTGCAAAACCGCTACGCCAACGCCACGCCCTTCCTCCCCTCCACGTTTGTGCCGCAGCCGCCCCGGTGGCCCCCGCTGCCTCCTCCCCCGGCGGCCGTGTCGTGGCCACCCCCTACGCCCGCAAGGTGGCGTCGGAGCTGGGCGTGCAGCTGCAGGTGGGTTGGGCGAAGGGGGCAGGTGGGGGACACGGGGTGGGGCAAGCAGGCAGTGACATGGCTGCATTAAAGCGGGGTGTGGCAACGTGGCGGCGGCGCTGCGCGTGGTGGTGCCATGTGGAAGCTGCATGGGAAGCTGCATGGGAAGAGGGTCGGGGCAAGCGCGGCAAGGAGCGTGAGGACGGGATATGGTACGGTGTGGTGAGGAGGAGGCGGGGCGGGGTGTCTCGCTGCCGGTGCATGAACTTCGGAGCTGCCAGGGATTTCACCAAGACGCGTGCCGTTAGCAGAGGCGTACGACGACCAGTTTGGTGGTGGGACGTGACAAGGACCGCAAGCGTGGGGGGAAAGGGTGGCCGAGGGGTACGGGTAATGGTCGCATGGCATCTATGAGGCGGCGAGGGGCGCGGGAGGCCGCTGGTACTTTGCGTCGAGGGGCGGATGGTGACCCCACGTTTCGGGCCCAGACACCCAGGGGCAAAGGCGTTTGAGGAACACGCGTTCGGTCTACGCCAGTGGTTCCGTAGTCCATTCCACTACAGCGGCGACCGTCGCAAGCTGATGGACCCGACGTCCAGCCCCACATGTTGTCGTCGCGTGCAGCTGACCCCCGAGTGACATGCCGTTGAAACATTCGCATGCACCCGGCCCTGGCTGGCTTGCCAGCGGCCAGCTGTGACGCCTGCCGCTCACGCGTCGCGCATCTTTCCCCTCCTGTCCTTGCAGGCCGTCTCGGGCACCGGGCCAGGCGGCCGTATCGTGGCGGCGGACGTGCGGGGCGCGCCACGTGGCGCCGCCGCCGCGCCCGCCGCCGCCGCCGCCGCAGCGCCCGCCGCGGAGGGTCCGTACACTGACGTGGCGCACTCCAACATCCGCCGCGTGGTGGCCCGGCGGCTGCTGGAGAGCAAGCAGACGGTGCCGCACTACTACCTCACCATGGAGTGCAACGTGAGGCCGCGTGTGTGGGAGGGGGGAGGGGCATACGCGCATGCATCGGTGGAACGCGGGTGCAGGTGGGGTTGGGACGAAGGGAATGCGACGCGAGAAAGACGCAGCGCGAGGCTTGTTTGCACTGCTTTCAGGGCGGTGCGGTACGATGATAGGAGCAAGCGTGGCACACTTTGCCAGCCTTGCAACCGCTGGGCTGGGGCAGAAGCTGGTGCTGTCGGTGCGCTGGGGAGGACTGGGGATTACGCTGGGTGTGCCGCGAGCGCTGCCGTCTACGATCCACAGCCAATTGCTCTACGTGACACCGCATCGCATGGAACCAACCCCATGCAACCCCATGCTGACGCCGCCACCACCTTTTTTCCCCCCAGGTTGAGGAGCTGCTGTCGCTCCGCGAGCGCATGAACGCCCTGGCGGCGGGGGGCAGCGGCAAGGGAGCCAAGGGCGCGGACGCCGCCGCCTCCTCCGCTCCCAAGCTGTCCGTCAACGACTTCGTGATCAAGGCGGCGGCCAAGGCGCTGCGGGACGTGCCAGGTGGGCGGATGCATGGGCAGCGGCGCTGCAACCGCTGCTGGCACCGGTGTGGGTTGCGGTGGTGGGACCGCTACCACTGCCAGGTAGGGGGATGCTGGTGCTGGTGATGGCGCTTGGGCCCTGGGGCTGTGGCCGGGGCCATTGCCAGCAACGAAGGCACTGGCACTTTGTTGCCTTCTCCGTGTGGGAACATGTGAAGGAACAGGCACCTTTGGCAGCCTACAACACCTGTCACCATGCCCTCTCCGATGGAGCCCCGTACGCACCCCATTCCCTCCGTCCACCTCAGGCGTGAACGCCAGCTGGTTCCCCGACTTCATCCGGCAGTACGACTACGTGGACATCAGCGTTGCCGTACAGACGCCCGGCGGGCTGCAGGTGGGCGTGTACGGCACGTGCCGGTAATTGTGTGGTTTTATGGCTAACCGTTGCGGTGAAGCATAGGTGTAGGCGGCGGCCAGTGGCCACTAGTGGGCTTTGGCAGTGCAGCCCATCGCCGTGTTGGCCCATGGGCGGGGATTATGCAGGTGCAGCACTCCTGCAGGGTAGAGCGGGGGCCCCCTCACCTGACATTGCGGGATGCACATCGTCAACGCTCGTAGCAATGCTGGCCGGAAGCCGCTCAAGTAACGTGTGTTGTGCCACGTTTCGCCCTGCATCCTGGCTAATAGCCCCACACCGCCACATGCGCTGTTGTCACCTGCACGAGCTGTGCTCCCGGCGCCATGCCCTACTCAGGCCCCCGCCGCCAATGGGTCCTCCCCACATATTATCGGCTCTTGGCCAAACACAACCCTTTGCCCCCCTTGGCCCCCCAGGTCCCCATCGTCAAGGGCGCGGACAAGAAGTCTATCAGCGCCGTGAGCGCCGAGATCAAGGCGCTGGCGGCCAAGGTGGGTGACGTGGCATGGATGGAGGAACATGCTTGGTTACTGTGGGGTTGGACAAGGCAGGGGTTGAGGGCTGTTCTCTCTTTGGCAGCAGTCTTTGGGGCCTGCCGTATGCCCTGGCCTGGTACATTAAAAGCCAGGCATGGACCATGTGCGGTAGCACGAGTGTTGCACCTTGCACCAGCCGTCTGCCAGGCCTTTCGACACACCCCATCCTTCAGTGCCCTGCTGCCGCAACCCGCCCCTGTTCGCTCCCCCCGCTGCAGGCCAAGGCCGGCAAGCTGGTGCCGGAGGACTACGTGGGCGGCACCTTCACGGTGTCCAACCTGGGCATGTACGGCATCAAGCAGTTTGCGGCCATCATCAACCCGCCACAGGTGGGGCCGGGTGGGGAACAAAGTACTAGTAACGCGAGTTGGTGGTAGTGGTAGGAGTAGTAA
>VFQN01005873.1_pt1 | contig 14594 bp, 9 predicted proteins | sample 3512371 | NCBI WGS metagenome assembly VFQN01 (sample SAMN10412370, study PRJNA504923) | tailings metagenome | isolation source: Replicate 2 from Balatoc abandoned mine | place: Philippines: Itogon, Benguet | collected 2017-08-28
GGTCGCTGAAATGGGTCGACAATTTCGGCATCCAGATCCTGATCTATGTGATGCTGGCCTGGGGCCTCAACATCGTGGTCGGCCTCGCGGGCCTGCTCGATCTCGGTTACGTCGCCTTCTATGCTGTCGGCGCCTATGCCTATGCCCTGCTCGGCACCCATTTCGGCTGGTCGTTCTGGATCCTGCTGCCGGCGGCCGGCATCATGGCGGCGTTCTGGGGCGTCATCCTCGGCTTCCCCGTGCTCAGGCTGCGCGGCGACTATCTGGCCATCGTCACGCTCGCCTTCGGTGAGATCATCCGCCTGGTGCTGATCAACTGGCGTGAAGTCACCAATGGCTCGGCCGGCGTTTCCGGCGTGCCGAAGGTGAGCTTCTTCGGTCTCTTCACCTTCAACGTGTCGGACCCGAACTACATCGCCAAGGTGTTGGGCATCGCCCAGTCCGGCGCCTATTACAAGATCTTCCTCTACTACCTGATCCTGGCGCTGGCGCTGCTGACTGCCTTCGTGACGATTCGCCTCCGACGCATGCCGATCGGGCGGGCCTGGGAAGCGTTGCGCGAAGACGAGATCGCCTGCCGCTCGCTTGGTATCAACACCACCAACACCAAGCTGACCGCCTTCGCCATCGGCGCCATGTTCGGCGGCTTCGCCGGCGCCTTCTTCGCCGCCCGGCAAGGCTTCGTCAGCCCCGAATCCTTCGTCTTCCTGGAATCGGCCATCATTCTGGCCATCGTGGTTCTCGGCGGCATGGGCTCGCTGCCGGGCATCGCCGTCGCCGCTGCGGTGATGATCGGCGGCACCGAGATCCTGCGGGAGATGGAGTTCTTGAAGTACATCTTCGGCCAGGGCTTCACGCCCGAACTCTACCGTATGCTGCTGTTCGGGCTCGCCATGGTGATCGTCATGCTGTGGAAGCCGCGCGGCTTCGTCGGCAGCCGTGAACCGACCGCCTTCCTTCACAAGCGCAAGGCGATCTCCAGTTCCTTCACCAAGGAGGGCCACGGCTGATGGACGCGAGCCCGATGACGACGCACCCCATCCTGAAGGTCGATCATCTGTCGATGAAGTTCGGCGGCCTGATCGCTATCGGCGATCTGTCCTTCGAGGCGAAGCGCGGCGAAATCACCGCGCTGATCGGCCCCAACGGCGCCGGCAAGACGACGGTGTTCAACTGCATCACCGGCTTCTACAAGCCGAGCGAAGGCATGATCACGCTGACCGGGCGCGACGGCAGGCAGTTCCTGCTGGAACGCATGCCCGACTTCCAGATCACCGCCCAGGCGAAGGTCGCCCGTACCTTCCAAAACATCCGCCTGTTCTCCGGCATGACGCTGCTCGAGAATCTCCTGGTGGCGCAGCACAACACGCTCATGAAGGCGTCCGGTTTCACCGTGCTCGGCCTGCTCGGCATCGGCGGCTACCGCAGTGCATCGCGCGAATCCGTCGAGCTCGCCCAGTTCTGGCTCGAAAAGGCCGACCTCATCGACCGTGCCGACGATCCGGCGGGCGACCTGCCCTATGGCGCCCAGCGGCGCCTGGAGATCGCCCGCGCCATGTGCACGGGGCCGGAGTTGCTCTGCCTCGACGAGCCGGCCGCCGGCCTCAATCCTCGCGAATCGCTTGCGCTCAACACCCTGCTCAACGACATCAAGGACAGCACCGGCACGTCGATCCTGCTGATCGAGCACGACATGTCTGTCGTCATGCAGATCTCCGACCACGTCGTGGTGCTGGAATACGGCCGCAAGATCTCCGACGGCGATCCGAACTCGGTGAAGCAGGACCCGCGCGTCATCGCCGCCTATCTGGGCGTCGACGACGAGGAGATCACCGAGGTGCTGACCGAGGTCGGCGACGAGCATGTGATCCAGGAGCTCGACGTCGAGCCCGACCCGGCGCACGGGCCGGGTGCCTCGTCGTCGATGATGGCGGGTGCAGTTTCCGATACGATTGGCCATGCCGACCCCCAAGGCGAGTTCGTGAAGGTGTCGCCCGGTGCCTCGCGCGCGGCATTGGCGGAAGAGCACGCCAGGCGCGAGGCCGAGCTGAAGGCAGCCGAGGGGGCGAGCCGGCCAGCCTCGCTGGCCTCGATACCCGCTACGCCCCCCGCACAGCCTCCCAAGGAACCGAAGGCCAAGACGGCCCAGGCCAAGGCGGCCCCCATTGCAAAGGCAGGGGGACCGACGACGACACGCCCGACCAAGCCGAAGACGGCAGCCTCCGAGCCGGCATCGAAAGTGATGGCGGAGCCCAAACAACCTGCGAAGGCCGGGAGCGCCGAGAGGTCTCTAACGAAGGCTGCGTCCACGCAGACACCGGCGGCCAAAACAACAACGACCGCGCCGAAGACGGCCGCAAAGACGGCGCCGAAAGCCGCGACAAAGGCCAAGAGTTCCGACACGGTAGTGGCGTCGAAAGCGCCGTCGCCAAGGGCAACTTCGACGGCGAAGGCGCCGACGACAAGTGCCCCGACGACGAAGTCCGCCAGGGCCAACACAGCCGCGAAGCCGGTTCCGACGAAAGCCGGCCCGGCCGCGAGCAAGGCCACACCACAGGCGAAACCGGCAAAGACCGCCACCACGCCCAAAGCGCCAACGTCCGCCGTCAAGCCCGCGCCAACTCCGAAGACAACAGCTGCCAAGCCGTCGATCTCCAACAGGCTGCCTGCGCCGCGCGGCAACAGGCCCGACGACCTCTTGCTCATCAAGGGCATCGGCCCGGTCAATGCGAGGAAGCTCAACGAGCATGGCATCTTCCATTTCGACCAGATCGCCGAGTGGAAGAAGGCCGACATCATCGCGGCCGAAGCCTATCTCGCCTTCGACGGCCGCATAGCGCGCGAAGACTGGATCGGCCAGGCGAAGAAACTGGCCAAGGCCCGGGATGGGGCAGCGAAGCGCGGGGGGCGTAAATAATGGCCGCAGGCCCACTTCTCAGCGTCAAGGGCGTCGAGACCTATTACGGCAACATCCGCGCCCTGAACGGCGTCGACGTCAGCGTCGAACAGGGTGAGATTGTCGCGCTGATCGGCGCCAACGGCGCCGGCAAATCGACGCTCATGATGACCATCTTCGGCAGCCCAAGGGCGCGCGCCGGCACCATCACCTTCGCCGGCACCGACATCACCAATCTGCCGACCCACGAGATCGCACGCCTCAGGATCGCCCAGTCGCCTGAGGGCCGCCGTATCTTCCCGCGCATGACCGTGCTGGAAAACCTGCAGATGGGCGCCAGTCTCGACAACCTCAAATTCTTCGACGAGGACGTGGAGAAGATCTTCGCATTGTTTCCCCGGCTGAAAGAGCGCATCTCGCAGCGCGGCGGAACGCTTTCCGGCGGCGAGCAGCAGATGTTGTCGATTGGCCGCGCGCTGATGGCGCGGCCGAAGCTGCTCCTGCTCGACGAGCCGTCGCTCGGCCTCGCGCCGCTGATCGTCAAGCAGATCTTCGACGCCATCCGGGAACTCAACCGGTCGCAGGGTCTCACCGTCTTCCTGGTCGAGCAGAACGCCTTCGGTGCCCTGAAGCTCGCCAACCGCGGTTATGTCATGGTCAACGGCAACGTGACGATGAGCGGGACCGGCAAGGAGCTCCTGGCCAATCCCGAAGTGCGCGCCGCCTATCTCGAAGGCGGACGTCACTGATCCCAGGAGGATATTGAACATGCAGGGTATTCTCTACGAGGAAACATCCTTCTGGCAGTTCGTCTTCGTCACCTGTCTCCTGGGAGGCTGGGCGGCGTGGATGACGGGGCGCGCCTGCGCTCAGACTTGGCGTCCCTACAAATCGTTGGTCGTCTATCTCCTGGTGCTGGGCATTGCGGTACGGTTCATCCACCACGCCCTGTTCGAAGGCACCATGTTCACGGCGCAATTCTACATCGTCGACACGATCATATTGCTCATCCTCGGCACCCTCGGATATCGCTTCACACGCACCAACCAGATGGTGACGCAATATCACTGGCTTTATGAAAGAGCCTCGCTGCTGAGCTGGAAGACAAAGGGCTGATGGGAACCAGCCTGACAAGAATCGCGCCCGAATCCGACAAGATGAATCGGCGTGACAACTGCCTGAAAATCGGCAAACTTACCACTTCTGCGATAGGGTGGGCATCGCTGAAAGTGTCATCCACGCCCACTCAGCCAATGGGAGTGTATCTATGAAGAAGTCACTGTTGTCCGCGGTTGCCCTGACGGCGCTGGTAGCGTTCGGCGGCAGCGCGTGGGCCGACATCATCGTCGGTGTCGCCGGCCCGGTCACCGGGCCGAACGCCGCCTTCGGCGCGCAGTTGCAGAAGGGCGCCGAGCAGGCAGCCGCCGACATCAATGCGGCCGGCGGCATCAACGGCGAGCAGATCAAGGTTGTGGTCGGCGACGACGTCTCCGACCCGAAGCAGGGCATCTCGGTGGCCAACAAGTTCGTCGCCGACGGCGTCAAGTTCGTGGTCGGCCATTTCAACTCAGGCGTGTCGATCCCGGCTTCGGAAGTCTATGCCGAGAACGGCATCATGCAGGTGTCGCCGGCTTCGACCAACCCGACCTACACCGAGCGCGGCCTGTGGAACACCTTCCGTACCTGCGGTCGCGACGACCAGCAGGGCACGGTGGCCGGCGCCTATCTGGCGGCCAACTTCAAGGACGCCAAGATCGCGGTCATCCACGACAAGACGCCTTACGGCCAGGGCCTTGCCGACGAGACCAAGAAGGCGCTCAACGCCGCCGGCTCCAAGGAAGCCATGTATGAAGGCATCAACGTCGGCGACAAGGACTTCTCGGCCCTGATCGCCAAGATGAAGGAAGCCGGCGTGTCGGTCGTCTATTACGGCGGCCTGCACACCGAAGCCGGCCTGATGATGCGCCAGCTCGCCGACCAGGGCCTGAAGGCGACCTTCATGTCGGGCGACGGCATCGTGTCGAACGAACTCGCCTCGATCGCCGGCGACGCCGTCAACGGCACGCTGATGACCTTCTCGCCTGATCCGCGCAAGAACCCCGCCGCGAAGGAGATCGTCGAGAAGTTCCGCGCCGCCGGCTTCGAGCCGGAAGCCTATACGCTCTACGCCTATGCCGCGCTGCAGGTCATCGCCGAGGGCGCCAAGGCCGCCGGCGACACCGATCCGCAGAAGGTCGCAGAAGCCGTCAAGGCCAAGGGTCCGTTCAAGACCGCCATCGGCGATCTCGGCTTCGACGCCAAGGGCGACATCACCCGTCCGGACTACGTCATGTACGAATGGAAGAAGGGTGACGACGGCAAGTACAGCTACTTCGAGAAATAAGCCGGCTTATCATATCTGACTGGGATGCCCGGCGCTCGCGCCGGGCATTTTCTTTTCGAGGCGACGAGGTGCTCCGTGATTGAATCCTCCGCGGAATGACAGTCACCCCCGGGGACGCTTCCGCTACGACGATCTCTGGACCAATCTTGTGCGGAGCGCTGGCCTTTATTAGTTTGCACTGCAGCATTTTCCGGCTATTCATGCGCCGTCCCTAACGTCAGGTGCCTGGAGCCATCCCTTTGCCGATCAGCAAAATCCTCGTTGCCAACCGTTCCGAGATCGCGATCCGCGTCTTTCGCGCGGCGAACGAGCTCGGCATAAAAACCGTGGCGATCTGGGCGGAAGAGGACAAATATTCGCTGCATCGGTTCAAGGCCGACGAGTCCTACCAGGTCGGCCGTGGCCCGCATCTCGCCCGCGACCTCGGACCGATCGAAAGCTACCTGTCGATCGACGAGGTGATCAGGGTGGCGCGCCTGTCGGGCGCCGACGCTATCCATCCCGGCTACGGCCTGCTGTCCGAAAGCCCTGAATTCGCCGAGGCCTGCGCCGCCAACGGCATCACCTTCATCGGGCCTAAGCCCGAGACAATGCGTCGGCTCGGCAACAAGGTGGCCGCACGCAATCTGGCGATCGAAGTCGGCGTGCCGGTGGTGCCGGCGACCGAGCCGCTGCCGGACGACATGAGGCGTGTGGCCGAGATGGCGGCAGAGATCGGCTATCCGGTCATGCTGAAAGCGTCCTGGGGCGGCGGTGGGCGCGGCATGCGCGCGATCCGCAGCGAGGCCGACCTGGCGCGCGAGGTGACGGAGGCCAAACGCGAAGCCAAAGCCGCCTTCGGCAAGGACGAAGTCTATCTGGAGAAGCTGGTCGAGCGGGCCCGCCATGTCGAAGTCCAGGTCCTCGGCGACACGCATGGCAACGCCGTGCATCTGTTCGAGCGCGACTGCTCGATCCAGCGCCGCAACCAGAAGGTCGTCGAACGTGCGCCGGCGCCCTATCTCGATAACGCCCAACGTGAAGAACTCTGCGATCATGCGCTGAAGATCGCGCGCGCCACCGATTATGTCGGCGCCGGGACGGTCGAGTTCCTGATGGATGCCGACACCGGGAAATTCTACTTCATCGAGGTCAATCCGCGCATTCAGGTCGAACATACGGTGACCGAGCAGGTCACCGGCATCGACATCGTCAAGGCGCAGATCCACATCCTCGACGGCTTCGCCATCGGCACCCCGGAGTCCGGCGTTCCCGCCCAGGAAGATATCCGTCTCAACGGCCACGCGCTGCAGTGCCGCATCACGACGGAAGATCCCGAGCAGAACTTCATTCCCGACTATGGCCGCATCACCGCCTATCGCGGCGCGACGGGCTTCGGCATAAGGCTCGACGGCGGTACCGCCTATTCCGGCGCGGTGATCACGCGCTACTACGATCCCCTCCTGGAGAAGGTCACGGCCTGGGCGCCGACGGCGGAAGAAGGCATCGCCCGCATGCATCGCGCCTTGCGCGAGTTCCGCATCCGCGGCGTGGCGACCAACCTCACCTTCCTCGAAGCGATCATCACGCACCCGGCCTTCCGCGACAATTCCTATACGACTCGGTTCATCGACTCCACGCCTGAGCTCTTTGCCCAGGTGAAGCGCCAGGACCGCGCGACAAAGCTGCTCAACTATCTGGCCGACGTCACGGTGAACGGCCATCCCGAAACCCGTGGGAGGCCCGCGCCGAACCCGGATGCGGCCGCGCCGGTTATCCCCTGGTACACCGCACCGATCCCCGACGGCAGCAAGCAGCGGCTGGACGCGCTGGGGCCGGAGAAATTCGCGGCCTGGATGCGTGACCAGAAGCAGGTGCTGGTGACAGACACGACGATGCGCGACGGCCATCAGTCATTGCTCGCCACCCGCATGCGCACCTTCGACATCGCCCGCATCGCCGGCACTTATGCGCGCGCTCTGCCGCAGCTCCTGTCGCTGGAGTGTTGGGGCGGCGCGACGTTCGACGTGGCGATGCGTTTCCTCACCGAAGACCCTTGGGAGCGGCTGGCACGAGTCCGCGAGGCGGCACCCAACCTCTTGCTGCAGATGCTGCTGCGCGGCGCCAACGGCGTCGGCTACACCAACTATCCCGACAATGTGGTGCAGCACTTCGTCGCCCAGGCCGCGGCGGGAGGCGTCGATCTCTTCCGCGTCTTCGACTGCCTGAACTGGGTCGAGAACATGCGGGTGGCAATGGATGCCGTGCGCTCGGAAGGCAAGCTGTGCGAGGCCGCGATCTGCTACACCGGCAACATCCTCGACCCCGCCCGCGCCAAATATGACCTTCGTTATTATGTCGAGCTGGCCGGCGAGCTCGAGAAGGCAGGCGCCAACATCATCGCGGTGAAGGACATGGCCGGCCTCCTGAAGCCGGCGGCAGCGCGCGTGCTTTTCAAGGCGCTGCGCGAGGCGACCGACCTGCCGATCCATTTCCACACGCACGACACCTCAGGCCTCTCGGCCGCTACGGTGCTGGCCGCGGTCGACAGCGGCGTCGACGCGATCGACGCGGCCATGGACGCACTCTCCGGCAACACCTCGCAGCCGTGCCTGGGTTCGCTGGTGGAGGCGCTGAAGGGCTCCGATCGCGACCCCGGCCTGGACCCCGAATGGATCCGGAAGATCTCCTTCTATTGGGAGGCGGTACGCAACCAGTACGCCGCCTTCGAGAGCGATCTCAAGGGACCGGCCTCGGAGGTCTATCTGCACGAAATGCCGGGCGGACAGTTCACCAATCTTAAGGAGCAGGCCCGCTCGCTCGGGCTGGAGACACGCTGGCACGAGGTGGCACAGGCCTATCACGATGTGAACCTGATGTTCGGCGACATCGTCAAGGTGACCCCCTCCTCCAAGGTCGTCGGCGACATGGCTCTGATGATGGTGAGCCAGGACCTGACGGTCGCCGATGTCGAGAACCCGGATCGGGACATCGCCTTCCCTGATTCCGTCGTCTCCATGTTGCGCGGCGATCTCGGCCAGTCGCCGGGCGGTTGGCCGGCCAAGCTGCAGAAGAAGGTCCTGAAAGGTGAAAAGCCGATCATCGTCCGGCCCGGCTCGCTGCTGAAGCCGGCCGACCTCGGCAAGGCCCGCAAGGAGATCGAGGAGAAGCTGGGCAGGTCGCTGTCGGAGCTCGAATTCGCTTCCTGGCTGATGTATCCGAAGGTCTTCACCGATTTCGCCGGCGCCCAGGAGACCTACGGGCCCGTGAGCGTGCTGCCGACCCCGGTCTATTTCTACGGCATGAAGCCCGAGGACGAGATCTTCGTCGATATCGAGCGCGGCAAGACGCTGGTCATACGCTGCCTTGCAATGGGCGATGTCGACGAGAAGGGCATGGTCACCGTGTTCTTCGAGTTGAATGGCCAGCCACGCCGCGTGAAGGTGCCGGATCGGGCGCATGGCGGCTCTTCCGCCAAGATCAGGCGCAAGGCTGAGGCCGGCAACGAGGCACATGTCGGCGCCCCGATGCCGGGTGTGGTGTCGACGCTGGCCGTTGCCGCCGGCCAGGCCGTGAAGGCGGGCGACGTGCTGCTGTCCATCGAAGCCATGAAGATGGAGACTGCACTTCATGCCGAGCGCGACGGCACGATCGCCGAAGTGCTCGTGCGCGCCGGCGATCAGATCGATGCGAAGGACCTGCTGGTCGTCTACGGATAGCAGGTCTTTGTGCTGCCGTATTTCCAGCTGATCGCTTGGTTTCGCCCCTCCATGCCTCACACACGCCTGTGTGGGGCATGGAGGGCGGAGTGAAGACCGCGGATCGAAACGCCTCTTCCGTGGACCAATAGCACGCCTGTCGGGCGTCTTGACTCGTCGCTAAACCGATTTAGTCTCGCCGCCCGCAACCGGGATCTCCCTGATGGATGCGTCCACCAGACTTACTTCGGCCGTTCGCGGCCGATGGGCCGTCGCGGCCATGTTCTTCGTCAACGGCTTCGTGACGGGCAGCTGGGCTCCGCAGATTCCGGTCTTCCTGACACGGCTGCAGCTCAGCGAATTCACGCTAGGCCTGCTGATCCTGCTGTTCGGATTGGGTGCGCTGATCGCCATGCCCATCTCCGGCTATCTGATGTCGCGGCACGGCTCGCGCAGGATCATGCTGGGTTTCGGCTGCGTCGTCGTGGTCGCCCTTCTTCTGGTCGTGCTCGCCCCCAACGTTCCGGTTGCCGCTCTCACGATGCTCGTCTTCGGCGGCTCGATCGGTGCGATGGACGTCGCGATGAATGCCAATGCGGTCGCGGTCGAGAAGAAGCTGTCGCGCGCGGTCATGTCATCGTCGCATGGTTTCTGGAGCCTCGGGGGCTTTGCCGGCGGCGGCCTCGGCGGCTTCGCCATCCAGAGCTATGGCGCTCTGCCCCATGCGATAACAGTCAGTATCATCGCCGCCATCGTCCTTGCCCTCTGGGCGCGTCATGTCGTCACCGAGGACAAGCCGGTCGCCCATGAGCACCACAAATTCGCGCTGCCGAAGACGCCGACCGTCTACATCATAGGCCTGATGGCTCTGTTCAGCATGGTCCCGGAAGGCGCAGTGCTCGACTGGGCCGCGCTCTACATGAAGCAGGAACTCGGCACCAACCTCGCCACCGCCGGCCTCGCCTACGCTTTGTTCTCCGGCGCAATGGCATTGATGCGCTTTGCCGGCGATGGTGTGCGCAATCGTTTCGGCGCGGTAAACACGCTTCGTGTTTCGAGCCTCGTCGCGGCATCCGGTATGTTGGTCGCCGCCCTGTCGCCCTGGCCGGCGTTGGCGATCGCCGCCTTCGCGGTCTGCGGCCTCGGCATCGCCAATGTCGTGCCGATCATCTTCTCGGCCGGCGGCAACCAGCCTGGCATGGCGTCGAGCGTCGGCATGAGTGTGGTGACCACCATGGGCTATTCCGGCATCCTGCTCGCACCTTCCGCGATCGGCTTCGCCGCCGAACACGCCGGCGGCTTTTCGCCTGTGTTCATCACGCTTTCGGGCTTGCTGGTCGTGGTCAGCCTGATGGCCCGGCTCGCCCATACGGCGGACTTCAAGGGATAAGGCTGCGAAGTGGGTCAACCGGCCGCGTAACGCTTGAGCTCCTCGGACAGGAAATCAGCGACGCGGCGGATGCGCGGGCTGGTGCGCACGTCGCGATGCATGGCGAGCCACATCGGCAGATCAGGCAACGGCAGGTCCGGAAGCAGCATCTCGACCAGCGGCTCGGCCGCCGCGAGCGACCTCTGTGAAAAGCCTATGCCGTTGCCCGCCTTGATGGCCTCCCAGACCACGATCTGATTGTCGGTCCGAAGCCGAAACGCATGCCGGTCGATGCCGACGCCCAGACGGGTGAATTCCCTGATGATGTCGTCGGCCCGGTCGTAGCCGATGAGGTCGTGCGAAAGAAGCTCGTCCGCCCGTTCCGGCCGCCCTCGGCGCTCGACATAGCTCCGCGCCGCGCAGGTCGTCAGCGGAAGATCGGCAATCTTGCGCGCGACGAGCTCGTTCTGGGTCGGCTTCATCATGCGCACGGCGATGTCTGCATCACGGCGCAGCAGGTTCTCGACCTGGTTGGAAGCGACGAGTTCGACCTCGATCCCAGGCTCCTCGACCGCTAACCGCGCGAGCATGCGCGGCAGCACATAAGCCGCGACGATTTCGCTGGCGGCGATGCGCACCGTCCCGGCGACGGATTCTGTGGTCCCCAGTGCCAATCGCGAAAACGCCGCCGCCTGTTCCCCGACCTCGCGCCCGCGCTCCAGCAGCGCAGCGCCGCTCTCGGTGAGTTCGTAACCGCCGCGGCCGCGACGGAACAGCACCACGCCCAAGGCCTGCTCGAGCTCGGCGACATGCCGCCCGAGCGTCGGCTGGCTGGTGACCAGTTTGCGCGCCGCGGCTGACAGACTGCCTGTTTCGGCGACGGCTACAAAGCTCTTGATCAGATTCCAGTCGAGGTCCGCCACGCCCTATTCAATCCTGAATATCAAGCTACCGACTTTATGGAATTTTCATTCATTCTCAAAGAGCAGATCCTTGCCTCATCGAAGCACTCCGATGGAGAAGAGACATGGAAACCGTTGTCGTTCTGGGCGCTGCCGGCCGGGTGGGCGATGCGGCCGCACGGGCCTTTGTCGCCGCCGGCTGGCGCGTCAAGGGATTGGCCCGCAACGCCAAGGCGTCGGCACTGGGGCCGGGCATCGAGCCAGTCCAGGCCGATGCCTCAGACAGAGCCTCCCTGATCGAAGCCTGCCGGGGCGCCGATGTGATCGTCAACGCCCTCAACCCGCTCTACACCGAGTGGGCCGAGAAGGTTATGCCCATGGCCGAGAATGTGATTGCCGCGGCCAAGACCGTCGGCGCCACCCATATGCTGCCGGGCAATGTCTACAATTTCGGCTATGGCATCTCGGTCGGAACAAGAGAAGATGCACCCGAAATCCCTTCGACCGAGAAAGCCGAGATCCGCATTGCCATGGAGGCCCTGTTCCGCAGGGAAGCGGAGCAGAGCGGGGTGCGCACGCTCGTGTTGCGGGCCGGGGACTTCTACGGAGGCACGAAGCCGCAAAGCTGGCTCGACCTGATCATCCTCGCGCGGTTGAAGAAGAACATCTTCACCTGGGGCGGTCCGATGGACATTCCCCATGCCTTCGCCTACCTGCCCGATCTCGGCCAGGCCTTTGTCGCGCTGGCCGGAAAGCGCCATAAACTCGGCGCCCTCGAGCGTTTCCACTTCGCCGGCCACACCTTGACCGGCAATCAGATGAAGGCGGCGGCCGAGGCCGCGGTCGGTCGCAAGCTCAGGTCGGCCACGGTACCCTGGATCGCGCTGCGTGCCGCAAGTCTCTTCAGCCCGATGATGCGCGAGGTCGTGAAGATGTCCTATCTCTGGCGCACCCCGCATTCACTCGACGGTAGCAAGCTCGAGCGCCTCGTCGGGAGACTGCCGGGCACCGATGCCGTCGACGCCCTGCGCCAGTCGATCGCCGACCTGCAACTCGACGACAGCGGCCGCCTGGCGGCTTGACAGACGAACCGGTCAGACGCGTCCCATCAACATCAGGATCAGCAGCACGACGAGAACGACGCCGAGAATGCCTGAGGGCCCGTAACCCCAGCCGCGCGAATAGGGCCATGCCGGAAAAGCGCCGAGCAGGAGCAGTATCAGGATGATGATCAGAAGCGTGGTAAGCGTCATGGAAATCCCCTGGATGGTTTCGTATAAGGGAACAATGCCCATGTCTGGGCCTTGTTCCGCTACCGTTCCGAGAATTTCAGGCGACATACGCCCCATCGGCACGCCTCCGATAGCGTGCCGCCGCCACAGGTGACAGGACGAGGGGCGCCGGGCCGGGCAAGCCCAGCCCCAAATCTACTCCGCGGCCTTGGGGAAGGCTCCGGCCGGAGTTGTCACCTCCGCAGCCGCCGGCGTCGTCTCCTCGGCCTTCTTGCCGCGACGGAACAACCTGCTCCACCAACTCCTGTGGCCCTTGCGATGCTTGTCGCGCGTGAACACCATCAGCATAGCTGGCGTCACGACCAGGGTCAGCAGAGTCGCGAAGGACAGGCCGAACACGATCGCCGAGGACAGTGAGATCCACCATTGGGTCGACGGCGCGTTGATCGTCGTTTCGTGGTGGAAGATCTCCAGCCCCAGGCCGAAGGCGATCGGCAGCACGCCGAGAATGGCCGACAAGGCTGTCAGCACCACCGGCCGCGCCCGCTCGCGGCAGGTCTGCAGCACGGCGTCGAGCTTATCCCAGCCTTCCTCGCGTAGCCGGTCATAGGTGTCGATCAGCACGATGTTGTTGTTCACCACCACGCCGGCTAGCGCGATGACGCCGATACCGGACATGACCACGCCGAAAGGCTGGCCGGTGATCAACAGGCCGAGGAACACGCCGATCGTTGACATGACCACGCAGGAGAGCACCAGCCACACGCTGGTGAACTTGTTGAACTGGGCCAGGAGCACGATGAAGATCAGGAAGATCGCAGCCCCGAAGGCTTTCGACAGGAAGTCCTGGGCAGCCTTGCTCTCTTCGTCTTCTCCGGCGAGCTTCCAGCGGATCGATCCGAGATCCTGTTCGGCCATCAGCTTGTTGACCTGCGCCTGCACCGCCGCTGGTTGGAAGCCGCTGGCGATGTTGGCCTGAACCACGATGGTGCGCTGGCCGTCGATGCGATTGAGGATGCCGACGCGCGGCTCCGGCTTGCGGTTGACGAAATTGGAGATCGGAACGGAGCCCTGCGCAGTCTCGACGCGCAGCTGGTCGAGCGTCGCCAGCGTGCGGCGGTCTTCCGGCAGGCGCAGCTTGATGTCGACGGCGTCGTCGGCCCCGGCCGGCCTGTAGTCGGAGAGCTTCAGCCCGGTCGTGACCAGTTGCACCACGCTGCCGACCGCGAAGGGGCTGATGCCATATTGGGCAGCCTTGCCACGATCGACCTCCAGCGCCCAGTCGATACCCGGCGGCGGCAGTCCGTCGGCGATGTCGATGACCCCCGGGATCGTCGCCAGCTGTGCCGCGACTTCCCTGGCCTTTTCGTTCAAGCCCTCAGGATCGACGGCCGACAGCCGGACCTGGATAGCCTTGCCGGTCGGCGGGCCGGCCTCGGGAACCAGCACCTCGATGTCGACGCCAGGCATGCCGGCCATGGCCACGCGAAGCTCGTCGAGCACCTCGTGGGCGGGCTTGCGCTGGCGCCAGTCGACGAATTCGTACTGGATGACACCGACGACATCCTCGGCGACATTGTTGGCGCTGCCGGTCGCCTTGCCGGCGCGCGTGTAGACCGACTTCACGCCGGGCCAGCCGAGAATCCGCTTTTCGGCGAGCTTGGTCGCCAGGTCCATCTCGGCAAGCGAGAGATTGCCGCGGGCGTGAACATAGAGCAGGCCGTATTCGGGCTCGACATTCGGGAAGAACTCGACTCCTGAGCCATAATTTGAATAGGCGACCTGCACGCCGACCAGCAGGCCGATGGTGAGCAGCAGCACGGTCTTGGGGAAGCGCACGGCGGCCTTAACGGTCCCCATGTACCAGCCGTCCTTGTGCTCTGGCTCGGGATGCGCCTTGCCGAAGATCGCCCCCAGCGTCGGGGTGAAGACCAGCGCATAGAGCATCGAGGCCGACAGGGTCACGATCAGCGTGATCGGCATGTATTTCATGAACTCGCCGACGATGCCCGGCCAGAACAGCAGCGGCGAGAAGGCCGCGATACGCGTCATGGTCGCTGCGATCACCGGGCCCGCCATCCGGTTGGCGGCGAGCGCATAGGCTTCCTTCTTGTCCATGCCTTCCGACATGCGCC
>VFQN01005874.1_pt1 | contig 14593 bp, 19 predicted proteins | sample 3512371 | NCBI WGS metagenome assembly VFQN01 (sample SAMN10412370, study PRJNA504923) | tailings metagenome | isolation source: Replicate 2 from Balatoc abandoned mine | place: Philippines: Itogon, Benguet | collected 2017-08-28
CCCAACCACATTCACAACACAGACTCCTTCACGGCCCCCCGTCGGGGGCCGCTTTAAGGAGCCCCTCTGCCGCCAACTGTCCCTTGAGAACCGACCCCGGGGAACCCCCAAAATTGCAGAAAAGGGTAACGCCTTTCCTTCTCAAACGCAACGCATTCAATAGCATGAATTCCATACACGCATAATTGCAAGAGAGTACACGCGTAGGGCCCTCACAGGCAAAGTTCGCGGGCCCGCCGGCGACAGAGCGCCGGCGACCACCCATTCAGGTACACCACAACCTCGCTTCCTACCGAATAAGTAGCGCGCTGGTTATCTTTTCCATCTCTTCCATGCTATCGTACCCTAGTTACCTTCCTACCCCCAGGTTGTTACGGGCCAGGAGGATGGCCCCCTGGTTGTCCCCCATCAGCACCGTCGGCCCCCGCCCGAGAACCCCCAGGTCCGCCAGCAGCTTGCGCAGCCACAGTGCCTCGCGCGCTGCTGCGGCCGATGCCATGTACTCCGCCTCTGTGGTGGAGTGCGCCACCGTCGGCTGCAGCCGAGACTGCCAGCTGATTGCTGCGCCCACCAACACACGCTACACACACACGTACACAAACACGTAGCCCGTGGTCGAGCGGCGGCTGTTGAGGTCCCCAGCGTAGTCCGAATCCGCGTACCCCGTCATCTTCAGCTCCCTCCCCTTCTGCTCCGGCACCACCGGCACCGCATCCGTGTAGCCCGTCACCTCCAAATCCTTCCTGGAAAACACCAGCTTGAGTGCTTGGCCAGCGTACCCACCAGGTAGGCCAGGACCCGCTTAGCCGCCTGCTCTTGCCAACCCCCAACCACCCAACCACATTCACAACACAGACTCCTTCACGGCCCCCGTCGGGGGCCGCTTTACGCTGCCCTGTGTGAGGGCGATTTGCCCACATAAACCCCGCACCCCGGAAAGAAGAAGCATATCCTCTGTAACACTGAAGATAAACCGACCCTGGGTCACCGAATTTATTACAAGGTTACAGTCGCGAATTTCCCCCTGGATTCGCGCGCCCGCCTGATCATATAATAGCCTATGTTTAGTTTGGCACCAATACACTGTGACGTCCCAAGGGGTGGCGCAAAAGCGGTCGGGTGCCGCCGCGACGGTCGCGAAATACCGCACACCAGTTCACCCGCTAGCAATGGGAGCAAACAAAACAAATTACAAGATAAACAAGATACGATTATCAATGTAATTCCTGCATCTGTATGAGCGGCGAAAGACGAATCGGCGCTCGGGGTCTCCCCTGCTTCTCCCCCAACCCCCATGGCCCAACCCCCATGGGCCCAAACCTCCGCATTGTGGAGTACTGGTCTAGAAGCAGCGTCACTACTAACCCAGATCGTTGCTCTATTGCAACATGCAAGTGGGCAGGCGATGTGGGTCGGTGCAGGTCGGTGTGCGCGTTGTAGTTCAGGCAGCTGAGCTGCTTTGTCGCTGCGTCGCCATCTGCACTATCAGCAGTTATGTGGTTCTTGGCGGGATGTTCATCACTATGGAACACGCATTCAGGACGGTTGTCATCGCCCGGCTGGGTGGGTGGGGTATAGGCAGCGTGGGGCAGGACGGCACCCCAGCGGGCCCATGTGCATGGGGCGCCACACTGCACATTGCCCGCCAAAGTGCGAAGAGCACAGATCGACATCGTCGCCACGCATGACGCGTAATGGTAACTGCATTATCTGTGAACGCGTTACAACGCAACCCTCCCCGCTCGTTAAAGCTGCATTTACAAACAGTGTCAGTACCGTCTCGCGAAACCGCCCGTGCTTCGTCTTGTTATATCAACAATTACCTAGTCGTAGCTATATCGCTATACTCGATTTGAGCTCCTCATGTCGCAAGCTGGCCCTGAGGCCGCACAGGTCTCGGCCCAGCTCGTGCGCGATGCCATCCAGGGCCTAGCAGATCGCGAACAACACCTCATTACTGTGGGTATATTCATATGAAGCGGCTGTGATAACCCTGGCACGCCAGCATTGCTCACCTGCCGCGCGTGCGATGCCCCGCTCTTTTGGTTTGAGCAGAACGTGGGTCAGGCCCGCCAATCCCTGCTCCAAGTGGTGGACTTGGTTACGGTACTGGGAGAGGATGAGAAGGTATGTTTATCTTGGAAGCAACGCAATTTGCGTGCGGCTGCTGCGGTCGTGCAGCCCTCTCTGGGCCCTTCCCTTTTCGACGCTCTCCCACACCGCCTCTCTCCACGGCCCCGCTTATGCGCATCCAACAGCTCCAAGCATACCATGAGATCATGAAGAGCCTCGGGCAACTCAGCCACGAGATAGCTGCGCATAAGGACGTCCTCACGCGGTTCTCCCAAACCTACAAGCCCACCCTCAACACCACGGCATTCGGCGACGTCCTGCACGAGAAGCTGCAAGCCCGGCTACAGCAGCACCCGTAAGCTGCAAGCAACCTAGAAGCTCTACTACCTGCCTTGACGCCAAGCGCAATGCTGCGTGGGCACCCATCCACACGCATCGACAGGTGTGCCTCCTCGCTACACCAATTCACCACACTCCGCAAAGAGCTCGTCCGCTGCTGCAAGAACCTTGCCTTCGCATCGCATTAGTTCCTCCCCTTCAATGCTTCCCAGGTACAATTTGCGGACAGACGAGGACCTGCAGGCCTTCCAGACGGCTGCAGGGCTGCAGGAGGAGGGCGGCCGCGGCAACGAGGGCGAGGGCGAGGACGACGACATCGAAATGGTCGACGACGGAGGGCAGCGGTGGGCCAGCGAGAAGTGCCCCGTCAGCATGAAGGAGGTGCGTGCTGCGCCTGCACAGCTGCAATCCTATGCTGGGCGCGTGGGATATTCGTGCATGAGGGGCGCGGGGCCGAATGGCAAGCGTTGCTCGTGGGTGTTGGGCCCAAGCAGTGGCCCTTGCCCCTGTAGAATGGGCCTGATGTGGTCAGGCTGGATAGGCTGGCAAAGGCACCAACCCAGGCTGCTGGACTCTATGCATGGTGGGTATTGGCGCCTGGGGGCTGATTAAATGAGAAATGAGACGTGGTTAAGCGTCACGCGGTAAGCCACGGAGCTCATCTCTTGTGGTATGCCCGCACCGCTCGCAGGTGCTGTCCCTCGACGAACCGGTCAAGGACAGCCGGGGCTACGTGTACGAGAAAGCCAACGTGCTGGAGTACCTGCGGGGCCACGGAGCGGGCGCCAGGCACCCCGTGGCTGGTGAGCTGTGGGTTGTGGGTTTTGTATGGTGTTGTGTCGCGGGGGCAGCGGGTAGTGGCCGCCATGGCAACAGGTGTTGCAGCAAGGCAAGAGGGGGCGTTGTGTCCTGCCGCGGGACAGCTAGGGTCCACGGTCTGATCTTGTGGGCTTGCGTTCGCCCCTGGCCTTGTTTCCTGCCGTGCACGGTTCGACCAGAGCGAGGCAGTACCGCACTTCCGTTTGCTTCCATCCGTTGCTTTGCAACCACAGCCTACATCACCTGGCTGAGTTGGTCAGCCCGGACACATACTAACCCGTCTCAAACATACCCCCACAGGCGTGCAAGGCATTCTCCGACGGGAGGAGCTCGAGCCCGCTAAGGAGGTGCTGAGGGCCATCCGGCGAAACAAGCTGGACGCGCTATTCGGCAACGGCAAGGGCAGGGGCAATGGCAAAGAGCCAGAGGAGGTGCTGGACGTGTAGTGGTGTGGGTGGTGGTGGGATGGGTGTGCAGGCAGGCTGTGGGGTTGGGAGGCTGGGGTCTGTGTGGTACCGGTATGCCTCCTGGCGGGGTCGGAGTGAGGTGCATGTATGTTACGAGTGTGCCTGTCGGCGAGGGGGTGCAATGTGACGTTGGGACAGGGGCGCGTCAAGTGACTTCCTTGTGCGGCGGGTTACAGTCGCGGCCAATAGTACCATTAGTGCGGCGTGGCCAACTGAACTGCATCTCGTGCTTAGGACTGTACGGCATCCTGGCCCGCTGTCCTTTGGAAAGCCGTGTCCATTGTATGCCCTTGCCAAGCCCAAGGGTATCCTGGTGTGATGTGCTGTGATGCTTGTGCGGCAGTAACGCCGTGCCACGGGAACTTTGTCTGGCATGGGGCAGGGCGCGTGGGGTATATGTGCGCCGGGGACCCTAGCACCTAGGCGGCAGTGGGCCTGGAGTTTTCGTGGGTGCTTTCTGGACCCGGGTTGGCGGGAGTGGGGGTTCGAGGTGGGAGCCCTATGCGGTGCTGCGGTAGATCATCTGCGAAACGGAGTGCAGTTTGGCGTCGCCGGAGTGAGGGCAGTAGAACCGGGCCGGAGCTGAGCTGTGCTGTCACCTGTGGACGCGGGGTCCATGTGGGCGGGCACACAGGTGGCGGCCCTTCGCTTGAGGGCCAGTATGCCTCGGTTGTGTCGGTCCCTGTACTTCCGTTGTATGAGTCAAGTATGGTACCAGTGCGATTGCTGGTAGCAGTCGGCGCGTGGTGTAGAGCTGTCGGCAACGGGAGTCGTTGCACTTGCGGACGGCCGAGCCATTGCCGTCCAACAGTGGCAGTTTCCCTAAGATGCATTTACGGTTGCTGGTAATGAGAAGGCACTTTAGTACGGTACTATTTGCGTCACGCTGACCTGCGCTGACAGTGTTACTGTGTGTGCGTCCAGGAGGCGTGCACGGCTTGGGACCCCCCTGCTGGGCACAGCCTGCGCAACGGTGTCGGGGGCCTTGCAAGGTGGTAGACAATCAGGGATGCGTCCCTACCCTTTCTGATGCGCAGTGGGAACCCTTATCCGTGCGTTAGCCACGGCGTGGAGCCATCCATGGGCCAGGGGTTGTAACCGGGGTACCTCTTCACCCTCTGCGTTGCGAAGCTGCATTCAGGCGCAAACTGGCACAACCGGTATGAGATTGCGGCAGTGATGCGGCCAGTGGTTGCTGCCAGTCTGCGACCATTGCCGACCTGGCAGAAAGGCATGGCACGAAGCACACGGATCTGAGGGGCACCGGTGGGATCCAGTGTGGTACATGGATTGCAGACCGTCGTGCAGTACGGCTGTAACAGGCACGTCAGTACGCTTTGCACTCCCTGGTATTGCTCACAGTGGCTCACGTCAACGGCTGCAGGTACATGTCGGGCTACCAAGCTTTGCAGTCTTTCAGCGGGCCCACATGTCGCGTCGTCGTACTGAAACGCAAAGTAACACGAAAGGTTCGCAACCAACCTGACACACGGTGGACTTATTGCAGCCCTTATTGCAGCCCTTATTGCAGCCCTTATTGCAGCCCCCAGCCCCCAGACGAGAGTTTGTGACGCAACAAACAACAACGAAAACAGCAAGACCATGGGCCCAAAGAGCCATCGCAGGCCTGAAAATGTGCACATACACCAGTTGACAACACTCGAGAGCACTCGACGCATGGGCCCCCATGCCCCAACACTCAACTCGCAACAGCTCCTGTGCAGTGCGGGACCCGGGACGTGCGGAGTGGGTTCAGCCAACTGCGCAGCGGCAAGACCGAACCCTGCTCACCAGCCCACAGCTCATTCCAGAGCCGCGGTGCTGCGCCGCCCCTTTCGTAACAGTACGGCCAGGTACAAATGGGCCAGAATGGACCTAGCGCCCGGCATACCAGTTGGCTTCCTGCCAGGGCGTACCCGGCGGGCACGCACAAAAAGGGAGCCCCCAGCTTGTTGGGCGTGCCCTGGCCCTGGCCGTGCCCCACGATTGTCCGCTCGCGTCCAAGGCAATGGCAGTCCCGGCCAACAATGTCGGCTTGCTCAAGGACACATGGAAACACGCCCCACGGCATGGGAAACACAACAGTCTAGATCCACACGCCCCGTACCGAATCTCCAAACCGGCCAACCCCCAAGAATCCCTCAGCAGTTCCCTTCCCAGGCCACGTCTCAGCTCAAAATCAGGAGCAGCGCACCGCCTGCAACACGGTGCCGTACACAGCAACAGCCTTTTCCCAGTTCACAACGCCTTGACCTATCCACTCAACTGCCAATCCTGTTGCCCCCATCACGAGTTGGAACCGCCGGCACAACACAGAGCCATGCCACCCAAACGCCATACAGTAGGCTCATGCGGCAACACATACACCCCAAACACCCAACCCTAACACCACATTGCGAACCAACTTCATGGCAGCCCGACCTGTCGTGCGGTGCACGCAACTGCGTGCAACCCCTCACCCGTCGCGGCACACCACCGCACGGCAGGGCCGACGGCGCACAAGGGCCACGCCGCGAGGACGCACGAATCTTACCCGCGTTCCAAGGCAATTGCAGTTTCTCACTTCACAGTTCCCCACCCCAGCGTCGTAGCTATGTAACAGCACCTGCTATGATCGCACCTCTTGCGCAACCGCTGCCAACTAGCAGCGACTCACCGAGCCCCCCCGGCCTCACCGAGCGCCCTTACAAAACAGCATCGCAGCAAGGAGAGAGCACTGCGCCTCAGCTTTCTATGGGCCTAATGGCGGCAGCAGCCGCACTAGGCTCGTCCGGAAATAAGCCAAACAGAAACCCGCCGACGTCGCAAGCAGGTTGTGGGTAGCCAACATAGTGACCCACTACCTCCGAGCTCCGCAGAACGCCTGCATAACATGCCGTTACCTAATAAATGTAAGAAGAACACCAACAAACGTGCAGCAGCCATACCGCGTCGCCTCACCTATTGACGCGGCGGCAGCCCAGCCAAGCCCAGCCCAGCCCAGCCCAGCCCAGCCCAGCCCCGGATCCCCTGCTCCAACCGTACGGTACCCTGGACCTGCACCTTCCTCACACCACACTCCTGCTGCCAGCCCCAACGCCTCGCCTTAATCCTTGCTCCCAGTAGCCCCAACACTCCCGCTCGCCGAAAACAGCTTCTTCAGCTTGCCCTTAGCCCTATCCAACAGCGTCTTCTTTCCGCTGCTCCCGGCCGCCGCAGATAACACCACCGCCTCCGCCGCCGCCGCCGCCAGCGCACCGCCACTGCCACCACCGCCAGAAGCACCGACGCTGCCACCGCTGTTGTACACCGTACCACTGCCGTCTCCCACCATTGGGCCTGCATGGGCCCCAGCGGCCTCACCCGCCTCATCTGTGTACACGCCGCTTTTCAACGCTTGAGCTGCACTGACCTCAACACCGCCGCCACTCGCCTGATTCCCCAACGCCCTGGCATCCTCGTCCGCTTCGTTCATCGTGGGCATAGAGGGCAGCCTTGCAGACGGCACAGTGCTAAGCCACGGAGAGCCCACCGCGCCGCCAGCTGCTAACACACCAGGCACCTGCTGCCCCGGCCCCACATACACCAGCTGGGCTGAAAGGCTGCCGCCGTCGACCGGGCTGACGGGCACGCTGTTGCTGCCGCCGCCAAAGCTGCTGCTGCCATTCCCGGGCATCACAACCTTCGGCAGACCCGCAGACTGTCCGGGGGACACGTGGCCCCCCTGACTCTGGCCCTGCGATGCGTTGCCGGACTGCGACAGCCGGTGCAGCTGCACTCGCGGCGAGCGCGTCGACGTCCCCGGTTCGTTAACCACAAGCGCAGGCAGCAGCATCACAGTCGGAGTGGAGCCCGCAGATGAAACACGCACTGGCGTGGACTGCGCGCCGCCACCGCCGCCGCCGCCGCCGCCGCCCCCCATGCTGCCACAGTGCCTCAGCTGTCTGCCACCCTCGTCCGGCGGCGACGTGGGTACTAGATACGCCTGCACTGTGGCAGCGGCGTTGGCAGTGCTGCTGGGCGGGCTGCCTGCTGAGAAGCCCTCCACACCCGTGCCCAGGGGCGTGCTGGCGTTACTGCCGCCCGGCGTGGCGGGCGGCGCCGAGGCCCAGCTCGCCGCGGATCCCGTCGGCACGTCCGCCAGGCCGTAAGGCATTGTCGTACCGGCGGAGCCGGGCGCTGGCCCGGTGGCGGAGCTGGCCGGGAACGCGGACCGGGTTTGGGGGTAGCCACGTCCGGGCAACGCCAGCTCGGCCTCCGCGGTGGCGCTGCGCGCAACGAGGCCGGAGAGCTGGTTTCGGAGCTGGCGCCCCACGTTGACGGTGCGCGGGCTGGCGGTTCCGCAGGCGGCCGCGTGCGGCGGCGTGGCGGGCAGCCGCCTGCCCTCCGCGTCTGCGTGCATCGCCGCCAATGCGAGACGGCGGCTGTGCGCCGCATGCAGCGCCGCGGCCGCCGTCGCCGACGCCGCCAGGTAGGCCGACGACGACCTATCCATGCCCTTCTGGGAGAAATCAAAGACGCGAGGGGAGCCGGCGGCGCTCTGTTGCTGGGAGGCATGGGCCCAGACGCCCGTTTCGGTGCGGGGGCTGGGGCTGCCATGGCCCGACGGGGACAGGGGAGCGATGGATGACGTGCTGAGCAGGTGGCTGGGCACGCGGGAGAGTGGCGGCGGGCGGCGGTAAGGGAAGGGGTGGCTGCTGTTGGAGGAGAGGGTGGGGGCGCCCATGGGGGTGCCAATCTCCTGAAACTCCTGAGGGAAGGACGAAGCAGCAGCAGCACACAGCAGGACCGGAAGGGGCAGTGTTGGCAGAATGCGCAAGCGGTAGCTGCGCGGTGCCGACGTCAATACACAACCCTGGACAGCACAAGGACGGGACAATGCACGGCAGCTTGGCAGGCAACGGCATGTTGGCGGGCGAAGGCATGCGCTTGAGGCCGGTACAGTTTTCGGTGCAGCTTGCCTGCAGCAAACGGCAATGCTTGCACCCGCTACACAACGAGCAGCGTCATATTGCACTTGCCCCCTGGTCCCCTGGACCCCTGACTCACGCCCGTGGTTAGCAAGCCCGACTGCGTCCCGTTGGACCAGTCCTGGCCGGCGAACGACATCCGGGTCCGCAGCAGCCCTGGGCCGGCGCCCATGCCCACGCCCATGCCCAGGGGAGACGCCCCGCAGCCCATCAGCCCGCCCCCCACGCTCCGCCGCGGCCCGCGCGGCGACCCATGGGTCTGAAAGTACCCCTGCGCCTGCGCCTGCACGTGAACGTGCGGGTGCCCCGCGGGGCTCATGGTGCCCGACTGCCGACCGGCGTGCAGCTGCGGCAGGAACAGGTGCGGCGGGGAGCGTGTGACGCTGCCAGGTGTGGCCGAGGCGGAGCCGGGGCTGAGGAAGAGCGGCTCGGAAGCAGCTGCCATGTGGGAGGGCGTGCTGCTGCCAGGGCCGGAGGTCAGCGGACCCGATCCGCTGCCGCTGACCCGCGGCGCGCCGGCGGGCTGCACGAACAGCATATCTGCCGCCGACGCGCCCGCCAGGCGAGGCAGGTGCGACTGGCGGATGCACTTGGCCTGGTTGCCGGGGGTGGTGGCGGAGGCGGCGTTGCCGGTGGTGGCAGATGATAGCACGCCGCAGGGCCCGTTGGGGCTGCAGCGCTCTCCGGTGCTGCCGCCATGATGCGGAAGCGGAAGGCTGGCGGAGTACGTAAGCTGGTTGGGCTGGTGCGGCCCTGGGGCGTCATCCTGCATGGTAGCACGTGGGGCAGTGGCGTTGCGCCCCAGCCACCGTGCGGGCGGCGCTGCGTCAGCGTTGACGTCGCCGCCGTTGATGTCGCTGCCGCTGGCAGCGGTGCTGGCGGCGTTGGACCCCTCGCAGCCAAGGAAGCGGGATAGCGTCTGTCGCAGCTGGTGCATGTCCGCCGTGCCGCAGGAGCTGCTGCCTTCACCCGCAGCGCCCTCGGCCACAGTCTCCAACTGCTCAGCATTTGGCACCGCCGCCGACGCGACCACTGCTGCCAGCAACCGCTCCGCCGTCGGCGCCGCCGTGGCAAACGGTGTTGCGTCCTCCTCGTTTGGCGGCTGCAGCTGGAAGTCAAGGTCGTGGCTGCTGTGGCTGTGGCGCTGTTGCGAGCGGCTTCGGCTGCTGCTAGGCTGTCCTGCGCCACTTCCGAACCAGCTCTCGCCGCCGCAGCTCCCCTCCCGCTCGCGAGTCGTACGGGCCTGCACCAACGCCGCCGTCGCCGCAGCCGCCGCAGCCGCATCGACGCCCTGCAGCTCCGCCGTCGCCAGGTTGCTGTAGATCCGGGCCATGCCTCCGCACAGCGAAACGTCCGTAGCCAATACTACCTGTTGCTGCTGCTGCTGCTGTGCGCACATTTCGGCTGACGGCACGAGCGCGTGGAACGGACTGTCCTGCTGGCCGCCATAGGCCCCGACTGACAGCAGCGGCCTCTCCTGTTGCTGCAGCTGCTGCCTTGCCGCCTGCTCTAAGTGCGGCCGCTGCTTTGCCCCGACCTCGAGCGCCTCAAGCACCGGGATGTGCTCAACCCCCTCCTGCTTGCCATCGCGGCTTTCGGACGACACAGACGTGACGGGCGGGTGGCCGCTGCCGTCCGGCGTCCCAGGCCCCATTTCGAGCTTCGCCTGCGCCTCCGGCTCCGGCGACTGCTGCCCATGCGCCACTGCGTCCAGCTGCCCACACGTGACCCCCGCACCCTCCTGCGCCCCTCCCCCCGCGCCAGCAGCCCCCGCATCCGTACCCGCTCCGCCCGCCACCGGCGCTAGCAACCGCCGGTCCTGCTGCGACCGAGTGGTGCCGGCAACGGACGTGGCGTTGCCAGGGGGCTCCCCTGCCGCGTCCGCAGACTTTGGCTGCCCACTAGCGCCCACCGCCACCGCCGCCACCATCGCCTCCATCCTCGCCATAGCTGCCTGGTGGTCCATCACCGAGTCCGCAGACTCCGGGATGCTCCCCTTCGCCGTTAGCCCAGGCGCCGTCAGCTGCCGTGACTTCCTGCCCGCCGCATGCCCGCCCTCCGCCGCCGCGCCCGCCCGTACGGCAGCCCCTGGCCCGCCCGCCATCGGCGACACAAACGCCGCCGCCTGCAGCTTTCCGCCCGTGTGCTGCCGGTTCCCGCTGCCCCACAGGCACATGGACGCCTCCTTGAGGATATGCGCCTCGATGGGGGTGCCGGCGACCAGGTTGGGCACTTCGAAGAAGTACGGCAGCGACATAAGCTCCTCGGCAGTTGGCCGAGCGACCGGGTCCAGCTGCAGGCACGCCTCGATGAACTGCACCAGGCGGGGGCCCACGTGGGCTAGCCGCTGGGCCAGGCGGCGGCCGCGCGGGGGCACGCGCAGGGCCGCCAGGCGGGGGTCCTCCACCAGGCGCACGGACATGTGGGGCGGCAGCGGGCCGCGCATCACGCGCATCACGCGCCACAGCTGGTCCACGGTGGAGGTGCCTGTGGGTTAGCGGCCGGTGGTCGGGCGGGGCGGGGCGGTGGTGCTGGTGCTGGTGGTGTCAATGGTGGTGGGAGGGCGAAAGCAGACGACGGAAGATATTCTGTGCAAGAAAGCAATCCCTTGCTCCGAGGCAGGCGCTGTCGTACATGCAGGGCAAGCAAGGCAGCCCTAGGTAGGTACCGCCCTCACTAGCACACACCCGCACCTGGCATGAGCGGCTCCCCCACTGCGAGCTCCGCAATGGTGCAGCCGAGCGCCCAGATATCTGTCGCCATTGCAGTACAGGCAGCCATGCGTCAACAAATGGTTCAACAATTGAGATTATGTAGTGCTGTAGGCTGGGCCATGCAGTAGACTGATGTGGGCGGGTAGGGCTGCGGATCAGGGCGTATCGGCCATCTCCTCGCTCCTCGCGTTCGCATCCCAATCCAACCATCTCGCTGTCGCCATCGCACCTGCTGCGGGCCCGTACTCCATCGACAGCAGCACCTCTGGAGCGCGGTACCTGTCACACAGAACAAAGCGTAACGCACATAACGCATGGGTCTTGTGAAAGCCACGCACGAAAGGGCTGCAAAGCCAACTCCTCCCCCACACGGACCTGCCATGCAAATGCCGCGCCATATCAATAACCGTCAGCTCACGGCTCAGCCCACCACAGGGTGCACTAGGCCCCCCTGAGACATGACACGCACGCTGTACGGCAATGCCCACCCCTCCGGACTGCACGGCCCACCATCGCGTGACCACGTAGCTGCTGAGCCGCTCAGCGTCCCGCGGGTCGGCGCACGACGTGGTGCGCGCGAAACCGAAGTCGCACAGCTGGGGGAAGTGTACGGCAGGCAGGACAGCGTGGGTGTTGGGCGGGACAGGTTAAGGTAGAGTGGCAGGCTAAAAGGAGGAGGACTGCGGCCGGTGCGGCTTCCGGCGTGTTTGGTTGCAAAGGTGGCACGTGTGGGGGCACGAGTGCTGCGTGGGGGTTGGCGTGCGCAGGACGGGTGTGGGGCGAGCTGCTCGCGGCTTGTCTTAGCTGCTTGGTTTGATAGTGTGTAAGGAACGGTCGTACGCTGCACTGCCTAAGGTGGAACAAGGAAGCGGAGAAGGCCCTGGCGGACGCCTTTCAAAACGTTACAGCAGCATACGGACACGTCAACACTCTGTACCCATGTTGCCCGCACCTACGCCACCCACCTTGACCAGGCCTTCGTCTGTGATGAGGATGTTGGAGGGCTTAATGTCTCGGTGGACCATCTGCGCATTAGACACGTGGCATAGACACGCGTGGGCCCAGGAGCAGGGCAGCTTGGACGACAGGCAGCCCCACAGTCCACAACCCACACGCCGCACATGCCATTGGCACAGCTGGCTAGCCCTTTAATGGCGCCAGATGGACGGCTTCCCGTCACAAGCCAGCTTTCCCTCTCTGCCTTGCTCCGTTTCGATCTACCATATCCGCCCATGTCCCACCCATGCGTTCCCGTCTATGCACACACACGTCCCTGCCCCTGTGCAGCTCGACCCCACTCGCACCGACCTTGCTCGAGTGCATGTATCGCAGCCCCAGGCACAGCTGATATGCCATGAGCTTCAGGTCCTTTGCAGGGAGCCCTAGCCGGTGGATGCAGAGCTCCTTGTAGGCACAGCGCTCCACATACTCTGCGTTTCAGTGGCGCGGTAGCTGAGACAGTCAGTCACCGACAGGCACGCCGTTTTGGCAGCAATACGGCGCAGGCAATAGCAGTAGCGACATCACTACCAGCAGCAGCGGCTGGGCTTGCCTCAGGACTATATGCCGGACGGACACCCCCGGTGCGCGCACCACTTGACGCACACAAAGGCCAACAGCCCAGCCGCCTTCCAGCCGGTGCGTCTAACAGCATGCCCACGGCACCCACCGAAGATCAGGTAGACCTTTCCGCTCTTGCTTTTGAACGCATCAAGCAGCTTGACGCAGTTAGGGTGGTTCGTGGACTTGAGCACTTTGACCTCCCGCAAGGCAAGCCGCATGATCTGTGCAGGTGAGCAACGGCGTGTGTGTACAAGTCAAGGCGGGCAGCGGTGGAGGAGGCCGGCCCAAATCAGCTGCGCCCTCGCGCATAGTTGACAGTTGCCACCAAGAGCATGCGTACCGGTGGCCTGCGGCCCTTATGGCATGTTGGACACCAAACTGTCAATTGCGCGTATGAAGCGGTCCATGCCCTGCCAACTCAATACCAGCTGGTCCCAAGTTGGTCCCAATTGTGAACTCATGTGACCAGATTTTGTCCCGCAATCAACCAAAGCATGCTTCGACGAAGTAAAGGTGATGCATTGCACAATGTGCTGTCCAACGGGACATGCTACATCGCCATGTGTGCAGCACCCTGGCTGGTGGCAGGGCAGGGCACGGATTAGCTGGGGGGAGGGAAGGGTCAAGCTGGAGACTAAAAAGGGGGTCAGCATGAGGTCAATCTAGCAGTCTGCGGCGCAGAGGGACAAGTAGAAACTGTTCTCCAGCCCGCCATCACGAGCACAATGTTTGCCGCCCCTGCCGCATGCGACTAGTGGTGGCGCGCAATATGCAGATGAGGTTGAGAAGTATTGAGCACCTGCCTCTTTGTCAGTATGCGCAGATTTGAAGACCTTGCAGGCCACGAGCTGGCCCGGCACAAGGCCATCGCCGCACTCCTCTGGGAGAGGACCAACTCGACAGCACCACACCTATGCGCATAAGCACAACGTCGATCAATGCGAGTTTTCAGAGACATAATGCAGCTTGGCTGCCCGTCTCACGTAAACCGTCTGCAATTTGTAACCTTGCTATAACTCACAGCTCCATATGCGCCACTTCCAGCGGTTCCAACGTATTCATACCGCTGCAAGGGTAAACAAGGGCAAAGAAGGGCAGCTGTTCGGTTTGAGGCGGGTTGTGTTGCGTTCTGTTCTACCGTCCGCATCTGCTATCGAGCACAGTCCGTGCTAAATACACACCTACAGCTAGCAGCAATGCTTGCCCCACCTCCATGACGCTCAGCCAAATATCGTCAGGGCTACCCGACTATTCCTATACGCCTCATCTCAGTAATGATACACCACAGCAGCAGTAATCATACGATGCTGCTAGTTCACCTATGAACTGCAGGTTGAGGTTCTGTTTCGACGTACTCTGTACTCTGCTGTACTGCATCCCAAAACAGTTCCTTAGTGAGAACTTTCATCAAAATTGGAGCTATTTTACTGTTTCTTGATTAATGTGAGAACGGTCAGCCTCGATGCTCTATGCTAGTTAACTAGGTTACAGTTACAGTAGTTACAGACCCCAATGGGGTACGTCCGGAGAGCCAGGGGGGCCATAAGGACGAATAGTGCAGTATAATATCTAGTGTGCGGGAGGACGGGGCTTATTCGCCACTACCCACACGCCCCACAGCTGGTCGAGCACGCCGCTGGAGGATACAATGCCTTTCACGCCATACCTC
>VFQN01005875.1_pt1 | contig 14591 bp, 11 predicted proteins | sample 3512371 | NCBI WGS metagenome assembly VFQN01 (sample SAMN10412370, study PRJNA504923) | tailings metagenome | isolation source: Replicate 2 from Balatoc abandoned mine | place: Philippines: Itogon, Benguet | collected 2017-08-28
ATCGTGGGAGTATTAACATGGAAAGAAGTGGTTTGTTACAGAACCCCGCCAGTGGAGATGATCACATAAATAATCTTCAATCAATGGATTTATCTGCATTTTTTGCTCCTCCACCAACAAGATGGGAACAATCAGAAAATATATTAGATTATTTCAACATATTGTACCTCGATTTCCTCGATTGGTGGGATAATTTGGATTGGCAAGTTATGAGAGATTATATGGTTTATTTCTTAGATAAATTCACTGTAAGCTTAACGGTAAGTGAAAAAGCATTCTGATTTCATCCGAGATTGGTGTAACCTTTATTCAATAGGTCGACGATGTGATGCTTCTATTTACTTTATATACTTTATTTGGCAATGAGATTGAAGTTCTCACTCATACAGAATCACATAGTAAGCCTTATTCTTCTTCCAAATATCCTGCAGATAATTTCCTCTTCTTCTTCCATAGATCAAATCTATGAAAATATGTTTACTATCAGTTTTACATTATTTTGTATTGAATTAATCATGAATACCATTGCTCGCACAACCATTATTTCATGGTACCCATTCTTATGGGAAGGTTATTTATTTTCATTTTTTTGGTGCTTAGATATTATTGCAATTTTATCATTATTTCCTGATTTAAATTGGATAGCTAACCCTATTGGATTAGCTGGTTATCTAGATAACTTCTCTGGTAATTCAAGTATTACCCAAGCTGCACGTGTTGTACGATTAGTTCGACTTGTACGATTAGTGAAAATCTATAAAATACAATATGAAAAACGGAAAAGACGACAAGAAGAAAAAGAATTATATGAGTTAGCATCCTATGGTATTATTAATTATGATCAAATTGAAAATTATAAACAATTAAATGATTATCAAGGTACATCAAAATTAGGTATTGAATTATCTGAAAGCATTACAAGAAAGGTAATGGTATTAATATTAATTATGATTATTATATTACCAATTATTACCTATACGACGGTTGATGAATCATCAGACTTTGCTATGACGTTTCTTCATCGTTTTGCGACCGATCCTTCGATTAACGATCAATGTCGATTTGCTGCACTTGCTGGTGTTCAGGATAACAAGGATGAATCATCAGTTCCTGACAATTTCTTACTGCGTTTACGAATGAATCCTACTGTACCAGGATATTACTATGCTGATCAGCATCGTGTGAAGGAAATCGCAAAAGTGTATAAAGAGAATATTACTCATACATACTTCAATACAACATCCAATACCACAGTTTATACATCAGGTCTATTTACTACCATTAACTATGCTGAAACAGATGCAATGTATTCCATTCTTTTTACTATTGTTGTTGCTATTATTCTTGTTGGTGGCGCCATTATCTTTACTTCGGATGCTGAAAAATTAATCTTAAAACCTATTGAAAGAATGATGAATATGGTTGAAGCCGTTGCTCAAGATCCTTTAGCTCCAATCTCTTCTTCATTAGATTCTTCGACAGCATTAGGTGGGAATATGAATAAGAGGAGTAGTGTTCGTACTGAAGCGAATGCATTGACGAAAATGCAACAAAAAGGTCAACAGACAGGAGAATATGAGACCAAGCTACTTGAAACGACCTTAGAGAAGATCACAGGTAAGCCAATCTCCATTTCAACTGAATAATATGGTTCAACCTTCCGATTCTCTCTTGATAGGTCTATTGAGGGTAGGCTTTGGTGAGGCAGGAGCGAATATCATCTCTTCCAATCTTTCAACGAACAATCGATCTGTTACTATCGATCCGTTAATTGCTGGTGTTAGAATTTACGCAATTTTTGGGTTTTGTGATATACATCACTTTGAAGAGAGTAAGTTGCCTTGATGATCTCTTCTTCATCGCCAAACCTCATTTATTCTCTCTTCTCTAGTTAATACGAAGCTCAATAAAGATGTCTTAACATTTGTCAATACCATCGCCGAAATTGTCCATTCCAATGTTCATAATTGGGGTGGACAATGTAATAAAAACTTAGGCAATGCCTTTGTCATTGTTTGGAGAATTGGTGATGAAGAAAGTTTAATTGCAGCGAATGATGCATCGATTTTATCAAGAAAACGTTCAAATTTTCGAATGAAATCAGATGAATCTATGAAGGAACGTGTTGTTTCACCATCAGAAAGGAGGCAAAAATGGAAAGATAATGCATCCAATCACAGTGGTGAGACTTCCAGTCAAAGACAACGACCTCATGCTGGTACACTCACAAGCTATAGTGGTGATCGAAGTAGTAATCAAGATAGTCAATCACAAGCAAATGAAGATGATATTGAAACAGCAAGTAATTTTACTGGTGGTAGTCCAAAGAAGAAGAAAGCTAAAGCACATTATACGGTTGATTTACGTCGTGTACCAGGTATTGATCAAATTGCTGATGGTGCATTAATTGGTTATTTAAAAATTATTGCAGAAATTAATCGTTCGATGCAAGTATTAGAATATCGTAAAGATCCAAGATTAAATGATTATTATGCAGAAAAATTACAAAAAGGTCGAAAAACTTTGACGGGTATTCGTGAAATTAATAAAACATTAACTGCTGGTCTTGGATTAGAAAGTAGTCATGGACATCGACCTAGTACTGGTTCGACTGGATCATTACGTGGAATTTTCGGATCAGCAGATAGTGAAGATACGAAAAATGAAAATGGAGAAAGTGTAGTCAAACGTCATCCACCTTTACCTAAACGTAATAGTGGAATCAATAATGGTCCACCAAAGAAGAAAGAATTCTTTAAAGTTCGTATGGGCTTTGGTCTTCACGCAGGTTGGGCAATTGAAGGGGCAGTAGGATCGATCTTTAAAGTGGATGCAACGTATCTATCACCACACGTTAACATGGCAGCGCGTTTAGAGACATCATCGCGTCAGTATAAAGTACCATTATTAATGTCACATTTATTTCATGAATTATTATCAGAAATTCCATCCAAGAAATGTCGTAAATTAGATGTTGTGACTGTGAAAGGATCGGAAGTACCTATTGGTATTTATACATATGATTGTTTTCAAGATCAAGTGTTTAATGAATCAACACCATCATCTGTTCCTTTAACTGCACATGCTTTACATCGATTAATGTCTGTTGCCGGGATTAATATGAATGGTAGTTCAAAGAGAATTACAAGAACAAGAAGTCGTGGAAATTCTCGACCACAATCTCCTGATGGAGCAAAACAACGTCCTTCGACACCTGATCTTTCTAGAGTTCGTTCCTCGTCCGATATGAACGCTGGTAACGGTCAAAAGCCAAGGAATAGCTCCACAGATACGAGTAGTCCAAGAGCTGGAATGCCTCGAGTTCGTTCTTCATCCGATATGAACGCAAGTAATGGTCAAAAACCAAGGAATAGTACGACGGATAGTCCAAGAGGTGGAGGGAGATCGCCAACTTCTATTCCACGTAATGCCACGCCAGAGCTAAGCCTTCGTAAGCAAGCTCTGACATCAGGAGCAAGAAATCCTTCACCAGCGAATCAAATCCGCTCTATTACTCCTGGCTTCAGTCCACTTCCCTCTTCAACTAATGCTGATTACAGTAATCGCAATTTACCATCTCCTCCTTCATTAACACGACCAGTTGCAGTGAAATCTAAATCAGTGACGATTGTAGAAGAGAAAGAATTTGAGGCAGAGGAAGGTGGTACAACAAGAGGGGAATATTTACTTCTCAAGTCACAGACATTCTCGACTGATTCTGATGTTGAATTAACTCCTATTATTGTCCCTGAATTAACAAACTCTATTGCCACAGAGGTGCATGATACTCGACCATTTGCGAAGAAGAATTCTTTCTCCAGCAGATCATCCAATACTTTTGCAGCTCTTACGCCGACGCCTGGGGTAACACCAGCCGCAACACCAGCTGCAACACCAGCACTCCCATCACCTCCGCAGAGGGAAGAGCAAACAGAAGCTCAAGGTCAGAGGAAAGGACTTCCTCTCCCACCGATGGGAACTGAACATACTGCAAAAACACGATTATTATTAAGTAAAGTTCATACTGAATTAGTCAAGAAGAATGGTGAAACGAGTCCGCAACGTTCATCCACGTCAACAAGAGGATCAGTCTCTAGTAGTAGGAAGTCAGTTACCCCACGTACTAATCACCGCACTTCCTTGAACAGTGTTGGTAGTAATGGTAGTTTACCTCAAGGTCAACGCTTACCACTCCCACCCCTTAGTACACAACATTCACCTACTGCACGTCTATTACTTGGACAAGTCCATCGTGAATTAATGAAAATCCAGAAAGAAGTCGATCGTCGAAGATCTGATTTCAACGAGAAAGAACAAATGAAAAAGAGAAAAACATTTAGAAAATCAGTAACAATAGCTGGTGAAGAAGGAGATGAAGATGATGACGATGATGATGAAGAGGATATTGATTATTTAGCCATTGAAGAATATTTAAAATCATTATTCCCTGATGCTGAAATGATTATACCACCATATGATGATTATACAGAAATTTTCTTAAAAGATATTGATTTATTACAATTAAGATGTCATATTAATGAACGTTTTCAAGAAGTATTCTCAATGGGATTAACCGAATATTTAAAAGGTAATTGGTTACAAGCAAAAGTCTTCCTTCAAGATGCTAATAAAATTATGGAAGAATGTATGAAACATTTTATGAAAACACCATTATATCGTAAAACACCTGATGAAAATATACAACAACCTGAATCCGTATTACAGGTTGTTAATTTTAGACGTTTATCAATGAGATCATCGATTGCATCGATGAATAATGGTGTAGGTGGTGATAATAATAGTCCCGTTGAGAATGGCATTAATACTGGAACCAATAAACGCTTTTCTATTCGAAAATCGATTCATCATCAACTATTGCCTCCTAATATTGAGATTGAAGTGAATCATGATTTACCATATGGTGATGGACCAGCACAAACATTATTAAATTATATGAAACAATTTAATTATGTTGCACCACCTGATTGGAAAGGATATCGTCCATTAACCTCGAAATAAAACGACAATAACAATAATTTCGTTACATCTGACATATCACACTCTCCCAAGCACGTTATTACCTCGAACTTTCCTCCTCCACATGCTCATTATCCATCGAACAGTTTCTAGATCTCTTTTTTTTTTCTTTCTCTGTTACTCGTTCTTTGCTTCTTTTTTTCTTCTTCTTCTACTTTCTTTCTTCAGTATAAATTGGATGGTTGGACGTCGATGTCAACGAATTTGAGTGTGAGTGTGAGTGTGAGTGACTATTTGTGTTTCTCTCTTTCCTTTTTTATCTCTATTTTTTTTTCTTTTTGTTTTTTTTCTTTTCATTTTGATCTTATATATACATATACCGAATAAATATACACTATTCTCATTCCATTAGCTCATAGAAGATAAGAAATAGAAAGAAAGGAAGGAAACAGATATTATTAACATATTCTTAATAACACAAGCCGTTTTCAAGTACGTATTGACATAATTATCATCATAGGGCATTTACTACTATAGAAGTTGTAAAGACAAAGCAAAGCTTTCGAATTAGTATAGATACTCTTTCAAACGATCATATATATATATTAATTAATAACTCCTAATTATTAAGAAAAAGATTTTCTTCTTACCTTTCTTCTGACGAGCAACCAAACTCAAATGGTTGCTACACACTTCATTGGAAATTCAAATAAATAAGAAGAGAAATCAGTTTTCTGAAGTGTAGATATTACCTTTCAGGTGAGTGGCGTGAATGATTTGATGATATTTTCTGAAGACAAGGAGTTCAGAGTGAAAAAATAAAAATAAATCTCTTATATTTATTCAAAATTTATTAAAAAAAAAAAAACTAATCAAAACAATAAACCTTTAGAGACAATGAATGAAGAGAATAGAAGAGAATAGAGGGAGAGAAGAAGGGGTTAATCGTTGTCATATAACAAATATGAACAACAACAAATACATACATAATACAATTATTATCATAAAACATCAATATACTCCGTCTTTCTTCCCAAAATCATTAAACAAAAAGACCAACACTCAGTCAACGTACACATTTAAAGTAAATATACAAAAACATTAGATATATATAGAAATATCATATCACATCATCAAAATTGTTGTTCAATCATATCTTATAGTTGTACCGATCCTAATGACTACTTCACTTGTTTCGCCTCATATATTAGTTTCACAGTCTGTTCTGCTGAATTTCTACTATTACTTCGATGAGGATTACCGATATTGAAAACCATCGTGATGACAGTGATAAGAAGCATGATACCAGCATCGACAGCAAATGAATAACGAAGTCCTTGCACCTGAGAGATTCCTCCTAGGAAAGGTGGTCCAACCTAATCAGAAAAACAAGACCTTCACTTCTTTATCTTCGACAAAATGTGCATCATACTTACCATAATTCCAACATAACCGATGGAAGAGACATAGGCAATAGCTGTATCAGGTGTTAGACCGGAGATCCCTGATCCTGCCAGAGAGACTACACAGGGAGGAACCTGAAAAGACAACCCAAATTAGAGTAGTTGAAAGATAGAAAGTAATTATAAAATTAAACTTACCACAGATAGACCTAATCCACTAATAGAGAAGCCAGTAATCGCTAATGCCATCGATCCAGTATGAGTTGATGACGATAATGCCATCACAGCAAGAAATAATCCAACAGCAGATAAGATCCCAGAGATTTCTAATAACAACTTCCGACCAAATGCATCTACAAACTTATCACTAATAAATGTTCCAATGGCAACGAATAATTCAAATCCAACATAACCAAAGGTACATTCTAAAGCACTCGCATTCAGATCATCGGAGAGATAGATTGCACTCCAATCACCGATAGAACCTTGACCAAAATAACCAATAAAACATAAAGCAGAAATACTCCAGAGCATTGTATAATTTATAGGTTTTGGTGTCTCGGGATTGATAGGTGCAAGGTCCTCTGATGGCATTGTATTCCATAGAGAAGAAGAGGTAATGCTAGAAGGTAAGAACACCTTTCCTTCCTCGAGAGAATTTCGATTACTTACAGTTTCTTTATCAACGACAACAACAGGAGAAGAAGAAAAAGAAGATGAAGGAAGGGATACTTGGCGGTCGTGCAGTTGTTTCGAAGGGCGATGTAGTGGTGAGATAAGCTGTTCTTCTTGCTCAAAGATATTTTGATTTTCTTCAATATATTTTTGTTCTTCTTTATCATATAACCACCAGACAACAATTAATTGTGGTATTAATAATATAATACTACCTAAAAAAGTGACCTGGAATGGATTGGCACCAGCATCCAGTAAACCACCACCAAACAAAGCACCAGATAAACCACCGACAGCATATAAACAATGAAATAAACCTAATGTAGCCTTTCCTGAAACTTTTTCACATAGTACTGCTTGTGCGTTCATGGAGATATCGAACCATCCACTTCCAAATCCTAAAAGAAAGACTGCAATAATGAAGATTGAAATGTGTGAATTTACACCAATGACAGGGAAGAGTAAAGGTGAAATGACACCACCTGCTATTAACGAAAATCTTGATCCATATTTTTCAAGGATCATTGTGACAGTAGGAAGTGCTATAATTGCTCCAAACACTGCTGCGACGAGAATCCCACCTAGTGTTGTATTACTTAAATCATGATCTTTCTTGATTCGAGGTAAGATACCAGCCCAACAACCAAGTTCACTACCTAAACAAAAGAAGTAATATGCAATAGCAATCTTTGCATTTCGAATTCTTCCTTCATCAAGCATCATTTTCAAGAATAAAGCAGTTCTCTGCTGTTATGTCAACACTATAGCAACGTATTATTACAATAATCAACTCAACGGAAATCCTTTCAGTGAAAGTAAGCGAGAAGCTGTTGATGAATCATCTTCTCTTAATTTTTCGAGAATGGTTTAAATTCTTTTCATTTCTTATTCTGGGAATTAATCATTGCTTTAGTAATTAAGTATGAGAACAAAGAAAAAACCCCTTGCGACTTGAGGACGAGGTATTGACGAAGCAAGCCTCACGCAAAATCTTAGAATATAGACGATGAATTTTCTTTTTCAACTGGGTGGCTTAGGCAAGAGATACTCTTTTTCCATCAAAATTACATTCCCGACAATAAATAGAGTCCACCCACAACATACTATATAAGGCGAAATAAAAAAAATAGCAGATATCCTTTCTTTATTTGAAGGCCACCGCGCCGGCGTGAAAGTCATGCCGGCGGCTGCCATACAATAACAAGACAATCCCAACAGCCAGTAATAATATAGTAGCTATTCAATTTTATCTTCTAAATTCTCTTGTCATCATTATCTCTAGAAATTATTGACTAAAATGGGAGGTGGAGTGAGTCGAATTCATCCAACAGGTCATCATCATTATCGTGCTGAACCAACAACTACTGGGCGGCTGATTGAAGCCCTCTCACATCTTAATCCGTTACCTATTTCATCCCACAAAAAGGAAGAGTTGGATTAAAGCAAAAGACGCGAGAAGTTCAAGTCAGAAATCGTGGTTTGAATGATCTATTTAATAAAGATCAACAACAAACACCCTCTGTGAGTTCTTCAACTCTTCAACGAAATAGTTCAGAAAACTCACAACCTGAATATTCATCAAATTCAGATACGAAACTTATCTTCTCTTCAATGCATTATTTACCGAGTTTTCGTTCTCCGGGTCTTAACAGTAATGCCAATGATAATGATGATAATGGCAGTAAATTGACATTTACTTTAAATCCAGCTGATAGTATAAGAGTGCGTGAAAGACAATATTGGGCTGATGGTAAGAACAATGCTTCTTCAATCAGAGCATCATGGAATGAAGTTCAACTATCATCGTTATTATCAAAACCATTTAGTGGGAGAACAACAATTATGCAAAGTAAATCCAAAAATAAGAGTTCGCTCAGTTGGCGTCGTAAGTCCACTTGAACTAAATTGATGATTTTGTTCTTTTCCTTTGTCTAACCCATTCTTTGTATTGTATATGCTTATCTCTCACTCTTCATGACATTTTCTTCCCATAATTCTATCTTTTTATTTTACTTGATTTAATCTTTCCGAGCATTCCATATCTATCTCATATGGTTTACTTCATTTTTGTGAATCTTCTTATATTACTTCATCATGGTAACAGGAAGTGATAAATATGATAATACAAGATACTTTAACATTGACTTTGTGCTTTTCTACCTACTTCATGTATGTCTTCTTGAGTCTTGAATTACTGATATCTCCTTCGTTGTATATTTCATTTTGCTTATTAGATCTTGATTTAAGTGTATGATAGTATTTTCATTGAATGAGCCTTTACGAAATTATAGTTTGGATGTTGTTTGTACTTGATATAGATTGCTTCTATTCTATTGATTTTTTATTTATCCGTTCGGTGTGTAGTATTCTGCAGTAGTAAATATTATCAACATCCCATAGGCCTAATTAATGGAAGTAATCCCATGATTCATCGTTTCTCCTTTCTGGAAGATTCTGACCACAAACTTAGCCTATATATAGTATATTAATACACAATTGTCACTGAAATCTTTTCCAATAACATTAATATAAGAATTTAATTCTTTTTTTTTCTTTTTTGTTTCTTTACTTTTCGTGTTGTCTCGAGTGTGCCCGCAACGCAAGCTCATACATGGAAGGAATTCGTTGTCTTCAAACAAAGTAAGGAGTGATTGCAGCGTATTATTTCAAAATTATGTTGTTCAGTGAGGGGCGGGCAAGATGGGAGATTTGAGATTTGGCCCATTGTGCTGTGCTGGGTGCTGGGGCAATCACTCTCCAACCGCTGCGAACAACACAAGAATACAGTGATAATAATAGAAGCTAGATGATGGTGATAGTTCAACTATAACCGTCGTCGTTTTATTAAACAATCCTTTGTTCATTCTAATTTTGAGATCTTGTCATTTACGAAGATGGGAAGTGGAGCGAGTCGAGTCATGCCTCATTCTCATGTTGAAACAACAATTGTTGATCGAGTGATTGAAGCTCTTTCACCTCGAAGTCTTTTACCTTTGTCATCGGAAGATCAAAACCAAAAAACACGAGAAGTTCAAGGAAGAAATCGTTGCTTTAGTGACCCATTAGTTAAATATGAACTACCAACCACAAAGAAAGAAGATACAAACGATGATATCACGATTGCCACCACAACACGAACGAATCAACGAAGCGTTTCAGACGACTCACAACCTGAAAATTCCTCTAGTTCAAGAATGAAATACATCTTCTCTTCCATACATACTTTACCAAGTTTTGGTTCCTCTCGTAAGCGAAGCTCCAATAAGACTCACCGACAAACTTTCCCTAATCCACAAGTGAATAAGAATACTCCTTCTACCACAGCTGCTGATAATAATAACATGAATAATCTTGATGACAACAACACTAATGTCATATTTAATAAACGTCCTGTTGATAGTATAAAATTACGTGAAAGACAATATTGGATTGAACGTAAAACTGATGCTTTTATTGTCAGAGGATCATGGAATGAAATACAAATATTATCATTATTATCCAAACCATTTAGTGGGAAAACGATCACTATGCAAAGTAAATCAAAAAATAAATATAAACATGTTCGTACTGTTGGTGTAGCAAGTCCACGTGATCAAAAATGATGGATGATAATAATGATAATAATAATGCCTTTCCTCTTTTTACGGGGTTAACTCCCTGTGTTATATATAAATATCCCTTGTTCTTCATTACACTTCCCTCTCCCAATTTTTATTTGAGATTTATTATCGACATTTCATTGTTCATTTTCTCCTTGATTTCATTCCTCTTTTTCTTGCTACTCTCATGTTACTATTATTATCATGGTGACAGTTCGGAGAATATGATAATACAATCTTCAACCATTACAACATACCACAACATTTTCATTGTGCCATTGATTCTACTTCATCTCTGTCTTACCTGAGACATCCAAAAAAAGTAAACAGAATCGAATAATCCTTATATTTCATTAGCTGTTTTTTTGCTTGTTCTGTTTGTTTTGTTTTGTTTTATTTTGTTTCGTTTATTAAATTATTCTTTAAACATTTTATGTATAGCCGAGTCATCGTTGCAATAATGATCAGTGTTTTTCGTGTTTGACCTTTATTTTTGCTATATATATATATATTTTCTTGATACTTATACTGAGTCGGGCCACCAGCCAGTAAGAAGGCTGAAACTATTTGCTCTGTTCTTTTTTACCAAAGTTTGAGAGTAGTTCATTCGTGTTAATAATTGATTGGTTTTTCACGCAGCTGTTTCAATGCATAGGATAGAATTCACCTTTGCATCCTTTATTTGTATATATTATCAACCACTGATTCATTGTGTCTAATTACCATGATTTCTTACTGTTTAAATCTTTTTTATAGCCTTTGTGAAAAGATTAAAGATCTATCCTGTCGCAACCAATAACATTAATAAATGTTGAAATCTCCTTTGATTTTCTTTATAAGAGTCTTCAATGCACCAACCCTTATTATTCTACTGTACTTACTAGAAATTCTTCTTCGCAATGGATTAGTACCAGAATTACCAACAATCGCATTGAAGCCAATCATTTGCAAGGATAACGTATAATATAAAAATAATCTAACCGTTTCCTTTTATTTACCAACACTCTGCTTTACCTTCTTAGACGAGTTCTTTGTCAAATATTGAGAGTTGCTGCTGCCTCAAGCAACCTCCGATTTCCTAGTATGGGAGGTGGAGTCAGTAGAGTTCAATCAATCACTCAACCTGAAACAATCGTTGCCGATCGAGTGATGGAAACTCTCTCACCTCGTATTGGAGGAAAAAGTTCACATCAAAATCAAAAGATACGAGAAATTCAAGTCAGAAATCATGGCCTAAATGATTCTACAATGAAATCTGAAATACCAACAACCACCACCACCATACAGAAAGAAGAAATAAAGATAACTGAACATTCAGATTCGAGTTCAGGAATGAAATACATCTTCTCTTCAATACAATCATTACCAGGTTATCTTTCCTCGAATCAACACCACTCGAGGAATACTAATCAACAACCAACGATCCCAAATCCACAAACTAATACTGCAAATAATAAGACGAATGATGTGAATGATCATGTCGCTCATTTTACATTGAATAGAAATCCTTTTGATAGTATTAAACTCTCTTTATTATCCAAACCATTGAATGGGAAGACAATCATCATGCAAAATAAATCAAAAAATAAATATAAAAATGTTCGTACAATTGCTGTAACAAGTCCACGTGATCAAAAATGATGAGGTTGATGGAGGATGATGATACATTTCCTATTTGATCTCTCGACTCTTCATTCTCTTCTAACTGATTGCTATGTATCTTTTGCTTTCGAATTGATGGAATCTTTTTATCACATCTATCTCTATCTCTTGTGGCAATATGATATTATAATATTCGACCAGTACAACGAGCAATATAACATTCACTTTGTGCTTTTCTATTGTCCTAACACACTCCAATAGTACGTAGATTTCATGAATAATTGTTTTCAAAGTTTTTATTTTGTTTTATTAAATTATTATTATTATTCTTTATTGTTTCTTTCTTTTTTATTTATCTCAATGTCTTCAGTATGGATCACATTGACTTTATTTATCTGATGATTTTAGTTTTTCGTATATTAACCTTGACCATTTTATAAATGAGATTAGTGAATGTTTTTTTTTTCACCTTTGTAGCAAGTTTGAAGTGATCTCTGATATCAAATAATTGTGTTGTGCGTTATTTGTTAACAAACTTAGCAAGATTATATAGTAATATACATTAGAACTGTCATGAATAATTTTCAAATAACTTTGATAAAGACAATAAAATTCCTTTTCTTTAATTTTTCCCTTTTAATTCATTTTACGTAGAAGGAAAAGCAGTTGAAATAATAGGCGTGGATGATCCTCTCATCTCTTTTTCCTACTTCTAATCTGCTTGAATGATGAATAAGTCAGAGTATCCAAACCAGGCTCTAACGTTTGACGAGCCTAATAAACGTTTGGCATTATCAGGATTGACCTGCAAAAGACTGATAAATCCTGATAATGCCAAGATAAGAAGACAAGGGTTCACTAGTATTAAATTCTTACAAAATTATCTAAACAATAAATTAAAAAGTGAAAACACTACCGCTTATATTTATCTGGAGGAACAAATATATTAGGAGATCCTCTCCCTCTTTCACCGCTACTACTTCGATGAATTGGTTTTCCTTTCTCAATAGAAGATTCAATGGTTGGACGATAATCTAAATCCACTGAACACATCATCATCGAAACAAGTACACATAAACCAACCAATACTGAAGCAAATAAGACTTGGATCGCCAATGCTACATCTTCTTCTTGAACATTTTCCCAGGAATAGACAAGTTCGAAGCCTCTAAGTGTGGGATGAGTTGGATCAATTCGTGAGAGCTGTGAACCATCTAATCTCATGAAAAGAGAAATTTTAGAGAATAAAAGTTATAAAAATAAAGAATAACTTACATGTTGGTGTATAAAGAACCTTCACAATTTCAAATTCATCATGAATAAAGGTTATTTCAAGCTTTTTTAATGACTTTCTTCCGATGGAATCAAAGACAGTAATCCATGGAGTTGAAAGTTTTTGAATATGATCAAAGAGAAAAGAAACTTTTAAATCATGATTTATATTAATTCGATAGTTTGTGGTGATATTAGGATCATATTTTGGTACAGTTGCATGGAATACAACTTGTTTCTCATTAAGATATTGTGGGACTTGATCTAGAGGAAGTTCTTTCCATTCAGTTTCTGCATTTACATGACGAGAACGAGTTAATGTTAAAATTGGATCATCTTTCGTATGACTCGATACAAAGACGAGGAAACATAAACAAAGCAAGAGAAGAAACATTTTTAGAAAAATATTGTGTAATTTTACGTCATAATAAGTTTATAAGCAAATGCTTAATTGTTGTCTATTTATTGCAATAAAATTTGATTGTTGGGAAGATTGATTGTTCTTGCATTGTCCTTCGACATAATCAATAATTATGTTGCCATCCTTATCTGCTAGTATTCAAGCGTTTGCTGCGAAGGAATTTCAAACTATAATCGCCGAAGATGCTGCCAATCTTCTGAATGAAATCTTGAGGTCACTAGGTGAATCTTTCCTTACTGAAGCATTCTATTATGCAAAGGCATCCGAGCTCGATGAAATTGACTTTCCTGAAATCCAAGCAGCTACAAGAGTATTGCTCTCTCCTGAGATTTGGAAGTATGCTGCCTCTGATGGAACTCGCTACATCATACCAGCAGGAGATTCTGAGGACCCTCATGTAGTCTTTAAAGCTTCCGGTCTGTCTTTCCCTTTGATTGAAATTTATAATGCGATGAAAAGTCGAGATACTACTGTCACTGTGAGTGTTAAAGCAGCAGTTTATCTAACCTCACAATTCGAGTTTTTCGCGGCGGAAGTAATTGAGCTAAGTGCTAAGAAGACAAAGGAAGTTGGATCTAATGAAGTATCTGAACAGGTGATTAGGGATGCGATTGACGGAGATGAGGAGTTAAAGGCTATCTT
>VFQN01005876.1_pt1 | contig 14590 bp, 8 predicted proteins | sample 3512371 | NCBI WGS metagenome assembly VFQN01 (sample SAMN10412370, study PRJNA504923) | tailings metagenome | isolation source: Replicate 2 from Balatoc abandoned mine | place: Philippines: Itogon, Benguet | collected 2017-08-28
TGAAGTCGGCCTTGAAGGCATTCACCATCAGGTCGATCTGCATCTGGCTGATCTGCGGGATGCGGTCGTTGTCGCGGTGCACGCCCGGTTCCAGCGCCGGGACGGCGTGCCCCGCCGCCTGGCGGGCGGCGCGGAGTTCCTGTTCCATCTCGCGCACGAACGTCGCGTGCTCGTCGAGCAGCCGGCGGTCGGCCGGGCTCACGGCGCCCGCGACGCGGTTCAGGTCGGCACTCACGTCGTCGAGCACGCTGCCGAGGAGTTCGCGGTCGCGGCTGCGGCCGTAGAGCTTGTTAAACATCTGGTACGGGTCGTCGACCGGCGCGACGGGCCGGTTCGCGGCGGTGTAGACCATGCGCGTCCACGTGTCGGCCCGGTCCGGCACCATGACGCCGAACTCCAGCGACCCGAACCGCGTGCGCGTCGCCTCGTCGCGCTGGAGGAAGTTCTTGATCTCCTGGTCGATCGAGATGCCGCTCGCCCACCCGGCGGGCGTGTGCGAACCGCCCTGGATGTTCCCCGGGTAGAGTTCGATGCCGGTGAGGAGGCAGCCAATACCCCGCATGTGGGCGTCGCCGTCACCGCGGACGCGGTCGCACACGCCATTCAGGGTGAGCACCTTGTCCTTAAACGGCGCGAGCGGCGTGAGCGACTCTTTCAGCGTGAACTCGGCCCCCTCCTGGTCGGGCCAGAACGCGCCGGGGATGACGCCGTTCGGGCTGAACATCACGACGAGGCGTTGCTTCCGCCGCGACTGGTTGGCGAACCCGAGACTCGGCAGGTTGCCGAGGAACGGCAGCGCGGCGGCGCCGACGCCAATGTCGCGGACGAACTCGCGGCGGCTGCGGAACGCGGTCATCTGCGGCTCCTGGGCGGAGTACTGTGAGAGTTATTGTTTCGGAACAGGCGGCGGGGGTAAAGCGGCAATTCCGGCGGCGCGGACGATCAGCTTGCGAATGTTGAACCCGTCGGCGGCGAGCGAAGCGCCGAGTTCTTCCGGCGTACGCGGGCCGTAGGCGCGCGTCGGCTGCTTCGCCAGGTGGTGGAACAGCTGTTCCGCGAACGCGGTGTGGACCTCCGGGCTCGTCGCCAGGAAGCGCGCGAGTTCCACCGGGCCGGCGAAGTGCACGTCCTGCCCGGTGCGTGTGTGGTACATGCCCGACGAGTCCACCGCCTTGCCGTTCTCGCGCTCGCGGAAGCGGCCGACGGCGTCATAGTTCTCCAGGACGAATCCGAGCGGGTTGATGACCGCGTGGCACGTCGCGCATGCCGCCGGGCGCGTCTGTAGGTCGGTCCGCTCGCGCGTTGTGAGCGTCGGGTGGAGGTCGGCAGCAAACGGCGTGAAAGCGTCCTGTGGCGGGCGGAGCGTGAGCCCGAGCACACCGCGGGCGAGGAACACGCCGCGGTGGATCGGGGAGCTCTCGCTGGTGTACCCGAACGTCGCCATCAGGTACGGGTGGGTCAGCACGCCGCGCCGCTTCCCGTCGTCGAGCCGGACCGGACGAAACCCGGCGTCGGCGGGCACGTTCGCTCCGTAGAGGCCGGCGAGTCGGTGGTTCAGCGGTACGGTGTCGGTGAGGAACAGCCGGCGGAAGTCGCTCTCCGGCGACCACACGATCTCGTCGAGGAACAGTTCGAGCGAGGTCCGCAGGTCGGCCGCAGCGGCCTCGTCGAAGCCGGGAAATCGCTGTGGGTTCTTCGACACGTCATGCGGCTGATCGACTTTCAGCCACGTCAGCAGGAATTGCCGGACCTTGGCCCGCGCCCGCGGGTCGTTCAGCATCCGCTCGGCCTGCGCCTGGACCTGCGCGGCGGTCGCCAGCTGCCCGGCCCCGGCGGCGCGAAGCAGTTCCGCGTCCGGCCCGCTGTCCCAAAGCGTGAACGCCAGCCGCGACGCGACCGCGTAGGCGTCGTTCGGCCCGTTCACCTCGCGGTACAGAAATCGCGGCGACTTCAGCACCAGCACGACGACGCGCTTCACCGCCGTGTCCGGGTCGGTCCCCTCGAACTGCGCGTCGATGAATAACTTCGACTGCTCCTGCGTCAGCGGCCGGCGGAAGGCGCGCTCGGCGAACTTCACCGCGAACGCCTTCAGCTTCGCGGCGCGGTCGCCGGCGCCGTCAGTGGTGCCGGCGAGCTCGTTGAGCCGCGGCGAGAGGTAATTCACCATTTCCAGCGCCGCCTCGGTCGTCGCCGCGTCCCACTCCTTCGACACGGTGGTGCCGCGTTCCCAACCAAGGCTGCGGTCGTCCGGCGGGAACGGCGTGGCGACGACGCAGCCCTCCGGCACGCGCGCCGGCGACAGGTGCCGCGCCGGGATCACGCCCACCGCCCCGTGCGGCGGCTTCCACAGGAGCGTCATCGACGCCGGCATGAGCGGCGGGTCCGGGTTCTTCTTGGAGTCATCGACGCCCTGCTTCGCCTTCGAGAACTCCAGGCGGACGGGCACGGCGCGGCCGGCGAGCAGGTGGAGCGTGCCGCGGAACTCGGTGTCCTTGCCCGACTTCACCCAGGCGTCAACGAGCGGTGTCTTGGTGTCGTTCACGAACAGCTTTGTCGCGTGCTCGGTGCGCACGACGAACTCGTACACGCCGGTGTCGGGCGGCGTGACCGAGCCCTCCCAGCGGATGGCGAACGTGTGCGGCGCCTCGAACTTGCCGCCGTCGGGCGCGGCCTTGCCGAAGTCGAACTTCACCTCCGGGTCGGTCCGGTCAATGACGCGCTTGTTCCCCTGAAAGTTGCGCGAGTTGAAGTACTCGCCGCGCAGCCCCTGCTTCGGGTCGAGCTTGGCCACCGGGCGGAACGACCCGACCACATCGGCGACCGCGTTGCGGTACTGGCCGACGGTGAGGCGGGCCAGGTCGATACGGGCCGGGCGAACTCGGGCCTGGGCGGTCGGCGAATAGAACGCCTCGTGCATGTATGCCGCGACACGGGCCGACTCCTCGGCGTTCAACTTGTCCGGGTCGTCCTCCGGCATCGTGTCGTCGATGACCTTCGCCAGTTGTGCGACCGACTTCTCGCCGGCCAGCGGGGCAATGGTTTTCTTTGCCCCCTGCCCGTCGGCAGCATGACAGCGGACGCAGTGCTGCTTGTACAGTTGCTCCCCGGTCTTCGGCGCCTGCGCGACCGCGCCCGTGGGTAACGCGACGATTACAACGGCGGCCACAAGGATACGGCTGACGCGAGAGGTGAAACTAGCCTGCATCGGACGAACGACCCGGAAGCGGAGGCGGGCGGGGAGGCTACGGACTAGCTTCGGCTCCCCGCCGCCCGAAGTCAAGTCCGCCCCGCGGCCTTATGGACCGTCCGGAGCAGCTCATCGGCCGACGCGAACCGGTCGGCGGGGCGCTTCGCCAGGAGTTGCAGGATGGCCGCTTCCAGCCACCCGGGGAGGTCCGGGCGAATCGTACGCGGCGCAACCGGGGCCGTGTCGAGGACCGCCCGGAGGACCGCGACGAGCGAGGTGCCGACGAAGGGCGTGCGCCCGGTTGCCAGGGCGTAGAGCATCGCCCCGAGGCTGTACAGGTCGCTCCGTGCCGTTGCCGCCTCGCCGTGGAACACCTCGGGGGCCATGAACAGCGGCGTCCCCTTCAGCCCGCCGTCGCGGCTTGCGTTGACGTCGTCGGCGACGCGGGCGAGGCCAAAGTCGGTGATCTTGGCGCGACCCGTTTGGCGGTCGAGGAGGATATTGGCCGGCTTGATGTCGCGGTGGACGATCCCTTTGGCGTGGGCCGCCGCGAGGCCCGCCGCGACCTCGGCGGCGACCCGCGCCACGTCCGCCACCGGCAGTGGGCCGCCCGCGTCGAGTCGGTCCTGAAGGCTACCGCCCTCCACGAGCTCCATCGCCATATAGGCGACCCCGCCCTGTTCGCGCACGGCGTACACGGCGACGGCGTTGTCGTGCCGGATGGCGGCCGCGACCCGCGCCTCCCGCGCGAATCGCTGCCGCGCGACCGGGTCGGCGGCGAGTTCCGGGGCGAGCACCTTCACCGCAACCTCGCGGTCGAGGCTCGGCTCGTAGGCGCGGAACACGACCCCCATCGCCCCGCGCCCGAGCTGCGTGCGGATCTCATAGTCCCCGAGCAGGCAGCCGGGTCCGAGGTCGGGGGCGGCAGTCGCCTCAACCGGGACCGCGAGCGTGGCCCCCGGCCGGAGGGAGAGGGCGCGGGCGGAGCCGGGGGCCGGCGTGTTGGTGGCCTGGCCGACGACGCGCCGGGCGGCGGGCACGGCAATCGAGCCGCTGAGTCGGGTGCGGTTGGTCTCGACCGTCAGGTTGACCAGCTCACCAGTGCCCCGGGTCAGCACCCCGGTGAACTCCGGGGTGAGCTCGATCTCTTGATTCACCAGCCGGACGAACTCCTCGATCTTCGGCACGACCGCGCCGAGGAAGGCGATCAACTCCGGCCGCGACAGGCCGAACTCCCGCGCCTGCTCGAGTACCCGGCCCATCCAGGCGGGGTTGCGGACGACCGCGTCGAGGTGAACCAGTTGGCTCGCGAGGTGGAGAACGCGCGCCCGGTCGGCGACCGCCTTCGCGGCCCCGGCGAGCCGGTCCGGGGTGTGGTGGTGGCGGACCGGTTCGACCACGTCGCGCGGGAGGTTCCACATCAGCAGGAGCTCGGCGCTCACCTCGGCGTGGTCGATCCCGAACGCCTCCTCCTCACTCCCGACCGGGTCTTCGAGGCGGCGGTCCGGCTCTTCCTCGGCCACTGCCGCCCACCGCTGGGGGTACGCCTGCGCCAGGAGGATCGAGCCGAGGTCGCGGAGGAGGCCGGCGACGAGCGCGTCCTCCGGGTTGCCGAGCTTGCACCGGGCGGCCAGCTCGCGGGCGATGATCGCTCCGCCGACCGACTCCATCCAGTATTCCTTGGTGCGCGGGTCCGGCCCGGTCGACGGGCGCATCGCCGGAAGGGACAGCCCGAGCGCGAGCGAGCGGATCGTCGCCAGCCCGAGGAGAACGATCGCCCGGTCGATGGTGGCGACGGGCTTGCCGAGCCCGTAGATGCACGAGTTAACGGCCTTCAACAGCTTGCCGCACAGTGCCGGGTCGCGGCCGAGCATGTCGACGAGGTCGGCGGGCTTACAGTTCGGACGGCTGGCGGCGTTCACCACCTGGAGCGCGACCGCCGGCGGAGTCGGCAGCCGATCAGGGTCGAGCACCTTCGCCAGAACAAGGTCGCGACGGGTAGTCGGCGTCCGCTTGAGGTCGAGCGTTGCGGCCGGGGCGTGATTATCGGCTGTCACAACGAAATCCTTCGCAAGCGGTTCGGTCGAAAGAACCTTGCGACGCGATACACCACCGGTCAAGCGGCGGGCGCGAAAGAGACACGCGATCCCTACCCGATCAGCCCGCGGCGGGCGAGGACGGAGGCGTCCATCCCCCAGGCGACGAGGATGTGCAGCCCCGCGCCCGGCCACACCGAACGCGTCACGAGGCTGACCACGCCCAGCCCGACGCCGGCGAGGATCGAGCCGAAGCACTCGGCGACCGGCTTGTGGAAGTGGATCATGCAGTACGGGATGACCATCAGGAACACCGCGTACGCGCCGAACTGGTGTTTCGTACCGTGGACCAGGAAGCCGCGGAAGAAAAACTCCAGCCCGATGAACTGGAGCGCGTAAACGAGTTCCCAGCGGACGAACCCGGAATCGACCTCGTCGGGTGAGCTCACGCGGTAAAACGGGTACACGTCCTGGAATCGCTGCACGCCGGAGCAGAGGTAGACGAGCGGCGTCATCACCAGGGCGAACACGAGATACACCGGCCAGTCGGCAACCACGCCACGAACGCCAGCGCCGTAGTCGGTCAGCCGTTCGCGGAACACGAACAGCACGATCAGCCCCGGCCCGACGGCGTAGAGCACGAACGCCGACAGCGCGAACCACAGCAGCCGCGCCTGCTGGTCCGTCCCCCAGCGGGTCAGCGTCGCGGCCGCATCCGTGGCGGCGTCGGCGCGGCCGGCCAGGGTCGCCGCCCACTTCAGCAGCGGGACCACGGACGACGGGTTGCCGAAGTAGTTCTGGAGTGTCAGACTGACGGCGGCGACAAGGACGACGGTCACCGTCTTGCCGTCGAACCGCCGCCCGGCCGGTGACTGGCGGAACGCCAGCGAGTCGGCCTCGACGCGGCGCAGCGGCGCGGCGAACCACCGGTCCCACACCCGGCGCACCAGCCCGACCATCGGCGACCCTCACGCGACACGACGAGTGTACCCAGCCGCGCCCGAACGGGCTACGATGGGAATGCCCCACCCTCCCCGGCTGACGCATGAGCGACCCCACCCCCGCCCCAAAGCCGCCCCACCCCACGCCGGCCGCGGGCCTAGGGGCGCTCGTGTCGAGCTTCAAGCACGTCGTCCAGAACCGCGGCGTCGTCCGCAACTTGCGCTCGCTGTTCCGCGTCAACCAACCGGACGGGTTCGACTGCCCCGGGTGCGCGTGGCCGGAGCCGAATGACCCGTCGCGCGTCGGCGAGTACTGCGAGAACGGGGTGAAGGCAGTCACGTTCGAGACGACGGCGAAGCGCGTCACGCCCGACTTCTTCGCCCGCCACACGGTCGGCTGGCTCCGCGGGCAGACGCACCACTGGCTCGAAAACCAGGGCCGCCTCACCCACCCGATGCGCTACATCCGCGCCGCCGACCGCTACGAGCCGGTCTCGTGGGAAGACGCCTTCGCGCTGATCGGCACCACGCTCCGCGCCCTCGACGACCCGAACCGGGCGCTCTTCTACACGTCCGGCCGCACGAGCAACGAGGCGGCGTTCGTCTACCAACTCTTCGCCCGCCGGTTCGGCACGAACAACCTGCCCGACTGCTCGAACATGTGCCACGAATCGAGCGGCACGGCACTCAACGAGCAAATCGGCGTCGGCAAGGGCACGGTCACGCTGGAAGACTTCGACCACGCCGACGCGATCTTCGTGATCGGTCAGAATCCGGGGACGAACCACCCGCGGATGCTCTCGGAGCTCCAGCGGGCAGCAGAGCGCGGGGCGAAGATCGTCACGTTCAACCCGCTCCGCGAACCTGGCCTGGTGAGCTTCACGCACCCCAAGCACCCGCTGCGCACGCTCCTCGGCCGCGGCACGGCCATCTCGACGCACTACTACCAGGTGCTCGTCGGCGGCGACCTCGCGGCGCTGACCGGTCTGTGTAAGCACCTGCTCGAGATGGAAGCGGCTGACCCCGGGAAGGTACTCGATCGCGCGTTCATCGACGCGCACACCGACGGGTTCGACGCCTTCGCCGCGCAGGTGGCTGCTGCCGACTGGCCGACGATCGAGCGCGAGTCGGGCCTGACCCGCGAGCAACTCCGCGAGGCGGCCGAGGTGTACCACTCGGCGAATAGTGTCATCGCGTGCTGGGCGATGGGGCTGACACAGCACAAGCATGCGGTCGCCACCATTCAGATGGTCGCAAACCTGCTCCTGCTCCGTGGGAACGTCGGCAAGCCGGGCGCGGGGGCGTGTCCGGTCCGCGGGCACTCGAACGTCCAGGGCGACCGGACGATGGGCATCAACGAGCGCCCGCCGCAGGCGTTCCTCGACGGCCTAAAGGCGGCGTTCGGCTTCGACCCGCCGCACCACCACGGACACGACGTCGTCGGCGCCATCAACGCGATGGCCGACGGGTCGGCGTCGGTGTTCATCGGTATGGGCGGCAACTTCGCCGCCGCGACGCCCGACACGGAGTTCACCGAGGCCGCGCTCCAGAAGTGCGCCTTAACGGTCCACGTCAGCACGAAGCTGAACCGCAGCCACCTATGCCCCGGCCGGGACGCGCTGATCCTGCCGTGCCTCGGCCGCAGCGAGCGAGACGTGCAGACCACCGGCCCGCAGCGCGTGACCGTCGAAGACTCGATGAGCATGGTTCACGCCTCGACCGGCTCGAACCCGCCGGCGTCGGAGCACCTGTTCTCCGAGGTGGCGATCGTGTGCGGCATCGCCGAAGCAACACTGTCGGACAGCGGTATCGACTGGGCCGGGTTCCGCGCCGACTACCGCCGCATCCGCGAAAAGATCACCGCCACCCTGCCCCAGCTGTTTGCCGACTACGAGACGAAAATCGACCACCGCGGCGGGTTCTACCTCGGCAGCCCGGCCCGCGACCGCGCCTGGAAGACGGCGACCGGGAGGGCACGATTCCTGGCGCACCCGATTCACCCACACGTCCTACCGCCCGGGCAATTACGACTGATGACGGTGCGCAGTCACGACCAGTACAACACGACGGTTTACGACTTGCACGACCGCTACCGCGGCGTCCACGGCACGCGGATGGTCGTGTTCCTCCACCCCGCCGACCTCGCGGCGCGGGGCCTGACCGACGGCGACGCCATCGACCTGCACAGCCACACGCCCGAGGACGGGCTGACGCGCACTGCCCGCGGGTTCCGCGCCGTCGCCTACGACATCCCGCCCGGCTGCGCCGCGGCCTACTTCCCCGAAACGAACGGCCTCGTGTCGAAGGACAGTTTCGCGCACCGCAGCCGCACGCCGCTCTCGAAGTTCATCCCGATCACGGTCACGCCCGCGGCCGGGGGCTGACCGCGCTGGCGGCCGGCCGGTGTGAGCCGGATCACGACGGCCGGTCGCCAACCGTTCGCAGCCGCTGTTCCAGCTCATCCGCCTCCTCTACCGCCCGCGGTCGCAGGTCGTTCACCTCCCAGCGGTCTTCCGGCTTTTCGTACAACTGCACAGCTCGTGCCTCGCCGGCCGGCTGCGGCCCGGGCACGAGCAGCGTACGCGTCGGCGTGTGGATCGCCGTTTCAGTTACGCCGTCAATGTCCCACGCCGAGCACGCGAACTCGCGCACCGTCTCGAACGCACCCCGCGCGAGCGGGAGCAAGTCGAACCCCTCGCCCCCGTCGGCGTCCGCACCACACAGCGCGAGCAGCGTTCGCGTCAGGTCGGCCGGTTGCGTCAGCGCCGACACACGGCGTCCCGCCTCTGCCGCGTCCGGCAAGCGCAACAGCAGCGGCACCTGTACAACGGCCTGGTGCAACCACGGTCGGTGCGGGCCGACTTGGCCGTGCTCGCCAAGCGGGTAGCCGCGGTCGGACGTGACCAGCCACGCCGCCGAGCGGTCGAGCCCGCGGGCGCGGAACTGCTCGAACGCGCGACCGAGTTCGGCGTCGAACGTGGTCACGACCGCGGCGAAGGTGCGGTGGAGGAAGTCGAGGGCGGCGGGGTCGGCCTGGTCGAACGGGCCGGTCGGCGGGTCGGAGAACGGGGGCACCGGCTCGGCGTCAGCGTCCACTTCGTCCTCGTCATCGCCGTTGGCGAGGTATGCCTCGAACACTCCCTGTGGCACGTCCCACGGCGGTACGAGACGGTCGGTTTCAACCCAGAGTAGCCAGTGCGGTTCGTCTGCCAGACGGTCGAGCAAGCCGGGCAAAGCTCGCAGGAAGGCGTCGAGCGGGGAGGCGTCGTCGGCCTCAGGGCGGGCGTCGAACACTTCCGCCCAGCCGGCGTAGAAGGAGGGGGCGCCGTCCGTGTCCGGGTAGTTCGCCCGAACCAGCACGGTCCGCACGCCAGCCGCCTGGAGCCCGTCGAGAAGGACAGGCGGTGTGTTGGCAGCAGGCGCGAACTGGTGACGCCCGGTCAGCCAGGCGCGGCCGGCGGCGTCCGGGTCGGGGCGGTCTGAAAGGTGGCGGTCGAACACGACGCCCTCGGCCGCGAGTTGGTCGAGATGTGGGGTGACGACCCACTCGTTCCCGTAGGGGCCGACCCATCCGGCCGGGAGGCCGCGGGCGGCAATCACGATGGCGTTCATGCCTTGCGATTCTACCGGGTCGCCGCCACCGCGGCGGGAGATACGCTAACCCGACCCGCCCCCCCGAAAGGACGCCCCTTGCTCGGCCCGATCTTCAACCGGGAACTGGTCACCGTCCCGCGCCGGTCCGGCCACTACGGCGCCCGGGCGGCGGTGGTCGGCCTGCTCGGCATCCTCGGCATCACGACCTGGCAGGCGACCGTCGGGTTCGACCGCGACGCCACCCTCGGCGAAACGGCCGCCTTCGGGCTCCTCCTGTTCCAGATCGTCGCGTTCGTGCAACTCCTGCTCACGCTCTTCTTCGCGGCCCTGTCGGCGGCCAGCGCCGTGTCGCAGGAGAAGGACCGGCGCACGTTCGTGCTGCTCCTCATCACCGACATGCGCGACTACGAGATCGTGCTCGGCAAGCTCCTGGGCGCTCTCCTGCCGATTAGCGTACAGTTGCTCGTGACCGTCCCCGTACTCGCACTCTTCCTGCTGCTCGGCGGTATCGACCCCGAACAGGTGATACAGGCGGTGCTGGTGCTGGCGGCGTCGGCGATCGCGGCCGGATCGCTCGGCGGGCTCGTCGCGCTGTGGCGCGAGCGGACCTTCCAGGCGCTCGCGCTGTCGGTGCTGTTCCTGGTGCTGTACGTGAGCGTGGCGCAGGCAGTCGGCGCGTTCGTCAACCCGGCAGCGCTCGCGTGGCTCGACCCGTTCGCGGCGATGCAGTCGCTCCTCGAAGCGACACCGACGCCGGGCCTCGCGCCGGCCTACGGGTTCGTGCTCGTGATGCTCGGCTGGACGGCCGTGCTGAACGGCGTCGGCATCTGGAAGCTGCGGGCGTGGAACCCGAGCGGCGAGCCGATCATGCAGCGTGAAGGGGCCGCGGCGGTAGCGGCCAACACCGCGAACGAGGCCGAGGAAATCGAGAAGCGGGCGAAGGCCCATGCGGCACCGGGGGCGGCGCGGGGGGTGTGGGCGAACCCGGTGCTCTGGCGCGAGATCCGCACGCTCGCCTACGGCCGCCGACCGCTGCTCGTGAAGTTCGCGTTCGGCGTGGCGCTCGCGGCGATCCTGTACTTTGCCGTGTCCGAGCTGAACCGCCCCGGCGGCCGCCCCCCGTTCGCCGCGGCCTACGGCCTCGTCCCGGTCGCGGTGCTGAGCCTGCTCCTCGTTTCGGCGCAGGCGGTGACGGCGGTCACGTCCGAGCGCGACGGCGGGGCGCTCGACGTGCTCCTCGTCACCGACATCTCGCCGAACGAGTTCGTGTTCGGAAAGTTGCTCGGCGTCGCGTACAACACGAAGGAATACCTGATCCCGCCGTTCCTGCTCGCCGCCTTCTACGCGATCCGCGGGGCGCTCACGAACACGCCGCCCGGCCTCGACCCGGCCACGGCGTTCGCCGTCAACTTCGGCCCGCTCCTCACCGCGCTCGGCTGCCTCGCCGTGCTCCTCGTCTTCGCAATGGTGCTCGGCCTGCACGTCTCGCTGCGGGTGACGGCGAGCCGGCTGGCGATCGTGCAGACGCTCGGGACGATCTTCTTCCTTTCGGTCGGCACGCTGATTAGCATCTACCTCATCGTCATCAACGGCGGCAGCTTCGCCAACCAGTGGGTGAGCTTCGTCGCGTTCCTGGTGCTCGGCATCGGCGGGCTGATGTACGTGCTCAGCGCCGACCGGCCGTCCGCGGCGCTGAGCGTCGCCTCGGTCGCGTGCCCGCTGGCGATGTTCTTCTGCGTGGCGACGATCATCATCGCCAAGCCGGGGACGGACGAGTCGGCCGACCCGCTGAACGCCTTCCTCGCACTCGGCGGTGCGTTCGGGTTCGCCATCGCCGCGATGCTCGTTCCCCTGCTGAGCGAGTTCGACGTGGCGCTGGGGCGGACGACGCTGCTGGCAGACGAGTGACGCACACTCCCGGGGACGGCCGTTCCCGGGCTTCACACCGGGTGGAGGCGATGGCGATGACCCACCGGCGTTTCACACTTGCACTCGTGCTCGCGCTCACCCTCCTCCCCGCGGTGCGGGCGCAGGAGGCGAAGCGCTTCCCGGCGGCGAAGCACGGGAACGGTGAGCTCCGCTACGTGCAGGGCGTGCCGGTCCTCACCGTGCGCGGCACCCCGGCGGAGATGGGCGAGCAGTTCGGCGCGCTGGCGGTGAAGAACGCCCCAGACCTCGACGGCCTCCACGCCCGGTTCCTCGAAGACTCGGGGCAGAAGGAGCGCTACCCGCTCGTGCTGGCGATGGGGACGCGGCTGCTGGCGAACTTCCCCACCGCGCACCGCACCGAGATCGAGGCGGCGGCGAAGGCTGGCAAGAGCGACCTCGGCCGGCACATTTTCGCCAACACGATCGCGGACCTGTCGAGCGGACTCGGCTGCTCGACGGTCGTGGTCGAGCCGGGCCGCAGCAGGTCCGGGGCGCCGCTGTTCGGCCGGAACTTCGACTGGATACCCACGAAGGGGATTCACGATCACACCCTCGTCGTCGTCTACCGCGGCACCGGGAAAAAGGCGTTCGCGGCGGTCACCATCACGCCGATCAGCGGCGTCGTCAGCGGGATGAACGAGGCCGGGCTGTGTCTGACGATCAACGAGATCCACCTCCGCCGGTCGAAGGATAAGGCGCCGTTCAACTGGAGCGGCACCCCACTGCTACTGTCGTTCCGCCACGTGCTGGAGGAGTGCGGCACCGTCGCCGAGGCCGAGAAACGGCTGCGCGGGATGGAGCGCACGACGAGCTGCTGCCTGACCGTGTGCGACGTGAACGGGGGCGCGGTGTTTGAGATTACTCCGAAAACGCTGGCAGTGCGGCCGACCGAGAACGGCGTGTGCTGCTGCACCAACCACTTCCGCACCGACGAACTGAGCGTCGGCAACAAGTGCTGGCGGTTCGACAAGCTCGCACCGCTGTACAGCGACAAGGAGCAGCTCGGCGTGTCGGACGTGTTCACCCGCCTCGACGGGGTGAACCAGGGGAAGGCGACGCTACAGTCGATGGTGTTCGAGCCGCGGGCGCGGGTGCTGCATCTGGCCTACGGCGAAGGGCCGGCGACGAAACTGACGCCGGCGCGGCTGGAGTTGCGGCCGCTGTTCGGGGGGAAGGAGTAGGCGACGCCTCTCGTCGCTTGCGGCGATCAGACTTGCAACACCCCGGTCTTGAACGGCCGCCCGTCGTCGTGGCGGGTGGCGACTTCCAGACACGTCAGCAGCGCCGCCCGCGTCTCCTCGGGGCGAACGATCGCGTCCACCCACAGCCGGGCGGCGGCGTAGCGGACGTCCGTCTGTTCCTCGTAACTCGCCTTCACCTTGTCACGCAGAATGGCGAGTTCAGTGGCGTCGGGCTCTTTGCCGGCGCGCTTGAGCGCCTGCACCTGGATGTCGAGGAGCGTCCCCGCGGCCTGGTCGCCGCCCATGACCGCGTAGCGCGCCGTCGGCCACGCCAGGATGAAACGCGGGTCGAACGCCTTGCCGCACAGCGCGTAGTTCCCCGCCCCGAACGATCCGCCGGTGATGAGCGTCGCCTTCGGGACGACGCTGTTGGAGATGACGTTCACCAGCTTCGCGCCGGCGCGGATGATGCCAGCGTGTTCGCTGTCGCGGCCGACCATGAAGCCGTTGACGTTCTGCACGAACAGCAGCGGCACGCGCAGCTGGTTGCAGTCCATGACGAACCGCGCCGCCTTGTCCGCCGAGTCGACATAGATCACCCCGCCGAATTGCACCGGCCCGTCGGCCGGCTTGACGCGCTTCTTCTGGTTGGCGACCACGCCGACCGGCCGTCCGCCGAGCCGCCCGAACCCGCACACGAGGCTCTGCCCGTACTCGGCCTTGTACTCGTCGAACGGCGCGTCATCGAGGAGCAGTTTGAGCAGGTCGCGCACGTCGTACTCGGCACTCCCTGTGAACGACTCATAACTCACCGGAAACGGCGAGGCGGGGTGAAACTTCCAATCGAGTGGCGCCGCCTCGGGTGGTAACTTCTCGACCATCCGCCGCATCCGGTCGATGCACGAAGTGTCGTCCTTCTCGCGGTAGTCGATCGTGCCACTGACGGCGGCGTGCATCGCCGCGCCGCCGAGCGTCTCATGGTCGACCACCTGCCCGATCGCCGCCTTCACTAGCGCGGGGCCGGCAAGGTACAGACCGCTCCCCTCTGTCATCAGCAGCGTGTCGCACAGCACCGGCAGGTAGCCGCCGCCGGCGACGCAGTTCCCCATGATGGCGGCGAACTGCGGCACGCCGGCAGCGGAGATGACGGCGTTGTTGCGGAAGATGCGACCGAAGTCATCCTCGTCCGGGAACACCTCGTCCTGGAGCGGCAGGAAGACGCCGGCGGAATCGACGAGGTAGACGAGCGGGAGGCGGTTTTCGAGGGCAATCCGCTGAGCGCGGAGCACCTTCTTCGCCGTCATCGGGAAGAACGCCCCGGCCTTCACCGTGGCGTCGTTGCCGACAACCATCACGCGCCGGCCGGACACCGTGCCGATCCCGGTGACCACACCCGCGGACGGCGCCCCGCCCCACTCGCGGTACATGTCCCACGCCGCCCACAGGCCGATCTCGAACCACGCGGTATCGGCGTCGAGCAACTTGGCGACGCGCTCGCGGGCGGTGAGGCGGCCCTTCTCGTGCTGGCGGTCGACGGCCTTCGCCCCGCCCCCGAGGCGGATGACGGCTTCCTCCGTGGCTAGATCGGGTGGCATTGTGCATTCCCTCCGTGGCGAACGGCCGCTACACGCGCGACCAGTCCTTGCGCTGGCGGCTCGGCGGGATCTTCAGCATCTTGCGGTACTTCGTCACCGCGCGGCGGGCGCCCGGGTAGCCGGCGGC
>VFQN01005877.1_pt1 | contig 14585 bp, 12 predicted proteins | sample 3512371 | NCBI WGS metagenome assembly VFQN01 (sample SAMN10412370, study PRJNA504923) | tailings metagenome | isolation source: Replicate 2 from Balatoc abandoned mine | place: Philippines: Itogon, Benguet | collected 2017-08-28
GGTATACCATTGATCGAGTTAATGAGGATTTAATTTATATGTTTCTAGTTGGAATCTTTTATCGCTTTGTGGCATACATTTGTATGCTTTTCAAAGATCGACGGATTATTATTTGGAAGGACTTGCTTCGTTAAGCTGTAACAATGAAGAAAAAGATATTAATATTCATTTCTGATTGTGTAAAAACAATAACAATAACCTGATATGTATGTATAAATTGATAGTGGTGGTGTGGTATATAGTACTTCATTTTTTCCCTGATAATAATAATAAAAACTTGTAAAACGCTTTCACGAAGTTTCACAATTTTAATGCAAGAAAAGCTCTTTCTCTTCTCCTTCTCTTCACTTCGAGCGAGAATACCTTGAAAAGCTTCATGCAGAGGAAAGAGATAATACAGTATTTAAAAATCAGAAGATTCAGTCTTCTTAATCTGTTGCTGTATGGGACTAAGAAGAAAAGTAAACGTTTAAAATGTAACGATCGCCAGAATTGGTACTTTCTGGTTATTATAGAATTTGCTTAACTTTACAAATTGAGAATAATAAGATCTACATTCAACTGATGATTAATTGACATATTTCACTAAATTCTTTAAACATTCAATATTAATAATACCTTTACAATAAGATATTTTCACCTCTTTCACATTAATTAAAGGAAGAACATTTTTAATACTTCCACATTTATACAAACGAACAACATCGTTATTCCCTAATCCTGAGATATCTTCTAGCTTCTCACAATACTCAATAATGACAACTTTCACATTTTCAATCCCAACTAACTTCTTTAAGACAAGACAATAAGAGAGATGAAGGTATTGTAAATGACCTAAATCACTGGTATCACTAAATGTTCGACTACGCTCGAGGGTTAATTTTGCAACACCAGTTAATTTCTGTAATACAGCATCTTTCAAATAAGAACAATTAATAATTTTAATTTCGGGAACTTTTTCTAACGATTTTAATGTATTAAAGTTAATATCTGTTAAGGCAATTGATGTATGATTCCCTAGTTTATCAAAATGAGATAAATTTGGACAGCTTAATAATTGTAAATGACGAATATTAGAAAATAATCTTAAATCAATTGAACCTTGATAGGATTCAATAGAAACGTTAGGAACATGTTGAATGTGTTGGAAATTACAGTTCAGTGGTCTACAGTCTTTTAATTTAAGCTTTTGTAAGTATGGCAGATAAGGAATAATTGTAATGAAATGAGATCTGCTGATCTCGAGTGATTGAACACTATGAAAGCATGATAAAGCTTCTTCGTTTAAATTGGTTATATTTAATAATTTAATAATAGGAATTAAACGTAATGGTTTATAATCAATAAGATTCACATTTTCTAATGTTAATGAAATAATATTGGAAGAGGAAGAAGAAGAGGACTGACGATCTTCTTTGCCTAAATCAAACCCTGCGGCATTTAATACTCGCTGGAAATTTCTTAATTTAATATCAGGTATATTTCTTAATACTGAAATATCAGAAATTAAATCACATCCAACAAGTTCTATCGATCGTTTCACTCTTCCTAATGTAGAGATATCAGGAATCTTTGCACCACCACAAAGGATGATTGACAAACGAAAATGATTCCCAAGAGGATTTACATTAATTACCTGATTACAATTTTCTAAATGCAAAATATTCACATTCGCAAGTGGTGTCACATCAGAAAGTGCAAAACAATCATATAATTTACATTCTTGCAGGTAAGGCATGTTGGTTAAAGTAGTTAAACTATGAAACGAATGGATAGATAATTTTTCAACATTCACTAAACCTGTAGTAGAGGTAACATTAGGAAAAGAATAGAAAACAAGTTCAGGTATATTATTAAAGATTTCTAATGTTTCAATAGTTTTAATTCCTAATAACTTTAATCGATTAATCTCACTCGCATTCAGGTAGATTGGTTGAAATTGTGATTCTTTTCCCTCTTCTTTTGAGTTAATCAAGGAAGGTATTGGTGCAATATTCCGATGAAACTCACACATAGCAGTGAATTGTCTTAAGTTTATTGATATCTGATATCGTCGATGTTTAACCTTTGATAAAATATTATTACGAAATTCAGAATTTTGACAAAATTTTAATGAATAAAATTGATTTAAATTATAATAAATTGTTTCATATTTTATTTCATGTAATATTATTTTACATGTATTAGTAAAATGTTTATAATCATTTGGTATAAAGGATTGTATATATAAATAGATAGCTGGTGGTAAAGAACGAAATTGATCAATTGACATACCTTCCATCGAAGCTTTTTCACACTTTATTTGTGAAAGATCTTGATATCTTTGAATACAATTGAAATAATAATGAGCTGTAGCTTAAAGTCTTCTCTTTAATTTACGCTATATTGTCAACCTCAACAACGTTTGTTCGCAACATTGTCACAACATTCAATAAGAAGAAGCAACCCGAACAACTTAAGAATAGACATACTCCTTGAAGTTTGAATAGATTGACGTCTTCATCAGATTATATTGTAATACGCTTTCATTACCCCTAGCTTGAGAAATTTTCCTTTTTCCAGAGATTATAGATAAAAAAGAGAATGTTACAACAAGTCAATAAGAAGTATCTTCTTCGTTCTTTAAGAACGTTGAGTACAGCAGAATCCAAATATCCACATGTTTTTACCCCAGCTCAGTTTGGAGATATTACTATTAGAAATCGGATTATTATGGGCTCTATGCATACTGGTTTAGAGGAAAAGAAACTCGATGAATTAGCATTATTCTACGCTGAGAGAGCTAAGGGAGAAGTTGGTTTAATCGTCACAGGTGGGATTGCCCCAAACAAAGCAGGAGCGTTATTCCTACATGCTGCAAAGATGACCACGAAGGATGAAGCCAAGCAGCATGAAGTCGTGACAAAGGCTGTGCATGCTAATAATGGTCGCATCGCAATGCAGATCTTACACGCTGGAAGATATGGTAAAACACCACACCTTGTTGCACCATCTCCCATTGCTGCACCAATTAATAAAGCAACTCCACGTGAACTAACCTCTAAAGAGGTCTACGACACCATCAACGACTATGCTAGATGTGCTGAGTTCGCCAAGTCAGCAGGATATGACGGTGTTGAGATTATGGGATCTGAGGGATATTTCATCAATCAATTCCTTGTCAAACGAACCAATCATCGTACTGATGAATGGGGAGGGAGTTACGCCAACCGCATGAGATTGCCTGTAGAGATTGTGAAGGCTGTGAGGAAGGCAGTGGGGCCGAACTTCGTCATTGTTTATCGTTTGAGTATGCTTGACCTTGTTGAAGAAGGATCCTCATGGGAAGAAATTCATCAATTAGCAAATGCTATTAAAGATGCCGGGGCATCTATTATTAACACTGGTATTGGCTGGCATGAGGCAAAGGTTCCAACCATCGCAACGATGGTGCCACGTGGTGCATTCACTCTCATCACAAAGAAAATGAAAGATGCAGTACCAGGTGTTGCCTTCTGTACATCCAATCGTATTAATACCCCTGAAGTCGCAGAGAAAGTCTTAGCAGAAGGTCATGCAGATTTTATCTCAATGGCAAGACCTTTCCTAGCCGATGCCGAATTTGTTATTAAAGCAAAAGAAAATCGTTCAAATGAAATTAATACATGTATTGCATGTAATCAAGCATGTTTAGATCATGTTTTCATTGCTCGTAGTGCTTCGTGTCTTGTCAATCCATTAGCAGGACATGAGAAAGATTTAATCATTAAACCTGTAACACCAGAGAAACGTCAAAACATTGCAGTCGTTGGTGCAGGACCAGCAGGTTTAGCCTTTGCTACCACTGCTGCTAAACGTGGTCATAAAGTAACCTTATATGATAAAGATAATAAAATTGGTGGACAGTTTAATCTTGCTAAATTAATACCTGGGAAAGAAGAATTTTATGAAACATTACGATATTTCAATGTTCATTTACAGAAATACAATGTGAATCTTCAATTAAATACTGAAGTGAATGTTGATCTATTAAAGAGTCATAACTATGATTCTATTGTCCTAGCTACAGGTGTTCATCCTCGTAAAGTAGATATCCCTATTAAAACAAAGAAAGTGAATGTTTATTCCTATTATAATGTATTAAAGACCCCTAATGATGTGGTTATTGGTAATAACGTTGCAATTATTGGTGCAGGTGGTATTGGTTATGATGTAGGAGAATATATTGGTGAATTAAATAGTAAACATTATAAACCATCAACATCAGGTCCAATCAATGATATTGATAAGAACCAAGTCAAACATTTCTATAATGAATGGAATATCGATGAGCAAGTGAAAGAAGGTGGTTTATTAAAGGCTAATAGTAATAAAGATCAACAAGAACCACGTAAAATGTATTTATTACAAAGAAAAGAAGGTAAATTTGGAACAACATTAGGTAAAACCACTGGTTGGATCCATCGCGAACAATTAAAGAAGAAGTCAGTGGAAGAGTTCTCTGGTTGTAAATATATTGAAATCAATGATGATGGACTTGTCATCGAACAGAAAGGTGTGAAGAAGACATTACCTGTTGATACTGTTATCTTATGTGCTGGTCAAGTACCTGCGAAGGAGTTACACGATCCTTTACAGAAGTTAAATAAACCAGTCTTCTTAATCGGAGGTTCCTTAGAGGCCTCTGAGTTAGATGCGAAGAGAGCGATTGATCAAGGTACTCGATTAGCAGCGAATATTGAGACAGCGAAGTCAGGTCAAGTGTTTAATGCTCCTAACGATGGTTTACCTCCATGGGCTTTGAAGTTATTGTCAAAGGTTCTTTCCTTCATGAGACGATAAAAAGAGGGCGATGAGAAGATATTAGATATTCTATTGGGTTCAAGTCACTACAGTACTGTCTTTCTTTCTTTTTCTGTTTTGTTCTTCTTTTCCTCTTTGCATGGTGGTGGTAATATATAATCAGAACTCTTTAGAGGTTGGTAGTAGTTAAGATTTATTTATTTACAATTATTAACAAATATTTCTAATTCTAAAGATTAATTCAGGGAAGGTTCATTCCTTGATGACGTGTTTTAGTGTTGTGTCAAGGGCTTTGACTTTTCTCTTGCATTAATTCAATTTGATTTTCTTTAATAAATAATTTTAAATTAATGGCTTGAATAATGGAATCATATTTCTCTCTGATCTCTAATATCGTGTCTTCATATTCACGACAGACATGTTTGATTAGCTGCAGAGAATTCTTGATATCTCCACCATCATTAGAGGTATTCACACTCTCTTCAATGATCTGACGGAGTTTATTCCGAGATAATGAAAATCCTCTTCGCTCAGTATCATTTAGAAACATTTCTATTAATTGAGATTGATCCTTGGTTTCTGTTATTTCTGGTTCTTTTGTTTCTATGATCGCTTCAGTGATTGTAGTATCTTCCATAGCCTCTGGAGTGGCTTTAGCGATCGAGGTAATCTCGGTGGAATTAAAGTTAAATTGAATATAGTTGGCGTTTGTATCAATATCACCCATGTTAGTGGTATTCGTTTCAACGATATTAATGGTAATGGGTTGTAGAGCTGTGTCATCTCTTTTCTCTTCTTCTACAGGCAGAGATTTCATTTTCTGCACAGACTTTTTCTTCTTCTTCTTTTTCGAAGATATGATGGGATTAATTGTAGGTTGTTCGTCTCCATTTTTCTGGTCAGTCAAAGAAAGTATCCTCGAGGCGGCAGGATCAGCCTCCCCTTCTTCAATGATTGGAAGAAGAAGATTCGGCGAGAGCTCTACCCTTTGAGTAACAGCCAATCCGTGTAAGTTATACTTACTTAGGAAATTTCCCGCCATAAGTTGCAGGATATGAAATAATTTGACTTGGTATTCAGTAAAAATAACATCATGTTTCTGACCGTTCTTCACAAGCTCTTTCTGCTCCTCAGTAGCAATCAAATGAGCGATTCTTAAAATATGTATTGGAATCTTAAGTGCTCGATGTATAGGATGATGTGATTCTCCATCAAAGAAGGAGACTTCTTCGATTAACATGCGATAATCATGAACATTCATTCCCCTCTTCAAAAATACTCGCTTTACTACAGATTAATCTATTTTAAATAATCGAACGTTCAAAAAGCGCTTTTTCAAAATAAGGAATTTCACTATTTTCATAAACGGTCATTTGATCAGAGAAATTTGACATTCAAACGACCCTCATTCGTAGAATGAGCTCAATAGAATCAGTTTCGAGAACACTTAAACCAAGTCATTTAAAGCCCCCAACTCATGGGCATTCAGCAATTCCGAAATTCCCATCATCAAGGAGAAATGAAAGCTCAGATGCACATAAGGAGAATGAGAGTCCCGCCAGAAAATCGCGTGAGCCTGTCACAAAACGTGTATCTCCACAAAAGTCGCCTTCATCTTTGAGTCAAACAAGGTTGAGTCAAACACGCGTAGTCCCGCCTACAATTCCTGATCTGAAACCTGCGATGATGGCATCTTTTGATGGAAGCTCTATTACAAGAAGTGCAAGTGATCATAGTCGATTCGATGGAGAAAGTGTATTAAGTATAGAAACAACAGGTAGTAGGTCAACTGATGGCGGATATCGCTCTCTGAGTAGTGGCCGTTCTACTGCCACAGGTGCTAAGGTTGTGAGGCCTCCAAACACTCAGTCAAGATTTGATGTCACACTGACAAAATCTTCATCCGGGTCAAGTCTTCCAAAGCCTCCTCCAGTAAAATCTACTTCCAGTGTCCGATCTTCTGGCACTTCATCGTCAATGTCAGTTTCCAGTGTCAAATCAAGCGACCGAGCAACTCACCAAACCGCAAGGCCTTCATCCAACAGTCGACCCACATCAGCTCACTCTTCTCCAGCAAAATCAGTTCGTTCAGGCGCTAACTCAGTTCCAAGCTCACCAAGTCGAGACGTATCAACAACTTCGAAACAACGATTTTCGCCGGCCAAAGAGTCAGTGGCCGTCTCTTTAAAACCGTCGCCTGGTAGAAAACCTGCACCCTCTCAATCCTCCCCAAGTTTAAAGAACAGCACGATTACAAAAGAAGAACCTGTTGAATCGATGGCATCTATGGTTCGTCGTATCAATGAAGATGTGGCTTTTTTCGAGCAATATTTCGAAAGAGCTGAAGACTATGTTGATGTTATATTCGATGATAATCTTCCTTGGTTTAAGAAATGGGAGAAAGAAAGCCAAAAAATAGGTGGATTAGAAGTTCCAGAGTTTCTGAGGTATTGTAGAGGAGAGGATCTATTAGATGATGTCTTGGAAGAAATTGAGACCGAGTATCATGGGTAAGTTACTCCCTCCCCCCGTATAATTTTTCATTATCCTTGTTATTTATAGGAAACTCATTACAGACGAGGACTTTATGGACGTTGACCATTTGCTTGTTCCTGAGTAAAGTGTTTTCATACTTTTTCTCGTGTATAATAGACTTTCCTCTTTTTATTTCTTCTTACTCCATTCTTTCTCTATGATAAACTCATTTGATTTAACGATATATAATTCTATGCTATCTCCGGAAATTAGAAGAACTGGAACATGTTCATATTTAACGAACCATTCTTTCTCGATTCTAACAAGAGTTCAGCTTTCTCAATGTCCTGTAATTCCTCAGGAATAAATAAATCTTTCAACTATCGAAACAAAGAAGAGATCAGCGTATAAATTGTACTTAGTGTCTTACGTACCATCATGTTTTCGATCATTTCTTTAGCGCTAACCTCATTCCAATTAATAGATAATTTAACAATCAAATCACCTCTTTCCTCAGATTTACAAAAGAATGAATTGAAATCATATAAAGATTCCATCGGTCGAGTATAGACAGATCGATTGGTTGCCTGGCTCTCATTCAGGTAAAGTCCTAATTTCTCTTGTCTGATCTCATAGCCATTCAAAATGTCCTCTGCACTAATTCCTGCGGGAACACTCACTTTAAGTGAGTCGCCTAAGAAATGATGAAGAATAAACTCTGATTCTTGTTGAAGTGTTGCCAAAGATGTATTATGATGATAGATCAAATTACTTGAATTGTTCTCGACTGAATAGCCCTTCGGTAAATCATATAATAATTCCACAACCAAATCACCAAATTTCCCATTGTATTCATGACCTAATGAAGGATATAAAAATTGCTGATTGGGAAAGAATCCGCATGGAACAAGCACAGAAAACCATGATTCATCGTAAATATGGCCAGCACCACCACACTGTGGACATTTCTTAATAATAGTAAAACCTTTTCCTAAGCATTTTTCACATTTACAGTAGATCATTTGAGAGTATCTACCCTGTTGAAACTTTTTCCAATAATATCCTAGTCCAGAACAATCTTCACATGTTTTACTAAACGTTTGTTTCGCCCCAGTACCAGAACACAGTGGACATGTTCTTCTTCTTCGATAAGTTGTATTCTTTTCACCACCATTGAAGTATAGATCTAATGGAACAGATACAGGAATAATAATATCAGGAACATCTAAAGGTGGGAAATTCACTGTCAAAGATATTTTCATGTTCCTTGTAGTAGCATAAAACTTCAAGATACTATTCGTGAAATATTTCTCTTCTGGATTCCAAATTTCATTTCGATGACGATTATTATTATCATTTGTAGGGTTCTCTTGGTCTTGTCGAAGCTGATCATCATAAATCGATCGCTTGGTGGGGTTAGAAAGTGTTTCATATGCCTCCTGTATAAGGAGAAATTGCTTTAAGCGAATTTCCTTCTCCTCTTCTGTAAAGATATGAATCAACTTATCTGGATGAAAATAGATTATTTGATGTCGATAGGATCGTTTAATCTCCTGGAAACTGCAGTCTGGGGAGATATTTAGTCTTTGGTAAAAATTCCAAGAATCCTCGATAAGAGGAGAATCTGACCAAAACTTTTCGTGCTTTTCAATCTTAGAAGTCTGGTTATACGAATTATCATCGAGATCCCCGTTGATTCGACTCACCGAACTCAGGATTGCAAGCAAAATCGCAAAATGTCTCATGATTAATTAAACTTCCGCTCTATCGAGAGTAAAGGAGGGGATGACATATGCATTTCTTTCTATCTAGTCTATTTTTAACAGCAAAAATGCAGAGCAGCCAGGGAAAAGTTCCGAACTACCATATTGATATGTTTTAAGCAGTCCACTAGGAGTAGGCAATATCATACAATAAATAAATCATCAAGTACCGAGTACTGAATGTAGATTAACGAGGTCTGTCATCTTCAATTTCAACACTTTCTACCGGTTGAGCCATGACCATGGCCACAGGCTGATAATCATGCTTTTCCTCTTCTTCCCACCTCTCTACCGACATATTCAGTTGAAACAGAGAGCACTAGAAAATTTATTCAGTAACCCAATCATCAAAAGGAAGTTGTAATAAGTTTCTTACCGGATAGTTTATTCCAAAAAGCAGGTAGTCGCAATAATAATTTATTCCACCACAGCAGCAAAGCTGTTCTTCCTCAACGTTGTACTGTTCCACAATTCGACATCTTAAGTAATTCGCCAAACAGCAGTATATCCCGCCTCCTAACACAGGGTAGGTGGCATCGATGGGAAGCGTGAGTAAACATATCAAACAACCATGAAAGCCTAAACCGCAAAAGAAAGGCTTTTCATGGAAAACCTGAGTACAAACTCTCCCCGTCAGCATGTTTGTGCTACGAAAAGAAAGAGCTTGAACTGAGAAGAATCTCATGCAATTCGCCTTCCCTTACCATATCAACGCCGTACAACAAAAAGTTGGCATCCAACGTTGCTTTCCCTATGAAAAAAAAGTATCCATCAATATTTGGCTAACTGACAGAAATCTTTCAGACCTTTGAATCACGGTAGGAATAGCATTCCCATAACTTCAAAGGCCACTGTCTTTTCTCTTTCGATTTTTCTGTTGATATTGGCTGATCAGTCGATACTTTCATTTATTAAATAGAATAGATCTTCGCTAATCTTCAATTGCTGATCACTTCGGATTCACCCATAACTGCACTACATCACGCACTCACGCAATTTCCTTCTCTCTCCTTTTGTTGCCGAACGAATCGTCCAGATAAACGATTATATGGAAACGATGAAGATTCAAACGGTTGCAACAAAACTGTTCACCTCTCATCAAAAACGAACCAACCAAACAGTTGGAGTTTTCCCGATCTTGAAAATTGTTGGGTAATATTTCTTTTCTATTTAAGCCTTTAAAAATAGTTCTACCTACTACAAGATTTTAAAAATAGTTCCTACTATGAAAAGAGGGTATCACTCAATTTCGTTTACACTATTCGCTTCGACTACAGATTTAAAATCAGAGTAAAATTGTTTCGCCACCAGTGGCTCGAAAAATATATAGAATTTATTTAGATTGCACATATACAATATTGGTGCTTACAACAGGCTGAGCTGTAACAGCTGCGACAGCCGGAGCAGCCTTCGCTTCTTCTTCCCATCGTTCAACTGCCATATTCACTTGAAAGAGTGAGCACTAATAAAGAACATGAGATGAAAACATCAACGGTTTTTACTGTATTCTTACCGGATAGTTGCACCCAAAATGAAGGAAATTTATATAATAATTCAAACCTCCGCAACAACAAACCTGTTCCTCTTCGACATTATATCTCTCTACGACTCGATCTCGCAGATAATTAGACAGGCAACAAAAAATTCCAAATCCTGCGATGGGATGGTAAACACCAATTGGAAGGGTGGCCATGCAAACCAAACATCCTTGAAACCCCAAACCACAGAAACATGGCTCCTCTCGAACGACCTGAGTGCAAACTCTTCCTGCCATCATATTAGAACTACGAGAACATTACAAAGATATCATTAAAGTTGATGTAGTCTTACCAAATCATTGCTGTGCAACAAAATGTTGGCCACCAACGTTGCTCTCCCTAAAAATCTCATGAAACCCTTGAATTTTTGTAGGAGATCAATTACCTCACCTTTAAATCACGATATGAATAACATCCACATAAAGTTAAAGGCCACTGTTTTTTCCCATTCGAATTCATCAAGCTTGCTTTTGACATTTTTGATATTTACAGCTTCTGAAACTTAGAGGTGCAGATGTTATGATGAGGTCAAATCTTTTAATAATCCAAAACAATTTACGAAATCCAAAAGAACGTTCCAATTTTGAAAGAAAAACGTTGTGTACGATCGTACAGCGACTCACTCAAACGGTTCTCTTATGAATTTAAAAACATATCTTATCTATATCTGAATATATGTTATAACATGAGAAAAAACTTTAAACCAACTCCTCATAATTCAAGGGACTGCAATCGTACTGACTGTACGACATCGAACGTTATCATTCCAATAATTGTATTTCAAGCTTGTGTCAAAGCTCTCAGAAAAGTAAAGATTTACTTTGGTTGGATATCAACCACGGTAGTACTAGCTACAGGCTGAGCCGTCACCATGGCAACTCCTTGATAGTCATTCTTGGCCTCTTCTTCCCACCTCTCTACCGACATATTCATTTGAAACAGAGAGCACTAATACATGGTTATTAGTTCATTTCAATCAAAGAATACTCTTCGAGGACTCTTACCGGATAGTTTATTCCAAACAGCAGATAGTTGAAAAAACAATTCATTCTACCACAACAGCAAAGTTGTTCTTCCTCGACATTGTATTGTTCCACAATTCGGCATCGATAGAAATTGGCTAAACAGCAATAGATCCCTGCTCCTAATACGGGGTAGGAGGCATCTATGGGAAGGGTGACTAAACACACCAAACATCCTTGTAACCCCAAGCCACAGAAGCAAGGCTTCTCCCGAACAATTTGAGTACAAACTCTCCCCGCCAACATGTTTGTGCTGCAAAGTTGATGAACTGAAGAAAGAGTGGACATTTCCTTACTTACCATATCAATGCCGTACAACAGAACGTTGGGCACCAACGTTGATTCCCCTATAAAAACCGTCAATACTTACGGGATTTCCGAAAATTTCATCAACCTTCAAATCACGATAAGAATAGCATTCCCATAACTTCAAAGGCCACTGTCTTTTCTCTTTAGTCTTTTCACTCGTTGCCATTTCTAGTTCTAAAATCTTTGACATCTTGACATTCTATGCTATTCTATTCTCCCTCTAATGTCACTCAATAGATTTTCCAGATTCGCAAACCCATCTCTGGGGCATGCCCAGAAGACCAAACCGAATAAACGACTTGTCTCTACTTTTCTAACCGTTTAAACGAATCAACCGTTTCATTTGTTTCAATCTTGACATCAAAGAAATGGAGGATTTCGATGAACAAGATTATGAAAGACAACAACTTGAATATTTTCAAACAACTTTACCACAATTTGAATTTTCACCAACTTTCTCTGATGCAATTTATGAAAGTTTAGCATTGCATCATTTAAAGAAATTAAGTATTAACGGATCACAAGCAAATACTCGTTTCTCTGATACTGATGTGATTAATCTGATTGAAGCGTTAAATGTTGGACATGCTCATCTTGAGGAAATTGCTTTGACTCACCATCGCATCACAGGTAATGTATTTCAATTAATTCACGTGGAAGTTTTACTAAAACTGTCCTCTCATCTGATAGATGTTGGATTTGAAGAAATTCTTCGCTTATTAAAACCAACTTTATATGCTGAATCATCGTCACAAATACATAATCAAGCTTTTCTCCTTTCAATTAACCTTGAAGGTAATGATATCCAAGGTAATAGTATTGAGAATTCACCATTAAATTCCAAATATGATTGTTCCTTACAATCATTAAATTTATCCTCCAATCCAATCTCCAAAAAGGGACAAATTGGATTATCTAATATGATAATGAATAATCAAATATTAAAACAATTAATCTTAAATAATTGTAATTTTGAATTGAATGGATTAATATTATTCACCTCCAATCTATTACATAATGATTCATTACAAACCTTATCATTAAATCGTCCATTATTAACAAATATTAAAGAAGAATTAATTATTGATCATATTCATCGTGTATTATTATCCAATCAACATTTAACTGATTTATCATTAAAATATTATAATATCTATGACTTTGGTGCAAAATTATTATCAGAATCATTATTACGTAATAATTATATGATTTCATTAAATTTAGAATGTAATCATATTAATGTTGCTGGTGCGGAAGCAATTGCATCATATTTATTAGATAAACCTAAAAATTGTTTACAGTTTTTAGGTCTTTCTTATAATCGTGTTTCTAATGATGGTGCGATTGCTCTAGCTGAGGTAAGTTTGACACAATCTTTCTTTTTAAATTAGTAATTTTTATCTTTCCTAGGCGATTAAGAATAATACTAATCTTCGTTCTCTTACCTTGAAGAGTAATAACATTGGTCCAATCGGCTTAGAAGCTATCGCTCAAGCATTGGCGACTAGTGTGAATTTAGAGTCTTTGACGCTCTTTGGGAATAACTTTGATAATCAAAATGGAAGAGATTATTTTGAATTGATTAAACATCGTCTTCCTTATACGAATATGTATCTTGATATTAAGGTGTATGTTGTAGACGGACAATATAAGATTGCTGAGAATTAAAAAGAAAATACTTAGTCTATTCCACATTATTTTTGACCTTTTTGTTTGATTGAGAAAAAGGTTAACGTTCCTTCGGTTTTTCTTCCTTTTTTTGTTTTCTTTGTTTTACAAGTATGAAAATAATTTTTTATTTATTTTGTTGGAAGAAATTAACAACAGTAAATTTTTGCCTTAAATAAACGACTGCAAGAAACTTCCAAACAAAACAACTCATTTGAGAGTTGAAATGACTTTTAAAAGTAGAAAACATTTGAAGAAAGAACTTTATTTGGTTTGTGACCAGTAGAAGAAATAGTTAATATAGGATTCAATTCCTTCAAAACATCTAAATCTTTAATGTTATACGATCCACTAATTGTTAATTTCTTGACTTGAATTAATGCTATTACTGAAGTAATCAAACGACAAAATGATATATCTAAAATTCTGACTTTTCCTAAAGCATTAATATTTGTAATACATGGACTATGAGAAATATTTAGATCAATACAATTCCCTAAGGCACTAACATCTTTCAATTGTGAACAATGCGCAAGATTTAAAACTTTCACATTTCTTAAACAACTCACATCAACGATATTACCACAATGTGAAAGATTTAATGAATAAATATTTTGTAAGATACTTGTATCTTCAATATTGCTAAATGAAAGATTTAGTTTCTTTAAAGAAGGATTTCTTATCATTAAATCCTGAAAATTTGTTAAATTTTGACAATTAGAAAGATTTAAAGTAGTGACATTAATTAAATTATCAAAATAGTGAATCTTAGGACAAGAGATAATCGAAAGATTCGGTATACCTCGTAAATGATCAATATTAGAGATCTTAGGACAATAGGATAATTGGAGGAATTGTTGTTTACCTTGAATGCCTAAAAGAGAAATATCAATTAATTCTTTACAGTTATGTAATATTAGAAATCGAATATTACGAAATTCATTCGCAGAGATTAAAACATAATTTTCAGAGATTTCTAATCTTTGTAAAGGAAAATCACTGAAATCTGATGGGAATATTGACACATA
>VFQN01005878.1_pt1 | contig 14584 bp, 13 predicted proteins | sample 3512371 | NCBI WGS metagenome assembly VFQN01 (sample SAMN10412370, study PRJNA504923) | tailings metagenome | isolation source: Replicate 2 from Balatoc abandoned mine | place: Philippines: Itogon, Benguet | collected 2017-08-28
GAGGCCGTCGCGATCGAGGACGGCGATCTTTCCGCGCTGGTAGCGTATCAAGCCCGCTTGTTGGAGGCCGTAGGCGATCAGGCTCACGGTCGGACGCCGCACCGCGAGCATCTGGGCAAGAAAATCGTGCGTGAGGCGAATGACGTCGTCATCGATGCGGTCCCTGACCTGGACGATCCAGCGGCACAGGCGACGATCGGCGGTGTGGAGCGCGTTACAGGCAGCCGTCTGCTGCATCTGAGCCAGTATCAGTTCGCTGCTCAACAGAGCCACCTTGCGCAGGACGGGACTTTGAGCGACGGCGCTACGGAAGTCGGCCACCGGCATTCGCCAGGCCGTGGCGTCGATCTGGACGATGGCCCGGGTACCGGCGGTGTGATTCCCCAGGGCTGACAGCGTCCCCAAGACGGCTTCCCGTCCGAGGGTCGCAGTTTCGATAGCCGCGCCATCCTGCATCATTGCTACGAGCGAGATCATGCCGCTTTCGACGAAATAGACGTGCTCGATCCGCTGCTCCGGCTCCTGGAGCACCAGCCCCTGAGACAGGCGTTGGAAAGCGAGATACGGCCTCAACCGGAGTTGTTCGGCGGGGGACAAGGCAGCGAGGAACAGATTCTTCGGTTCAAAGGCAGTCGTCACTACAGCCATTTCCTCGTTCGCCGGAACACCGCGGTGACTCTCACGAGCCTGTTGATCGGCCTTGGATTGGCGGTGACTGTAGCCACCTGCCTGTTTTCCGGTCGGTTCCGTAACGAACGAAGGGTGGGTTTCAGTCCGTATCGGCATGGCTGTCCCTCAAAAGGGCAGGGCCCGGCCGTGGGGCATACGCCGGCCGAGACGGTCCCGCTTCACGCCGGCCCCGCTGTCCGTGCCCGCGGCCTTGCTTTCTTCCTCCGTAACGGCGGCTTCGGCATGCCGTCGGCCCAAGGGCGTAAGACGTGGACCGTTCGGGCCGTCGTGCAGAAGCCCCAGCAGTTCCAGCCGCAGCCGGTGGGCCGACGGAAGCTTCACGGCCTGGCCAACGGACAATGCCCTGAGAAGTCGCTGCTCCTCCGCGCTGATCCGCACCTGTGCGGTCGGCATACTCACGGCTCCTTGCATCCGGGTGATGAGAACGACCGACCCCTCGGGGCGCCGGCTGGACTAGCAACGGGTCCCCGGAGAGGGGGTTCCGACCCCAGACGTATTTGCCGTTCGCTTAGGGCAGACCGAGTTCTGCGGCCTTTATTTGCAGGGCGAGATACTTGGAATACATGCGACATTGGGCGAAGGACCCGCCCTGGAACCACAACCCTTGCTGCGCCGTGGCGACCCACATGTTGCGCAGTTCCTGCGTGCGATCGTCGAAGCCCCAGACCGGCCCGACCTTGCGTGCGATCTCCGACCCGAAAAGCTGTTCGACCAGGTGGTCCTGGCCCTTGTAGCCGGTCGCCAGCACGACCAGGGCGGCGGGCCGCGTGCTGCCGTCCCTCATCACGAGGCCGGTCGCCGTGAACGAGTCGATATCGGCGTACTGGATCAGTCCGATTTCGCCCTTCGCCACCAGATCGGATGCGCCGACGTTGAAATAGTAGCCACCGCCGCGACCGCGATACTTGAGCGGCCAACCCGTCCCGTCCTCGCCGAATTCCAGACGGAATCCCACTTTCTCGAGCGCCTCGAGCAACGGCGCGTCGTGCGCCCTTGCCTGATCGGTGAGGAGACGATGGGCCTTCTTCATAACCCGTAGCGGCACCGATACGTTGATCAGGTCGCGATCCTCGAGGGTCGGACCCTTGCCGTAGTAGATGCCGTCATAGAGCTGCGCGCCGGGCTCGACGTTTACGATCAGCGTCGGGCTGCGCTGGACGATGGTGACCTGGGCACCATTGCCGTGGAGATCCTGGGCAATGTCGTGTGCGCTGGTGCCGGTGCCGAAGACGTACACGGGCTGGCCCTTCCACTCCGCCCCGCTGCCGAATTTGCTCGAATGCAGCACCGTGCCCTCGAATCGGTCCAGGGTCGGGATTTCGGGAATGTTCGGCGTGCCGCTCACGCTCGTGGCCATGACGATGTGCCGTGGGTGCAGCGTGCGGTGGACGCCGCCCGCCACGTCCATGTCCAGCCCGGCGGTCCAGCGCTTCGCCTCCGCGTCCCACGTCGCGCCCATGAAGCTGGTGCCGGTCCAGAAGTCGATCTCCATGGTTTCGACATAGGATTCCAGCCAGTTCGCGATCTTGTCCTTGGGAATGTATTTCGGCCAGGTCTTCGGGAAGGGCAGGTAGGGGAAGTGGTTGGAGTGCTTCTGGTTGTGCAGCTTCAGCCCGTGATAGCGCTTGCGCCAGTTGTCGCCGATCCGCGCCATGCGGTCGACGACCAGCGCCTCGACACCGAGCGCCTTGAGACGGGCCGCCGCCGTGATCCCGGCATGGCCTCCGCCCACGATCAGCACAGCAGGGTCCCGGTCGGCGTAGCGCGAGGCTTCGCGGCGGCGATCGAGCCAGTTCGGCCCGTGGAAATCGCGCTCGAAAGCGGGTTCCTCCGCCTTCTCCAGGATCGTCTCCTCTTCATGGCCGCGCAGCGACTCGAGCGACGTCAGCAGCGTCCACGCCTGGACCGCCCCGACGCGGCAGTCGCTGCGCTTCAGACGCACGATGCCGGCCCCCGTGCCGATTGCCGTTTCGAAAGACAGGATCGCTTCGACGCAGGCCTCGCCGGCCCGCTCGACGTCGCGCGGCGGGCACCGCTCCGGATCGATTGCGAAGCCCGAAGCCCCGCTAGCTGCCGCAGCGGCGACCAGTCGCCGCGCGACGTCGGCGCGATCGCTCACCGTTTCGATCGTGCGGGTCAGCGCGACGATGTCGCGCCAATCGGCATCCGCACGGAACAGGGCGCCGACGCGCTCGGCCGCGCCTGTCTCGAGTGCCGCGTTCATTGCGGCAATCCAATCACTGACGATGCGTTCCGCATCACGGTCCAATTCGACATCCATCCGAACAGCCTGTCGAATGGTCTCCGCGAAGACAACAGTTAAGGTGCGGGGCCGGCCGCCGCCGTCCAGAACCCCGATGCCCCGCTCCTGTGCCGCGGTGGCACCGCGCCCCTCCGGGTCCTAGGTGCTGCCGCGGTCGGCGCGGTACAGCCGGATGGTCAGAAGCAGTGCCCGGCCGAGCATGGCGCTGCCACAGAGCATGGCGACGAGAGCCGCTGCGAGCCGGAGAACCTCCAGTTCCGGATTGGCCAGGAAGGCAGCCACGCACTCCACGGCGACGGCGGCGCCAATAGCGACCGCCACCCAAACGAGAAGGAGCTTGGCGGCCTGTGTCAGGTTCACTTGCGGCCGGTACATGTCGTGCCTGATGCCGATCGTCATTCCGCGCGCCGCGCCAATGGCGAACCCGGCCGCCAGCGCGGCGCCGAACAGCCAGGGCGGCTGGCGCTCGGCCAGCTGAAGGAGCGAGAGGATGGTCGCCGCGAAGAGCGCAAGGAAGGCCGGCGCGAACAGGCGCCATGTCGAAATATAACGTCGGCGCACCTCTCGCAGGGAGAGATAGATGCAGCCGCCGGCCGCTCCGACCAGCAGCAAATGGACCAGGGTCAGATTGTGGATCACGCGTCGAGCTTACACGGCAATCGTTTCAAATAAACGCGGCCCGGCCACCGTCGTCGATGCTCGACGGGAACGGAAATCGCGAGGGCGGCTCGCCGGGCGATTCCGGCAAGCGGACGCTGCGTTTCGAAATGCCGGCATTTTGTGCGTGTTGCCTCCGTCCGGTAGTCGTGGTTTCTTCCGCGCCACTTCGGGGAGTGGAAACGAACATCAGGGAGCTTCATGTGAATCGACGTCAATTCCTCGCCGCCGGCTCGGCCGCCGGCGCCTTCGGCTTGGTCGGAGGGTCGTTGCCGGTCGCCGCCCAGACCCAGTTCTCGATCGCCACGGGCACCACCGGCGCCGTCTATTATCCGCTCGGCGGTGCGATGGCGAACATCCTGAGCAAGAAGGTTCCGGGATGGGCGGTCACGGCCGAGGCGACGGCGGGCTCGGTCGCGAACATGCACATGATTCGCGACGGCAAGGCGCAGATGGCGCTGACCCAGTGCGACACGGCCTACGATGCCATCAAGGGTCTCGACAAGTTCAAGGGCAAGCCCGTGGAGTCGCGCACCCTGGCGGTCGTCTATCCCAACCTCGTCCATTTCGTGACGATGGAAGGTACCGGCATCAACAAGCTGTCCGACATCAAGGGCAAGCGCATCTCGACCAGCGCGCCGGTGAGCGGATCCGAGGTCATGGCGCTGCGCATCATCGACGAGCTCGGCCTCAAGCTCAGCGACATCAAGCGTGAGCGCCTGTCGCCGGCCGAGAGCACGAACGCGATGAAGGACGGCAAGCTCGACGGCTATTTCTTCAATGGCGGGCCGCCGGTCGCGGCCATCACCGATCTGGCGGCGACTCAGGGCGTCAAGATCAAGCTGATCTCGACGGCCGACCTCGTGCCGGCGCTCAACAAGAAATACGGCCCGGTCTTTGCCGCCAGCCAGATTCCGGCCAAGGCCTACCCGAACCAGGATGCGGCGGTGCCCGTGATCGCCATCTGGAACATCCTCGTCGTGCCGGCGTCGATGAGCGACGATCAGGCCTACACGATCACCAAGACCCTGTGGGAGAACCATGCCGACCTGATCGCTACCCACAAGGCGTCGACCGACATGACCGCCGAGAATCAGAAGACCGCGAACTCGTCGGTCCCGTTCCATCCCGGTGCCATGAAGTATTTCGCCGAGAAGGGCATCAAGCTGTCGTAAGGACGGAGCTACAGGCGGGGCCCTCCGACAGGGGGGCCCCGTTTCCATTTTGGGGTGGGAAGAACGATGACGGTCCAGGCCGAGCTGCTGAGCGACGAGGAAAAGCGCAAGATCGAGGAACTCGTCGAGCAGGAAGAAGGCGGCATCCACAAGTTCGTCGGCTGGTGGGGCAAGGTCCTCACCTTCATCGCCTTCACCATGACCATCTTCCATCTCTATGCCGCCGCCTCGACCGTCGACACGCAGTCGCTGCGCGAGATCCATGTCGCCTACGCGCTGTCCCTGGTCTTCCTGCTGTTTCCGGCGGTGAAGAGCTGGCGCAACCGGGTTGCGCCGTGGGACATCGCGGCGGCCGGGCTGGTGATCGTCGTCATCTGGTACATGATGACGGGCGGCAGCTGGACGAGCTTCGCGGACTCCGACGACTTCCTCGATCGATATGTCTCGCCGACCCAGACCGACCTCGTGATCGGCGGGATCCTGATCCTGCTGGTGCTGGAATCGACCCGCCGGGCGACCGGGTGGATCATGCCGATTCTTTCGCTGATCTTCCTGGCCTACGCGATGTGGGGCAACTACCTGCCGGCACCGTGGACGCACAAGGGTTACCCGCTGTCTGACCTGATTGCCGAAGAGTACATGACGCTGAACGGGATCTTCGGCTCGGCCATCGACGTTTCGGCCACGCTGATCATCCTGTTCACGATTTTCGGCGCCATCCTGCAGGCCTCCGGTGCAGGCCGGTTCTTTATCGATTTCTCGTTGCGCGCGATGAAAGGCCAGCCCAACGCGGCCGGTCGTGCGGTCGTGCTGTCGTCGTTCCTGCTGGGTGGCCCCTCGGGCTCCGGCGTGGCGACCACCGTCACCATTGGCACCGTCGCCTGGCCGATCATGAAGGAGGCGGGCTACGGCAAGTCGGCGGCCGGCGGCCTGCTGGCGGCGGGGGGCCTCGGTGCCATCCTGTCGCCGCCGGTACTGGGGGCCGCCGCGTTCCTGATCGCTGAATATCTGAAGATGTCCTACCTCGACATCGTGCGGATGGCTCTCATCCCCACCTGCCTCTACTACTTCGGCCTGCTGATGATGACCGAGATCGATTCGCGCAAGTACGGCCTGCGCGCCGTCGATCCCACGGTCGATCTCACGATGTCGCAGCTGATGACGCGGTACGGTTTCCACTTCACGTCGCTCATCTCTGTGGTCGTGTTGATGGTGTGGGGATTTTCGGCAACCTATGCCGTGTTCTGGTCGATCCTGCTCGCCATCCTGGTGAGCTACCTGCGCACCGACACGGCACTCTGGCCCGGCAGGCTGTTCCGGGCGCTGGCCGACGGCTCGATCCAGGCACTGGGCGTCGCCGCGACCTGCGCCTGTGCCGGCCTCATCGTGGGCGTCATCACCAAGACGGGCCTCGCGCTGAAGTTCTCGTCGATCGTCATCGACCTGGCCGGCGGCTCGGTCTTCTGGACGGCGATGTATACGGCGCTGATCGTCTGGGTGGTCGGCCTCGCCGTGCCGGTCACGGCCTCCTACATCATGTGCGCCGTGATCGCGGCGCCGGCGCTGATCAAGCTCGGCATTCCGGATTATGCCGCACACATGTTCATCTTCTACTACGCCGTGCTCTCGGAGGTTTCGCCGCCGACCGCGCTCGCACCCTTCGCCGCCGCCACGATCACGCGGGCCGATCCCTACGTGACCACGCTGCAGAGCTGGAAGTATGCGCTGCCGGCCTTCCTCGTGCCGTTCATCTTCGTGCTCGATCCGATCGGAACCGGTCTGCTGCTCGAGACACCCAAGAACATGAGCTGGCTCTGGATTCCCTGGGTCACGCTGGGGGCAACGGGCGGGATCGTAGCACTCGCGGTGGCGGCGCAGGGCCATCTTTGGCGGCCGCTCGGCGTGGGCACGCGCACGATCTGCGGCCTGGCCGGTATCGCGCTCACCTTCCCGGGCATCATCGACGACTGGGTGGGAGGGGCTGTAGCCGCGCGCCTGATCGGCCTTGCCGTGCTGGCGGCGGTCATCGTCCACGAATTCAGGCAGCCCCGGCGGATCGGCGCCGCAGCAGCCTAGACTAGCGGACGAAGCCGGAGATAGGGCGGAATAAACGAAACGAACGAATTAAACGAAGCAAAAGAATCGAATGTCGCGTCCCCCGGATTCGGTCGCGGCAACCGTTGGCGCAACAATATTGCGCGTCGGCGGCTCTGAAAGGCCTGTTTCAGCAGCCCGAAGCATTTGCCGTCGTGACGTTCGGGAATCCCCCTCGATCCGCTCAAGGACGGAAACGCTCGGGGGGCTTGCCGGCTCGGCCCTCTACTGGAAGACGACGCGGGCCTCGCGGCCCAGCATCTGCGGGATGCTCTGTGGATCGTCCGGCTTGATCTCGACCTCGACGAGCCGTGCATTGGATTCGCCGAGGTCCGCTTCGGACCGCTTGGTGCGCTTTACCGTCAGCGGCGTGCGGGTGATCGTGCCGACATGAATGGTACGGCTGCCCTGGAAGGTGAACTCGACCTTGCCGCCCGGCTTGAGGGTGCGCAGGTGAATCTCGTCCACGTCGGCGAAGATGCGGATCTGGTTGAGATCGACGACTTTCGCGATGCCCCTGAAGGAAATCCGCTCTCCCTGGCGCGTATAGATGTCGACCACGACCCCGTCGAGCGGCGAGCGCACCACGGCGAGTTCGCGCCCGATCTTGGCTTCATCGAGCTTGGCCTCGAGGATGGCGATATCAGCCTCGGTCTGCGCCAGATCGGCCGCCAGCACTTCCTTCTGGAACCGCAGCCTCGCTTCCTCCCGCTCCAGCGATTGCTGTGAGAGATTGGATTGAAGCTGCTTCTGGTCGGGAGGCACGCTCGAGCGGGACAGTTCGAGGTCCTTGAGCCGGTTCTCCTCGGACGCCGACTTCACGGATATTTCCTGCAGCGCGATCTCGGCCGTCCTGTAGCCCGAGATCATGGACTCCCGCTGCCGGCGCGCCTTCGCGATCTCCTGTTCGATCCGGCGCACTTCGAGGTCCGCCGCCGCGTAATTGTTGAGAACCGCGATGATCTCGCCGCGTCTCACGGCCTGGCCGTTCTCGATCCGCAGTTCGGTCAGAACCGAGCCGCCGACCGGATCACCGGCGATGACGGCCGTGCCCGCCGGCGCGTCGGTATAGCCGCGCGAAATCAGCGGGCCGTTCACTTCGGACCTGTTCTGGGCGGTGCCGACCTGGAGGTCGGGCAAGGCGAAGACGATGGCCAGCGAGGTCACGGCGACCGCGAGTGCGACCGCGCCGACCCATCCAGCTTTGTTGCTTTGCGCCATCTCGGACCGTTTTGTCACCCAACGAGAAGGGCCCGTATCTCCCTGATCGTCAAGGAGGAAGCGCTGGTGCTGCCGGACAGGATTGAACTGTCGACCTCCCCCTTACCAAGGGGGTGCTCTACCACTGAGCTACGGCAGCGCGCGGCGGGGGTATGCCATACGGTGGGAAGCGGTTCAACCGCTGCCGCCGGCCGAAACGACGGCAGTTCCGCGCCTTGCCGGGCCTTCCCGCGTCTGTCTACCCTTGCGCGAGGAAAACGGAGGAACGAATGGACTGGCGCCCGATCTCTGCGGATTCCCACATTACCGAGCCACCCGGCTGCTACCGCGACCATATCGACCCCGCCTATCGCGAACGGGCGCCGCACGTCGTCCACCACGAGGGCATGGGTGACATCTACATCGTCGACGGGATGAAGACGCCGGTGCCGATGGGCCTGATCGCGGCCGCCGGCGTGGCGCCCAAGGACATCAGGATCGGCGGCGCCAAGTTCGAGGATCTCCATCGCAGCGGCTGGGACCCATCCACGCGCCTGCAGGACCAGGACCGGGACGGCGTCGCCGCGGAGATCATCTATCCGACCGTGGGCATGCTGATCTGCAATCATCCCGACTTCGATTTCAAGAAGGCCTGTTTCGACGCCTACAATCGCTGGCTCCAGTCCTATTGCGCCCATGCGCCCGACCGGCTGGTCGGCATGGGCCAGACGGCAATGCGCACGGTAAACGAGGGCATTGCCGACCTCGAACGGATCAAGGCGATGGGATTCCGAGGCGTGATGATGCCGGGTAATCCTGGCGAGAAGGACTATGACGATCCAATCTACGATCCGTTCTGGGAGGCCGCCGTCGCGCTCGAATTGCCCCTGTCGTGGCACATTCTCACCACGTCGGGCGACAACTCCCTGTCGAAGCCGCGCGGCCCCAAGATCAACGGCTTCCTTTCGATCATCCGTGGCTGCCAGGACATCATGGGGATGCTGGTCTTCAGCGGCGTATTCGAGCGCCATCCCCAGCTGCGCGTCGTCTGTGCCGACGCGGACGCCGGTTGGGCACCGCATTTCATGTACCGCATGGATCATGCGTACAAGCGTCACCGCTACTGGATGAAGGGCAAGGAACTACAGCGCCTGCCTTCGGAGTATTTCCGTGACCACATCACAATGACGTTTCAGGACGACTGGACCGCATTCCAGTTCGCCGACCGTCTGTCTCCAAAGCAACTCATGTGGGCCAACGATTTTCCCCACAGCGACTCGACCTGGCCGTGGAGTCGGGATGTCATCGCCGAGCAGACTGCCCATCTGTCGCCCGAGTTGAAGAAGCGCATCCTGCGCGACAACGTGGCCGAACTCTACAATCTGGCCGCGTAGTCGCGCAGTCGTGCCTAAGCTAACGGCGGGTGGCTGTCTGCGGAGAGGTAGCTCAACCCGACGAAGCCTAGTCGTTCGCAGTTCCTAACGGGTCGTGTAGACGGTGGTCGTCTGGGCCGGCACCGGAGCGGTGTTGTCATAGACAACCGTCCTCTCGGCGGTGCGGGCTGGAACGGGCTTTTCCACGACCCGTTCGGTGTAGGAGGCGCAGCCCGCGACGAACGAGCAGGCGCCGATGAGAATGATTGCTACTTGCCTCACGGGAAGCTCCTCTTCTTTGCTTTGCGCCATTCAAACGGCGCATTTGCTCGGCGGTTGCAGGTCCGTCCAAGCCAATGCAACTGCGGTATTTGCTCGCGGACGACCCAAGGTCAGTCGTTGTGAAGCGTTTTTGCATTGCTGACGCAGTGGCAGTTTTGCATATTGCGGGAGCCTAAATGGCCATAGGGGAGAGGGGCTTATGCTCAAGAAGTTGTTTGTTCTACTTGCCGCGACGTTCATGATTGCTGCCTGCGACCAACCCGCGCCGGCCACCGCGCCGCCGCCGCCGCCGCCGCCGGCACCTCAGAGCTTCATGGTCTTCTTCGATTGGGACAGCGCCAAGCTGAACCCGCAGGCCACGAACGTCGTCGGTCAGGCTGCTGCGGCCTACAAGACGAAGGGTAGCGCTCGCATCACGGCGACCGGTCATACCGACACCACGGGTTCGGAAGCCTACAACATGGCGCTGTCGCTGCGCCGCGCGAATGCGGTCAAGGACGCGCTCGTTCAGCAGGGCGTACCCGCCACCGCGATCGCGGTCGTCGGCCGCGGCATGCAGGGCCTGCTCGTTGCGACCGGCCCGAACGTTCGCGAGCCGCAGAACCGCCGCGTCGAGATCGTCATCGCGCAGACGATGGCCGCCGGTCCGATGGATGACGCCGCCTACTGCAGGGCGCTGGCCGCTAAGTGGCGCGACTCCGTGCGCCGTGACTCGGTCGCCAGCGAGGGTCCGGCGGCGATCGCCAAGTGCGATGCCGGCGATTACAAGGCGGGCATTCCCGCCCTCGTGAAGTTGCTCACGGACGCGAAGGTTCCGCTGCCGCCGCGCACCTAAGAACTGACACCGACAACGGAAAAGGCGGCCTTCGTGGCCGCCTTTTTTGTTGTCTTAGTCCTGGCCGGGGCGCGCCGGCAGGCGGGCCCATTGGCGCGGCTGGAGCTCGCGGTATTCGATCCAGGGGCCGGTTTCGGCGAAACCCGGATCCAAGGCGCCGACGTCGCTCACCCAGTAGCCGAGCGAGCGGCGATTGGGGTCGAACCTCCACATGCCGACCACGACTTCGTCGGCGACGTGACCCGAGAGGCCCGGGCAGAAAAGCAGAATGGGACCTTCGTCCTTTGGAGCCGTCTCAATCGGCCGCCATGTCGTCTGCCGAAGTGACTCGATCTCGGCCGCCGCCCGCCAGCGGAGGTCCCCAGCCAAGGCGTCGGTGTCGTCTGCTCTCGGGCCGTGGTGTTCGCGGCATTGGGCTCTCAATTCTTCGACTATGTCCTTCATCACTGACTTCCCCCGCAGCTCGAACTTGCGGCTCCCCTTCTAGCGCAGCCCAGCGCGTCTTGACCGGGTATCCAGTATAATGGAATAACGCTCTACCAAACAGGAGGGTGTGAAGGTGGGCATCAACGACCGGATCGCGGCCCGGGTTCGTGAACTGCGGGGCCGCCACGGTCTGTCGCTGGAGACCCTGGCGGAGGCGAGCGGGGTCAGCCGTTCCATGATCTCTTTGATAGAGCGTGGCGAAAGCAGCCCGACCGCCGTCGTGCTGGAGAAACTGGCGACAGGGCTCGGGGTCTCCCTTGCCACGCTTTTCGAGGCGCCCGAGGCGGCACTGCATCCCGTGTCCCGCCGGGCAGATCAGATCGAGTGGCGTGATCCCGCTTCGGGATACCTGCGCCGCAACGTCTCGCCGGGCGGCTTTCCATCCCCCATCCAACTTGTCGAGGTGATCTTCCCGGGGGGCGCCCGCGTGGCCTACGAGACGGCGGCCCGGCCAGGTGTCACCCATCAGCAGGTCTGGGTCCTCGAGGGCATGATTCAAGTGATGCTGGGGGAGGAGCGATTCGAACTGCGCGCCGGCGATTGTCTGGCGATGGTGCTCGACAAGCCGATCACCTACCACAATCCCACGCCAAGGCCGGCCCGTTACTGCGTGGTCATCGTCGGGCCGCGGCCGTCCTGAAGCGATGGATCTCACGGACGTCTCTCTGGCCCTGCTGAGCGCGCTCCTGCACGCGGGCTGGAACGCGGCGGTGAAAGCCAGTCGAAATCCCGCTCAGGTGATGACGGCCCAGATGGTGCTGGGGGCGGTACTCGTCGTCCCGGCGCTCTTCTGGTCCGGCCTGCCGAGCCTGGCATCCCTCGGCTGGATCGCGGCCTCGACGCTGATGAACGTCCTCACCGTGTCGGCGCTGCTGCGCGCCTACGAGCTCGGCGGTTTCGGGCTCGTCTATCCCGTCGTGCGGTCGCTGGCGGTGCTGATGGTGGTGCCGCTCGCGACCGTCATGACAGGCGAGCGGCTTGGGACGGCGGGCTTTCTCGGAATTCTGGTCATTTCGCTCGCGCTGGTCGTCCTTGCCTGGGATGCCGCGCGCGGGCAGGGGATCACGAGGGCAGCAATGGCATGGACGCTGGCCGCCGGCCTCGGCACCGCTGCATACATCATATGCGACGCGCAGGGCGTGCGGCTCTCGGGATCGCCATGGGCCTACGGCTTCGTCGTATCGATCACAAATGCGGCGGCTATGGCCTGGCGGCAGCGCCGCAGCGGCCCACCCTGGGCGCAGGTGTGGGCACACTGGGCGATCGCCCTGCCGATCGCCGCCGCAGCCATGGGATCCTATCTGATCATTCTCTGGGTCTGGAGCCACGCGCCGATCGCCCCGGCGGCAGCGCTCCGGGATACCAGCGCCATCTTCGCCGTTCTGATCGCGGTCTTCTGGCTGCGGGAGCCCTTCACGCGCACGCGAGTCGCGGCCGTTTTGCTGGCGGCCGCCGCCGTGCCCCTGCTGCGGTTCGGCTGACCGGTCCATGCCTGTGGCCTTGTGCATGCCGGGGACGGGTGACAGCATCGGCGTGGATCACAGCGTCCCCGTTGTCGGCCGAGGAGACTCCCATGGAAGTCGATGGTCTTGTCACGGCGTTGGAGCGGATCGAACATGCCGCTCGCGATTTCATGCATCCCGCCCACAGGGCGAATGCGCCGTCCGCGCTGCTGGACGTGCTGGCGGAGTGCGGTCGCTCCCTCGCACATCCCCATGCCATCGATCCCGGCCTGGACGATGCGCGCAACGAGGCTTCGCGCCACTGCGCCGCCGTCCAGGAAAACCTGTCGGCTGTCATGGAGGAGATTCGCCAACTCCACGTGACGGTCAGCGGCCTTCTGCCGTCACTGGTTCGCATCGCCGATCGCGAATGACATGAAAAAGCCGGGGACGGCCCCGGCTTTCCATCTCCGATCTCGGTCTGTCTCAGCCCTCGTCGAGGAAGCTGCGCAGCATCCGCGAGCGGCTCGGGTGCTTGAGCTTACGCAGCGCCTTGGCTTCGATCTGGCGGATACGCTCGCGGGTGACCGAGAACTGCTGGCCGACTTCTTCCAGCGTATGGTCGGTGTTCATGCCGATGCCGAAGCGCATGCGCAGCACGCGCTCCTCGCGCGGCGTGAGCGTCGCAAGCACCCGCGTCGTGCTCTCGCGCAGATTGCCCTGGATCGCCGCTTCGAGCGGGATGACCGCGTTCTTGTCCTCGATGAAGTCTCCGAGGTGACTGTCCTCCTCGTCGCCGATCGGCGTCTCGAGGCTGATCGGCTCCTTGGCGATCTTCAGGACCTTTCGCACCTTCTCGAGCGGCATGCCGAGTTTTTCCGCCAGCTCCTCGGGCTGCGGTTCGCGGCCGATCTCATGCAGCATCTGGCGGCTGGTGCGGACGAGCTTGTTGATGGTCTCGATCATGTGCACCGGGATGCGGATGGTGCGCGCCTGGTCGGCGATCGAGCGCGTGATGGCCTGACGGATCCACCAGGTGGCATAGGTCGAGAACTTGTAGCCGCGGCGGTACTCGAACTTGTCGACCGCCTTCATCAGGCCGATGTTGCCTTCCTGGATGAGGTCGAGGAACTGCAGGCCGCGGTTCGTGTACTTCTTGGCGATCGAGATCACGAGGCGCAGGTTGGCCTCGATCATCTCCTTCTTCGCCCGCATCATCTCGCGCTCGCCGTCCTGGACGGTCTTGCACATGCGGCGGAACTCGAAGATCGGCGCGCCGCAGTGGTCGGAGATCTCCTTGATCTCCGCCCGGATCTTCTCGACCTCGGGGCCGCGCTTCTTGGCGAAATCCTTCCAGCCCCGGCCCGACAGCTTGCCGACCTTCTCGAGCCAGTTCGGATCGATCTCGTGCGTGAGGTAGTTGTCGAGGAAGTCCTGCCGCGAGATGCGGAAGCTCTCCGCCGTGCGCAGCAGCTTGCCTTCGAGCATCATCAGCTTGCGGTTGAGGTCGTAGAGCGACAGCTTGAGCTGCTCGATGCGGGCGGCATTGATGTGCACCGTCCGCACGAGCTCGACGATCTTCTTGCGATGCTTCTCGTAGCTCTTCTCGAACTCGGCGCTGGGCTTCTGTCCGCGCGCGAGAGTCGACAGGCGCCGGTTCTGCACCTTCGACATCTCGATATAGACTTTGTAGATCTTGGTGAGGGTGCGAAGCACCTCGGGCTTGAGCTTCTCCTCGAGCGCCGACAGGGAGAGCGCGTTCTCGTCGTCCTCTTCGCCGCCTTCCGCCGCAGGCGCCTCTCCGCCTTCGCCGTTCACCGCGGGCGCGGCCGGACGAACCAGCTTCGGCATCATGGCCGGACGCGGCATCGGCGGCGCGGCTGGGGTCGCGGCGGCCGCGTTCACACCCTTGCCCTCGCCGGGGGCACCGCCGCCCTGCGTCGCCTCCAGGTCGATCACGTCGCGCAGCAGGATGCGGCCTTCGTTGATCGCGTCGCGCCAGTGCAGCAGCGCCGTGATCGTCATCGGGCTCTCGCAGATGCCGCCGATCATCTTGTCCTGGCCGGCCTCGATGCGCTTGGCGATCT